>Ga0082335_1003054_pt1 | contig 28686 bp, 34 predicted proteins | sample Subgrocontami58m_FD_72375 | JGI IMG/M metagenome (GOLD analysis project Ga0082335, IMG submission 72375) | Subsurface groundwater microbial communities from S. Glens Falls, New York, USA - GMW37 contaminated, 5.8 m (SPADES assembly) (version 2) ...
GAACATCTTCCCTGCGAACGGGCCGGCGATGAGCTGGCCCAGCTCGATGACTTTGATGCCTTCCAGCGGTTTCTTCGCGCTCATAGGGGCCTGCGCTCCACCACCGCTTGCGCGAGCGTGCTGCTGTCCACATACTCGAGCTCGCCGCCAACCGGCACGCCGCGTGCGATGCGGCTCACCTTGATTTCGCGGCTGCGCAGCAGCTCGCCGATGTAATGCGCGGTGGCCTCGCCCTCGTTGGTGAAATTGGTCGCGAGCACCACTTCGCGCACGACGCCGTCGGTAGCGCGCGCGAGCAGCCGCTCCAGGCCGATTTCCTTAGGGCCGATGCCGTCGAGGGGCGATAGCTTTCCCATAAGCACGAAATACATCCCGGGAAAGGCCAGCGTCTGTTCCATCATCAGCAGATCGGCGGGCGTCTCGACCACCGCAAGCAGCGAGGCGTCGCGCCGCGGCGAACTGCACAGCGCGCAGATTTCTTCCTCGGTAAAACTATTACACTTGGCGCAGCGGCGTATGCTCTGCAGCGCCCGGGCTATGCTCTCGCACAGCTGTTGCGCCCCGTCGCGGTCGTACTGCAGCAGGTGATAGGCCATGCGCTGCGCCGACTTTGGCCCCACGCCGGGGAGGCAGCGCAAGGCCTCAATCAAGGCTTCGAGGGAGGATAGGGGTTTCATGAACCCGATCAAAACGGCAGTTTCATTCCCGGCGGCAGCCCCATGCCCGCCGTGAAGCCGCTCATCTTCTCCTGCACCGTCGCCTCCACGCGCCGCAAGGCGTCGTTCACGGCGGCCGCGACCAGGTCTTCCAGCATCTCCTTGTCCTCGCCGATGAGCGAAGGATCGATGCTTATGCGCTTCACCTCATGCTTGCAGGTCATCACCACCTTGACCATGCCCGCGCCCGATAGTCCCTCCACTTCCACGCTCGCGAGTTGCTCCTGCATCTTGCGCATGTTGTCCTGCATCTGCTGAGCCTGTTTCATCAAGCCGGCCAACTGACCTTTCATCATGAAGCGCTCTCCTGTCGATCGTCTGTTACGACATGAAAGGATACCTCCCTTCATGTTCCCCTGAATTATACGTGGCGACTTAAATCGCGTCCCCGTGTCGCGGAGTTTCGATCTTGTATAAAACCGCCACGCCGTCCTTGTTTTTATCCATAGCCGTGTTTTCTGTACGGATGGTTTTTATCCATACAGAAAACACGGTTGGCGCGCGCAGCGCGCAATCCACGCTCGTGACATGCGACGGAATTAAAGACGCGGTATATAGATGCAAATTTACGTCGGTTTCACCGAATCGCTGACGATGGTCGCATCAAAAGTATCCATCAGATCGCGCACGAACGCGTCGCCCTGTATCGCCTCCAGCGCCTTGCCTTGGCGCGCCTGACGCTCGCTCTGCGCTTGACCTGCGGCGGTATTGCCGCTGACTTCCCCGATCACGATCTTGAGCGCGACGACACTGCCGAAATGCTCCTTCAGCGCGTCGCGAAGTTTGTCCTGATACACCTTGTCCGCCAGATGCTTGGCAGAGAACGCCAGAGCCAGTTCCATGCTCTCGCCGTCGAAACTGCGCAACTCGCTTTGCTGCGCGAGCTGCTTCGCGACGCCGCTGACCTTGAGCTGATTGGCAAGCGTCGGCCAGTTGCCATCGAACGCCTGGCTCGATGCGCGCGCCGCTGCGGGCGCGCCGGGGGCAGCAGCCGCACCGGGCTTGGCCAGGGCGGAAGCCGCTGCGGGCGTATTTCGTGCCGCCGTGGCCTCAGGGGTTTTTTTTGCAGCCAGAGGCGCCGCAACGGCGCTCACCTCTGCCGGGCGAAAAGCGAGCATGCGCATCAGGCTCATGCTGAAGCCGGCATACTCATCCGGCGCCAGCGGCAGGTCGCGCCGCCCGTGCAACGCGATCTGGTAATACAGCTGCAGTTCTTCGGCGTCGAACTGCTGCGCCAGAGCCAGGATGCGCTCACGCTCTAGCAGGTCCGACCCCAGGGCCTCGGCTGCGCTCTGCGCCAGAGCGATCTGATGCAGCAGCGTGGCCAGGTCCTGCAGCGCGCCGTCGAAAGAAAGGCTGCGCGATTCCATTTCGTCGGCGACGGCGAGCATCGCCTTGAGGTCCTGCTGCGCCAATCCATCCAGCAGCTTGAACAGATAATCCTGGTCGATGGCGCCCAGCATCGCGCGCACCGCTTCCTCGCTCACTTTGCCGCCGGCGTAGGCGATGGCCTGATCGAGCAGCGACAGGGCATCGCGCATGCTGCCCTGCGCGGCCCGGGCGATCAGCCGCAGCGCCGCCGGCTCGGAGGCGGTGTTTTCCTCCTTCAGGATATACCCCAGATGGCCGTAGATCGCCTCGCGCGGCATTTGTTTCAGGTTGAACTGCAGGCAGCGCGACAACACCGTGACCGGTATTTTCTGCGGATCGGTGGTGGCGAGGATGAACTTGATGTGCTCGGGCGGCTCCTCGAAGGTTTTCAGCATCGAATTGAACGCCTGCTTCGACAGCATATGCACTTCGTCGATGACGAATACCTTGAAGCGCCCGCGCGTCGGCGCATACACCGCGTTGTCTTGCAGTTCGCGCATGTTATCGATGCCGGTGTTGGTGGCTGCGTCGATTTCGATCAGGTCGACGAAGCGGCCGCTGTCAATCTCGGTGCAGGCGGAGCAAACGCCGCAGGGGGTGGCGGTGATGCCGGTTTCGCAATTGAGCGCTTTGGCAAGAATGCGCGCGAGCGTGGTCTTGCCCACGCCGCGGGTGCCGGTGAACAGATAGGCGTGATGCAGGCGCTGCTGCTCCAACGCGTGGGTGAGCGCGCGCACCACGTGTTCCTGTCCCACCAAGGTGGAGAAATTGCGCGGGCGCCACTTGCGCGCGAGGACCTGGTAACTCATGCCGAAATTTTACCAGCGTCGCGGGGGTTGCGGAGAAAGGATTCCGGAGGCGTGAAACAGAACGCGCCTCCGCTCCCTCACCTCTCCCATCGAGGGCGAGGGGAACCTCGCGAGTCGCCTGTGCTGCGCCAGGCGACGCATAAGCGGGTTTGGCGAGCCGGACCCCCGGCACTTGCAGTGAATAGCTGTGGCTGCTTCCTTCCGGACCTGACCAGGTTCACTACGCCGCAATGCGGGGCGGCCCGCCGGCGCCATTATGAACGAACCAGCCGCGGTCGGCGAGATTTTTCGCCGTTCCCCGGCCGTCATCCGGCGCGGGCAACGGACCCCGGGCGCGCAACAACCCGGCGCAACTGATCCACGAACAAATTGCCTCCGCTCATCACCAGAACCACGTTTTTCGCAGCCAGCCGGTGCGTGAGCTTGACGGCGGCAGCGAGGGAAGCCGCATGCGCCCACGGGCTGGTGGTTCTCATGCTTCACTCACACATTGGCCCCGATCAATTCGCTCAGGCCGGAATAGCGGTACAGGGGCGTAGGCTTCAGACATCGGTACACATGGGGCCGGGCGGCAATGACGTCGTGGAGCGACGGCATTCCTGTGTCTGTCATCTTCGGTTTCCTCCGCACCTGAATGTACCGCGCATACGCCGCCTCAGAGCATGCGCTCAGGCGTCGCGCGCGGGTCGCGCATCCGGTACCGCCCCGACTCGACCTGGTGGAAAAATTTCTCGCACATCATGTTGAACAGCTCCGGTTCCTCGAGATTGCACGCGTGTCCGGTCTGCGGCATGAATACCAGGCCGGCCGAAGGCATGTGGCGCTTGAGCATGAGCGAGGCGTCGAGGCAGGGCTCGTCCTCGTCGCCGCTGACGATGAGGGTCGGCACCGTGCACAGCGCCATCTGATCTTTGAACTCGCCGAGCGACGGGCGCAACGCCTGATAACCCTTGAGGGTCAGCGCCGAGCCCTGGGCCGAATGCTGTTTGACCAGCGCGATGAATTCGGCGAAGCCACGCGCATTCTTGTTCTGCAATTGCACCCGCGTCGGCGAGTCGCCACGAATGCCTGCGCTTTTCTCCCAGCCTTCGGCCAGGAGCTTCGCTGCCGCGGCTTCGGATTCCTGCCTGAACCTGGCGCGCGCCTCGGGCATTGAGCCCGAACCTATGCCGGCGAGCGTCAGCGACAGCGCGCGCTCGGGCCATTTCATGCCGAAATAAAAGGTCGCGAACGCGCCCATCGAAAGTCCGACGATGTGCGCCTTGTCGATCTTGAGGCCATCGAGCATGGCCAGGATGCCGGCGCGCTGATGTTCGAACCCGTAGTCTTCGACCTTCTCGGGAACGTCCGACGGTGGATAGCCGCGCGCGTTGTAGGCGATCGAGCGATAGCGCCGCGAGAAATGGCGCAGCTGCGCTTCCCAACTGCGGTACTCCCCCATGAATTCGTGCACGAACAGAATCGGCGTACCCTGGCCAGCTTCTTCATAGTACAGCTTGACGCCGTCGCCGGCAGTGATGTGGGGCATGGTGTGTCCTCTCCATGGTCTGCATGCAATGTCGCATTATAAGTGTGTGATTGCGGGCGGCAAAAATTGGGCGATTTACCCGGCCAGAAGTTGCGCAAGCTCGCCCGATTCAACCAGCTTTTGCAGGTCGTTTGCGCCACCGACCAGCACACCCTTGACGAATACCATCGGAAAGCTGGGCCATCCAGTCCACATCTTCAACGCATTGCGGCGGCGCCAACCGTTTAGATAGTTCCCGTATTCCAGATACCTGTAGGAAAGCCGCTGCTGATCCAGGAGCTTCCTCGCCTTCTTCGGGAATGGATTTTGCCCCATGCCGACGATGACGATATCGTTTTGGGTGATGGCGGCCTGTACCTCCTGCACTATGTCGGCGTGGTTATTGGCGATGGTCTCGCGTATCGCCGGGTGAATATGCGCTTCATCGAGAATGCCGCGACCCATACTGAAATCTCCTTCCCGCAAAGAGGGTTTGATGCCAAAACCTTCGGACTTTCCGCATCCGGGTAACCATGTGTCTGGCGGAAAGCGGCCTGTGCTTACGGCTTCCTCTCTGTGCAGTTCAGTTCGTCGAGGGCGGCGCGTGCCTTGTCCCAATCGGCGCGTGCCTGGACCCGGTCGGCGCGTGCCTGGTCCCAAGCGGCGTTTGCCTGATCCCGGACGACGTCTGCATTGCGCCGGTCGGCGACTGCCTTGCGCCGGTCGGGGAATGCCCGGTCCCAGATCGAGCCCGCTTTGCGCCGGTCGGCGTCTGCATTGCGCCGGTCGGTGACTGCCTTGTCCCAGTCGGAGTGTGCCTTGGCCCGGTCGGCCTCTGCCTTATCCAGGTTGTCGTTTGCCTTGCGCCAGTCAGCCTCTGCCTTGGTGAGGGCGGCTTCAAGTTCTGCTCGTTTGCTCATGATTGCTTTTCCTTGGATATGGCGACACCTGCCCGATGATCCTGGAACGGAAGGCATGCCTGACAACCCACGCTAGCCCCGCGGTCGATTCTACCATCTACCTGTCACCTATCCGAGCCGGGAGAAACGATTACGGCTGGAGCCGTTGCCTGAATGGCCACTCCCGGCCATTGCGGAAAGCTTTCACTTTCCATAAAGGCCGAACTGCGAAAGTCTGAATTCACATTCCTGCGCAGCCGGCCTCGCGCTGGCTGCGTATGACGAACACAAATGTCGTATCGATTTCCGCGACGTAACGATACCAGGCCACGGAACCGCGCGAGCGGCTTCCCCCGGACGCCGCTGGTTGAACCAGAAGCGGGTTCTGCTTACCCACCCCTCCCGCCAAATTAAAAGGCCCCACGAAGGGGCCATTTAATTTGGCGGGAGGGCGTCTGCCGCATTTCGCCCGGTAACTCGCATGGATACTAGGTCTTCGCCAATTCTGTATAACTGAGTTACCACGTTTATTACCACAATCTCTAGAGCCATGCCCTCAATCTATGCGATTACGGCGTGTCCGACGCTTGCAGCGCGCCGCACTTTGATTTTCACCTCTACTCGAGATCCTAGCCCGTTAATCATTGCCATAAGACGTTCGACGCTGATGCGCCGGAAATCCGCGTTGCGCACACGCGAGAAGTCTCCGGCATCAATTCCCGTGAGGCTCTGCGCCTTTCTCACGCTCAACACGTCCTTATCGAGAGTCTTGATGATTTCGGCAGCAAGGATCGCCTTCAACTGGCGAACGTCAGCGTCTGCCATGTTGAAGTCGCGATAGATGTTCCCGCTCCCGCGGATAAGCTCTAGCTGTTCCTTTTTCATCGCAATATCTCCTTCAGTCGCTTTAACCGGTCCTTCATCAAATCGATCTCGTGTTTCGGGGTCTTGATGCCGTGCATCGATTTCTTCTGAAACGCATGAATCACCCAAAGCTCTTCCCCGAGCTGCACCGCGTAAACCACGCGAAATGCATTGCCCCGATAAGGCAAAGCAATCTCAAATATCCCCGACCCGAGCCCTTTCATCGGCTTGGCAATTCCAGCCTTCCCGCCCTCGGCGGCTACGCTCAACGCATCGACACATATTTCGCGCGCGCCTTCAGGAAATCCCTCGAAAGCTTTTCGCGCCGGCGTGAGCCAGGATACCGGCCGGGTTGCCCTCCTTCTTCTCACTCCCCTGTTCTTTTTATGTTGGCATAACTACCAACACCCTGTCAACCCCGATTTATTGACCCCGATTTATTGAACCTTTCACGCCTAGATTAAGGGCAAACCGGCCCAGCCGGACTTCGAGCCCTGGTCGGGGAGCCATTCCGTTACAAGTTTGAGAACTCCGGCAGCGGCGAGAGTTCTGGTTTGTCCCACCGCATGCGCCAGCGTGTCGGCGCACCTGGCAAGCCGAGCGACCCGACGCTACTGGAAACTCCTTTGCCGGTGCTTCTTGGACAATTTCGGACTCTGCTTGACACTAAACTGGCGGAGAGAGCGTCCGCCTAGAAGGCGTCCGGTACAATCCAACAAAATACAATTTACTCACGTTTCATAGAGTGAGAATCCTGATTCTTGTCTTGACTCTTCCAATACCGTCCACTACTATCTATATATGAAACGTGGGTAGATACGGGGGTCCATATGAAACGTCAGTTGCTTAGACTGTCACAAAAGGCAGTAGTCAATAAGAGAACTCCGGGGTACTACCCGGACGGCGGCGGGTTATATCTGCAAGTGAGTGAATCGGGCAGCAAGTCCTGGCTGTTTCGCTTCGCTCTGAATGGCAAGGAACGGCAAATGGGGCTTGGCCCATTCCATACGGTTACGCTCGCCGAAGCGCGTGCCGCTGCCGTGGAATGCCGCAAGCTGCTACTTGCCAAGATCGACCCCCTAGAGGCACGGAAGGCGAGGCTAGCGGGCGAGGCACTCGACGCTGCACGCTCTATCACCTTTGCCGAATGCGCGGCGGCATACATCAAGGCGCACCGGGCCGGATGGAAAAATGCCAAGCACGCCGACCAATGGACGAACACCATTGAGACGTACTGCGGGCCAGTATTCGGGGGGCTACCGGTTGCAGGGGTGGATACTGGCTTAGTGCTAAAGGTGCTTGAGCCGATCTGGACAACCAAGCATGAGACCGCCACACGGCTACGCGCACGCATCGAGAATGTACTGAATTGGGCGACAACGCGTGGCTACCGCACCGGAGACAACCCGGCACGATTACGGGGCCACATCGACAACCTGCTACCGGCAATCAGCAAGCGGCGGCGCGTCAAACATCACCCTGCCCTGCCCTATGACGAATTAGGCGCATTCATAGCCTTATTGCGTAAGCAAGAGGGCATTGCAGCGCGGGCGCTTGAATTTACGATCCTGACGGCAGCGCGCACCGGCGAAGTGATAGGGGCGACGCCGAGCGAGTTTGATCTTGATGCGGCATTGTGGACAATTCCCGCCGGACGCATGAAGGCAGAGAAGGAACACCGCGTCCCGCTGTCGCCGAGGGCCGTGGAGATAATCCGCGAGATTGGCAAGACGCACAAAGGCGCTTTTGTATTTCCCGGCGGGAAGGAAGGCAAGCCACTATCTAACATGGCGATGCTGGAACTACTCAAGCGCATGGGGCGCGACGATTTGACGGTGCATGGCTTCCGCAGTTCCTTCCGCGATTGGGCATCCGAGCGCACCAATTACCCCCGCGAAGTGTGCGAAATGGCGCTGGCGCACTCCGTCAGCGATCAGGTAGAAGCTGCATATCGTCGCGGCGATCTGTTCGAGAAACGCCGTCGCCTGATGGCAGAATGGGCGCGGCATTGCGACAGCCCGAAGAGCACCAGCAAGGTTATTTCGCTGACGCGTAGTGCTTAAACTGCGCCTGACGGTATCGGGCAAAGCGACTGCTTTTTCTTTGGGTAACGCAGGCGGATAATCAGCCCGTGAACCTTCCTGCCTTCATTGCTGCCGCTGGTAAGCGCACGGCCCGTACTTCGACGCACCGTGACCCGTTGGCAGCGACATCGCTCTACCTGGGCGCGCACGGCGACACCGCCGAAGGTCAAGCACTCCGCAAAGTGATTAGGGCGCTCGCTGCAACAAGCGGCGAGTTTGCCGAGGCCGAGCTATGGCTATTCAGCACAGACACGCTTACGCTCGTTCTGGCGCTGGCTGAGGCACGAACACAGGGCCGCTACCCTGAGGCCGACTGGCTTGCGTTCTAGCCTCGCTACGCTGAAGAATTGCTGCGCCTAGCCCGACGGGGCGAAAACCGGATTCCCTTGCCCGGTTGGCGCAGCATCCTGATTGAAGGGCAAGCGTGAAAGGGCGCAAATGAAAGATAAGAAACCGGATTGGCGAAAAGCGACTGACTACCCCAAGGACTATTCGTTTGATCGATGGGCATATGAATTTGAATTGCGGGGCGCGCCAAGATTGCGGCCAGCGATTCCAAGTAACTCGCTTTCCGAAGCCGGACGACGAAATCTGAAATCGGATGCGCCCGTTGTTTACCTATACGGCCCTTGGGGCATTGCACCGACTGTCCCCAATGCGGAAGGTTTTCAATTTGGTATACTTCCACAAGAATATGACCATCGGAAGCATCAAGTCCTGCTATTCATGATGGACGATAACATTGACGAACAAATTGAGAGCGCCCGCACGAGGCTCAAGCAATTACAAGAGCACCTATTTTCGACGCCGGCTGCCCGCAAGCGGTCTGACAAGTATCAGTCCTACCTACGATTGCTCGATGCGGAAAGAGAAAATGCAACGACTAAAGAAATGGCTGTAGCGATCTTCCCTTACTTATCAAACGAACAGCCAGACTATCTGGCAACCAAGCGCGTCGAAAACGGGCTCAAGGCTGCACATAGACTATTGAAGTGCGGTGTAAAGCCGCTTTTCGCAACAACGAATAGGTAAAACTCCCAAATAAGCGCTCTGCTTATTTTTCATGTATTGCCCCAAAGCAACTTAGTACGATGCATTCCAATAAGCCGCGACTGTATCGCGGCGGACAGGAGTGCAGAGCATGGAAACGCTTCTAAGAATCCGGGATGTTTGTCGCGTTACCGGGCTAGGACGAAGCACGATTTACAGTTTTGTGGCCGCGCATAGATTTCCAGCACCAATCAAAGTATCCGAAAGGGCAACCGCATTTGTCGGCAAGGAAGTTAATGCGTGGATCGAACAGCGCATTGCCGATAGCCGCAAGTCCGTAGCCTGAAGGTGCGATGATGAACCGCACCAACAAAAACGCCGGGGTGCAACCCGGCGCGGATACTACTGAACACTTCCGCCTAGATTATACGCGCTCCAATCGCGGAGCGGCGCAAGCATCGCCAACCTGCGGGAAGCAAGCGGCTTTCGCGCTATTCAATTGCGAAGTGCTACCGCTGGCAGCTGTAGACCGGATGTTTAGGCGCAACCCCGAATGGGTGTCGGCATGAATAGCGCGATCGACCAATTTCGAGGCGCAATCGAATCGGCGGGCTTGATAGCACCAGCTATGATCGAAGCCGACGGCAAGTTGCGACGTTTCGCTAGCAATGGCAAGCGCGGCGACGATGCCGGATGGTATGCGCTACACGATGATGGCATTCCCGCCGGGATATTCGGCGACTGGCGCAACGGCATTTCGCAAACATGGCGGGCGGATATTGGACGCAAGCTAACCCATGCCGAGGATGCCGCGCACCGCGCCAAGATAGAAGCGATGCGGCACGAGCGCGAAGCCGAGAAGCTCCGCGAACAGGCCGAAGCTGCCAGCAAGGCGGCAGCGATCTGGAAAGCCGCGAGACCCGCACCGGAAGATCATCCTTATCTTGTCCGAAAGGGTATCAAGGCCAGCGGCGCACGGCTGCACAATGACGCGCTGGTGATCCCGATGCGCGACGGCAGCGAGCTGCACAGCCTGCAATTTATCGGGACGGATGGTGACAAGCGCTTTCTGACCGGCGGGCGTGTCGCAGGCTGCTATTACAGCATCGGCACCACGAAGGGCGCGGCGGCGCTGTGCATCGCCGAAGGCTTCGCAACTGGCGCAACGATTCACGAAGCAACAGGCTACCCGGTGGCGGTGGCATTTAACGCCGGGAACCTGGGGCCGGTGGCGAAGGCCATGCGCGAACGATTCGCCGACCTTCCGCTAATTCTCTGCGCCGATGATGATGCCGCGACCGAAGGCAACCCCGGACGAGCAAAGGCGGCGGTGGCGGCACGAGCTGTCGGCGGGCTGGTGGCAATTCCAGACTTCGGCACCGACCGACCCGACGGTGCGACCGACTTTAACGATATGGCGCAGCGGTGCGGCGCGGAAGCCGTAAAGCAGGCCATAGCAAGCGCGAGCGCGCCCGCAGCGGTAGAGCATCAACCAGGCGACAACAACGCGCCGGCGGGCGATTTTGAGGGCTGGCCGGAACCGCAACCGCTTGCCGCAAAGGTTGAACCGGAACCGTATCCGTTAGATGCACTACCCGACACAATCCGGGCAGCGGTGCAAGAGGTTAGGGGATTTGTTAAATGTCCGTTGCCGCTGGTGGCATCGTCGGCGCTGTCGGCGCTGTCGCTGGCGATCCAAGCCCATGCGGATGTGCGACGCGACGAAATACTTTCTGCACCGGTAAGCCTGTTCCTGCTGACCATTGCAGACAGCGGCGAACGCAAGTCCCAAGCCGACAAGATGTTCATCAAGCCGATTCTGGACTATCAAGATGCACAAGCCGAGGAAGCAAAGCCAGCGTGGAAAGACTACAAGGCGGCATTCGAGGCATGGGAAGCGAAACGCGGCGGCATCAAAGACAAAATCCGCCAGCTTGCCAAAGGCAACAAGCCGACGACGGGCGAGGAAACGAACTTGCGCGATCTAGAACAGGACAAGCCGGAACCGCCAAGAGTGCCGAAACTGGTACGCGAAGATGCGACACCGGAAGGGCTGGCGAAGAAACTGCAACAGGAATGGCCTTCCGCTGGCGTGATTTCGAACGAGGCCGGAATCGTTTTCGGGGCGCATGGCATGAACAATGAAAGCGTTGTGCGAAATTTGGCCTTGCTAAATAAACTGTGGGACGGCGGGCGTCATCATTCTGACCGGGCCGACGACGCGCGAGACCGTGATGTTAGAGGGGCGCGGCTGACGATGGGCCTGATGATTCAAGAGTTGACCCTACGGGCATTCTTCGATCAATCGAAAGGGCTGGCGCGTGGTACTGGCTTTCTTGCGCGGTTCCTTGTCGCATGGCCTGATAGCACGATGGGAACGCGGTTCTATGCCGACCCAGTCGCCGGAAGTCCGGCCTTGTCCGCTTTTAACCGGCGCATTGCCGAGTTACTCAAGCAACGCGCACCCATTGATGATAACGGCGCACTAACCCCGCCGGTGATGTCGCTGACACCGGAAGCAAAAGCGGCATGGATAGCCTTCCATGACGCAATAGAGGCCGAGCTACGCAGCGGTGGCGAACTGTATGACGTGCGGGACGTGGCGAGTAAGTCCGCCGACAATGCTGCACGGCTGGCGGCGCTGTTCCAGGTATTCGATGGCGCTGGCGGCGCAATCGGCGCGGATGCTTTCGAAGGCGCAAGCCGGATTGTGGCATGGCACCTGAACGAAGCGCGGCGATTCTTTGGCGAGCTTGCACTACCGCCGGAACTGGTAGGCGTAGCACGGCTGGATGCTTGGCTGATCGCGTATTGCAAGCGGAAACACACGCACCTTGTACCGATTGCCAAGCTGCAACAAGGCGGGCCGGGCGGACTGCGGAGCAAGGCAGCCATAGAAACCGCCATGCGCGAATTGGAAGATTCGTACCGGGCGCGATGGTTGCAGGAAGGCAGGCGGAGAATGATCGCCGTCAATCCGGCGCTGCTGACCGAGGGGGGTGAATCATGACCCTCGCTGCGCTGATCCGAAAACGGGAAACCGGGAAGCCTGCTAATGCTAATCCTGCTAATCCTGCTAATCCTGCTAATGGTGGGCAGGGTAAGGCAGGAACATTAGCAACTTTAGCAACTTTAGCATTAGCAAAGCCGGAACCCGCCTGGCGCTGGCTGATGCACTACGCCGACGGATATGTGGAAATCCGATTCTCGCCAGAAGTGAGTCATGCTGAAGCTCTGGCGAAATGTCCCGGCGCGATTGCTGCCGAGCCAATACCGGAAACACCGGCGCGCAAGCCGACCGAGGCCGAGGCGGCGGAACTGTCGCGGCTGGTGTCACTGGCCTACCCGGACGAAACCGACCGAGCTGAAGCACTTGCGGCGGCGCTGGCTGACCCTGGAGAGGCGCTAACCTGTTATCGCGCCATTGCCGACCGCGAAGGCAAGGTGCAATGAAGGGACAAGGCTATACCTTCGCCGGAGTTTGTAAGGGCATTACCAAGGCCGGGACACCCTGCCGGCGAATCGTGGTCTATGCAAATGGCCGCTGCCGGGCGCACGGCGGCGACTCCACCGAATTTATGCGGGAGCGACTAGAGCGAATAAGGCAAAAAGCGCTGCGCCGCATCAAGAAGTGGAAGCGGCGGCTTAACATTAAGGATGCGCGGAAATGAAATTCAGATACAAGAAACGCAAGATATGCGGCGCTAGGAATAGAAAAGGCAACCCGTGCGCCTGCAAGATGTTATATCGCAATGGGCGCTGCAAGTACCACGGAGGATTATCGACAGGCCCAAAGACACCGGAAGGCCGCGCACGCGCCCTGTTGAATTTGAAGCAGTACGCCTATAAAGCGAAACAGAAGAACGATACCGGTTAAGCCGAGTCAGTCCGTAGCCTGCCATTCCAACGGCGGAAAACTCAGCAGCTTGGCTCGCGGTCTACACTCGAGCGTCAATCACGGTGCGGACACAGACCATATCGCTCGGTCTATAGACAAGGCTATTCCACTGGCCTAGGCTACGTATCCGTAGGCTCTCGTGTTACTGCAACGTGGAAGCGAGATGCTTAATTTCCAACGAAGAAGGCGCGTACCAATGCGAAACCTTTTGACGCTCGCGATCCTGCTCGCTGTATCTGGCTGCGACAATGCCACGACCGATTTACTTAGTTGCCGAGACCCCACTTCGACGACGAATAGCGCGCCACTGTCAGTAACAGTCAATAAGTACATGAAGACCATATCGGTTGAGCAGTTCGCAATTAGGAATATAGTTTTTTCGGATACGGCTATTTCTTTCGAGTTAAATGACACCTCCAATGCTCAAGGTCGTCCTGCAAATTGGAAAAGGATGTCTTTGAATCGCGTGACGGGTGTGCTGAGAGATGATGCCTATCCTCGTGATGGCTTCATATGTGAAAAGACAAACCGCAAGATTTGACCTTGAGACTAATTACCAATGATTGCAAAGCCACAACAGGGGAGCAATCATGCCTAGACGCCTGATGAGTGATGAGTTTGATCCGGAAGGTCTCGATAGCAACGACTACACCCAATCGTTCGAAGACGGGGAAGTTTTTGGTCCAACGGCGGGCCTCGCCGATCATCAGTCAGCGGAAATAGAAATTCCGTCGCCATTGAGTTCCGACTACGTCGCAATACCGCACAGTCCAGAGCCCTTGAACGAACTGAGCCCCAAAATGCAACTGCTGCTGAAGATGAACTATTCCTGTCAAGAGTGCAGAGTCCAATTGCGGGATAGACCAGAACTTCTTCACCAACATCACCCAGGCCAGGACAAGACAACGGACGACCCGCGCTATACTCAACTACTTTGTTTAGACTGCCACCAACGGCGTGATAACCACGATTTCATGAAATCGAAATACCCAAAGGTGGACTTCGACTACATTGAGCAAATGCGGCGTGAACAACATCGCATACGCAAATAGCGACTCGGCCAAATAGAGACGCCGCTCGCAGATACGCGCGGGCGATGCAGCAAGCCTTCTTGCGCAGATGGGGGGGGGCGAATCGCGCCTTGGTCTGTCCACGAGGCCAGCGCCGCACGACTCTCGAAACGGAAGCATGGATCGCGCAACACGTTCTCTCCGCTCTAATTGCAACTGATCTTCTAGAGTATCCGCTGAAGATTGAGCCGAGCGACCGCCCCCCCAAGACGCCGGAGCCGGGCAATCAGTCATTCCTGCCTGATTAACCGCTTCGCTACTGAGTGATATAGGTACGGTCGGTTCTCGACCTTTTCCAGTAATTCCAACCGGGCGGCAACAGCTAGGGCGTAGGCTTTGCGGCGTCCGAATTTTCGTACCGAAAAGGATTTGGTCATAGCCTTGCCATCGTGGGGTGTGATCTTTGCCTGCCAGGAGCCTAGAGGCTGCCTGCGGGTGGTAAGAAAATGCACCCCTGCCACACCGCTGGTATTGTTGGATCGCTTCTGCTCGTGGAACTCTCGAATGGTAAGAATCTTTACCTTGGCGAGTTGCCTGTCCCGCCAAGTAATAGCCGCTTTTCGGGCCTTGGCAGAGCCGCCGTACTTTGGCTCATAGAATCGCTGGTAGTACAACTTGCCGCGCCTGGCAAAATGCACGCTCCAGTACCAAGTCCCTTTTTCATGCTGTAGATGATGGATGGCGTACACGATAGCCTCGCCACCGGCTATTCTGAAGCGAGTCGCTTGGCGATGCCGGAAATTCGCGCAATCTCTTTCAATGCCTGCCGACGCGCTGTCTCGGTTTCGCGGAGTGATCGAGAGATTAGATTGTCGTTCGTTGCAGTACCCCCTGGGATCGAGGTTTGGATGCCCATTTCGTTCAGGGCATCGCACAGCCGGTCAGTTGTTGTCGGACGCTTTCTCATGGATTACCTCTTCCTCCACGCCCACGACAGCTTTCATTTCTTACCGAATTTTCCAAGTACGTCGTCCATGAGCTTCACAACGCAATCAGAGAAACCAAGAATTGATTCAGGAGAATTCTTTCGAATTACCCTTTGGTCCGCCGTATATTCGGAATCGACAACCGTTAAGTCCAATGGCACGATTACATCCATCCCGTCTTTCTTGCGGTTGTATCCAATCGAAACTTTGCTATTGTTTGTCAGGTCTTCAATCATTTTGAATATTGCGGGGTCCTTGGCGTTGTAGATGAACAATCTATAACCTTCGTCCCCATCCAAGATTTGTTGCTTCGCACTTGCCGAAGTGCCGCTTGCTGTCTGTATGTATGCAAAGTTTGGGCGCTCAAGAGGAGACCCCTTGGTCATATTCTTAAGTCCAATTTTTAGCATTAGCCCTAGGCTATTACCTTGCGCGCTTCGAAGGACAAGACTCCCGTTGATAGCAACTTGATCGCCATTCAGGTAGACCCGATCAGCTTGCACCGCTAGATAGACTAGCGAACATCCCTCCAATTGACCGCCGACCTGTACGGGTTGAGACCTCACCCAATGCGTTCCGAATACCGAGTCATCTGCCGCTTTGACGCTCAGGACGGTGCAAGCCAACATCACTCCTGCCATTAGTCGTCGCATAGCGTCTCCGTTAGTTCTGAGGCTTTACCATTCTCCATTCCCACGGAGGCACCGGCTTATCATCCGCCCAAAGTCCGCGCTTTGCTGCAGTAGCTGCATCCTGAAGGCGATAGAGAGGGCTATTGGGCTTGTTGTAGCGGTCATACACCCAAGCCATTCCGAGGGCGACCTGATGTGCTCCAGCGTCTACGGTGCGGCATTCAACCTTGCCCACCGAGCGCCCGTAACGATCCTTGGCGATTTGCTCTACCTTGGCCGATTGCTGAAAACATAGGTCTGCAAGGGATTGCTTTGAACGATTGCCGAAAGGTTGTCGCAACTCGGGCGCGTCGATCTCGGCAAGCCTAACCTTGATCTGCTGCTTCTCGACCAGGACAGTCAAGGTGTCGCCATCATGGACGGATACGACTAGGCCGGTAGTGTCAGCCCATGCGGGAAAAGACAAAGCCAGCGCGAGGAAGGTTGCTACCGTCTGCAAGTATCCGTGCATGAAATAATGGATCGCCGCTATGGATGGCTTCGCGCTATCTTGGCTATTTTGCAACGAGTCCATACTGTTGAAGAAGGAACATCAGAATGATCGACGCAAGCACAATTACCACCGCCTTAGCGGCAGCGGTAACGACTTTGTCTAGGTAGGGATGTACCGCCCAAAATTGAGGGAAAGTCATTTTCTGAGATCGATGCACATACCAATGAAAGCCGAACAAGGATGGGAATACAAGCGGCACTCCCCAAATTGGAACATTTATAAAATCTCTATCTTTGATCAGGAATGTGCAGATGAGGAAAACTATGACGAATTTCCCTGTGCCAAGAAAAGCAAATGCTAGCGCAGCTGCGAAAGCGTCGAATGCCTTTCCGCACTTTGATGAAAATACTCTAAGTTTAGACGGTATATTTGCCATGTATCTTTAGAGGTGTTTGGCCGCCATCTCCTTGCTGATCTTGTCGATTGTGCCGCGCACGAGGGCCAGTAGCATCATCAAAATTGCTTTACGCATTGAATACTCTGTGATCCGCTGTTAAGCAGCGTATGATTTTGCTGACATTGTCGACACACCGATGGACACCCTCTCCTGTCCCGCCCCATGGTGCTATCAGACCCACTTCTGACTCTCGCTCTGTACCACCTGGCGGACACCCTCTAGAAGTTACCATCTCCGGTGTGCAATCCGGGGGGGGATACGGGAACAAGACCAACGACCTGCCAGCACCCGGACTGTCAGACTCTTACGCTGGGGCGCGTGTTTTGCATCAAACATCGGCATCCGACGACCACACACGAAACGGCGCAACGGGTGCATTGATGGGACAGGGCTACACATTCGCCGGAGTTTGCAACGGCTTGTTATCCGCTAAGCAGTAGCTGGGCTATTGCATCACTCGTTCGAAGACCATCTCTCCAATCTTTGTAGCAAGAGCCTCGATTCCCAGCCAGGCATTTCGGTAGTAATCCTCAACCATGAATTGCTTACCCTGAAACGTTACGACTGCCTTAATCTCGTCCTTGCCTGCAAACGCCCCGACCAGAAATCGCGCCCCGTCGTCTCGGGCGGCATACTCTTGGATAGAAACTGTCGCCTCCTGCCCGGGCGCCACTTTCGCTCCTGAATTCGCGGCCGCACTAGCGTAGCCTTGGACGATTAGTTTGGGCACCGTGGACCTGACCTGGCAAGCACCGCAATCAGTCACCACCTTTAAACTAGGCACCTCACGCAACGGAGCCTGTGTGCCCGCCGAAGGAGCTGGCACATTGGTAGCGCAACCAGAGATTGCTAAAGAAACGACAACGAACAACAGAACTATGCTATCTATCGATTTCATTTTGACCTCTCCCCGATAATAGAAAAATCACCTGCGTACGTCTATTGCTAGCCTAAAAACCGGAAGTACCCCGGCTCGAAAAGCGGACGTTTCACGTGCCGCGTCAAATGCGCCAACTTCCATGGGAACCAGTTTAGAGATGCACAAAATCTTGGCTGTTGATATTCGTAGCCAGCAGGCTGTTCAGGATGGCGAGATATTCGCCTGAGGCGCTACTGATAATCGTGTCGGCTGCGTGTGTACCCGTTCCCTGCTGGATTCTCAGGTCGGCGTACTGCAATGATCCCGCAAGAGCTAAACGGTCAGTCCCATCCTTGAAGTCGGTGATTACGTCCGCCAATTGCAGGGTCGTACCCCCGTCGCCTGTTCTAAGCACAAACAGATCCTGCCCCGCTCCTCCCGTGAGCGTATCGTGGCCTGGCCCCCCGTCGAGCAAGTCCTTTCCTGTTGTGCCGATCAATACATCGTCACCAGCGTCGCCATACTTCATGCTACTCAGGGATTTCTCGCGCCCTTCGCGGTAGCCAAATTGAATGTAGTGGCGCTCCCCTGCCTCAGCGTTAAGGCCAAACGCCGCAAGGAGATCGAGGTTTGCCGCTACATACGACTGTCCATCGAAGGTCGCTGTACGATGCTCAGCATAGCCGTTGGTAATGTAATGGCTGGCTCCAGCCTGGGCATTGGTCCCAAACGCTGCGATCAGGTCGGGGTAGGAGGCGACGTACTGCAGCCCGTCGAAGGTCGCGTGTCGCCCCTCCTTGTAGCCGCTTTGAAGGTAGTGCGCCGCTCCATTATTCCCGTTGGCCCCGAACGCGCCAATCAGGTCCGAGTATGAGGCGATGTACTGCAGGCCATCGATGGTATGCCGCCCTTCGGCGAACCCGCTCTTGATGTATTGCGTTGTCGCCACATCGCTACCGGAGCCAAATTTGTAGATCAAGTTAGGATTGGCGTTGAGATAGTTGACTGCGTCAAAAGTCGTATGCCTCCCTTCTTTGTACCCACTCTGGATGTAGTGCGTGGCGCCTGCGTCGCTATTCGCTCCGAATGCTTTGAGCAGGTCTGGATATGAGGCGATGTACGCCAAGCTATCGAAGGTGGCGATACGACCTTCAGCCAATCCATGATTAATGAAGTGCGTAACCCCGGCATCGACTTTAGTCCCGAAAGCGTTGATAAGGTCGGGATAGGAGGCTATGTAATCCAATCCGAACACCTTATTGTCCGCTCCGGAAACTCTTGTTGATCTATCTCCCCAGAAATACACCTGTTCGATATTGCTTAGCGTGTCTGTCCCATCCAGCAATTGCGCATTCTCGGTGCGCGGGACAACAACCGCGGAAACCCCGGAAGTTAGGAGGAAGTAATCTGATGATCTTCCCCTAAATTGGGCCGTATCAGTTCCTGCGACCCCGTCGAGGTTGTCGTTGCCGGATGTTCCATCGAGGATATTGTTAGCCGAGTTTCCAGTAATTCGTACCCCGCTCGATCCAAAGGCTCGAACGTTTTCAATGTATGGGAGATCTCCAAGCGAATAGGTGAAGTTTACCCAGATCGTATCCGTTCCTTCATTGGCGTATTCGATGACGCTGTCATTAGTTGAATTTAGGACGAAAGTATCGTCTCCTGTACCGCCATAAAAAACGTCATTGCCGTTTCTGGCAGATGCATCCCAATCAAATCTGTCATTGCCGTTGCCGCCGTAGAGTTCATCGTTTCCATCTCCGCCCGCTAAGTCATCATTGCCATCCTCTCCAGAAAGTAGATCGTTGCCGGCTTGGCCGCTAATGACATTGTCAAGAGAATTGCCGACTATGAAGTCAGCATACGAACCGCCGTTGGCGTTCTCGTATTCTCCGTAGAACCAACGCAGATGAGCAGGGTCCCCACCCGATAGGATGGTGTTCTTAGCGTCATACAGGCTCATACCCACCCCAACCTTGTGCGGAGCACCGACGATATCTGCGCCCATGTGCAGAAAGGCACCTTCGACGTATGCCGACAAGTCGATGGTATCGATTCCACCTTTATCAAAATACGTTCGATATCCTGCCGTGCCCGCAGCTATTGTGTCATTGCCGGTTCCGCTCGTACCTGCACCCTCGCCGTAGGCTTTTTGCAGCGCGATCACATCCAAGATCATTGGAGTATGTGAATGCCACGCGAAGCTTGAGCCCGGCAGCACAGACTGCTGATCGTCGTACGACATGATCGAAAAATATTCTTTGTACATATCCGCTGCGCTGTCTGTGCGGAATCCAAGCTGGCTAAATCCCAGATCTTTGGTAGCCGCAAAATCAGCCGTGATCGTTGCAACATCAGTGCTGGCGTTGTATGCGCTATGCGGATGTGAAAGGCCCAAAGAATGTCCAAGTTCATGCTCTAAGGTTTGCCGCGCCCGCGTGTTTGAATCGAGTGTGTAATCACCAGCGAATTTGGATGCGTATTGGTTGAGGAAGATATCTCCGGCACCCCCAGTGTAGTTAAAGTTATTGTCAGAATTGATTCCGGAGATTCCCGCAAAAATATTCCCGTCCGAGCGGTAAATCCAATTGATATTGATATCAGAGAGATTGGCTTGCCCTACGTCTCTTGAATTGGGGGTCGAGTCAGAACCAGTATCGTAGTTGCCCTTCCATTCAAAAGTAATGTTTGCAAATTGCGAATAGGTTGCCAAGATATCCTGAATGTTTATCAGCATTTGGTTGGTCCACACCATTTCATTTGAACCTGCGGTGTAAAGACCAGCGTAGAAGTTGAGGCTCGAATAATCGGCATAGCTAAAACTATCCGAAACCGATACACGAACAGTCCCCGTTAGTTTGAAATTTGACCTACCGAGAGCGTCAAAGTTAAACATCGCTTTATCGATTTCGGTGGTTGGCGTGTAGGCGACATAGGTAGCCATTAGCTCAATTCCCCTTTCCAGTTACGACGAACGGTTCGCAACCTAAATTCCAAGCTAGACGAAACAAGAAATAAGGTGCGCCTCATCCCGTTCGGTGTCAATTTAACGTTCAATAGCTGGATAGGAACCATTTGCAAGCGTGTACGACGGTGTCCATCTTCTTATTAGCTACAGGGCAAAACGACTAGCGTTAGATACGACAGATGTGCGTTATGCAGCGTTGGGAGTGGTAAGCCTACGCACCTGCGGCGGGAGTCCCGTTAATGGCGTACCCCCCCTTTCAGGCGAGCAAGGTAGATTGCTTTTTTCAGCTGGGTAGCCTGTACCGCCCTTTTTCGTAACTAACCCGAACCTTACCCCGCGCGCGCGCCTGCGATGGTAACCAACGGTATCCGGGTACCAATGCCACCAGTACGATACCGCCAAGGAATCCATGCCATGCCACCACCGGGAAAAGGAGGCTCATTTGTGGCGCGCACGCTCACCCATAAATTCTTCGCGCCAAAATTGGAGAAAGGTAAAGGCGGGGGAAGCTTCAACGATGGCCGGGGTCGCAATCTTGCCCGAGGTCATACCCCCGGTCCGGCGGGGTGCCTGGGGGGGTCGAAATTCACGCTGCCCCTTCGCGTCGCGCGAGCCGTCGCCGTGGATTTAGGGCGAAACGGCGAACACAAACGGGAGTAAAAACGGGGGTAATATCTAGTCTATATTGATAATAATAATTTAATCAATATATTACGAACAATACTGGCGGAGAGAGCGGGATTCGAACCCGCGATACGGTTTAACCCGTATACACGCTTTCCAGGCGTGCGCCTTCAACCGCTCGGCCACCTCTCCTGCTGATTGTCGAGCCCGCAGTTGCTGTCAGATCCGGGTCTTCGCGAAGGTGCGCAGCTTACGCCAGAACCCCCTGTAAGGCAATGGAATAACGCCTTCCTGGATTCCGGTGTATTGGCCTTTCCGCGCTCCGCGCTTCGTCCTTCCGACCGGAAGAAAGCGGGAGCTTGCGCCCCCTCTTTCGAACCCGCGGCTCATACCGCACTACGGAAACGCTCAGCCCCCCTTCTGCACGGTGGAGCGAATGATCTCGACCACATCGGGATTGGCGAGGGTGGTAATGTCCCCGGTATTGCCCTTGGTGGAGATGGCTGCCAGGATCCGGCGCATGATCTTGCCCGAACGCGTCTTCGGCATATCCGGAACGATCCAGACATGCTTTGGCTTGGCGATGGGGCCGATGTGGTCGGCAATGGCCGTCGCGATCTTCGCGCTTAACTCCGGGCTCGCCTTGAAGCCCGGCTTAAGGGAAACATACAGATCGGGGACGCGGCCCTTGAGTTCGTCGGGAACAGGCACAACCGCCGCCTCCGCCACTTCGGGCACGGTGAGGGCGGCGCTCTCGATCTCCTTGGTCCCAAGCCGGTGGCCCGCCACATTGATGACATCGTCAATGCGCCCGAGGATGCGGAAATAGCCGTCGGCCGCGTAGACTGCCCCGTCTCCCGCGAAGTAGGGCCAGTCACGCCAGTCCTTGCTGCTCTTGTCCTTGCAGTAGCGCTCGAAGTACTGCCGCGTCATCCGCTCAGGGTCGCCCCAAATGGTTTGCATGAGACCGGGCCACGGGTTGCGGATGCAGATATTCCCCGCCTTTCCGGCTCCCGCTGCAAGCTCGTTCCCCTCGTCATCGTAAACAATGGGGTAGATGCCGGGTACGCCGGGTCCGGCACTGCCGGGCTTCATCGGCGCGATGGCGGGGACGGTGCTGCACAGGAAGCCGCCGTTTTCCGTCTGCCACCACGTATCGACGACGACGGCCTCCCCTTTTCCGACGACGTTGTAGTACCAGCGCCAGACCTCCGGCTCGATCGGCTCGCCGACCGTGGTCATGTGCTTGAAGTGATAATTGTACTTGGTGGGAATGTCTTCCCCCGCGCGGCGCAGGGCGCGGATGGCAGTTGGGGAAGTGTGGAAAATGTTGACGCCCAGCTCCTCGGCAATGCGCCAGGAGCGCCCCGCGTCCGGGTGGGTGGGAACGCCTTCATAAACGACCGACGACGCGCCGAGCGCAAGCGGGCCATAGACGATGTAGGAGTGGCCGGTAATCCAGCCGATGTCTGCCATGCACCAGTACACATCCTCCGGGTGGATGTCCTGGATATACTTGGAAGTGCCCGTGACATAGGCAAGATAGCCGCCGGTGCTGTGCTGACAGGCCTTCGGGCGCCCGGTGCTGCCGCTCGTGTACATCAGAAAGAGAGGATCCGTGGCCAGCATGCGCTCGGGCTCGATGCGGCGGCCGCGGTACTTCGGCAGGATGTCGTTCACGATAAAATCGCGGCCCTGTACCGGCGCGGTCTGGGCGGAGTACTTGCCCGGATGCCTCTGCCAGACCAGGACCTTCTCCGGCTGGGCTTTTTCTTCTTTGGCCTTGTCCACGGCGATGTCCGCCAACTGTTTATGGTCGAGCAGTTTACCCGCGCGATAGTAGGCATCCATGGTGATGAGCACGCGGCTCTTCGAATCCGCGATGCGTTCGCCGCACGCCTGGCCCGAGAAGCCGCTGAAGACCTGGGAGTGAATGATGCCCAGGCGCGCGCAGGCGAGCATGGTAATGGGCAGTTCGGCAGTCATGGGCAGGTGCAGCGTTACCCGGTCACCGCGTTTCAATCCGCAGAAGTCGCGAAGAAGCGCGGCGAACTCGTTCACCCGGACCCAGAGCTCCTGATAGGTTATGTGCTGGATCGGCTCGTTTTCGGGTTCGGGAACGAAGTGGATGGCCGTCTTGTTCCTGTTCTTCGGCAAATGCCGATCCACGCAGTTGTAGCAAGCGTTCAATTCGCCACCCACAAACCACTTCCAGAAAGGAGGATTGGAGGTGTCCAGGGTTTTTTCCCAGTACTTGTACCAGGTGAGGAGATCGGCGTACTCCTTGTAGCACTCGGGGAAGTTCTTTTCCGAGAACCTCTCCAGAACGTCCGCATCCGTCATGTTTGCCTGCGCGATGAAGCTGGCCGGGGGATAGTAGTACCCCTCTTCCTTCCAGTGAACGGCCAGCTGCGCCTCGGTCAGCTCGGTAGAGTCTTTTTTTGCCATCTTGTTTCCTCCTGTTTGAACGTCTTTGCTGCGTATCAAGTGTAACAATGAGTCAAAGGGGAGTCTATTCCAATATGGTATGAGCCTGAATGGTATGAGCCTGAACGGGGCGGCCGCGCCATTTGCATCCAGGCGACGGCGTGCCCGCCTGGCTCGACTACAGCGAGTCCGAAATCGCGGCGCTGCGTGGCGGCGGTTTGATCCAACGCAAACTGCCGCCACGCCCGCGATTTCGGGCGCTCCAAAGGTGGTAAAATTTCGCGACTGCGGATCGGGCGATCTACAGTCGCGCGATCCTCGGCCCGCTAAGGGATTGCGTAATAACCGGCACCCCCGCGCGCATTGCCACTCCAATCAACGAGACCGACATGACCACCATCAAACAGGAAGACCTGATCCAAAGCATTGCCGACGCGCTGCAATTCATCAGCTACTATCATCCGAAAGACTACCTCGCCCACCTGGGTCGCGCCTACGAACGCGAGCAGGCGAGCGCGGCCAAGGACGCGATCGCGCAGATCCTCACCAACTCGCGCATGTGCGCCGAAGGCCATCGCCCGATCTGCCAGGACACCGGCATCGTCAACGTGTATCTCAAGATCGGCATGGAGGTGCGCTGGGACGGCTTCAAGGGCTCGATCGCCGATGCGGTAAATGAGGGCGTGCGCCGCGCCTACACCAACCCGGAAAACCCGCTGCGCAGCTCGGTCCTGGCCGATCCCCTGTTCACGCGCAAGAACACCAAGGACAACACGCCGGCCGTGGTGCACATGGAAGTGGTGCCGGGCAACACGGTCGATGTCACGGTCGCGGCCAAGGGCGGCGGCTCCGAGGCCAAATCGAAGTTCGCCATGCTCAATCCTTCGGACTCGGTGGCGGACTGGGTGCTGAAAACCGTGCCCACTATGGGCGCGGGCTGGTGTCCGCCCGGACTGCTCGGCATCGGCGTCGGCGGCACCGCGGAGAAGGCAATGATGATGGCGAAGGAAGTGCTGATGGAACCGCTCGACATGCACGAACTGCTCGCGCGCGGGCCGAAATCCAAGCTCGAGGAATTGCGCATCGAGCTCTACACCAGGGTCAACGCCCTTGGCATCGGCGCGCAAGGCTTGGGCGGCCTCTCTACCGTGCTCGACGTCAAGATCAGGGACTACCCGACCCACGCCGCAAACAAACCGATCGCAATGATTCCGAATTGCGCCGCCACCCGCCACGCGCACTTCGTGCTCGACGGTTCCGGCGCGGTGTCTCTCGATCCGCCCTCGCTCGAGGACTGGCCGAAGGTGACCTGGGCCCCGGCTGCCGGGGCGAAGCGTGTCAACCTCGATGCGCTCACGCCCGCCAAGATTGCAAGCTGGAAGCAGGGCGACATCCTGCTGCTGTCGGGCAAGATGCTCACCGGCCGCGACGCCGCGCACCAGCGCATCCAGGAGATCCTGGCCAGGGGGGAAAAGCTACCCGTGGATTTCACCAACCGCGTGATCTACTACGTCGGCCCGGTCGATCCGGTGAAGGGCGAAGCCGTCGGCCCGGCCGGCCCCACCACCGCCACGCGCATGGACAAATACACCGAGATGATGCTGGCGCAGACGGGGCTGATCGGCATGATCGGCAAATCGGAGCGCGGCCCCGTGGCGATAGAGGCGATCCGCAAGCACAAGGCGGCCTACCTCATGGCCGTAGGCGGCGCCGCCTACCTCGTCGCCAAGGCGATCAAGAAATCGCGCGTGCTCGCTTTCGGCGACCTGGGCATGGAAGCCATTTACGAATTCGAGGTGAAAGACATGCCTGTCACCGTGGCAGTGGACTCGAGCGGCGCTTCGGTCCATAACACCGGGCCGGCGGAGTGGGAAAAAAGAATCAGGGAATTCAAGATTCCGGTAGCGGTGGCGTGACACATTTGGAGTGCCTGACATGGAGTGCCTGACAAAGCGAGGGGACACGCATCTGCTCGCCGTTCGCCATGGCGAAACCGCATGGAATAGCCAGGGCCGCTTCCAGGGGCATCTCAATAGCGGGCTCAACCAAGTAGGCCTGGCGCAGGCAAACGCGCTGGGAACGCGGTTCGTCAATGAGCGTTTCAATCTGTTGCTCTCCAGCGATCTCGGCCGCGCACTGCAGACCGCGAGCGTCATCGCCAGGTGTACCGGCCACGAGATCGTGGTCGAGCCGCGCCTGCGCGAACGGAATATGGGAATTTTTCAAGGCCTGACGCCGGCCGAAGTGCAGGCACGTTACCCCGACGAATACGCCCGCTTCAGCACCCGCGACCCCGATTACGTCATTCCGGAAGGGGAAAGCATGCGCCAATTGTTCGAGCGCAGCGTTGCCTGTTTCAACCAGCTTGCCGCTCGCCATGCCGGACTGACCCTGGCGGCGATCACCCACGGCGGCGTGCTCGCGATGCTCTACCGCCACGCGCGGGCGATGCCCCTGGAGACACCGCGCGACTTCCCCCTGCACAACACCGGCGTCAATCGCTTCCGCCATCGGCTGGGCGCCTGGCAATTGCAAACCTGGGGCGAGATCGGCCATCTCGAACGCGCGTTGGACGACCCCGAATAACAGCGAAAACACCGATCGCGCGAGGCGCAGGCATGGGCCGGCAATGCTAAAATCAAGCCCTGAAATAGGGATCACCCTGCCGTCGTTACCGCGAGAAAAAAGGGAGCACCATGCCGAACTACACCACCGAAGCCATCCGTACCGTCGCACTAGTCGGCCATGGCGCCACCGGCAAGACCACCCTGGCCGAAGCGCTGCTCGCGCGCTCGGGCGCGATCAAGGCGCCCGGCAGCATCGAGCGCGGCAATACCGTCTGCGATTACGATCCCCTGGAAAAATCCTACGGCCACTCGCTCAGCGCCGCGCTGGTCAATTTTGCCTGGCGCGACACCCACATTCACCTGATCGATACGCCCGGCTATCCGGATTTCACCGGCCAGGCGATAGGCGCGCTCGCCGCGGTGGAGACCGCCGTCATCGTCATCAACGCCCAAACCGGCGTCGAGCTTGCCACGCGGCGCATGATGAAGTGGGCGCAGGCGCGCAAGCTGTGCTGCATGATCGTGGTCAACAAGATCGACGCCGAAAACGTCGATTTGCCCGCGCTGCTCGCCGATGTCCAGCGTACCTTCGGCAAGGAATGCCTGCCGATCAATCTACCCGCGCATGCTGGCAAGGACATCGTCGACTGTTTCTTCAACCCCGACGGCGAGTCCGATTTCTCCTCGGTCAAGGCGGCGCATGCGGCGCTGGTCGACCAAGTGGTGGAGGTCGACGAGACGCTGATGGCGCTCTATCTGGAGCAGGGCGACATCAGCGCCGAGCAGTTGCACGCCCCGTTCGAGAAAGCCTTGCGCGAGCGCCACCTGATCCCGGTGTGTTTCGTTTCGGCCAGGACCGGGACCGGGGTGACCGAATTGCTTGACATCTTTGCCGGCCTCGCGCCCAACCCGACCGAAGGCAACCCGCCGCCTTTTCTCAAGGGCGAAGGCGCGGACACGGTGGAATTCCACGCCGAGCCCGATCCGGCCAGACACGTGCTCGCCCACGTGTTCAAGGTCATCATCGACCCCTATGTCGGCAAGCTCGGCGTATTCCGCGTACACCAGGGAACGGTCAAGCGCGATTCGCAGTTGTTCATCGGCGACGGCAATCGCCCGTTCAAGGTCGCGCACCTGTACCTACTGCAAGGAAAGGAATACGTCGAAACCGACGCCCTGGTTCCGGGGGACATCGGCGCGGTCGCGAAAGTCGAGGAGATCGAGTTCGATGCGGTGCTGCACGACTCGCACGACGAGGACCACATCCACTTGCGCCCACTCGAATTTCCCGTTCCCATGCACGGACTCGCGGTGGAGACGAAGAAGAAAGGCGACGAGCAGAGGCTGTTCGAAGTCCTGCATAAACTGGAGCTTGAGGACCCGTGTTTTCGCGTGGAACGCCATCCCGCCACCAATGAGACCGTGATCCGTGCCCTGGGCGAGCTGCACTTGCGCACCAAGCTGGAGAAGCTGACCCAGCAGTACAAACTGGAGTTGGAAACCAGGCCTCCGCGTATTCCTTACCGCGAAACCATCAGCCGCAAGGCGGAAGGACACTGCCGCCACAAGAAGCAGACCGGCGGCGCCGGCCAGTTCGGCGAGGTCTATCTGAGAGTCGAGCCGCTGCCTCGCGGCGCGGGCTACGAATTCGTCGATCAGGTGAAAGGCGGCGTGATACCGACCGTGTTCATCCCGGCGGTGGAAAAAGGCGTGCGCATGGCGCTCGACGCGGGTGTGATCGCGGGCTATCCGGTCGAGGACTTGCGCGTGATTGTGTATGACGGCAAGAGCCACGCGGTGGACTCCAAGGAGATCGCTTTCGTCTCCGCCGGGCGCAAGGCGGTGATCGACGCGTTCGCCAAGGCGGGGCCGATCATGCTCGAGCCTATCGTCAACATCGACATCGATGCGCCGGAAGCCTACGTCGGCGACATGACCGCGGAGATCGCTTCCAAACGCGGTCAGATCACCGGGACACAGCAGCGCTCCGCCGACGCCATCAGCACCACCGGCCAGGTGCCGCTGGCGGAACTGACCGACTTCCAGAACCGCTTGCGCTCGATCACCGGCGGACAGGGCTCGTACTCAGTCGAGTTCAGCCACTACGCTCAAGTGCCTGCGCAACTGCAGCAGCAGTTGACGTCGCAGTACAAGGCGGCGCGCGAGGAAGAATAAATCGCGCCTGCGTCGCGATCAGCGCCGGCCGAACAGATAGCAGAAGCGCAGGGCTTCGTCGTAGGGAAACACGTCCTGCATCTCGCCCGCGGCGATGCACTGCTGCGCCGCCTGCCAGAATGCGACATCGAGCAGATCAGCGTGATGGCGCATGAAACAATCGCGCACCCGGTCGTCGGTCAACAGGAAGGTGGCGAATTCTTCTGGAAAGATGTCTTTCGGCCCGACGCAATACCAGGGCTCGGCGGCCAGCTCCTGCTCCTCGGTCTGCGCCTGCGGCAGTTTGCGGAAATTGCAGTTGGCAAGATAGTCGATTTCGTCGTAATCGTAGAACACCACCCGGCCAT
>Ga0082335_1003055_pt1 | contig 28677 bp, 30 predicted proteins | sample Subgrocontami58m_FD_72375 | JGI IMG/M metagenome (GOLD analysis project Ga0082335, IMG submission 72375) | Subsurface groundwater microbial communities from S. Glens Falls, New York, USA - GMW37 contaminated, 5.8 m (SPADES assembly) (version 2) ...
GTAGACGATCATGGAGGCGGAAACCACGCCCGCCGTGTCCGCCCGCGGCCAGCCGGTCTCGTCGAGAATGGCGGAATAGAAAACGCCGAAGGCGAAGCGGAATCCGAGGGAAATGAATAGCGTCACAAACATCACGGCGACGATGACCCAGCCGTAATAGATGCCGCGCCTGCCGAACCATGCAATCATGTCGCGTTGTATAGTAGCGCACCCAACCAACGGAGGAAAATGCAATGAACACACACAACGCAACCCATCCGCGCGCGGTGGATCCCGCGATTGTTTTCACGAGCTGCGAGCTGATTGCCGCGCAGGAGCCGCGGCTTGCGGCGGCGGCGCAATCAGGCTCGGGCCCGGCGCAACCCGCGGCCAGGCGCCGCGAAGTCGTCGTCAAGGGCCGCCGCGTGAAAACCATCGACGTGCACGCGCATTGTCTCATCCCTGCAGCGACGAAGCTCCTCGGCCAGGACGCCTACCAGCACCATACCGGCGGCATCGTGATGGAGGATGCGACGACGCGGCTGCGCGACATGGACGTGCAGGGCATCGACATGGAAGCGCTCAGCATCAATCCGTTCTGGTATGGGGCCGATCGCGATACCGCCGCGGAAGTCGTGCGTCTCAACAACGAGGGGCTCGTCGAGATCTGCGCGCGTAATCCCGACCGCTTTGTCGCGTTCGCGTCGGTCGCGCTGCAGTTTCCCGACCTCGCTGCGCAGCAGCTCGAGCACGCGGTGAAAAAGCTCGGTTTGCGCGGCGCCGCGGTCGGCGCGAGCGTCGGCGACGACGAGTTCGCCGATCCGAAGTTTCACCCGTTCTGGAGGAAGTGCGAGGAGCTCGACATTCTCATCTTCCTGCACCCGCAGGGCACGCCCGACCTGTCGCGGCGCCTGACAGGCAATGGCGTGCTCGACAACGTGATCGGCAATCCGCTCGACACCACGATCGCGCTCTCGCATTTGATCTTCGAGGGGACGCTCGACATGTTCCCGGGTCTGAAGATCTGCTCCGCGCACGGCGGCGGCTACCTCGCGTCCTACATGGACCGGTCCGATCACGGCTGCCTCACGTTCCCGCACCGCTGCAACCGCACGCTCAAGAAACGGCCGACGGAGTACTTGCGCCAGCTCTACTACGACGCGCTCATTTTCACGCCCGAGGCGTTGCGGCATCTCGCCGCGAACGTGGGATCGAGCCAGATCATGCTCGGCACCGACTACCCCTACCCGTGGGAGGACAAGACGGTGGATCACATCCTCGGCACGCCCAGCCTGAGCGACGACGAGCGCATCGCGATCCTGGGTGAAACCGCAGCGAAACTGTTGAGGATCCAATAACGCCATATGTGAGCGGAGCGCGACGCCGCGAGCCATTGATACCCGAGCCAGCGCTCGTTATAGTCGCGACGGAGGATACGCATGAAAGCAGAAACCCTGTATCGAGTTGTTGGATGTCTTGCAGCCTCGATCATCCCGCCGTTCATCATGGCCGACGCGGCTCTTGCCGACACTTACCCCACCAGACCCATACGCTGGATCGTCGCGTATCCCCCTGGAGGGACGACCGACATCATCGTTCGCCTGGTGGCCCCCGAGCTCAGCAAACGCCTGGGCCAGTACCTGGTGATTGAAAACCGGGGCGGCGCCTCGGGCATCATCGGCACCAACGCCGCCGCCAAAGCCGCTCCGGATGGTTACACCTTGTCCGTGGGCTATATTACGACCCACGCCATCCATCCCACCCTCATGAAGTCTTTGCCCTATGACCCGATCAAGGACTTCATACCGATCTCGTTGATGGGGAAGGCCCCTCTCATACTCGTCGTCAATCCCGCGGTGCCCGTGAAATCGCTCAAGGATCTGATTGCGTACGCGAAGTCCAAACCGGGCCAGCTCAATAATTCCTCGCCCGGTAATGGCACTCCACCCCATCTCGCCGGAGAGCTGTTCAAGAAGCTGGCAGGAATGGATGTCGTCCACGTTCCGTACAAGGGCTCACCGGAAGCCTTGCAGGACACGATGAGTGGCGCCATCCAGATGATTTTCGGCGGCGTCGCCGCGGTCCTGCCCCATATCAGGTCGGGCAAGTTGAGGCCCCTCGCCGTGTCGAGCCTAGAAGCGTGCCCGCTCGTCCCGGAAATTCCCACGATTTCGGAACTGGGGTTCCCGGGCTTCGAGTCAACCTCGTGGTGGGGCATGTCGGTGAGATCGGGTGTCCCCAAGGCGATAGTCACGAGACTCAATACCGAAATCGTGAAGGTCATCCAGTCGCCGGAAATACGCGAACGCTTCGGCAACCTGGGAGTGGTTTCCACCTCGAGCACGCCGGGGGAGTTCGCCGCCTATATCAAGGCTGAAACCAGGAAATGGGGCGATCTGATCAGGGATTACGGAATCAAGATCGACTGACCCTCGAACACAGCCCGCAAAAGGAGAAGCAATGAAAGCGCGTAGCAGTGACGGAGCCGAGATTTTCTACGAGGTCTACGATTTCACGGATCCATGGAGCTCCCCGGAGGCCATCATTCTCATGCACGGCGGCCGCGGTAACCACAAGCAGTGGTACAAATGGATCCCCTTCCTGTCCGGGCACTACCGCACCATCGCAGTTGACGCCCGTGGCCGGGGCGGCTCGACCGTGCCACCGGTCGGGTATGCCTGGAACATGCAGCAGTTGTGCGCCGATACGGCGGCGGTGCTGGACGCTGCCAAGGTGGACAAGGTCCACTTCATCGGTATGTCGTTTGGCAGCCTGCTGGGTGAAGCATTCGCCGTCGCCTATCCGGACCGGACCCAGACGCTCACGTTCCTCGCCCCCGCCTATCAGATGTCCGAGATGAAGACCATGACGGACAGCTGGGTGAAGCAGGTACAGGAACTGGGCACACTGGAGTTTCACCGCCGTGAGGTCCGCATAATGTTCCCGGCGGGCACCGATCCGGCGCTGCTGGAGTGGCAGGCTCACCAGATGGCCGCTGTAGACCCGGAAATCGTCCGCGACTTCATGGCCTTCACCCAGACCATCAATAACGCGGATCTGCTGCCGAAGATCAAGGCGCCCACGCTGCTGGTCGTGCCGGCAAAGAGCGACCGGTTTCCCGCCAGCGAGTCCGAGTTCATGATGAAACGGATCCCAAACGTGCAGCTCCTGAGCTTTGACGCCCCCCACAACATCATGCTCTCCATACCGGCGGGATTGCCTGAGCGCATCCTGGGCTTCCTGCGCGAGCACCGACGAGAAACGGGTGGAAAATGAATGTCTGACGCTCAAGTAAGGTCCCGATGACTCCAGGAGGTCCAGATGACTGAGAACATTGATCCGCGCGCGAAGCACCGCGAGCATATTCAGCAACGAACCGAATTCGTCAGGGGAAAGCGCGGACCCGTCTCGTTCGTCTGGGGGAACCATGTGGCGAAACCAGGCCAGCATGTGCCGGGCGCCCCGGGGCTCTGGTCGCCACTCCCCGAAGGGGAAGCCGGTCTCCTGGTCGAGGCGAGAGCCAGCGACGGGATCGTGATCGACGGTCGCACTGTCGACGGCACCGCGAAACTCATGGCCGATCCGAATCACCCCGCCTCGATCGCCTATTTCCCCAATGGCGCCGAGGGGGTCATCTTCACTTACGACAACAAGCGATTTGCCCTACAGGTCTGGAACCCGAAGAGCGTCTGGGCGCAACAGTTCAGTCATCTCCAGGCGTTCGACTGGTCCGCCGACTGGATCCTAAGAGCACGTCTTGAGGAAGTCACAGACGGAAGGACGGTAGCGATCGCGCATCATCGGAACCCGATCCCGGTGGACAGGCCGGTCGTGGCGAAAATGACGTTCGAGATCGATGGAGCGGCACAGACGCTCTACGCAACCCGGTACCAGGACAAGTACAACTTCCACTTCACGGACGCGACAAGCGGCCACACCAGCTACGGTTCTGGCCGCAGCGTACGAATACCAGCGGATCAGTCCGGAGCCGTGAGTATCGACTTCAACTACGCGGCACTCCTGCCCTGCTCATTCAGCAGGGCGTGGAACTGCCCGATCCCGCCGTTGGAAAATCGGTTGCGCGTACCAATTGAGGCCGGCGAGCGCTTCGCTGTCGACCACGATGGCGTGCCGTTGCTCTAACGATCACTCGTCCTGGCCGTTCCTGGCGCGCGCCAACGCAGACCGTGCGCCTCAGATGCCCGCTTTCGCGTTTGCCGACTGCTCCGGGTCGATGGGCTAAACCACCCGGGCCGCTCGTAGCCGGCCCAGCTCCTCGTTCGAAAGGCCGAGTCGGCCGCAGTAGACTTCGGCGTTATGCTCCCCCAACCGAGGGCGCTTGATGCCGCGCTGAGCCTCGAGGATGGCGGGCCCGATGCAGGAGACCCCGGTCTCCTGCATGGAGAGGTCGATGCGCATCCCTTTGCCGGTTCTCTTCCGGCGATACAGGGCCAGCAAAAGTGCATAGGCCACGTTGTTGCCAGTCGAGTGGTCCATGTAGTTGTTGCTTGCCCTCATGGAAGGGCCGCCCTCAAAGCCAGTGAGGCAGGACATGCCGCACACTGAGTCCACGGTGCGAGCGCGGGACCCGGCTTTGCGCCACGCTTTCGATGCGGATGACCTGGGCGCCCAAGTCCGCGAGGAACGCTTTGGCATTGCGCACCACCTCTTCAAGCAGTTCCAGATCGGTCATTGCATCCCCTCTGTCTTCAGGAAATTCAACGGCCTTTCCGGAAGTATCCCGGGGCGGATAGGCATAGTCAATTCGGAGCCTAGGAGTGTGTTACAAGGTGCGGATTGTGGTACAATTCTCAATCATGGGTACGCAATTCCTCACCGTCCGCCTGACCGAAGCCGAATCGAAATTGGTCGAGCGCTTGCACGTGCAAACGGGTCTAACCAAATCGGCGCTGGTCAAGCAAGCGCTTAATCGGCTGTCTGCCGCGCATGATGCGCCTGCCGATGGTGGTTTGTTTGCGCTCGGCGCGGCGCACTTTGGCCGTCATGGAGATGCGACCCGCCAATCGGCGCGGATCAAGCGTGTCGCGCGCGAACGGTTGAATGCCAAGCGTACTGGCTGACAGCGGGCCTTTGGCCGCGTTGTTCAACCGCCGTGATCACCACCACGCCCGCGCGGTCGAATTTTTTCGCGTCAGCGGCGCCGGTTTACATTGCCATACGACTTGGGAAGTGATTTCCGAAGTCATGTATTTTCTCGATTTTTCTGCTTCCGCCCAGGGCGATTTTCTGGACTGGCTGCACCAGGGCCACCAGCGCGGTTTGATGCATATCGCGGCGCTTGCGCCAGACGATTTGCCTGGTCTTTCCCGCATGATGCGCAAGTACGCCGACCGTCCGATGGACTTGGCGGATGCTTCTCTTGTCTGGCTGGCAAACAAAAACGGCATTACCGACATCATCACCATTGATCGCGCGGATTTCGCGGTGTACCGGACGGCCAGGCGAAAAGCCTTTCGCAACGTTTTCACTTCATCCTGATATCAATCCGCACCGCGCGCGAGATTGTAGAGTCCCTGATTAGGCGTGAAACCCTTCCAGCGCGGAACTCGCAGGGCAATACCGGCGCCCGCATGCCAGTGGATGGGCACGCCGAGGTCCTGGCACGTCGCCGTCATTACTTCAGCGACAGTCCCGCATCCTTGTCGAGCTTGCGCCACCTGGCGATCTCGGATTTGATGTGGGCGCTGAACTGCTCGGGACCGCTGCCCGCCGGAGTCGATCCGTCCGCGCCGAGACGTTTCACGACCTCGGGTGACTTGAGCGCTACTGCAATCGCCGCGTTCAGTTTCGCGACGATCGCGCGTGGGACCTTGGCCGAGGTCACGAAGCCGTACCACTGATCGACTTCGTAGCCCGGCACGCCTGCCTCGGCGACCGTAGGAAATTCCGGCAGCAGCGGCGATCGCTTGCTGGCAGTAGTGGCAAGAACGCGCACGCGGCCGGAGGTCAGGTGGGGCCTCACACCGAACATCGAGAAGAATCCGGCCTGGACCTCGCCGGCAAGCATGCCCACGAGCGAGCCGGCGGCTCCCTTGTACGGCACATGGGTGAGCTGGACGCCCGTCATGTGTTTGAATAGCTCCCAGGAGAAGTGCTGGAGCGAGCCCACCCCCGACGAAGCGAAATTGAGCTTGCCGGGGTTTGCCCTTGCGTAGGCGATTAATTCCTTCACCGAATTTGCGGGAGATGACGCGGGCACGGTCAGAACGTAGAACAGAGACGTCGCCTGGGTGATGCCCTGCAAGTCGCGCGTGAGGTCGTACGGGAGCGTTGTGTTAGTCGCGGAGAGCGCGGCGTGCGATGCCGAGATCACGCAGATCGTGTAGCCGTCCGGAATCGCCTGAGCCGTGATGTCAACGCCGATCGCCCCGGCGGCGCCCGTCCGGTTGTCCACGACCACCTGCTGCCCCCAATGCTCGGAGATCTTGAGCGCGATAATGCGGGCGGTGGTGTCGCTGCCAGCGCCCGCCAGGAACGGCGCGATCAGGCGGATCGGCTTGCTGGGGTAGTCCTTAGCCGCGTCGGCCGGCGCGGCGAACAGGGGCTGGGTGATCCAGGCGGCCATACAGGCGGCTGCCGCGATCCGCAATACCGGGCGCGGGCGGGACATAATTCACTCCTTCTGTCACCGAAGTGCGTATCTTACGCAGATTTCCCCGACATCGTGAATTCGCGCCCGCGGAAAAAAACAGCGCCTTGGGCGGGTCCGACCCGGTTATGCACACCGGCGCTGGGAGGGAAACTGCTGAGGTCATTTGAAAAAAGGCAGCACCGTAGCCACGAATAATTGCGGTGTCTCCACGTTCATGAAGTGCCCGGTATCGGCCAGCACATACTTCGCGCCGCGGATGGCATTGGCCACCCGCTGCGCCTTCTCCGGAGGCCGCTGCGTATCGTGCCTGGCGCCTATGACCAGCGTTGGCGACTGAATCTTCGCGTATTCGGGCGTCAGATCGACTGAGCTCATCATGCGGGCCGAGGCCGTAAACGAGGCGGGTGTATTGCAAACCCAGCGCGCCTGGTAACGCCGAAAACGTTCCCGATCCAGGGCGCGCAGGTTCTCGGGGTAAGAGCGGTCGTGGCTCGCATTCATGGCGGCGCGAATCCCGTCGCGCTCGACCAGGGCGGCACGCTCCACGCTCGGCGCGCTGCGTGCGGCATTGCTGCCGATGTTGGGGCTGGCCACAGCCAGCTTCGCGACCCGCCCGGGATGACGCGCGGCAAATCCTACCGAAAAATCCGCGCCCATCGCGCACCCGGCCACATGCACCGGCGCGGTGATCTTCAGCGCATCAAGCAGTCCGGCCAGGTCCGCCACCACGGACTCGAAGCTCAATTCACGCACCTTCTCCGAAAATCCGAAACCGCGCTGGTCGTAACGCAGAACGCGGAACTCCTTTGCCAGTCCGGGCAAGGCGTCCTCATAACTCTCGAGGCACCCGCCGGCTTCATGAACCAACACCAGTGTCTCTTTTCCCGATCCGCTCAGTTCGTATCGCAGGCTGGCGCCGTTCGCTTCGATCCAGGGCATCGCACTTCTCCTATGTAAGATAACTGGCCAGGAAGCCGTAAGAACGATATCCTATTCTGCCGTGAAAATCAGTAATCTCAGGAAGGCGTGCGCTCTCCGCCACCGCGAACATGATCCATGACGTCGAGACCTACATCGCCGAGGTGAGCAAGTACTGCACGCTCTACCCGGGCGACGTCATGTGGATGGGCACCGACGGCTCGCCGCGGAACATGAAGCCCGGTACCGTGTGCGAGGTCGAGATCACCGGCATCGGCACGCTGCGCAACAAGGTGGTCGAAGAGGGCTGAGGCGTGCTGCCTGGGAGGAGAGGAATGGTGACGAAATGCATCAAGCTCGCGGCGATTATCGCCCTGGCCGGCGCATCAAGCGCGTTGGCGCAAGTCGATACCTACCCGAATAAAGCCATACGCTGGGTAATCCCGTTCGGACCGGGTGGCGGCACTGACATGGTCGCGCGCCCGATCGCAGCCAAACTCACCGACCGGCTGGGACAACAGATCCTGTATGACAATCGTGGCGGAGGCGGCGGTGTTATCGCGGGCGAAATTGTCGCCAACGCAAATCCGGACGGCTACACCCTTTTGGTCGCGGCTGTCGCGGTGATGACCGTTACCGGAACCCTGCAAAAGATGCCCTTCGATCCGATCAGGGATTTCGCGCCGATCACCAAATTTGCGAACGTGCCCAACATGCTGTCCTCGCGCACTGCGCTGCCGATCAGCCGGGTGCAGGAGGTCGCGCCTTACGCAAAAGCCAATCCCGGCAAGCTGCGCTGGGCGCTGTCGGGCACGGGTTCGGCGGGCACGCTGTCGATGGAATTGTTCAGACTCATGACCGGTATCGACATCATCCCTATTCCCTACAAAGGCGCCGGCCCCGCGCTGCTCGGCGTGCTGAGCAACGAAGCCGATTTGATGTTCGCGAATCCGGCCGTGTTCATGCCACACATCAAGGCCGGACGCCTGCGTGCCCTGGGGGCTGCAAGCCTGCAACGCATCGCCGCGCTGCCTGACATGCCGACGTTTCACGAATCGGGGTTTCCCGGTTTTGAATCGCAATCGTGGTACGGCTTGGCGGCGCCGGCACGCACGCCCGCGGCGATCGTTGCGCTATGGCACAAAGAAACCGTCGCCGTGTTGAACCAGCCCGACATTGTCGCGCGCATCACCCAGGACGGCGGCATGCCGGTGGGCAACACGCCGCAGAAATTTGCTCAGGAAATACGCGATGAAACCGCGAAATGGGCGAAGGTGATCAAAGACGCGGGGATCAAGCCGCTGGAATAATGTTCGTGAGTATCACGCAAGCCATTCCGGTTTGCTCGAACCCAGCCTCGGAGAAGGCTTGTCCCAATACGGATTTGTCTCCGACATTCTCAAGACAGGGCCCAGGTGCTTCAGCGCGCCGTGGCCGCCTCTGGATTCGATCATAATCGAGTCCAGTTCGGCGCCGCTCAGTCCCATGTCGGCTGCGGGATAGTCCACGTGGCCCTGCTGGTAGATGTACATGCCGGAGCGGCAAAGCGACACCCGAACGTGGTAGGAACCGCCTTCGCGCGCGCGTCGCGCCAGCGCGAGTAACGCGCCGTAGGCGCCGTTATAGCCGGTCGTGTAGTCGCAGGCGGAGGCCGGCAGCAGCTTCGGTCGTTCATCGCCGTTGTCGAGGCATATCCCGGTTGCCGATTGGGCGATCTGCTCCCATCCGCCACGGTTCGTGAACGGGCCGCCGTGGCCGTAGCAGCTGATGGAAAGATAGATGATCCCGGGGCGTTCTGCGGCAAGTTGTTCGGGGCTGAGCCCATGCTTGTCCATGATGCCGGGACGGTAGCCCTGGCTGAATACGTCGACATTCCGAGCAAGTTTCCTGATCGTCGCCACGTCTTCGGCCTTGTCGAAATTCAGGAAACAGCTCCGCTTCCCGTGGCTCGTATCCATGACATGCTCCGGCACCTGCGGCAGATGCTCGGCCGTGACCATCAGCACGTCGGCGCCATTTTCGGCCAGGGTGCGCGCCGCGATCGGTCCGGCGAGTATGCGCGTCAAATCGAGCACCTTGATTCCCGAGAGCGGCCTGTCACCTGCGGGGAAAGGGATCGGGTCGCTGTCGCCGATCTTCGTGATTTCGATCAGCGGCTTGCCGGACAACATTTTTCCGTGTGGATGCTCCAGCCATTCCGCGTTGGACCGCACGATCGAGCCGCAGGCCCGCGCTCGCGCGACCGCTTCTTCCAGATCGTGCGAATCCCATAGCGCGATCGCTTTGGCAACGGCATCCGCGCTGGATTCGCAGCCGAGCACGCCGATCACCCGGTCGTGCAGATGGCGCAGATTGAAATGCGGCAAGTACCAGCGGCCGTCCTTGCACGCCCAAGGCTGTGTGATGGACCGCATATGCAGCATGGACGGTGACTGGGGCACCGCTTCCCAACCGCCCCCTGCGGCAGGCTGGCTCAGTAATCTTGAGCTCTGGCAGGTTGCCGCCGCATGACGGACGTCAATCGCGACTTTCTGGCGCCTGCCGGTCTTCAGCTCGTGTATGTCGGTGACCGCGACGCCGACACCGGCGAGGATGTTTGCCGTCGTCTCGCCGATTCTGAAGCGCGCGGAAAAGACGGGATCATGTCCCGTAATCGTCACTTCGCCGTCCCCGGGCATGCCGCGGCCGCGTATCGCCATGATTTCTTCGAATCCTGGATTCAATTCAAATCCTCCTAAGTGTGCCGTATTGTGTGCGTGCGGGAGGGGGATTGTCCAGACAGGTCGCAAGGATCGCCGCGCTTCGCAATACTCGATGCGTGCGCTTGCAACGCGCAGGAGTCTGCCTATACTATTCCGCCGACGCATCCAATACCAACTATATGCATTCCTGGAGGAACGATATGAAGACCGCTTGTGCAGTAATCGCCCTTTCGCTCGCAGCATTCCCGGCCCTGGCCCAGAACGTGAAAATAACGCCGATCGGCTCTCACCCCGGCGAGCTGTGCGCGAACGATCGCGCGATCGTGTTCGAGGATCCGACCGGCGTCCGCTTCCTCTACGACCCGGCGCACAATGTGACCGGGGGCGACGATCCGCGACTGGGCACGATCCATCTCGTGCTGCTGAGCCACTTGCACGGCGACCACGTCGGCAACCTCAAGCTGAAGGCGCCGGGCGCCGGGACGTGCGCGAACTCGGAAAGGGTGCCTGCGCCGAACTCAACGATCGCCGAAGTCGCCGCAGCGAAGAACGCAGCGCTGGTGATGACTCGCGCCATCAGCGGTTTCGTCGGCAACAAGGTTCAGAGCATGCGCGGCGGAAAGCCGATCGGCTTCTGCCCGCAAACCGATGGCGCCACGACCGTACCCGTCGCGACGGTGTGCCGCTCGCAAACGGATCTCGGCGGCGTTTTCGTCGCGAAGGCGGCCAGCGCATCGCAAGGGGTGGAAATTACGATCGTGTACGCTTCGCACGTGAACGACGCCCCGCCTGCGCTGCTCTCGGAGGCGCAACGCGAAACCCTGAAAGCGGACGGCGCCGTTCTCGAATACGGCCCCGCCACGGGCTTCGTCGTCAAGTTCACCAACGGACTGACCGCCTACCTCACGGGCGACACCGGCATCCATTCCGAGATGAAAACGGTCGTGAACGAGTTCCACAAGGCCAACCTCGCGGTGCTCAATCTCGGAAACAACCCGGGAATCTTTTTTTCCGGCGCGCATGCGATGAACGAGCTGGTCCAGCCCGCGTCGGTGATCCTCACGCATCCGAACGAACCCGTGACGGAAGGCGGAAAGCTGAGGCCGGCTTCGCGCACAGCGGCGCTTATCAAGCAACTCAAGCCGCCCGCTCAACTCGCCATCAGCGGACGCACGATGGAGTTCGACGGCAAAGGCAAGTGCGTGGCCGGCTGCTGAGCGCAGACTTCCCGTATACTCACCCAATTTCGAACAGGGAGGCACACATGAGCATAGAGCGTGTTCCGGGCGCGAGAGGCGCCAGCTTCAGCAAGGCAGTGGCAGTCAGCGGAGCGGGGAGGACGGTGTACGTATCGGGGCACATCGCCCCCGGCCGCTCGATGGCCGAGCAAACGAACGGGTGCTTCGACCAGATCGAAGCGGCGATCCGCGCCGTCGGCGGTTCGCTCGAGCACGTCGTTCGCATCACCGCCTGGCTGACGAGCCTGGACGAGTACGCCGAATACGCACGCGTGCGCGGCGAGCGCTTCGGTGCGCACCTGCCCGCGAGCGCCGCCGTCCAGGTTGCGGGCCTGCTCCACGGCGCCCTTATCGAGATCGACGCGGTCGCCTTCATTCCGGATTAGAACTTCGTGGGGGCTATTTCGCGGCGGCGGGAAAGGCCGGCAATATGCCCACGTCGCTCGCGTCGTGCTGAATGATGACGGTAGCTTTGAAATTTGCCGCGAATTGCGCCTGAGTCAATCCGATGGGCTGCCGCAAAGCCTGAAATCATGAGGTATAGAATGCGCTTCTATAGCTCACAAACGGGACTTGCAAGGCCTGCTTGAAATCGGCGCATTGCAAAAAACGGGCGAGCGCAAATATACGCGGTATTCGCTCCGTATCAAGTGACGCGGTCCACGACCGCCACGTCGGGGTCTTGCTGCAGCCAGGCGAACGGGCGTTACTTGATCCGATCCTGGATCTTGGCGATGGCTTCGCGGGCGCATGCTTCGTCGAATTGTCCGCCCGGCGCGCCGCTCACGCCGATCGCGCCGATTGCCTGCCCACCGGCCTTGATCGTCACGCCGCCAACCCCGTAAGTGACATTGGGCAACGGCGTAAACGGAACCGTAGACGGCGCGGCCTTGGCTATGCGGTCGCGGACTTCCTTAGTGCTGCCCTCATTCCGCCCCAACGTAATCGAGGCCGCCGAGTAAGCCTTGTAATAGGCGTTGTCCTGCGAGTGCATCGGCGCCCCGTCGCCGCGCAGCAAGGCCTGCCGCACGCCGTCGAGATTGACGACCACGGCCCACACTTTGTAGCCCTGCTTCGCGCAAATGGCGACCGTGTCGCCCGCCAGCTCGTTCGCGAGCGCGGCCGACAGCTGAGGCCTATTGATCAACCCTTGGGACAGAACTCCCGTCGGGACAGCGCCTGCAACAAACGCCAGAGCCAGAGTGACGCCTTTCAAACCTGTTGAAAACGATGACATTGGACCCCTCCTATTTAAAGTGACAACCTCAAGACCACGATACCTTAAAACACTCTTCGGGGACAGACTGACCGGACACACTAATCAGGATACACCATATCGTATTCAGGACATCGCGATCCGCCGGTGCCCTAGCCTTGCTTCGGCGACCAGCCATAGGCCTTGGCGCACGCACCGCCCATCAGCATCGCCCGTTCACTGTCGCTCAGACGATCGGTCAGGCGGAAAGGCTCGACGGCTTGTTCGTAATTGACGACCGCGAAGGCGCGGGTCCAGTCGGTGCCCCACAGGCAGCGGTCGAAACCCCAGGCGTCGAACACGCGGGCGAGCGGGTCCCAGATGTCCGGGAAGGGATACGGCTCCTTGGACAGCGTGCAGGCGCCGCTGACCTTGACCACCGCGTTCGGGCGCTTGGCGAGATCCAGCAGCTTCGGTAACTCGGCCCAGGGGTGCGGCGGAGCGGGCGGCTTGCGGGGCTGCATGAGGCCCAGATGGTCGATGATGAACCGCGTGTCGGGGTGACGGTCGATCAGCACCGGAACCGCGTCCAGGTTGCCCGAGCACGACAGGTTGACCGGGAAGTCATGCCGAACGGCTGCGCGCAGGATCCGGTCGAGGCCCGGGTCGTTCGGATCGCGCCCCACTTCCTTCCTCATCATGATGCGGATGCCGACCGTGCCCGGCGACTTCTTCCACTCGGCGATGACATCGGCCACCGCCGGATTATCCGGGTCGACCGGCTTGACGAGGGCGAACCGGCCGGGATGGGACCGTTGCACTTCCACCGCATAGCTGGCGTCGTACCGGTACATGGCAAAGGGGGAGATGAAGATCGCGCCGTCGACGCCGACTTTGTCCATCGCCGCCACCATCTCGTCACCCGTGACGTGAGCGGGCCAATTCGGCACAGTGTGCCAGGGCCGTTGCGGCGTGTTCGCCTCATAGGCGTGGATCTGGGAATCGATGATCGCCATCGGGGAAGCTCCTCTGTGTTAATTGATTTTTTGGTATTGCAACAGATCGCGTGTGCTGTGTCTATCTGGTAAGGGCAAGGCGCACTGCCAAGATGACGACTTGACTCCACCGCCGTGCGGGAACAATCTATCCAACGAATTGATTTGCCGCCGCTAGGTACAGCAAACATTCGGCACCCTGGCAAGGCATAGCTGAATTGTTGTGAATGCCAATCGACGTGGAGGGGACGAAATGAATGCTCGCAGGAGGTGTGCGCGACTGCTGGTCTGGCTCGTCTTGAGCGCGTTCGGCGCAGGCGCGGCCGCGCAGCAGGACTACCCCAACAAGCCGATACGCTACATCAGTCCGTATCAGCCGGGAGGCAGCACGAGCTACATTGCGCGCCTGATCGGACAGCAACTCACCGAGGCGTGGGGACAACAGGTCGTCGTGGACAATCGCGGTGGGGCCAACACCATCATCGGTACCCAGATAGCTGTGAATTCACGCCCGGACGGCTACACGCTCGTGTCCCTGGGCGGCGCCTTGGCCGGCAATTACTGGCTCGCGAAGACACCCTACGATCCCCTGAAGGACATCGCGCCCATCGCCACCGTGTCGAGCTACGAGAATGTGCTGGTGGTGTCACCGTCGCTGCCGGTGAATACGGTCGCTGAGCTGATCGCGCTGGCGAAGGCGAAGCCGGAGCAGCTTACGTTCGGCACGTCGAGCACCGGCGGACCGACCCATCTGCTGGCTGAACTTTTCAACACCGTGGCGGGCATCAAGACGCTGCATATTCCGTACAAAGGTGGCGGCCCCGCGGTGGTGGATCTGATGGGCGGGCACATTCATTTCTACTTCTCGAATCCCATCAACGTCGCCGCGCTAATCAGGAGCGGGCGGCTGCGGGCACTCGCGGTCACCGGACAGTCGCGCGCTGTCGCGTTTCCGGACGTTCCTACCTTCGCCGAGGAAGGGCTGCCGGCCATGACGTTGACAAATTGGCAGGGCGTGGGCGGACCGGCCGGCATCCCGAAGCCCATCATCGACAGAATATCCGCCGAGATCGGAAAACTCGTGGCCCGGCCGGATACCAGGGAGAAGCTGAACGCCCAGGGGTCTGAGCCCTACTACAACAACCCGGAACAGACTGCCGCGCTCATCAGATCGGACATCGCCAAGTACGGCAAGATCATCAAGGACGCGAACATCAAGGTGGAGTGATATGAATCACATATGCACCAGGCGTATGCTCGCATTGCGCGTTGGATTAACCGCATTTGCCAGCCTGCTCGCAACCGCGGTTGCCGCACAAGCATATCCTTCAAAACCCATCCGCATCATCGCCCCCTTCCCGCCCGCCAGCGTGGCGGATGTGCTCGCGCGCCCCGTCGCACAGAAAATGAATGAAACCTGGGGGCAGCCGCCGAACTTCGACAATCGCCCCGGCGCGGCGGGCAATGTCGGTTCGGAAGTGGTGGCAAAAGCATCGCCCGACGGTTACACGCTGTTGCTGGGCACTATCGGCACGAACGCGATCAACGCCGCGCTCTACAGCAAAATGCCCTACAACGCGCGCACGGATTTCGCGCCGATCACGCTCGTGGCCAAAGCGTATTTGCTGCTGGTGATGCACCCTTCGGTGCCGGTGCGCACCGTGAAAGAAGTGATTGCGCTCGCCAAGGCGCAGCCGGGCAAACTCAATTTCGGTTCGGCCGGCGCGGGCACCACGCCGCATCTGGCGGGCGAGATGTTCAAGTTTCTCGCGGGTGTTTCGATGACGCACATCGCGTACCGGGGCAGCCCGCAATCCGCTATCGATCTGATGGCCGGGCGCCTCGACCTCATCTTCGCCAATGGGTCTGCCGCGTTGCCGCATATCCGCAGCGGCAGAATGCGGTTGATCGCCATCAGCGCGGCGCGCCGTGACCCGTCGATGCCGGACGTCCCCGCCATCGCCGAAACCGTGCCCGGCTTTGAAATGGCGCCATGGTGGGGTTTGTTCGCGCCCGCCGGCACGCCACCCGAGGTGGTCACGCGGCTTAACACCGAGACGGTGCGCATACTCGCGCTGCCGGACATCAAAGCGAACTATGCGAACCTCGGCATGACGGCGGTCTCCAGCACGCCCGAGGAATTCAGCGCCTATGTACAAGACGAAATCGTGCGCTGGGCGAAGGTTGTCAAGGCGACCGGCGCACGCGCGGATTGAGTTCGCACACCGTGGTGCCGCTGTAAGCGAAGGCGCCCTACGATCAACTGCGCGGTTTCCCGCTCCAACACTTCGCCCTTGCGTGGTTCCGCGAATCCGTCCGTCTCACCGCTACTTCCCGCTCAGGGCGGTCATGAGGCCGTTGACGTTGGGCTGCTTCTCAAGGCTGTGGAGTATCTCCAGGGCTTCGTTTATCCTGGCCTTGGGCAGCGCGAGTGAAGCGCAGTCGCGAAACTTCATGTCCATCCCCTCCGGCGTCACGCCCAGCACCGGGCCTTCCCAGTTGCGGCGCACGCCCTTGGACACCACCTTACCGTTTCTCAACTTGATGCGTACCTCGTTGTATCCCTCCACCCACGAGGGTTTGCCTTCCTGGCCGGGGTTGCGCTTCATCGTGATCTTCGGGATCAGCGTGCGGACCTCCGGGCGCATCACCTTTGCGTCCTCGAACTGCGCCAAGCCCACTTTGTCGTCTACCAGCGCGGCAGCCAGGCAGTACTGGATGGAGAACTTGCCTTCCAGCGCCGTGTGCGGGTCGGAGTGGATCAGCGAGCGCGGGGGGTCGAAGTCCACGAAGACCTCCACCGATTCCACTTCGCGGTAGTCAACCGGCTGCTCCTTGCGAAGGAGAAAGTAGGCGTCCAGCGGATTGTGAGTGGAGCCGCAGCAGGGGTACTTCTTGATCTCCACGCCCGGCTGCTCCAGGAAGAACTGCTTGCCCAGGCGCTCAAGCGGCTTATTCACGTCCTCGCCCCGTCCGCCGGAGAAGGCGTGCATGAACCCGAAGCGGCCCTCCAGCCCGGTGGTGGAGGCGGTGTAGCCGCGCTTAGCCAGCATGGCCGCCGTCACGCCGCCGCGCGACGCGTTGCCCGCGTGGAACGGCTTGGTCATGGTGCCGAAGTTCTCGCGCAGGCCGGAGGCGTTCGACGCCGCCAGCGAGATCGCCATCACGGTCTGCTCCTGGTTTAGGCCCAGGAGGCGAGCCGCCGCGGCGGCCGCGCCAAGAGTGCCCAGCGGGCCCGTCGGGTGCCAGCCCAGGTCGTCGGCGTAGTCCACACTCATGCCAGACCCGATCGCGCAGCCGACCTCGAACGCGATCATGTACGCGAGCAGGACGTCGCGGCCGGAGGCCCCGACCTCCTCGCCGACGGCCAGGGCAGGCGGCAGGCACACCACGCTCGGGTGTCCTTTCAGGAAGCGGGTGATGTCGTCGTAGTCCAGGGCGTGGCCCATCGCGCCGTTGACCAGCGCTGCCATTGGCGCGGACGTCTTGACACCCTTGCCGATGATGGTGGCGGCGTATCCGCTACCGGTATCCTGGGCAAACCCCACCAGGATGTCGACTAGTCCTTCCCTGGATCCGGCGAGCGCGCACGCGACGCAGTCGATGATGCCGTGCCGTGCGGCGAAAACGGCCTTGGGCGGAAAGTCCTCATAGGTGATGGTGGTGATGAACTTGGCGACCTTATCGGTGAGGCCCATGCTACCTCCTTTGACAGGGATGCTAGCCCTTGATGTCCGCGGCCTTGATGACCTTACCGTACTTGTCCCGATCCGAGCGCATCAATGCCTCAAACTTCTTCGCGTCGCCGATCATAGGTGTCATTCCCAGGTGGCCCAGCTTTTCCTTGAATTCCGCGGTGCGCAGGTACTTGGCGACTTCGACTGAGATCTTGTCGATGATCGGCTTCGGGGTGCCGACCGGAGCAAGGATGCCGTACCACGAGGCCACCTCGAAATGCGGAACACCACCCTCGGTGAAGGTCCGTACCTGGGGCAGTTCCGGCATGCGGGTCTCACCGGAGATGGCAATGGCCTTGAGCCGGCCACCCTTGACGTATGGGAGCGCGGAAATCGGGATCTGGAAGGCAAGATCGACTTGCCCGCCGACCAGGTCGATGAGTGCTGGTCCGCCTCCTTTGTAGGGAATATGCTGCAGCTTGACCCCCGTCATCAGTTTGAACATCTCCGCGACGATATTGGTCGGACTGCCGCTGCCCGACGAAGCGTAGTTGAGTTCGCGAGGTTTGGACCTGGCGAGCGCAATGAGTTCCTGCAGCGTATTGGCTGGAACACTGGGGTGGAGCACCAGAATGATTTCAGTGCTGCAAACAGAAGCGACCTGCGCGAAATCGTCGATCGGGTCGTATGGGGCGTGTACCAGCAGCGGTGAGATGACGTGCGTGGGGCTCATCAACATCAGCGTGTAGCCATCCGGTCGCGCATTCTTGAGCGCCTCGCCGCCGATGAAGCCATTGCCGCCGGGGCGGTTATCGACGAACACCTGCTAGCCCCAGCTCTCGATCAGCTTCTGTCCGATCAGGCGGGCCACGGCGGTGGTGCTGCCTCCTGGTGCAAAGGGAGTGATGAAGCGGATCGACTTGTTCGGATACGCTTCCTGGGCTCCAGCCCAGGTGGTGGCAACCATCAGCATGCCGGCGATCACTAGTTGCGCCACGGTGGTGAAAGTTTTCTTCATCTACCCTCCTGGGAGCAGAGGCGGCGAACGACACTTGCTTCCTATTTCCCGACCTTGATGCCGGCAATGCGTGCAATATTACCACTGCTGGCGGATATACCGTTTTGTTATGTGATCAATCCGAAGGCCACGTGCTGCAGTCCGATCTCGGACACCGTGTTGCAGGAAATCTGCGCCATGCCGCGGCTGATTTCGCTGCGATAGATATCCAGAGCCCGGGTCGCGCCCGCCTCGCCCCCGGCGGCTGTGCCATACAGCGTGCTGCGTCCGATCAGCACCATTTTCGCCCCCAGCGCCAGCGCCTTCACCACGTCGCTGCCGCGGCGCACGCCGCTGTCGAAGAGGATGGTGGTGCGATCGCCCACCGCCTTGACGATCTCCGGCAGCACCTCGATGGGCGCGGGCGAGGAGTCGCAGTTGCGTCCTCCGTGGTTGGACACGATGATGCCGTCGGCGCCGTATTCCAGGGACCTGGACGCGTCATCCGGATGCAGCAGCCCCTTCACCAGCAGCTTGCCGGGCCAGATGTCGCGCAGCGCCTTCAGGTCGTCCCAGTTGAGCGAATCGCAGCGGGTTTCCGTGGCGCCGCCATATGCCGTGGTGATCTTGTTCCTCAATTCGTCGGGAAAGTTCTCGCGCGTCGGCATGCCGCCGTTGGCGAGATAGCGGCCCAGCACGCCGACCATCCAGCGCGGATGCATGAGCACGTCGGTGGTGTTCCTGCTGTTGTACTTGAAGGGCACGGAGAAGCCGTTGCGCCGGTTGTACTCGCGGTTCCCGGCGACCGCGCCGTCCACGGTCACGAGCAGCGCCTCGAAACCCGCGGCCGCGGCACGGCGCACAACCTGATGCGAGAGCCTGCGGTCGGCCCACATGTAGAGCTGCATCCAGAGCGTACCGCCGACCTCGCCGGCGACTTTCTCCATGCTGGTGATGGAACCGGTGGCAAGCGAAAAAGGAATGCCGGCGGCCTTGGCGGCGCGCGCCAGCTCCAACTCGCCCCGGTACCACATCATGCCGGCAGCGCCGGTGGGTGCGATGCCGATCGGCATCTGGTGTACTTTGCCGTAAATAGTGGTGTCGAGGCTACGGCCGGAGACGTCAACCAGCATGCGTGGCCGCAGCTTGATGCGTTCGAAGGCCTCGCGGTTGTTGCGCAGCGCCACTTCTTCTTCGGTGCCGCGGTCCACGAATTCGAACAGCCACCTGGGCAGGCGTCGCTTGGCCATGTCCCGCAAGTCGAAAATGTTCTGCGCGTCTTCCACTCTCGGAAAAATCATCACGTTCACCTTTTTAACGGGCAATGCGGATTCTGTTCCTTATATGCAGTAGTGACAACACCCCCGGTTATGAGGCACCATTGGATTGCCTTTCTGACGTGGCGGGATGTCGGCGGAGAACGTGCGATGCGAACTGTCAATGGCGTGCGATCGTTTCAGACCACGGTGCCGATGCGCGATGGCGCAAGGCTCAACACGTTCGTCTATCTGCCGCAGACAGGCGGACCGCGTTTTCCGGTGATCCTGCAACGCACGCCCTATGGCATCACTTCGTCCGAGGGCAAAGCGAACACCGATTGCGCACAGGGCTGGCTGCCGGGCGCCGATGCGCCGATGCGCGGATCCATCCTGAGAGGCTACCAGAATATCGTCGCTCACGGATACGTGGCCGTTTATCAGGACACGCGCGGGCGCTACGCCTCTGAAGGCGAAGATCATGTGTACGCAGACGATGCCGCGGACGGTTACGACACGCTCGAGTGGATTGCGAGCGAGCCCTGGTGCAATCGAATGATCGGCATGTCCGGTTCATCGGCAGGTGCTACGACGACGTTTGCTGCAGCCTCCCGGCGTCATCCCGATCTCCGCGCCTTTTTCGCGCAAGTCGGAGGATCCAGCATCTACGACGACGTGGTCTACGAGGGCAACGCGATCGAAATGGAACGGCTGTGGTTATGGGTGGCGAAAAACATTCCAGGACTGTCGCAGTCGCACCGTGAAGCCGTCATGCGCAAACTCGGTATCAGCGTGGCAGAGCTGGACCAGGCTGCGACTGCGGCCAACGCGCGTTACGCACGGCTGGCAGCGGCATGTCGCATGAGTCCGCCCTTTGTCGGCAGTGAGGACTGGATGCGCCTGCCGCTTACTCAATACCCGGATTTTTCAATCTGGCAGCCTTTCCTGGACGAAATCATTACGCATCCCGCGCCCGACACCTTTCGCGCGCAACACAACTTCCGTCGCGGCATCGAGATTCCTGGATTTCACGCCACCACCTGGTACGACATCTTTCAGACGAGCGTGATCGCGGCGTTCAACGACATTCAGTCGCGCGCCGGCAATCAGCTGCTGTGGATCGGTCCCAACGAACACTACTTCATTTACGAAACCAATTTCTGGCCGCGCGATCCTTATTTCGAGTGGTTCGATTACTGGTTGAAGGGTGAACAGACTGGGATCATGGACCAGCCAGCCGTGCATTACTCTCCGCGCGCCTGGGTCGAGGATCGAGTTAGCTATGTTGCGAATGACTGGCGCTACACCGAGCGCTGGCCGCCGCCGGGTGCGGTCCCGCAGCGGTTCTACCTGCGTGACGACGGCAGCTTGTCGACATCCGGGCCGGGCGGTTCAGCGCGCAGCTACACCTACGATCCGCACCGCCCCATCCCGACGCTCGGCGGTCGCAACATGCTGATCGATGCCGGACCGCGCGATCAGCGCCCGGCCCAGGCGCTCCCTGATTACGGGCTCATCTATCGCGGCGAGGTCCTGAACGCAGATCTCACCATCGCCGGCCAGGTCCGCGTCACGCTGCAGGTTCAGTCGGATTGCCCGGATACCGATTTTGTCGCCAAGCTGATCGAAGTCGAACCGGATGGCCGCGCCATGCTGTTGATGGATGGCGTGGTGCGCGCGATGTATCGGGATTTGTCCTCACCCGTGCCGCAGCGCCTGGAAGCCCATCGCGTTTACCCGTTGACCATCACCCTCGCTCACATACATCACACCATCCGCGCCGGCAACCGGATCGAGGTCGATGTCACCAGCAGCAACTTTCCGCGTCGTGCGCGCAATACCAACAGCGGTAACCCAATACTCGCCAACGACACCGGGGCGGATATCCGGATCGCCAGAAACGTCGTCCACCACGGCGAGGCGACGCCTTCGTTTATCGAGATCCCGGTAATCGCGAAGTAGGTGATCAGTTCGTCGACAACGCCCCTCACCCCACGTATTCCCCCTCGCGCCACATCTCCACCCGGTTACGACCCAGTTCCTTGGCGCGCCTCAGGGCCATGTCGGCGTTAGCGATTGCCTCCTCGACTTCGCGGCGCGGGGGCATCTCGGCCATGCCGAAGGAGGCGGTGACGCTGTGCGTGCTGCCGTCGCGCAGACGGATGGCGAGTCGTTGGAGGCCTTCGCGTACGCGTTCGATCACCAGGCTCGCATCGCGCAGCGACAAGCCTGGCAGGCAGATGAGGAACTCCTCGCCGCCATAGCGGAACACCGTATCGTACTTGCGCAGCAGATCGGCAATGAAGCGCATGCTCTGGCGCAGCACGGCGTCGCCGGCGGGATGGCCGAGTTCGTCATTGATGCACTTGAAGTGGTCGAAGTCCAGCAGGCACAGCGAGCAGGGCTGCTGGATGCGCTCGGCGCGGGCCTGCTCCTCGCGCAGCTTGTTGATCATGCCCCGGCGGCTGGCGCATCCGGTCAGGCTATCGGTGGTCAGCAACTCGCCGATGATCTCCAGTTGCAGGCGGCGCAGACTGGTATTGAGACGCAGGGCCAGATCCATGCACTGGTCGTAGAGGTCCGGCGGCGGGCGGCGCTGTTCAGTGATGTCGATAAGGACCTGCCGGGCGGCGGCATGCATGGCCTGCTGGGTGACTCCAAGACCGCGGAATTCGGGTGATCCGGACAGCGGGTGCTGCTTGTCGTTGTAGTACCACTGGCCGAAGGGGGTGCGCAGGTGGGCGTCCTCGCCCAGGTCGGCCTGGTTGGCGTGGCCGCCGTAGAGCAGGCTGCGGTTCAACTTGCGAAACCAAGCCAGATGACCCGCGATGGTGACTTCGAGGTCTTCGGTGAGTTGCTCAATGGTTTCACGTTCGAGTGGTAGCGACATAAGGCAGACCGGATTTCTATCGGCCAATCATGCGCTCGACGCGCGGGGCAGGCAGCAGTTGAGTCGTCACTGCGTGCGGATATTGCGCTCGCGTATGACTTTCGCCCAGCGTGCGGATTCGGTGCGGATGAATTGGGCGAAGCGCTCGAGCGTCATCGCCTCGTGGTCCGCGCCCTCACTCGACAGGCGCTCCTGAAACTCCGGTTGCGCGGCAATGCGCCCGATATCGGCATGAATGCGGGTGACCGTGTCCTTCGGCAGCGTGGACGGACCGAAGAAGGCGTACCAGCTGGTCATCTCGTAACCGGGCGCACCGGATTCCGCAAGCGTCGGGAGATCAGGCCAGACCGGCGTTCGCTTGGTGGTCGATACCCCCAGGGCGCGCACTCGTCCGGCCTTGGCCTGGCTCAGCGTGGCAGGTACCGAACCAAACGTGAAATCGATGTCTCCGGTCATCAGCGCCACCATGCTCGGGCCCGCGCCTTTGAACGGAATGTGCGTCATGCGTGTGCCAGTGAGCGACATGAACAGTTCGGTGGCGAGGTGCGTGGCTGCGCCGTTACCGCCCGAACCGAAGTTGAGCTTGCCGGGCTGCGCTTTTGCCAGCGCGATCAGCTCCCTGACAGATTTGGCGGGAACCGACGGGTGGGTCACCAGCAGCATGCAGGTGTGCACGAGAAACGCCACCGGCGCCAGATCGACGATCGGGTCATAGGTGAGCTTCATGAGATGAGGGTTGATCACGATCTGTCCCGAGGTGACGAACACCAGGGTATGACCGTCCGGCGGCGATTTGACGGTCAGCTCCACGGCGATCGAGCCGGATGCACCGGGACGATGCTCGATGATCACAGGCTGTTTCCAGGTTTCGTTCAGTTTCTGCGCGACCATGCGCGCAAACAAATCGGTCGCACCGCCCGGTGGCTGTCCTGAGAGGAAGCGTACCGGTTTCGACGGATACCCTTGAGCCAGCGCTGCGCTACCGTGCGCAAGAAGCACGCACATCGGCAGTACGCTCAAGATCGCACTGATTAACCGCGAGGCGGAATCCAACCCGGCTACATCCTGAGACGACGTTTTCATCGTGACTTGGAATCCATGACAAAATGAGGAAAGACCCTGGGGGTCGGAGTATATTCCTTCTTGTTCGTGGTGCGGTGAGAACGCAATAATCGCACAGTCCAGCCACATACGCCGTCTTTCTGCGACTGCTGTCGATTGACCGCTTTGCGGGCGCGAGCTACAGAACCTCCTAACTCACACAAGGAGAGAGACATGGCCGGCAACGGAGTACGGGAAGGAGAGAATCGATGACACCAAGCGAAGTGGGCGGCTACCTGCCCGGCGACCCGCGGTACGGGTTGAGCGGCGACAGGTTGCGCCGGTACTACAGCGAGAAACTGGCGCAATGGGTGATCATTGCGTGGGACGGGCCCGGCCGGACCGGCGCGCGCGCAGCCAATATCGCCGCCCAGAAAGACTATGCGAGAGCGCTCGGTGGGCGCCTGATCGGCTACGGACATATCGTGTCCGACGACGCAGCCCAAACGCTTGCGACCACATGGTTCGTGCAGCTCGACGACCGGGCCGCCGCCGAGGCTTTTATCGCAGACGACCCTTTGAACCGTGCGGGCGTGTACGAAAAGACGGATATCCGTCGCTGGTCGAACAGCTTCCTGAAGCGCGCGGCCGACTACAAACGCAAAGGGATGCAGCAGTACTTCTGCACCGGATCCAAGATTCCCGACGCAGCGCCTTTCTTTGCCAGGCACCTGCACGCGCATGAGACATACTTCAGAAAGTACGAAGACAGCTTCATTTTCCGCGGACCGCTGCGTTCGCCGGACGGGGCCGAGAATATCGGGACCGGGCTGCTGCTCGAATTGCCCGACCGCGCCGCGGCCGAGAACTTCTGGAACAACGAGCCGTTCGCCGCGAACGGCGGTTACCAGGACGACTCGCGGATCTATCGCTGGGAATTTGGTGACTGACCGATTTTGTTATGTACTCCTGGGCGCCAGGACTAGATTTCTCAACGCAGTCGCGCGCACCAGCGACAGCCACACGTAGGCAAGCATAATCACCGCGCCTCCCGCGAGCGCCAGGCGCGGACCCACGAACGACCCTGCGATGTTCAACAGAAATCCGCTCAGGAACATCAGGCTCCATACCAGCGCGAACACGCTCATCACCCGCCCGCGGTAATGGTCCTCGACCAGGGTTTGCAGGATGACCTGCGCACAGGTCAGGAAATAACCGTGGCACAGGCCGGCGAAAAATATCATGCAAAACGAAAGCCAGTACCAGTCGCTCAAGGCCAGGCCTATCAATGCCACGTTGTAGGCGGTCAGGGCGGCCACCATCAGGTTTCTCGGCGACATACGCAACTGCAACCAGGCATAGGTAAGCATGCCGGTCAATGCACCGATCCCGGCGGCGGAAGTGAGGAATCCAAGGCCCCGCGCATCGACCTCCAATACATCCTTGGCGAATACGGGGAGCATATGCAGGTATCCCATGGCCAGGGTGGCGTTGAGCACTGCCGTGGCGATGACCTTGGCGAATACTTCGTTGCTGCGTATGTAATTCAGGCTGTCGGTGAGGTTGTTGAGCAGACTTCCGTGCGAAGGTACACCGCCGTGCGCAGGACGTACCAGGAATAGCACGGCGATCATGGTGCTGACAGCCGCCGCGGACACCAGAAAGGTGGTCGGCGCGCCCGCCCCGGCAATGAGAAATCCCGCGATCGAAGGGGCAATCACGCGGCTACTGCCGAAGGCCATCGAGATCAGCGGCACCGCGGAGCGCAACAGTGGCCGCGGCAGCAGGCGCGGGAAGAACGCCGCGCGCGCGGGCTCGTCGATGGAGGCCGACAGTCCCAACAGAAAAGCGCCCAGCGCCAGATGCCATAACTGCGCCACGCCGAACATCGTCGCCACGCCGACGACGACCATTCCGGTCGCGGAAATGGTCTGCGCGCCACCGATGAGCTTGCGCGCATCCACGCGATCGGCCAGCACGCCGCCCAGCAGCGTCAGGGCGAATTGGGGCACGAAACCGCAGAGATGGATAAAGCCCAATTGCGCCTGAGATCCGGTGATCTCGAAGACGAGCCACCCCAGCGTGAACGCAAACATGTGCTGGCCGATAACCTGCGCGACCAGGGCCACCCAGTAAATGCGAAAGTCGCGCACCGTCAGCGCGAGGAGGGGATTGGCTTTCTCTTCCGCGAGTGACGCGGTTTTGGTTGTCATGTCCCAAGCTTACCGTACGGCAACCTCCGATAACGATTAGCGCCGCAAAACCGCGGTCTGTCACTAAGGATTGGAATACGCAAGATTCCGGCGTAAACTTTGACAGTTCATTTCACAAGGTTGCGCTCATGGCCGTAATCGTCAAAATTCCCAGCCCGCTTGCAAAACGCCTCACCATCGCCTCGGTGCAGTCGCGTCGGTCACCGGATTCCATCACCCGCACAGCATTGGCCGAGCACCTGTCGTATCTGGAATGGCGCGCCAAGGCGGTCGATGAGGGGTTCGCCTCCGGCACACGGGATGGATGGCTGAACACTGCGACTGTAATGAAAAATTTCGCCAAGCGGCAGGCTGCGTTTGTCAAGAAAAAGCGGCCAAAGGCGGCTTGAGTGGTCGCCCCGCGCCGACCGTGACTATTTTGACGCCTGGGCATACATCGCGCAGGATAACGTCGAAGCAGCCGTTGGCGTCGCGAAGCGTATCCATGATGCCGCGCGATCACTGATTTTCCAGCCGTTGATTGGCCGCAAAGGCCAGCGCCCGGGCACTCGCGAGTTAGTGGTGGGCAATACCCCTTTCACCCTCATCTACCGGGCCCACGGAACGGTAATTCGGATTGGCCGCGTTCTGCATCAGTCACGGCGGTATCCGTGACTTGTAGTCTTGCTCGACGTTGGCGGCTGGTAGCTTCTGCAAAATATTAAACTCAGCTTACCAACACTGACCTGCATGAAAACATTGACCGTTGAAATTATTCCGCGATGAGCGCCATATGCGATGTCGTTGTCATCGGCGGCGGAATCGCCGGACTCACCGCAGCGGGCCGCGCGACCCAAGCAGGACCGCGCGTTGCGGTAACCTAGCCTTTCTTCGGCGACCAGCCATAGGCCTTGGCGCAGGCACCACCCATCAGCATCGCCCGTTCACTGTCGCTCAGGCGGTCGGTCTGGCGGAAGGGCTCGACGGCCTGTTCGTAGTTGACGACCGCGAAGGCGCGGGTCCAGTCGGTGCCCCACAGGCAGCGGTCGAAACCCCAAGCGTCGAACACGCGCGCGAGCGGGTCCCAGATGTCCGGGAAGGGATACGGTTCCCGGGACAGCGTGCAGGCGCCGCTGACCTTGATCACCGCGTTCGGGCGCTTGGCGAGGTCCAGCACCTTCGGCAGTTCGGCCCAGGGCTGCGGCGGAGCGGGCGGCTTGCGGGGCTGCATGAGGCCCAGATGGTCGATGATGAATCGCGTGTCGGGGTGGCGGTCGATCAGCGCCATGCCCGCGTCCAGATTGCCCCAGCACAGCATGTTGACCGGAAAGTCGTGCCGAACGGCTGCGCGCAGGATCCGGTCGAGGCCGGGGTGGTTTGAGTCGCTGTTGCGTCCCGGGTCGTTCGTCACAATGATGCGGATGCCGACCGTGCCCGGCGTCTTCTTCCAGTCGGCGATGACATCGGCCACCGCCGGATTGTCCGGGTCGACCGGCTTGACCAGGGCGAACCGGCCGGGATGGGCGCGTTGCACTTCCACCGCATAGCTGGCGTCGTACTGGTACATGGAAAAAGCGGAGATGAAGATCGCGCCATCGACACCGACCTTGTCCATCGCCGCCACCATCTCGTCACCCGTGACGTGAGCGGGCCAATTCGGCACATTGTGCCAGGGTCGTTGCGGCGTGTTCGCCTCATAGACGTGGACCTGGGAATCGATGATCGCCATCGGGAAAACTCCTCTGTGTTAAGTGGTTTCATGGTATTAAAACAGGTCGCGCCCACCGCGTCCAGAAGGGGGCCAGGCGCGGTGCGTTCCTGATGCCGGCGCATCGTTCCTCCTCACCCTGACCCTTACTTGTCCATCCAGACATCTTCCATTCGATGGTGCGTATAGATGCCGTTGGTCGATCTGAGGTAACCCTTGACATACGGATGCCAGCATGCGGAGCTCGTGGAATGGTATACGGCCACCCGCGCGGTCTCTTGCTGCAGCAGCAGATCGAGTGCCTGAACCATTTGCTTGCGCTTGACCGGATCGAGGGTCGAGGACTGCTCATCGATTTTCGCCTCGACTTCGCGATTGCAGTATTTGTTGTAGTTGCGTATCGATTCGCATTTGAAATTTTCGTAGAGCACCACATCCGGATCATCGATCGCCGAGCCGGACGTCTCGAAGGCCGTCGTGTATGCCCCCTTGATGATTGCGCCCGTGAACACCGTGTAGTCCTTCAACTCGATCTCGCCTTCGATGTAGATGCTGCGCAGCTGATCCGCGGCGAGCGTGGCGCCCATCAGGAAGTTGGGGGCGGAGTTGCGCACGAAAAAAGTCGTCTTCAGCTTCTTGTTGGGTCCGTACCCCGCCTCCTCCATCAGCTTGCGCGCTTCCGCCCGATTGCGCTCGACGTTCTTGCCGAATCCAGGCACCGCTTCGAGCTGTGCGGGCGTAAGACCCCAATTGCCGTACGGGGGCGACATCATGACGCCGCCGAGACGGCCACCGCCCTGTTGAGCGGCCACGAATGCGTTGCGGTCGAGCGCCAGAGCAATCGCACGCCGGAGCTTCGGGTTGTCGAAAGGCGGCGCCTTGTGATTAATCAGCACTACGCCCGTGACCATGGTGCCAGTGGTCGCGCAGACCGCGTTCGGCACCTGCGCGTGGACATCTTTGATGGTGTGCGGGGTCACGGTCGAGGTGCCTGTCATGTCGAATTCCCCCGCCACGAACGACAGGACCCGCGTGGCCGTACTGGGCATGATGCGGAATACGATGCCGTCCAGGTACGGCCGCCCCGGCTTCCAGTAGTCGGTGTTCTTCGTGAGCCGTATCACGTCGTTCGGCTTGAAATCCGCGACCTTGAACGGGCCGGTTCCGATCGGCTTCTGGCGCATCACGCGCCCATCGACATGGCAGGGGTAGACCGGCGACCAGCCGCTCGCGAGGAAGGACAAAAAGAACGGCTGCGGGCGCCCCAACACGAAGC
>Ga0082335_1003056_pt1 | contig 28675 bp, 25 predicted proteins | sample Subgrocontami58m_FD_72375 | JGI IMG/M metagenome (GOLD analysis project Ga0082335, IMG submission 72375) | Subsurface groundwater microbial communities from S. Glens Falls, New York, USA - GMW37 contaminated, 5.8 m (SPADES assembly) (version 2) ...
TCCCTCGCCGAGGGAGAGGGGGAGGAAAAGTTAGACTAGGGGACACCCCTAGTACCCTGGCAGTCCCGAGCCGTCGGGACTGCACTCCTGCTGGAATTATCCTCCGTTTCTCCCTTGCCAAGGGAGATGGGGGAGATTAAAGCTGGGGGACACCCCCCAGGCCCCCGGCCCTTCGGCTACGCTCAGGGTAAACTCCGGGGCAAGGCCCCCTGCTAATCCCCCGGAATCAGGGAGCGAATCTCTGGGCCAGGCCACTAGGGCGGCCGCACCGCCACCAGATACGCCGCCAGCCGAGCTGGCACCCCCAGGCGCTCCAGCTCCTTGAAGCAGACCTTGGCGTGCGGCGCCAGGGCCAGCAGGCGGGCCAGGTCATCCGGCGTATCCACATCCAACTCCAAGGAAGGGCATGCCACGATCTGGAAGGGCACTCCACGCCGCTCCGCCTCTTCGCGGTGCAGGCGGAGGCTATCGAGCCCGAAGTGACAGGAGATGACGTCGGGAGGGCGCAGCAACAGGCCGTTGGTGCCGCCATCGTGAGCGGGCGTCGCGACGACGCCGGCCTCCCGGCCCTGGGCCTGAAACAAGGACCGAACGTCCTTGGCCTCTACCAGGGGAGCATCGCCCGGAATGACCAGGACGGAGTCGGCGCCGCGCTGCAGCGCCTGCTGGGCGGCATATTCCACCGCGGCGCTCTCGCTGGCGGCCTCTGGCGGCTCCGCCAGGACCTCGGCCCCCAGCCCCAGGGCCAGACCCTGGGCGGAGGGGTCGCGGCTGACCACCACCACCAAGTCTAGCTCCTTGACCATGAGCAGGGTGAGGAGGACATCCTCTAGCATCGCCTGGGCCAGGGAGCTGCGCTCGTCCTCGGAGAGCAGGGGGCTGAGCCGGGCCTTGGCGCTGGCGAACTCCTTGACGGGGACCAGGGCCACGGTCATCGCGACCCCACGCTCGTCCTGAGCTTGTCGAAGGGCCGCAGGGCGTCCAAGGCGGCGCGGGCGAGGGCGACCTTCTCCGCCAGGCCGCGCATCACGGTGTCGGTGACCGCGGCCCGCATCCCCAGGGCCTGCACAGCGGGAGCGAGGTCGCGGTCGGCCTCGTCCAGGATGATGGTCGCCGCCAGATCACGATACAAGCGGGCAACCTGGAGGGCGCTGACCTCCATCCCTAGCTCTCCCAGCATCTTGGCCAGGGGCCCCTTGAGCGCCTGCCCAGCGACGAGGGGGCTGATGGCGACGGTGCGGGCGCGTGCATGCTCCAGGGCGTCGCGGATGCCCGGCACCGCCAGGATGGGGCCGATGCTGATGAGGGGGTTGCTGGGGGCGATGATGATCCCTTCCGCGGAGCGGACGGCCTCCAGCACTCCGGGAGCGGGCCGGGCGCTCTCGGCGCCCTCGAAACGTATGCCGCTGATCGCGTCCTGGGCACCGCCGTGGACGAGATACTCCTGGAACGCTAGCTCCCCGCGGGCGGTCTGTAGCCTGGTCTCCACCCGCTCGTCGCTCATGGGCAGGACGCGCACTCGGACCCCCAGCGCCTGGGCGAGGCTGCGGGTCGCCTCGGACAGGGACTGGCCTCGCTGCAGCAGCGCGGTGCGGTGGAGATGGGTGGCCAGGTCGCGGTCGCCCAGGTTGAACCAGGTCTGGCGGCCCAGGCGCCCCAGGGCTTCCAGGCAGTGGAAGGTGTCTCCTCGCAGGCCCCAGCCGCGCTCCTCGTCCACCAGGCTGGCCAGGGTGTAGAGGACGATGTCCACGTCGGGCGAGACATGGAGCCCGTGAAAGAGCGCGTCGTCCCCCGTGTTGGAGACGACGACAACCTCTTCCTGAGGGACGACCTCGATCAGGCCGCTCAGGAAGCGGGCGGCGCCGACGCCACCGGCCAGCACTACGATCATGCAACACTTCCTCGCCGGGGCGGCGTTGCTTCCCAGGAGGCCAGCACCGCATTAGAATACGGCCACCGGAGTATGGCGCTGCCAATATAGCATGGCCCTATTAGCCTCACAACGAGCTAGCATCGGGTGCCCCCTGGACGTTCGTGGACTGGGGGTGGTCTACGAAACCCGGGACGGCCCCCTGGTCGCCTTGCAGGACGCTACCTTCTCGGCGGCGCCAGGGGAGTTCGTCGCCATTCTGGGGCCCAGTGGCTGCGGCAAGTCCACGCTGCTGCGGGTCCTGGGCGGGCTATTGCCGCCCACGGCGGGCGCCGTGACCGTGGCGGGCGACAGCCCCGGAGAGGCCCGCCGGCGTCGGGAGATAGGGTTTGCCTTCCAATCGCCGGCCTTGCTACCCTGGCGCAGCGTCGCCGCCAACATCGCCCTGCCCCTGGAGGTAAGCGGCGCCCCTCCCGACCAGGCGCGGGAGCGGATAGCGGAGCTGCTGGCCCTGGCAGGGCTGGGCGACTACGCGCGGCTTTACCCTCATCAGCTCTCGGGTGGGATGCAGCAGCGGGCGGCGCTGGCGCGCGCCCTGGCGCTGCGTCCGCCGCTCCTTCTCCTGGACGAGCCACTGGGCCCTCTGGACGAGCTGACCCGTGAGGCGCTAGGGCTGGAGCTGGTGCGGCTGTGGCAGGCCAGCGGGGCGACGGTGCTCCTGGTAACCCACAGCGTCCAGGAGGCGGTGGCGCTGGCGGACCGGGTGCTGGTGTTAGCGCCCCGCCCAGGGCGCGTGGTCGCCTCGCTGCCGGTGGCGCTGCCGCGGCCACGGACCGTGGAGGGCGCTGCCAGCATCGCCGCACGCGTGCGGGCCGCCCTGCAGGCCGGTGCCGCGTGAGGCGCTCGCAGCTCTTGGCCGTGGTGGCCCCCGCCGCGATCGCGGGGGTAATCCTCGTCGGCTGGGAGGCGTGGGTGCGCGGCGCCAGCGTGCCGGCCTATATTGTGCCGGCGCCCTCGGCGATAGCGTCGCGGCTGTTCGCGGACTGGGACTACTTCCTCCCCGAAGGGCTGCGGACCCTGGGCGGTGCCCTGGGAGGGCTGGCCCTGGGGAGCGCGACCGCCCTGTTGTTCGCGGCCGCCATGAGCCGCTGGCGTGTCGTGGAGGCCGGGCTGATGCCCTGGGCGGTGGCGTCCAAGGTCACCCCCATCATCGCCGTGGCGCCCCTCTTCGTCATCTGGTTCGGCTTCACCCCGCTGCCGAAGGTGCTGGTGGCAGCCCTGGTCGCCTTCTTCCCGGTCCTGGTGGGCGCCGTTACCGGCCTGCGCTCGGGGGAGCCGGCGGCCCACGAGCTGCTGCGGAGCCTGGCTGCCTCCGAGCTCCAGATATTCCTGAAGCTGCGGCTGCCCAGCGCCCTGCCTTTCCTCTTCGCGGGCGTTAAGGTGGCCGTGCCGCTCTGCATCGTCGGCTCCGTGGTGGCCGAGTGGGTGGGTGCGGGCCGTGGCCTGGGCCAGGCCATTCTGGTGGCGAACAATAGCCTGGACATGCCGGCGCTCTTCGCCGCCGTCGTGGTGCTGGCCCTCCTGGGCCTGGGACTCATGGGGCTGGTGTACTGGCTGGAGCGGCGGCTCCTTTTCTGGCACCCTTCCAGCTTTGGGGGCTAAAGGAGCGGTTAGGACCAGCGCGTGGGCGTAAACAAACTCTGGCCAGGCTGCGACCAGGCGGTCGCCGACATCCCCGCCGGCGCCACGATTATGTTCGGCGGCTTCACCGGTGTCGGCGTTCCCTCACGACTCATCGAGGCGCTCCACCGTCTTGGCGTCCGCGGCCTGAGCGCGATCATGAACGATTGCTCCGGCGGGTGGCGCAGCGGCCAGACCGACGTCTCCCGTCTGGTGGCGGCGGGCCAGGTGCGGAAGGTCGTTGCCTCCTATCCGGTCCCGGGGTCGCCCACGCGCCAGAGCGCCTTCGAGGAGCTCCACCAACGAGGCCTCATCGAGCTGGAGCTGGTGCCCCAGGGCAGCCTGGCCGAGCGCATCCGGGCCGGTGGCGCTGGCATCGCCGCCTTCTACACCCCCACCGGCGCCGGCACGCTCCTGGCCCAGGGTAAGGAAACGCGGACGTTCGGAGGGCGGGAGCACGTCCTGGAGCACGCCCTGACGGCCGACTTCGCGCTGGTGCGGGCCTACCGCGCCGACCGGCTAGGGAACCTGGTCTACCGGCGCGCCGCCCGCAACTTCAACCCCGCCATCGCCACCGCGGGGCGGGTCACCATCGCTGAGGTGGACGAGATCGTGGAGCCGGGCGCCCTCGACCCCGAGGCCATCGTCACGCCCGGCATCTACGTGGACCGGATCGTGGCGCGCTAGCCCTCCCAGGGCGACCGAGACCCTGGTCCTGGACTGGAGTTATAGCCCCCCGCCGGGCTGCGCAGGCCGCAGTGGTGGAGCTGACGGGACTCGAACCCGTTACCTCTGCGATGCGAACGCAGCGCTCTCCCAGCTGAGCTACAGCCCCACGGCGCCATTCTAGCAGCGGCCCCCTGACGCTGCCAGCGGCCGCCAGCAGGCCTCGCCCATAAACAAAGGCCCTGGTACTGGCTGCCAGGGCCTTTGTTGCAGATGTCGCGGGGCTCTTAGAGGGCCTTTATCGCCTGGATGACGGCCTTGGCCTTCTGAACCTCCTGGGGCGTCCGGGTGGGCAGGCTCAGGCCCAGGCTGGTGGCATAGCCGCCGTAGCGCTTTTTGACCTTCTCGACCACGTCGTCCAGGGTGCAGACCAGGGCGAACTCCTCCAGCACGTTGTCCGGGACCGCCTTGGCCATCTCGCTCCACTGGCCCTTCAGTGACATCTCGTGGAGCTTGGGGCCGATCTCCTTCCAGCCGTGGAGCTCGAAGACGTTATGGTAGGTGCGGGTGGAGCCGTAGAAGGCGATCTGGGTGCGCATGCCCTCCGCCAGGCGCTCGGCATCCTTGGCATCCGCGCCGACAGCCATGAAGCCTCCGCCGAAGATGTCTAGGTCCTTGAGGGAGCGGCCCGCTTTCTTGGCTCCGGCCTCGAGGTTGGGCAGGGTGATGTCCTGGACGTACTTGGGAGTGGTGAAGCCGTGGGGACGGAGGCCGTCGCAGACCTCTCCGGCCATGCGGGCCATGTAGGTCCCCACGGCGGCGATGTGGACCGGCGGCCGGGGGAACTTGATGGGGCCCGGGCTGAAGTTGGGCGTCATCAGGCTGAAATGATAGTGCTCCCCCTCGAACTTCAGGGGGGTGTTGTTCTGCCAGCAGTCCCAGATGGCCCGCAGCGCCAGCACGTACTCCCGCAGGCGGGGGCCGGGGGCTACCCAGGGCACGCTGAAGCGCCGCTCATTGTGCCCCTTCACCTGGCTGCCCATGCCCAGGATGAAGCGGCCCTGGGAGTAGTTTTGCAAGTCCCAGGCGATATTGGCCATTATCATCGGGCTGCGGGGAAAGGCGATGGCGACGCTGGTGGTCAGGCGGACGCTCTGGCTATGCTCGGCCGCCAGCACCAGCGGGAAGAAGGGGTCGTGCTGGGTCTCGCTGCTGGTGACGCCATCGTAGCCCATCTCCTGGGCCTGTTTGACGGCCGCGGGAACCTTGGTCAGGTCCTGGGGGATGCCGCAATACACCTTCATGCCCTGCTCCTTCACCTGCTCCGCTAAGAACACACGGTGGTGGGCGATAGAGGGATCGAACCTCTGACCTCAGCGATGTCAACGCTGCGCTCTAACCAACTGAGCTAACCGCCCATGCACAGCCGATTCTAACAAGGGGGCCCAGAAGCGTCAACGACGGCCGCCCAGCTTGACGGACTATTTCAAGAGATGCTAGAGTAACTAGCACTCCCGCGCGCGGAGTGCCAAGAGTCCGGCCAAGAACCCGGAGGGTATGTGTTAACCGAGCGCCAGAAGCAGGTCCTCAAGCTCATTGTGGCCGACTACGTGGCCTCGGCGCTCCCCGTGGGCTCCAAGGTTATGGTGGAGCGCCACGGCTTGCCCGTCAGCTCCGCCACCGTCCGCAACGACATGGGCGCCCTCGAGGAGGCAGGGTACATCACCAGGCCCCACACCTCTGGCGGGGGGATCCCTTCTGACCTGGGCTACCGCTACTACGTGGATACCCTGCTCAAGGAGAGCCCGCTGCCGGAGCCCCAACGGCTCGCCATACGGCAGCGGCTGCAGGGCCTGGGGCCGGAGTTCGAGACCTGGTGTCAGGCCGCCACCGCCGTGGTCGCCAAGCTGGTCCACAACGCGGCCGTGGTCACCGTGCCGCGGGCGGCGGAGGCCCATGTGCGGCAGGTCCAGTTGGTGGCGCTGCAAGAGACCATGGCCCTCCTCGTCCTCGTCCTCCAGGGGGCCAAGCTCAAGGAGCACCGCCTGCCCCTTCCCAGCGTCGTCACCCAGGATGAGCTGACCAGCGCCAGCAACCGGCTCAACCAGCACCTGCCGGGACACAACCGCTTCGAGATCGCGGCCCTGACCGTCGCCTGGTCCGACCTGGAAGCCCTGGCCCTCCAGACTGTGCTGCGGCTTCTGGAGGAGGAGGATGACCTCTCCCGCCAGGCGGCCTACGTGGGCGGGTTGAGCCAAATGCTAAGTCAGCCGGAGTTCGCCTCCAGCGAACGGGCCCGCGACGTGCTGGAGGCCTTTGAGCAGCGGGAGAGCCTGGCCGGCCTCCTGTCAGCCCTGGCCGAGAGCCGCGACTTGCGGGTCGTTATCGGCGACGAGATGCCCCGGGACTCCCTGCGCCAGTGCAGCTTGGTGGTGGCTACCTACGGGCGTTCTACCGAGGTGAGCGGGACCTTCGGCATCATCGGCCCTACCCGTATGGATTACAGCCGTGCCCTGGCAACTGTCCACTTCCTCCGCGACGTGCTCGACGAGATCCTCCTCTCAGCCTACCCCGGCGACCGCAACTAGCCCGCCGCGCTCCCGCCCCCTCCGGCGCCCTCCGGAGATTTGCTGGCTGGCAAAGGCTTTTCCTATAATGTCCTGGACTAGAACGCTTTCAGCAGAAGTGGGTATGACCACCAAGCGCGACTACTATGAAGTGCTGGGCCTCGCCCGGGAGGCCTCCCAGGAAGACGTCAAGAAGGCCTTCCGGAGGCTGGCCCTTCAGTACCACCCTGACCGCAACAAAGAGGACGAGGCCGAGGCCCGCTTCAAGGAGGTCAACGAGGCCTACGAGGTCCTGAGCGACGCGGAGCGGCGGTCCACCTATGACCGTTTCGGCACCGCAGACCTGCGCCAAGGCGGGGGGCGCCCCTTTGAGGGGTTCGATTCCTTCGGCTTCGGCGATATCTTCTATTCCTTCTTCGGGGGCACGGCCACTCGCGCCAAGCCGGGACCCAGCCGCGGCGCCGACCTGCAGTATGTCTTGCGCATAAACTTCCACGAGGCCGTCGCTGGCTGCGAAAAAGAGGTGGAGCTGACGCGGCCGGAGCTCTGCGCCCGCTGCCATGGGAGCGGGGGCGAGCCCGGCACCGCGCCCGTGACCTGCTCCCAGTGCCGCGGCACGGGAGAGGTCCGCCGAGCCCAGCGCAGCCTCTTCGGCCAGTTCGTCAACATCGCCGCCTGCGACCGCTGCGGGGGGATGGGGCAAGTCATGCCGCAGCTCTGCTCCCAGTGTCGTGGGGCTACCCGTGTCCAGCGGCAACGACGCCTCAAGTTCAAGGTCCCGGCGGGCGTGGACGCGGACTCCCAGATCAGGCTCTCCCGGGAGGGGGAGGCAGGCCTGCGGGGTGGCCCCGCCGGGGACCTGTACGTCAGGTTGGAAGTGGAGCCCCATCCGTTCTTCCGGCGGGAAGGCGATGACATCCACCTTACCTTGCCCGTCACCCTGACTCAGGCGGCCCTGGGCGCCGAGCTGGAGGTCCCCACCCTTGATGGGCGGGCGAGGCTGAAGTTAGAGCCGGGCACCCAGGCGGGCACGGTGCTGCCGCTGCGCGGCAAGGGCGTCCCCCACGTCCAGCGGGGTGGCCGCGGCGACCTTTATGTCCATCTGAAAGTGGTCACGCCCACCGCCCTCAGCGACCAGCAGAAGAAGCTGCTCCGGGAGCTGGCCAAGGGCCTGGGTGAAGCCTCCCTGTCCGCGCAGGACAGAGAGCTGCTGCACCAGATCCGCGGCGCCCTCAAGGACTAGCCTGCCGGTGGCAAATCTTGTCGAAAGACGAAGCCAGGGCCGGCGAGGGCTCATGGTTCGATAGGCTCACCATGAGCGGTTTAACCCGCTCGTCCTGAGCTTGTCGAAGGACGAGCCCGATGCGCGGCATCTTCGAAATGGTGGACAACGGTAGGATCGCGCGATGGGCCACTGGCTTGAGCTGCGCGTGAGTGTGGATGGAGAGGCGGCGGAGGCGGTGGCCGAGCTCCTCAGCCGCTGCACCGGCCGCGGCATCGCCATCGAACAGGTCCTGGCCGGCGAGCCGCAGTTCGAGGGGACAGCCGGCGGGGTCCTGCTAGCCGGAGGAGGCCCTCTAGCCGTCGTCGGATACCTGCTAGCGAGCGAAGAGGCGGAGGGCCCCCTGCGCCAGGCCCGAGAGGGCCTGTGGCACTTGCACCAGCTCTGGCCGGGGGTGGGTACGCTGGCGGTGCGCGTCATAGAGGAGGAGGACTGGGCCACCGCCTGGCGCGAGCACTTCCACGTAACCCGTGTCGGCCGTCGTTGCGTCATCGTGCCCACCTGGCGCGAGCACACGCCAGCGCCGGAGGAGGTCGTCATCGCGCTGGACCCTGGCCTGGCCTTTGGCACCGGCCTGCATCCCAGCACCAGGCTGTGCCTGCGCGGGCTGGAGGACTATACGCTGCCCTCCATGGAGGCCCTGGACCTGGGCACCGGCTCCGGCATCCTGTCCATCGCCGCCGCCCAGCTCGGCGCGCGCCGCGTCCTGGCGCTGGACACTGACCCCGTGGCGGTGCGGGCGGCCCGGGAGAACGCGGCCCGCAACGGGCTGGCCGCGGTCATCTCGGTCCAGCCAGGGTCTCTGGAGCTGGCACCGGTGGGGAGCTTTCACCTGGTGGTGGCCAACTTGACCGCGCAACTGCTCTTGGACCTGGCGCGGCCGCTGCTGGGGGCGCTACGCCCCGGTGGCATCGCCATAGTCAGCGGATTCCTGGAGGAGCGCCAGCCCGAGGTGGCGGCGGCCATCCAGCAGGCCGGGGGCAACGTGCGGGCGGCCCTGGCGGAGGAGGGTTGGAGCGCTCTGGTGGTCCGCCGTCGCGGCGACCGGCCCTGAGTCGGTGACGTGATGCACCGCTTTTTCGTGCCTCCTCAGGCTGTGGCTGAAGGTCGCGTCCGCTTCTCGCCAGCGCAGGCGCGCCAGCTCGCTCGGGTGCTGCGCTTGGGCCCGGGCGACCGGGTCCTCGCCCTGGACAACGCCGGCGTGGAGTACGAGGTGGCCCTGGAGCAGGTAGGGCAGGGCGTCGTCGAGGGGAGGATCTGTGCCGAGCGCCCGGCCTCCGGGGAGCCCCGGACAGCGGTGACGCTCTATCTAGCACCCCTCAGAGGCGAGCATTTCGAGTGGGCGGTCCAGAAGGCCACGGAGCTGGGCGTCGCGGCCATCGTCCCGCTCGCGCTGCGGCGAGTCGTCGCCGTCCCACGGGCGGGCGGGGAAAACCGGCTGGCCCGCTGGCGGCGCATCGCCCAGGAGGCGGCGGAGCAGTGTCGCCGGGGGAGAATACCGCAGATCAGCGCTCCCCAGCCCCTGGCTGAGGCGCTCAGCTTCGAAGGCGTCGCCCTGGTGCCCTGGGAGGGCGAGGCAGCGACGGCGCTGGAGGCAGCGGCCAGCCGCCTGGCGCCCGGGCGCCCCGTGGCCCTCTACATCGGCCCCGAGGGCGGGTTCGCCGCCGAGGAGGTACAGCTAGCCCGCCAGGCGGGGGCGATGCTGGTGTCCCTGGGCCCCCGCACCCTGCGGGCGGAGACGGCAGCGGTCGTCGCCCTGACCATCGTCATGGAGCGCCTGGGCGAGCTGGCGCCGCGGGCGCCCTCACCCTAGGGGGTTGGCATGCCTTTGAGGAATGGTTGTCCCTTTTGTGGCTTTCCTGACAAGGAAGTAGTGTTCTATGAAGACAGTCTTTGCCTAGGAATAGTTAGCAAGGCGCCTTTGAACAAGTACCACGGCCTCATAGTCCCGAAGGAGCACTATACAGATTCGCAGAGGGTCCCAGACGAGATCCTCGTCCACTTGTATCTTGTCTCAAAGAAGGTTGCCCAGGCTATTGCGAAGGCATGCAACCCCGATGGCATCACGATGGTGCACGACGACGGTCTCAATAAAACCGTTGAGCACTTCACGATACACATTATTCCAAGGTTCAGAGGCGACAAGATCGGTGGATTCTATCTCAGAGAGGAAGACCCAGGGCTGCAAGCTCGCGCAACTTATGCTACGCGGATAAGGGAGTGTCTGGGCTAGGTGCCCCGCTGGGCCCAGCGCTCCATCCCCTGCAGTTCGTGGGCCGGCTCCCGGGCCAGCAGCTCCTCCGCCGCGCGCCGCGGCGAGAGCCCTTCGAAGAGCACCCGATAGAGCGCCTCGACGATGGGCATCTCGATCTTGTGGCGCTGGGCTAGGGTGCGGGCAGCGGCCGTGGTCGGCACGCCCTCCGCCACCTGCCGCATCCCCGCCAGCACCTCTTGTAAGGGACGGCCCTGGGCCAGCGCCACGCCCACCGTCCGGTTGCGGCTCAATGGACTGGAGCAGGTGGCCACCAGGTCTCCCAGGCCGGCCAGCCCGGCGAAGGTGAGGGGGTGAGCGCCCAGGGCTACCCCCAGCCGCGTGATCTCCGCGAGGCCCCTCGTCATGAGCGCGGCCTTGGCGTTGTCGCCGTAGCCCAGGCCATCGCTGATGCCGGCCCCCAGGGCGATGATGTTCTTGAGGGCACCCGCCAGCTCCACGCCCGCCAGATCGGTGCTGGTATAGACGCGGAGGCTGGGCGAGGAGAGGAGCTGCTGCGCCGTCTGCGCGTGAGCCAGCTCGCGGGCGGCGATCACGGTGGCCGCGGGCTGTCCCGCCGCGATCTCTTTGGAGAGGTTGGGTCCTGACAGGGCCGCCAGCCGCCCCTGCGCGTCGGGCAACTCCTGGGCGAGCACCTCGGTGCTGCGGAGGCAGGTCTCCTGCTCCAGCCCCTTGGTGGCGCTGAGCACCAGGGCGCCGGCTGGCAGGTGGCCGCGCAGCCGGCGGGCGTTCTCCCGCAGGCTGCGGGAGGGTACCGCCACGATGATGAGATGAGCGCCTCCCAGGGCGCGCGCCGGGTCGGCCTCCAAGGCCATCCCCGGGGGAAAGGCGGCGCCTGGAAGCAGGGCGCGGTTCTCCCCCGCGGCGGTCAGGCCCTGGGCCTCGGCTTGCGTCCTGACCAGGAGCCGCACCACGTGACCGCAGCGGGCGGCGACGATGGCCAGGGTAGTGCCCCAGCCCGTGGCTCCGACTACCGCGATGGTCGTCACGGGGCGTCCTCCCTCAGGGGGGCCTGGCGGCCCAGCTGGGCCTCCCTGCCGGCTTTGAGACGCGCGATGTTGCCCCAGTGACGGAAGACGATGACAGTGGCCGCCGCCGCGATGACCAGCAGATGGGCCACCGGCAGCCCACGCCACCAATAAAAGCTGAACCCCATTACCAAGACCATCAAGGTGCCCGCCAGGGACCCCAGGGAGACGTACCTGGTGGCGGCGATGGCTACGATTGCCACCCCCAGGGCCGCGCCGGCGATCAGGGGCTCCAGGACGAGGAGCGCTCCCAGGGCCGTCGCCACGCCTTTCCCTCCTTGGAAGCGCAGCCAGACCGGCCAGGTATGTCCGGCTATCGCTGCCCCCGCCGCGACCGCCTCCACCGCTGGCGAGTCGGCGAGGGCCCTGGCGACGAGTACCGGCAGTGCTCCCTTCGCCACGTCGTAGACCAGCACCGCGACTGCCGCCGGGAGACCGACAACGCGCAGGACGTTGGTGGCGCCGATGTTGCCGCTGCCATGCTGGCGGACGTCCACCCCCTTGAACAGCCGGGCCAGCAGCAGGCCCGCCGGCACGGAGCCCAGGAGATACCCCAGGGCGCCGGCGGTGATCAGGTCTGCGATCATGGCGCCCGCGGCGGGCGCGCCTCGGCGGCTATGGGTGTGCTGCCTGGGGCGGCCCGGCGCGCCTCCCGTTCGCGGCGGCCCCGGAAGACGAGCCTTATGGGGGTGCCGCGGAAGCCGAAGGCCTCCCGGAGCTGGTTCTCCAGATAGCGTCGGAAGGAAAAGTGGACGGCAGCAGGGTCGTTGACGAAGATGGCGAAGGTGGGCGGGTTCACCGCCACCTGGGTGCCGTAGAGGAGCTTCAAGCGCCGGGTGCCCACGGGCGGTGGCGCGTGCCGGGCCACCGCCGTCGCCAGGGCCCGGTTCAGCTCCCCCGTCTCCACGCGGTGCTGGCGCTCGTCGAAGACGCGGCGGGCGGCTATCAGGAGGGCGTCGATATTGGTGCCCTTCAGGGCGCTGACAAAGACCAGGGGGGCGTAAGGCGCAAAGCGCAGCCGGCCGCGGACGGTTTGCAGCGCCTCCTCCTCCCGCAGCTCCGCCCCCGGCGCCAGGTCCCATTTGTTCACGGCGAGCACCAGCCCTTTGCCGGCCTCCGCGATAGCGCCCGCGAGGTGGGTGTCCTGAGCGCTGATGAGCTCCGGGGCCTCCAGCACCAGGATAGCCACGTCGCAGCGGTCCAGGGCCTGCTGGGCCCGGAGCACGCTGAATCGCTCTACACCCGGCTCCACGCGGCCCCGGCGGCGGATGCCCGCGGTGTCGATGAGCAGGATGCGCTCCCCGTCCCGCTCCAACACGATGTCGATGGCGTCGCGGGTGGTCCCGGGGACCTCGCTGACAATGCTCCGCTCCTGGCCCAGGATGGTGTTCAGGAGGAGCGACTTGCCCACGTTGGGGCGGCCCAGGATCGCTATCTTCAGGAAAAGCTCCTGGGGAGCGGTCTCTTCCTGGGGAGGCAGCAGCGTCAGGAGATGGTCCAGGAGCTCGGCCACGCCCTCGCCGTGGTAGGCGCTGATAAGCAGAGGCTCGCCCAGCCCCAGCTCCAGGAACTCCAGGGGAGCCTGACGCTGCGCCTTGCCCTCGGCCTTGTTGACCACCAGCACGACTGGCCGGCGCGAGCGCTCCAGGGAGCGTGCTACCTCGGCATCGGGCAGGGTGAGGCCGTCGCGGGCGTCCACGAGGAAGAGCACCAGGTCCGCCTCCGCCAGGGCAAGCTGCACCTGCTCCTGGACGTGACGCTCGATATCGGTGGCGGGGCGGTCTACCACCCCGCCGGTGTCGATGACGGTGAAGCGGCGCTGGCGCCATTCCACGTCGCCGTAGGAGCGGTCGCGGGTAGTCCCCGGCTCGCCCGCTACAATGGCTCGCCGGTCTTGTAGCAAGCGGTTGAACAGGGTGGACTTACCCACGTTGGGCCGCCCCACGATGGCGACGACGGGCAGGCGCGCCAGGGGCGCGGAGGCGACGGCGTCAGGACGATTTACTCTAGCTCTGGGCATGGCAGGAGTATTGTAGCCCATGGGCGGACTTGGTAGGGAGCCAGCCTGGGCCGACAGAAGCCCCGGGCGTGATTGCGGGCGCTGGAGGACTCAGGCGCCGCCGAGCAGGTGGACCAGGGCCGCCTTCTGAGCGTGGAGGCGGTTCTCCGCCTGCTGAAAGACCACGGAACGGGGCCCTTCCAGCACCTCGCCCGTGATCTCCTCCCCGCGGTGGGCCGGCAGGTCGTGCATCACGATGGCGTCGGGCTTCGCCAGGGCCAGCAGCTCGGGACTTACCTGGTAGGCGGCGAAGGCCCTCCGCCGCTGCTCGGCCTCGTGCTCCTGCCCCATGCTCGCCCAGACATCAGTGTACACGACGTCGGCGCCCCGGACGGCGGCGCGCGGGTCGATGAGGAAAGCGAGCTGGGCCCCGCTCTGGCGGGCGAGGTCGTTGGCCCGCAGGGCCACCGGCTCGGGGATCTGGAAGCCCCGAGGCGAGGCGATGCGGAACTGGACGCCCAGCATGGCGCAGGCCAGGCAGAGGCTGTTCGCCACGTTGTTGCCATCGCCTATGAAGGCGACCGCCAGCCCCTTCAAACGGCCCTTGCACTCCAGCATGGTCAGGCAATCGGCGAGGGCCTGGCAGGGGTGCTCCTGGTCCGACAGGCCGTTGATGACGGGGACCGTGGCGTAGCGGGCCAGCTCCTCTAACGAGCGGTGGGCGAAGGTTCGCGCCACGATGCCACGTACGTAGCGACTGAGGGTGCGCGCCATGTCGCTCAGCGGCTCCCGCTGCCCCAGCCCGACCTCGTCACGAGACAGGTAGAGGGCGTGGCCCCCCAGCTCGTACATCGCCACGTCGAAGCTCACGCGGGTGCGCAAGGAGGGCTTCTCGAAGATCAGGGCCAGACTCTTGCCCCGCAGCCGCGCCGAGGGGACTGCCTCGCCCTTCAGCTCAAGGGCGAGGTCGAGCAGGGCCTGAAGCTCCGGGGGGGTCAGGTCGGCTACCGATAGCAGGTCGCGCTTCTTGGCCTTGGACACGGGGCGAGTATAGCACAGCGCTTACTAGGGATGGCCTGCTGGTGGGACGGCCTGCTGGTGGGGTCCACGCCGGCGCGCCAGGAGGGGTATCAGGCACAGCCCTGCCCCCGAGGCCAGGGCGGCCATAAGGAAGGTCCAGCGGTGCCCCAGGGGGCCCCAGACCAGGCCGCCCACGGCGGGGCCCGCGATGACCCCCAGGTCCTCTCCCAGTCCGTAGAGGCCCATGGCCGCGGTCAGGCGTTGCCGGGGCACGATCTCGCTGAGGCGGGCGGTCCCCGCCGGGCTGAAGAGGGCGTGGCTGAGGCGTCCCAGGGCGCTGCTCGCCAGCAGCGGCCAGAAGCCCACCGCGAAAGCGAGGGCGGCCATCGAGCCCCCGGAGGCCAGCAGCCCCAGCGCCATGGCGCGCTCGCGGCCCAGCCGGTCCGCCAGGTGCCCCAGGGGGATGGTTAACAGCATCGCCAGCAAGCCGCTGGCGGTGAAGATAAGCCCTACCTGGCCTGGCCCGAGTCCCTGGACGGTGTTCGCCAGCACTGGCAGGAAGGTCCCGCTGGTGCCCAGGGCGACGAAGAAGCAGGCCGCCGCCGCGCCTTGGAGGGCGAGGGGTCCCCAGGGGAGCCGCGCCGGGGCGGTCGCTCCCGGGGCCTCCGGCCCTCCCGGAGAGCGGCGCCCTTCACCCGAGGCCAGACCGGGCAGCGCCAGCGTCACCACCGTCGCCACGCCGGCCAGGGCGGCCGAGGCTGCGAAGACAGCCCGGAAGCCCCAGGCCTCGGCCACGAACCCGCCCAGCAGAGCGCCCAGGCCCTGGGAGCCTGCCATCGCCAGCCCCAGGAGCGCGATGGTGGCCGCCCGACGCTGGGGCGCCGCGGCCAGCGCCACGTGGCTACGGCTGGCGGGGAAGATGGCCGAGAAGGCGATCCCGCGCAGCGCCGCCAGCACGTAGATGGCGGCCACGTTCTGGGTCCCAGCCAGGGCCAGCACGGCCAGCCCCGATAAGGCGCCGCCCAGGACCAGGGAGCGCCGTAGCCCCAAGCGCTGGCCCAGCCAGCCCCACGAGCCCTCCCCGACCGCCAGGGCGACGAAGAACGTGGACGAGATGAGCCCGATGGTCGCCGCTGTCAGGCCCAGGGAGGCCAGGTAGATGGGGAACACCGGGCCCAGGGTGGCGGTGGACAGGCTTACCAGGCCGACCACGGCGATCACCGGCGCCACCTGCGGCGGCACCAGCGCGCTCCAGGCTGCCCCCAGGGCATGGTGAGGGCGGGGCGTCGTGGGGGCCATGGCGGGAGTCTAGCACGCGCTGCTGGCTTCGGCGCTCCAGGAAGCTAGGGCTTCAGGATGACCTTCCCGAAGTTGCGCCGGGCGGCCAGATGGCGGTGGGCCTCCGCCGCCTCGCTCAGGGGGAAGGCGCGGTCTATCACAGTCCTCAGCTTGCCCTGGGCGCAGAGCTCGATGATCCTGCTCAGCTCGGCCATCACCCCGCCGAGCGACATCTGGCGGGCCAGGGAGAAGCGGTTGAAGCTGGCGTTCCGGCGCGCCAGGGCGTCCAGGTCCGGCTGCTGCTGGCTGCGGCTGCTGTTGCCGACGGTAACCAGGCGTCCCAGGGGTGCCAGCGCCTCGACGCTCTGGGCCAGCACGGCGCCCCCAACGGACTCAAGGACGACATTCACGCCCGCTTGGTTGGTGAACCGCAGCGCCTCCGGGAGGAAGTCCTGGCCCTCGTAGTTGACCGCCGCGTCCGCTCCCAGCGTCCGCGCCTTGGCGACCTTCTCGTCGGTGCCCGCCGTGGTGATGACCTTGGCGCCCAGGTGCTTGGCGATTTGGATGCCCGCCATGCCGACGCCGCTCCCGCCTGACTGAATGAGGGCGCTCTCGCCCGCTTCCAGGCGCGCAATCTTGACCAGGGCGTACCAGGAGGTGAGGAAGACCATCGGTATGCTGGCCGCCTCATCGAGGGCGAGACCGGGGGGCACGACGATGGTCCCTGCCCGGTTCACCGCCACCAGCTCGGCGTAGCCACCCTGGGCCATGGTGGCCAGCACCGGCAGCCCCACCGCCCGGTCCGTGACCTCGGCGCCGACAGCCTCTACCACGCCCGCCACCTCCCAGCCGGGCACGAAAGGGAACGCAGGCGCTGCGCCGCCATAGGTCCCCTCACGCCGGAAGAGGTCGCCGCGGTTGATGCCGGCCGCCCTGACACGGATGAGCACTTGCCTGGGGCCGGGAACCGGGTCCGGCAGGTCGCCGTAGATGAAGTTGCTCTCGGGGCCGAGCTGCTTTAGGTATGCTGCTTTCATACTGGCCTCCCCAAGTTTACCGCTGTGCCTCCGCCGATTGTACACGCTGCGTGGCTGCTCTACTCTCGCCTCACGCTGGCGGGAAACGCGGAGCCGTGGCCCTTGCCCTGCCGCACCGGTGACGGCGGTGATATCCTGTGAGGCGGAACGCCTGGCCCGGCCGCCGCCCTGGAAGGCCACCGGGAACCTACGGCAGAACAGAAAGGAAGAGCATGAGCGGCCCCGAGGTATCCCTGCTGCCACCCCATGTGCGCCCCACGAAATACCGTATCACGTTGGCCCCCGACTTGAGCCTGTTCACCTTCGCTGGCGAAGAGATGATCGATCTAGAGGTCGCCCAGCCGACCTCGGAGATCGTCCTCAACGCCGCCGAGATCAGTGTGCAGGCCGCCAGCCTGACCCTGCCAGACGGGCGGGTCATCCCAGCGGCGCGGATCGCGCCGGACTCGGCAGCGGAGACCGTCGCCTTCCAGTTCGGGGAGAAGGTGCCGGCGGGGCGAGCCCAGCTCCAACTGCGCTTCACGGGCGAGCTGAACGATAGGCTCCACGGGTTCTACCGGAGCCACTACGGGGGACCGGATGGCGTGCAGCGGGCCCTGGCCACCACCCAGTTCGAGGCTACCGACGCGCGGCGCGCCTTCCCCTGCTGGGATGAGCCAGCTATCAAGGCCCGGTTCGAGGTGACCCTGGTAGTGCCCTCTCACCTGACCGCGATCTCCAATACCACGGCGGTCGGCGAGACCGCGGCGGGGCCTGGCGCCAAGCGGGTTCGCTTCGCCGAGACCCCGCCCATGTCCACCTACCTGCTGGCCTTTCTGGTGGGAGAGTTCGAGTCCGTCCAGGCGCGGTCGAGCAGCGGGACCACGGTAAGGGTATGGGCCACGCCCGGCAAGGCCGCCCAGGGCCGCTTCGCCCTGGAGACGTCGGTGCGCCTCCTGGACTATTACAACGAATACTTCGGTATCCCTTATCCCCTGGAGAAGCTCGACCATATCGCCGTGCCCGATTTCGCTGCCGGAGCCATGGAGAACTGGGGCGCCATCACCTACCGGGAGACGGCGTTGCTGGTGGATCCCCAGAGCTCCTCGGTGGGCACCAGGCAGCGGGTGGCCGAGGTAGTGGCCCACGAGATGGCCCATATGTGGTTCGGAGACCTGGTCACCATGGCCTGGTGGGACGACCTGTGGCTCAACGAGAGCTTCGCCTCCTGGATGGCGACCAAGGCCGTGGACCGCCTCTACCCAGAGTGGGAGATGTGGACTCAGTTCATCGTCGACGATGTGAACGCCGGGCTAAGCCTGGATGGGCTGCGTAACTCCCACCCCATCGAGGTGCCGGTGCACAATCCCTCCGAGATACGGGAGCTATTCGACGCCATCAGCTACAGCAAGGGCGCGTCGGTGCTCCGCATGCTGGAGGAGTTCCTGGGCGAGGAGACCTTCAGAAAGGGCCTCTACCAGTACCTGTCCCAGCACCAGTACGGCAATGCGCGCACCCGCGACCTCTGGCAGGCCCTGGGGGCGACCTCGCGGCAACCGGTCGAGGCGATGATGGACTCCTGGGTGAAGCAGACCGGGTACCCGGTCCTGCAAGCGTCCGTCCACCGCTCCAAGGGACAGATTGACATCCAGCTCGCGCAGCAACGCTTCCTCTATCGGCCCGCCGAGGCGCCTGGGGAAGAGCAGGCCCTGTGGCATGTCCCCGTCGGCGTGGTCGGTCGCGGCTCCGAGGGGCGTGACACCTTCCTCATGACCGCGCGCGAGCAGAGCTTCCGCCTGGAGAAGGCGGCCCCCTTCGGCGATCGCCCCGGCTGGATTAAGGTGAACGCCTCCCGGACGGGCTTCTACAGGGTGAGCTACAGCCCCGATGAGTCTAAGCGCCATCTGGCAGCCATCAGATCGCTGCAGCTGCCACCCGCCGACCGCCTGGGCCTAGCCAGCGACACCTTCGCCCTGGCGCGGGCGGGGCTGGTGCCGGCGACGGCGGTCCTCGCCCTGGCCCAGGCCTACCACAAGGAGCGCAACTATAGCGTTTGGAGCGACCTGGCCGGCGGTCTCGCGGAGATGGAGCTCCTTCTTTGCCGCCAGCCCTTCCTGGCCAGCCTGCAAGCCTTCGTCCGCGACCTCCTGAGGCCCGTGGTTCGCTCCCTGGGGTGGGACGCCGCGCCCGGTGAGGGCCATCTCCATGCCTTGCTGCGCAGCCTGGCGTTGGGCCGCCTGGGCGCCTCCGGCGACGCCCGAGTGCTGGCGGAGGCGCGCCGCCGCTTCCGCCGCTTCCTGGACGCCCCGGCCTCGCTGAATCCCGACCTGCGGGCGACGGTGTACGGCCTCGCCGCCCAGGGTGGCGATGCCGCTACCTTCGATATCCTGCGGCGACTGGAAAAGGAGGCCACCCTCCATGAGGAGAGGGTAAGGCTGCTCCAGGCCCTGGCGCGCTTCCCCCAGCGGCCGCTCTTGGAGCGGACCCTGGAGCTCTCCCTGTCCGACGAGGTGCGCTCGCAGGATACCGTCGCCCTGGTGGGCGCGGTGGCGGCCAACCCCTACGTCCCAGGACTGGAGCTGGCCTGGGACTTTGTAAAGGCCAACTGGCCCGAGTTCAACCGCAGGTACGGCACGGGGGGCTTCGGCATCATGCGGTTGGTCGGCATCACGGGGTACTTCACCACCTCCGAGCGGAGGGACGAGGTCCAGGAGTTCTTCCGTGCCAACCCCGCGCCGGCGGCCGCGCGTACTATCCAGCAGTCGCTAGAGCGCATCGACGTCAACGTGCGCTGGCTAGCCCGCAACGCTGCCCCGCTCGCCGACTGGTTTGCGGCCCGCGCTCGCGCTTAGCGCCGGGCTGAAGGAACGAGGGCGCTTTTTCAGTCTACTGAGTTCAGATGATGTAAGAGGGCAGGGCGCGGCGTGACCCCACACCTTGACCTTTGAGAGGCGACTCGCTAGGCTAGCGCCGTTATCCCTGAGCTAGCGCGCAACCTCAGGAGGGGTCATCTTATGCTCCCCCTTGAAGGCCTCAAAATCGTTGACCTCTCCCAGGGCCAGCAAGGGCCCCATGCCGCGGTCCTGCTCTCGGATATGGGGGCGGATGTGATCAAGGTGGAGCCGCGCCGGGGTGAGGTGGGCCGCGGGATCCGCATGAGCCGCCGCCTGGACCCCGACGGCACGGGCACCAGCTCCATGAGGGCGCTACTCTTGGCCCACGACCGTAACAAGCGCGGGGTAGTGATCGACCTCACCAAAGACAGGGGCAAGGAGATCATCTACAAGCTGGCAGAGAACAGCGATGTGCTCCTGCACAACTACCGCCCTGGTGTGATCGAGCGGCTGGGGCTGGGCTACGATGTGGTCTCCCAGTACAACAAGCGCATCATCTACGCCACCGCCTCGGGCTACGGTACCCGTGGCCCGAGGGCCGGTCAGCGGGCCCTGGACATCGCGGGCCAGGCTACCGGCGGGATCATGATGCAGACGGGCGCTCCCGGGGGGCCTCCCGTGCCCGTGGGCGCGGCCGTTGCGGACCAGGCCGGCGCCATGCTCCTGGCCTTCGGGATCATGGTCGCCATCTACGTGCGGGAGCGCACCGGCCAGGGCCAGGAGGTGGACGTTTCCCTGCTCGGCTCGCAGATGACCCTGCAAGCCTGGGAGATGACCTATTTCCTGCTTACCGGCCAACCCCCGCCGCGGGACCCTCGGGGCCTGGGGTTGGTGGGAGGCCTCTGGCGCATATTTCAGGCCGAAGACCGCTGGCTGGCCCTGGCCGGGGTGGACGACGAGCACTGGGCGCCTTTCTGCGAGGCCATGGCGCTGAAGAACCTGGTCCGTGACAAACGCTTCAACACCGCCGACAACCGGGTGGAGAATCGGGATGAGTTGGTAGCGGTCCTGGACCAGCACTTCGCCAAGAAGCCCCTGGCCCACTGGCTGAAGGTACTCGAGCCCGTGGACATCGTACTGGCGCCGGTGAATACCTACGCCGATCTGCTCCATGATCCCCAGGTCCTGGAAAACGAGTACCTTCCCGAACTAAAACTGCCAGATGGCGGGACCCAGAGGGTAGTAGGAGTGCCGGTGAAGCTGAGCAAGACCCCGGGTAGGCCGCAGGCCCCCGCGCCCGAGGTGGGCCAGCACACCAACGAGGTGCTCTTGCAGCTCGGCTACAGCTGGGATGACATCGCCAAGCTGATCGAGGAAGGGGTGATTTAGGGTTATCTGCCTCAGGCTGGTCAACAGCGGCGTTCTGTTGAGCGGGCTGGCTGAAGGTCCGGACAAGCAGCGCAAGGGGTGGAGTTGGGAGCGGGCGCCGGGGCCGGCCCGGCGTACCGCAGCAGGAGGTGTACCGTGGGGGACCGCCTGAAGGGCAGGGTGGCTATCGTGACGGGGGGTGGTCGGGGCATTGGCCGGGCGGAGGCGCTGCTCCTGGCGGAGGAGGGCGCTAGCGTGGTGGTCAACGACCTGGGCTGCGACAACGCCGGCCGCAGCTCCTCCAGGGAGCCCGCCGATTCCGTGGTCGAGGATATTCGCAAGCGCGGGGGCAAGGCCGTCGCCAGCTACGACAACGTGGCCGAGATGACGACCGGGGAGCGGTTGGTTAAGCAGGCGGTGGACAGCTTTGGGCGGCTGGACATCCTGGTGAACAACGCCGGCGTCCTGCGCGACCGCATGATCTTCAACATGTCTGAGGAGGAGTGGGACACGGTCATCGCCTACCATCTGAAGGGCCACTTCACCACCTCCAAGTACGCCTGCATCGCCTTCCGGCAACAGCGCTCGGGCCGCATCGTCAATACCTCCTCGGAGTCGGGTATGGGCAACCTGGGCCAGGCGAACTACGCGGCGGCTAAGGAGGGGATTGTGGGCCTGACCCGCACCGTCGCCCGGGACATGGGTCGCTACGGTGTTACCTGCAACGCCATCCGGCCCCGGGCCGCCACGCGCCTCACCATGACCGAGGAGCTGCGCCAGGCTATGGAGCGCGCGCGGGCCGTCGGCGTAGCCCCGGTGGCTGGAGGGCTCGGGACCCACAACCTGCCGGAGGCGGTGGCGCCCATGGTGGTCTGGCTCTGCACCGATGTTGCCTCCAACGTCAACGGCCGCACTTTCATCGTCGGCGGCGGCATGATCGCCCTTTGCTCCGAGATCACCCAGGAGCGGACCATCTATAAAAGGGAGAATAACGGCGTCTGGAAGCTGGACGAGTTGGACAAGATCACGCCCGCTAGCCTGGCTGACGGGCTGGTGAACCAGTGGCCGGTCCTGGCGCCCAGTGAGAAACGGTAGACGAGGCTCGCTTGCATCGCGGCGCGGGCTATGGTATAAGACGGAAGGAGTGCTGGACAGCGGGGGCTTGCCGTATCCAGTACAATATGTTCGGGTGTGTAATTTTGTTGCTAGCGGGCGTAGCCCGAGCAACTGGCGTTAGAGAGGAGTACTGGCGTGGCTGAAGGGCTTAGGGACAAGGTAGCTATCGTGGGGTTCAACGCCATCCGCAGCGGCGAGCTCTGGGACAAGAGCTATGAGGATATGCTGCTGGAGGCGGCCGACGGGGCATTCAAAGAGGCGGGCCTGGAGGTCAAGGATATCCAGGCGGCCTGGCTGGGCCTCTTCTATGGAGGCACCGGCGCCACCCTTAGCCGCGCCCTCAAGACCGGCTATATACCAGTTACCAAGGTGGAGAACGCCTGCGGCACCGGGGCCGACGTCCTCCGCAACGCCACCATCGCCGTGGCGTCGGGCCTTTATGATATCGTCCTGGCCGCGGGCTGCGAGAAAATGAAGGACGAGGGTGGCACGGGAGTCCCCCAAACCGGCGGCCTTAAGGGCACGAACCTGGGCGCGGGAGGCTCCACGGCCGGCAGCGCGGCCCTCTACGCCACCGCTTACATGCACAAATATGGCTACAGCTACGAGGAGTTCAAGGCGGCCCTGGGCCATATCGCCGTCAAGAACCACCTGAACGGGACCAAGAACCCCAAGGCCCACTTCCAGAAGGCGATAACCATGCAGCAGTACAACGAGTCCCCCATGATGGGCTGGCCCCTGAACCTCTACGACTGCTGCGCCAACGTGGACGGCGCCGCCGCCGCCATTGTCACCACGCCGGAGATCGCCCGCCAGCTCAAGAGCAACTACGCCCTGATTAAGGGGATCGGCTCGACCACCACCGATGGCTGGATAGACCTGGCCACCGGCCATGACTACGCCTCCACACCGTGCAACAGCAACGCCGCCCGCATCGCCTACGAGATGGCGGGAGTCAAGGACCCGGTGAAGGAGATCTCGGAGTTCAATGTGCACGATGCCTTCACCATCGTGGAGTTGCTGTGCTACGAGTCCTTCGGCCTCTGCCCGCCAGGGCAGGCGCCCAAGTACATCGAGGCGGGCTTCTTCGACGCCGAAGGACCCATGCCTGTTAACACCGACGGTGGCCTCAAGTGCTTCGGCCACCCCGTGGGCGTGACGGGCCTCAAGAGCGTCTACGAGCCCTACCTGCAGGTGACCGGGCAGGCGGGCCCCCGGCAGCTCCGCAACGTCAAGCTGGCCGCCGGCCACGCCCAGGGCGGCACCTCCGCCTCCAGCTCCCTGGTCACTATCCTGGGTGCCCGCGACTGAGGTTTATCCCCTCTAGGGCGATCCGAAAAGAACAGAGCGGCCCCTGGTTTCCCAGGGGCCGCTTCGTTGTGCTATGCCCTGCCGTTTGGTAAGGGTCCGGAGATGGTGCTTTCTACCTTCGTCCCGTCTCGGGCGTGGCTGTCATCGCCTACTCCCTAGCCTGGTCTGCACAAGGATGGCATCCTGCCGGAATAGGGGGAGGACAGAGGAAAGCTACCCTCTGCCGAGGGCCAAAGGGGGTGTCCCTCCGCCAGGCTAGCGCACCACCGCGTTCAGGCGCTTGAGGACGGCCTCGGCGCCCTCCACCAGGTCGCGCACGATCTGGGTGGCGGGCTTGATCTCGTGGATGCCGCCCGCGCTGGCGCTCATGTCCAGGCTTCCGCCTTGGGTGTCGCCCTGGACGTAGCCCGAGTATACCCGGCCAGCGATGAACTTCTGGAGCTCCTCCACCGAGGCGCCGCTGCCCTCCAGCCGCAGGTACTCCTCAGTGAACTGATTGCGCAGGGAGCGCGCGACGAAGATCTTGCGGCCCCACGACTGGGTCCCCGTGTCGGGGGCGTCCAGGATGGCCTGCTTGAAGCGGGGGTGGGCCTTGCTCTCCACCGAGGCGGCGAAGCGGGTCCCCATGTAGACGCCATCGGCGCCCAGGGCCAGGGCCGCCACCAGGGCGCGGGCGTCGGCCACGCCGCCGCCGGCCACCACCGGCAGCTCCACGGCATCTCGGACCTGGGGCACCAGGACAAAGGTGGTGAGCTCGTCGAAGCCTGAGTGCCCCCCTGCCTCGAAGCTCTCCGTGACCACGGCGCTGACGCCTTCGTCGGCGCACTTCTTGGCGTGCCTTACCGTGGAGACGGCGTGGAGGACATGGATCCCCTGGTCGCGCAAGAGCTTGGTGTAGACTTGCGGACCCCCGGTGGAGAAGAGCACCACCGGCACTCGCTCCTCCATCACCACCTCCACCCGTCGCTGGCTGGAGGCGCGGCCGCGCTCATCGAGGCCGATGTTGATCCCCACGGCGAAGGGGTTCTTGGTCAGAGCTCGGGTCGCGCGGATCGCCTCCCGCTGGCGGCGTCCCACCTCCTCCACGTCGGCCCCGGGAGGCTGCGCGCCGGCGTCGGAGCCCAGGGTGCCCAACCCGCCGGCGTTGGAGACCGCCGCCACCAACTCGGGAGTGGTGATGAGGGCCATGCTGGCCTGGATGATGGGGTAACGGATGCTCAGGAGGTCGCAGAGACGGGTGTGGATAGGCATGGGAACGCTCCTTAACGGTGTGACTCCAACCCTTACGCCGGAACGGCGCCCGCCGCCGCCAGCCGTCGCTTGGCCTCGCTGTAGACTGTCGCTGGCAGCGGCCCCTTGCGCACGGCGGCCAGGTTCTCCTTCAGGTGCGCTGGGTTTAGCGTCCCTACAATGGTGGTGCTCAGGTCCGGGTGTGTGATCGTGAACCGCAGCATGAACTCCATCTGACTCATGTCGTGCAGCAGCTCTTGAAGCTGGGCGCGGTCCCAGAGCTTCCAGATGTCCTCAACGCCCTGGCCCGCGCCCGGCACGCCGCGCGCCACACCGCCGCGGATGATTATGCCCGCGCCGGCCTGGGCCGCCTGGGCGATGACCGCCTCGTGCTCCCGCTGCAAGGCGGAATACGGGATCTGGAAAGCGTCAAACACGCCCATCTTGATGTGGTCTGCCAGGTTGGGTAGCGTCGAGGAGGAGGCGATAAACCACACCTTGCCCTCCCGCTTCAAGTCCAGCAGCGTCTGGATGGCCCCCTCCTGCTCCAGCACTTGCCGGGAGGGGCTGGAGTGGAACTGGACCAGGTCCAGGTGGTCCGTCTTCATCCGCCGCAGGCTTTGGCCCACTCCGTCGGTGATGTTCTTGCGGGTGAAGATGTGCGCGAAGCGTTCTCCCGGCGGAGCTGAGGATGGGTCCACGAGGCATCCGCACTTGGAGGCGAGGAAGAACTCGCTGCGGCGGTGAGAGATGTACTTGCCGATGTTCTCCTCGCTCTCGCCATAGTCGATGGAGGTGTCGATGAAGTTAATGCCGGCATCCAGCACGCCGTTCAGCACTTGCTGGGCTTGGCCGGGCGCCAGGGGCCGGCCGCGCCGGCCGGGGCCCCGTAGCTCCATAGCGCCGAACCCCAGCACCGTCACTTCGAGGCCGGTGCGTCCGAGTACCCTTTTCGGTAGGTCTGCCATGGGCGGCTCCTTCCGCGGCAATACGCGTGGGATTATAGCACCAGGGCGCGCTCTCCCACCTCTGACGGTGGCCTGGTGGGGCGCCCTCTTTACTGGTAGCGCCGGACGGTGAAGCGGTAGATCTGCACCGGCTCGGCCGGCCCGATCCCCGCCTTCTGCCGACAGATGGCGAGTTGTATCTCCGCCGTGGCTACGTCGGGGATGTCGGGCAGCAGCAGCCCCCGGCGAGCGCCGTTCTCCACGATGAGGCCGTAGAGCTTGGGGTCGAGCTGGGACGGGTCGCTGACTGGCTCGGGTGGGGAGAGGATGTCCACGCTGTAGCGCAGGTGGGGGAGCTCGTCGGCCTGGACCGGCCAGAAGCGGGGGTCCCTGGTGGCGGCGCTGATGGCGTTGGCGACCACTTCCTGGGCGACGTTCTCCTGGGCTGGCTGGAAGGTGCCGATGCAGCCCCGCAACGAGCCGTCTTCCAGGTGAAGGGAGACGAAGGCGGCGGCGCGCTCCTGTAGCTCGGGCGTCAGGGGGTTGGGGTAGGGAAGGTCGGCGCGGGTGAGGTAGGCCTCGACGGTGGCCTTGGCCAGCCGTGCCAGCGGGTGCATTGGTCGCTGTTCCTGGTCGGAGTTAGGGATGGTGTCGCCCCCCTATGCCCTAGGCCAAGGAAATGATACGGCCATCGGAGTAGCGCCCCTCGCCCTGGGGGGCGCCCCGGAAGTTGAGGTCGGCGTCGCAATACTTGCAGCGGGAGCCGTTGAGCCCCAGCACCTGGGTACGATAGCCCTGGCGGTCCACGACCAGCTTGCCGCAACGATAGCAAAAGGTGTTCTCGTCGCGGTGCCCGGGCACGTTGCCGATGTATACGAATCGCAGCCCCACCTGGCGGCCGATGCGAACGCCCATCTCCAGCGTCTCCACGGGGGTGGGAGGGAGGTTGAGCAGCTCGTTGTCGGGATGGAAGCCGGTCACGTGCCAGGGCGTCTGGAGGCCCAGGGCGTCGCGCACCCACTCGGCGGTGGCCCGCAGCTGCTCGGCGTCGTCGTTCAGGGTGGGGATGACGTTGGTGATGACCTCGACATGGAGCCCTTTACGCTGGGCCAGCACCGCCACGTCCAGCACGTCGCGCCAACGGGTGATTCTGGCCAGCTCCCTGTAGAACTTGTCGGAGAAGCCCTTCACGTCCACCCGCCAGCAGTCCAGGTAGGGGGCGATCATGTCCAGGTGCTCGGGGGTGGCGTAGCCGTTGGTGACGTAGACGGTGTAAAGGCCGGCTGCCTTGGCCAGCTTGGCGGTGGCGAGGGTGTACTCCAGCCAGATTGAAGGGTCGTTGTAGGTCCAGGCGATGCCGGCGCAGCCGCTCTGCTTGCAGATGGCGATCACTTGCTCGGGAGAAAGCTTACGGGAGGCGGGGTGTCCCTCCAGCGGGGCGGTGAATGATATCTGCCAGTTTTGGCAGTGGATGCAGTGGAAGTTGCAGCCCCAGCCGCCCAGGCTCAGCACCTTGGTGGCGGGGTAGAAGTGGGCCAGGGGCTTCTTCTCGATGGGGTCGATGTGGAGGGCGGAGACCTCGCCGTAGTTCAGGGCGTAGAGCTTACTGCCGTCGTTGTAGCGGGTGCGGCAGACCCCGTAGCCGCCGGCGGAGATGGTGCAGCGCCACTGGCACATATTGCAGCGCACCTTCCCCGGCTTTCCGGCGACGGGCTCGTACAACAGCGCCTCGGGGTACTGCGAGAGGGCTTCCTGCCCCGGGGCGGCGACCTTGGAGACGATGGCGGGCATAGAAGGCCAACCTGTGGCGATTGCTTAGCCAGTATAGCACCGTGAGATGGACGGCCCGCCTCTTCAAGCCCCCAGCGCCTGCTTGAGCGCCGCCGTCAGGAGGGCGTCCTGCTCGGGGAGCACCGTCCGCAGGTCCAGCAGGAGGCGTCCCGCCTCGACGCGGGCGACGACGGGCGGAGCGCCCGTCCTCAGGCGGGCGGCCAGCCGCTCCGGCTTGGGGTGGGCGATGGCAACGAGCTTCGTGGGTATGGTCTCGCCGGGCAGGGAGCCCCCGCCGATGGTGGAGAGGCCATCGTCTACGCTAACGGCGAGGCGGACCTGGCCTTCAACCCTTGACAGGGAGCGTCCGGCAGAGAGGCCTGTCGCCCTCTCCCCCTGGGAGAGGGCGGGGGTGAGGGCGGCAGCCAGCGCCAGAGACCGCTCCTCGATGGCGGCCAGGGGCAGGGCGATCATGCGCCAGACCGGGACCTGCTGGGGCGCCTCGCCGCGCGCGTAGTGCAGCAGCGTCGCTGCCAGGGCCGCCAGGTGCATCTTGTCCAGCCGCAGGGCTCGGGCCAGGGGGTGGCGGGCGAGCTTGCCGATGGCCTCGCGGCGGCCCACGGCGATCCCCGCCTGAGGGCCGCCCAGGAGCTTGTCGCCGGAGAAGAACGCCACGTCGACGCCGGCGCCGATACTCTCTTGGGGCGTGGGTTCCTTCGCCAGCCCATATGCGGTTGTGTCCAGCAGACAGCCGGAGCCCAGGTCGTCCAGTAGCAGCACCTGCTCCTCCCGTGCCAGGGCCGCCAGCTCGTGCAGGGGCGTCGCCTCGGTGAAGCCGATGACCCGGAAGTTGCTGGTGTGGACGCGCAGGATGGCGGCCGTGCGTGGGGTGATGGCCTCGGCGTAATCGGCCAGGCGGGTGCGGTTGGTGGTGCCCACCTCCACTAGCCTGGCCCCCGACTGCCGCAGGACGTCGGGGATGCGGAAGCCGCCGCCGATCTCCACCGCCTGCCCGCGGGAGACGATGACTTGCTTGCCCTTGGCCAGGGCCGCCAGCCCCAGGTAGACGGCGAAGGCGTTGTTGTTCACCACCAGGGCATCCTCGGCGCCCGTCAGGAGACACAGCAAGTCGCGGACCAGCTCCCCGCGGGAGCCCCGCGCGCCCGTGGCGAGGCGGAACTCCAGGTTGGAGTAGCCCCTGGCCGAGTCCTGCATGGCCTCGATGGCGGCCTGGCTGAGGGGCGCGCGCCCCAGGTTGGTGTGGATGACGACGCCGGTGGCGTTGATGACGGGGAGCAAGTTCAGGCGCTGGAGCGCCGCCATGGCGGAGGCTAGGTCGCGGGCGATTTCGTCGAGCTCCGGACAGGCCTGTCCGTCCTGGAGCTTGGGACGCAGGGCGGCCAGGGGGTCGCGGGTGGCGC
>Ga0082335_1002249_pt1 | contig 28665 bp, 28 predicted proteins | sample Subgrocontami58m_FD_72375 | JGI IMG/M metagenome (GOLD analysis project Ga0082335, IMG submission 72375) | Subsurface groundwater microbial communities from S. Glens Falls, New York, USA - GMW37 contaminated, 5.8 m (SPADES assembly) (version 2) ...
CACCAGCACCGCATCGGTAAAGAACACGTCCATCGCCCGCATCCCCGTGCTCGACCCATAACCCCAGCCGGTGATCTGGATCGGCGCGGGCTTGCGCGCAAACACCAGCAGCCGGTTGCCCGCGGAGTGACCGGACAAGTCCACCAGGATATCGATCCCGTCCTCCCGGATCAGCTTCGCCACCGCCTCATCGGACAAGTGCCCGATGTCGCGCCAAACCGTCACCCCTTGCCTGAACCGCTCGGTGAAACTGTCGCCCTTTCCCCGGAAATTGGAATAGGCATAGACCTCAAACTGCGCGCGCTCGTACCGCGTCAGTATCCCGACAAACGTCCTGGATGCGGAATGCTGCCTCAAGTCCGCCGAAACGTACCCGATCCGCAGCCGGCGCGTGGGGGAGCGATCGTTGGCATGCGCCGGGTCCTGCCACAGGGGCGCTGCGTGCGCTTCGTCCCATTTCCTGCGCTCTTCCTGCAACTCGGCCAAACCTACCGTCGCCATCATGTCGAGGCAGAAGATCAGGTTGCTGTGGGCGTCGGTGAAATCGGGTTTAATTTCCAGGGCACGGCGGTACATCGCGACCACATCATCGAGGTTCCCGGTATGTCCCAAAGCATTGCCCAGATTCAAATGCGCGCCAGCAAATCCGGGTTGACTCTGGATCAGCCGTTCGAATATCTCAATTCCCTCGGCGCTCTGTCCAGAATTCACCAGGGCATTGGCAAGATTGTTATGTGCTATCGCATTATTGGGCTCGATCCGGATTATCCGCCGGTATAGCCCGATTGCCTCGGCGTGCAGCCCCTTGTCGATCGATACATTGCCCAGATTGAGCAGCGCATCGCAATAATCCGGGGCAATTTCGAGTGCCCTGCCGTAGCATTGCCTCGCCTCATCAAGCTCCCCAATCGATTGAAGCGCGTAGCCGAGATTGTTCCACATGGTCGGATTGTCCAGCTTCAGCTTGACCGCCCGGCGATAGCATTCGATCGCTTCGGTCATCCGTCCTTGCTTCTGCAGTATGCTGCCCAAGTTATTGTGCGCATCGGCGGAGGGTATGACGATAAGCATTTCGCGCAGGCATGCTTCGGCCTCCCCAAGGCGGCCTAGGGCAACCAGGATCGTCACCAGATTCCTGTAATAATCAGGAACCCGCTTGTTCGCGGATATGGCTTGTCTGATGAAATCGACCGCCTGCTCGCCACGCCCCGTCTGGTACGCGATTGTCCCCAAGAGGTTCAGCGCATCCGGGTACCCCGGCTCGATTTGCAGCACTTGCCGGCAGATAGCTTCCGCCTGGGCGAGTTGGCCCGCATTGTGCTGCGCTGCCGCCGCCTGCATCAGCTGCCCTGCATTCGCCTGATTTACCCCGCCTGATTCCTTTGACTGACAGCAATGCTTGTACTTACGGCCGCTGCCGCACGGACACGGGTCGTTGCGCCCCGGCTTCATCGCGCCTCCCCCCGGGATTCACCACACCAAGTGATCCACATCTCCCGGTAAGCCTTTTCCAGCTTAAGCGTGAAGCGCTTTGCATCGGTCAGCGGCGAATTCGCCATGCGCTCGCGCAGGCCGGCACGCAGCCCCGCCAGCCGGTCAAGCTCGCCCGCCATCCGCACCGCTATCGCCACGTACTCCTCTGGCGTCTGCGCGATCAATTCGGTCAGCCCCAGGCTGGTGAGCATGCTCACCCCCATGCGCGAGATGAAACTGTTCCCCGCCAACGTCACCACCGGCACCCCCATCCACATCGCATCGAACGAGGTCGTCCCGCCGTTGCACGGGAACGGATCCAATCCTATGTCCACCTGGTTGTAGCGGTTCAGGTGCTCGAAGTGCGTTGCGTCATGGGACGCGAGCATCAGCCGTTCCTCGCCCACCCCATGCCTGGCGAAATCGTCGATCAGCCGCTGCCGCGTCGTCGTGTCGGCGAGCGAGATTGTCTTTAGCAACAGCCGGGCACCAGGTACCGCCAGCAGCACCTGCGCCCACAGCTTGCGCACGCCGGACGTAAGCTTGGCCAGATTGTTGAAGGAACCGAAAGTGATGCCGCCTTGTACAACTGCCGGAAGAGCGCCAACCCGAGGGGTGTCCCTTGGTGGGCTGTAGCAGACGAAAGTTTCGGGAAGCCGGTGCAGTGTTTCGCTGTAATAGGCCTCACTCATACCGACGGGGTCGGCACAATCGTCGCTGATTCGGTAGTCCATCGCACCGAGTCCGGTCGTGCAAAGATACCCGAGCCAAGTTGCCTGCACCGGCGCGGGTTTGCGCGCAAACACTCCCAGCCGGTTGCCCGCCGTGTGTCCCGCCAGGTCCACCAGGATGTCGATGCCGTCTTCCCTGATTTGTTTCGCTACCGCATCGTCATTGATCGAGCCGATATCGTGCCAATGCTCCACTAGCACCTTCAGGCGCAGGGTGACCTCGTCCGATATCGAGTGGTTGTAATAACAATAGACCTCCGTCTGCTCGCGATCATGGTGCGCGAGCACGGGCTCAATAAAATACGCTACTGAATGATTCCGGAAATCCGGCGAAACATAGCCTACCTTGAGCCGTTTTCCAGTTTCGCGCGGATTCGCGTGCGCTAACCGAGCTCCCTTCAACGGCGCCTCGAGGCGCCGCGCGTAAGCCGTGTGCTCGGCGTACGATTCCGCCTGCGTATGCCCCTCGGCATATTGCATCGTCGTCAGCAGATTGCTGTAAGCCTTGTCGAAACTTGGATCCATTTCGAGCGCACGACGATAACTTGCCTCCGCCGCGGCAAGGTCGCCCTGGTTTTTCAGCAGATTCCCCAGATTGTTGTGCGCGTCGGCGTAGCTTGGCTTGATCTTCAATGCAAAATGAATACTTGCCCGCGCCGCATCGAGTTGCCCTAGATCTGATAGCGTACTTCCCAGATTATTGTGCGCTTCCGAAAATTCCGGTTTGAGTGCAATCGCGCGACGGTACCTTACCTCCGCAGCATCTAGCTGGCCCTTGTTTCTCAGCACGTTTCCCAGGTTATTCTGCACCTCGGCGTGGTCTGGATTGATCTCAAGGGCGCGATGGAAGCTTTCCTGTGCCGAACCCAATTCTCCTCGCTGAAATAGAGCATTGCCTAGGTTGTAGTGCGCCTCAATATAGTCGGGCATGAGCTCCACCGCCCGACGATACGCCACAACTGCGCTCTCCAGGCGCCCGAGAGCTTGCAATGCATTGGCCCAATTGTTATGCGCCTGCGCATCATTCGGGGACAATTCGACAGCGCGCCGCAGTGCTGGTTCGGCGTCCTTATTTTGTAATGCCAGCGCGATTCCCAATAATTGCCAACCCCACTCCCAATCCGGGTATCGGAGCATCAATGGGGTTACTCTGTCTTCCAGCGTCTTATGCTGCCCCCTGTTGTATAGGTCAAACAACTCACGCTCAACGGAAGGCGTCGGCCGCTGGCCAGACGCAATGCTTGTCGCGAGCTGCATCAATTGCGCGACGTTCGCCTGCCGCGCCACGCCCGATCCCGCCGCCTGGCAGCAATGCTTGTACTTGCGGCCGCTACCGCAAGTGCATGGGTCGTTACGTCCCGCTTTCATATTGCCTTGCCCTGTGATTTGCCTTACCGCCAATTAGCTTCAGATCGGTCCATATATGTTCAGCACTGCACCATAACAATGCATGGCAGCGAGGCGCCAGTATAAAATATGGTCTTCGAATTTACCTGTGAGAGCAATTAGATGAAGAAATGGATCGTTGCCGCAGCGCTGGTGTTGGCTTCCAATCTGGTGTGCGCGATTGAGGAGAAAGCCGCAGACGAATTGCTGCAGAACGCCGGCAATAGTAATGCAATAGATCAATTGCAACAACTGGCCGATCAAGGCGACATGGTCGCGCAGGACAGACTCGGTCTCGCCTATCTATCCGGGCGAGGAGTCGAAAGAAATCTGAATACTGGCAGAAGTTGGCTGCAAAAAGCTGCGGACCAAGGTTACGCCTATTCCGAGGCTCGACTTGGTTTCATTTACGAGAACGGCGCGGGCGTTACCAAGGATCTAGATCGCGCCGTATCCTGGTACAAGAGCTCCGCCGAAAAGGGCAATGTATTTGCGAGTTTCAATCTTGGGCAGTTGTATAGCGCGGGCGGCGACTTGCCGAAAGACGAGATGCAGGCCGCGAAGTGGTTCCGCGTTGCGGCGGAACAAGGGCTCGCTGAAGCGCAGCTCAATCTAGGCGTGCTGTACATGGGCGAGGCCCTTAAGCGTGACTATGCAGAAGCGCACCGCTGGATGTCCAAAGCGGCCGAGGCTGGCAAAGCCAAGGCGATGTTCAACCTTGGAGTTATGTACCAGAAGGGGTGGGGTGTGAAGCAGGACGACGCAACAGCGCTTGCGTGGTACCAGAACGCGGCCGCTGGTGGCGACTGGATGGCGATGGGGAACATCAGTCAGGCCTACCGGGATGGAACGCTCGGACTAAAGCAAGATCCTGCCAAAGCCGACGAGTGGTACCAAAAATACGTCGAGGCCCAGCTCAAGAAGCGATAGCCGTTGTGGCTTCCGGCCGGAGGATATTGAGACAAGAGCGTCCTGCAGCGAGCGTATCCAATGCGTCGTGGAACAGTCTCGTTTCCCGCCTAAATCAAGAGGAAATCAGTATTTCACTAGTGTGTTGATAAGAGTCGGGTTTGCAGCTGGACCAACGGCATACAGTATATGTTCATCAACACGAATCTCATTCGCAGCCGACTGCTGAAAATACCTGAAATAGTTCTCGCCACAATCTCGCTTTTGTCTGCCGTCGTAATAGTAGCGCAACTTAAGCTGTCCTCTTTCGAGTTTGATCGCGATGTAACGTTTCTCGTGCGGATCGTAGTCTAGATCCTCCGACGCCTCGATAAAATCGAGAAACTCCGTGACACCCAACGCGCTTATCTTTGCAACATGCCGCACAAGAAATTCGTAACTTAAATCCCACCATCGAATGCGCTCCAGCCGCGCTATCGTCGCCGAATCAAAGCGATAGGCAATCACCCGAGCCGGATTGCCGGCCACAATGGCGAACGCGGGAATGTCGCTTGACACGATGGACCCCGCCCCAATTACGGCGCCGTTGCCGATTGTGACGCCCGAAAGTATCATCACGCCCCTGTTAATTACTACGTCATTGCCAATAACAACTTCGCCCTTGGTTCCATAAGATAGCCTCTCTGGCGCTAGCCCGTCCTGTCCCGCGAGCACCGCGAGTTCCATGTTAGTTGTGGCGAGATTGATATTTATCGGCCGTTGATTGAAATGCTCACCACCGCAAAGTATGCGCACGTCACCGGCACTTTGCACGAACGAGCCAAGTCTCAGACTCGCGTTTTCAAGATATGTAACAAAGTCCTGATTGCGGTAGAGAAACTCGCTGGAAAACCGCCCAAGAAAATAAGCGCCGTCGTCACGATATATCTTGAGTTTATATGGGGAAAGCAAATGCTGGTTTGCTTTCAGCGCTCGCGCCGCGGCAACCTCAGCCGGGTCAGCATAGTAGTGTCGGACCAAATTTCCGCAATTAATGGGGATTCGGGACGCGTTAGCGCTCATTTCGAGTAAGACCTCTTATTTGCATAGAAGACCAATACTAAAGTAGTCGCACTTCAATTCGCAAGCTGGAGTTGACCCGTCTAATCGGATTTCCCATGGGCACGGGCGTGATCCCGAAGACGGACCTCAATCCGCAGTGGCGCCTTTTGCAGGAAGCGACGGATTGGCTGCTATTGAGCCGTGATCTGTCGAATCAGGTTGCTACCCGTATCCGCGACATAGACATTGCCGGCGCCGCTTACGGCAACACCCGTAGGCGTATCGAAGCTTGCCACGGAGGTCGCGCCGTTCGCGCTCCCCCTGGTCCCAGTCCCGGCCAACGTAGTCACTGCTCCGCCGGGCGTGACCTTGCGGATCAGATTGTTCATGCTGTCGGCTACCAGGACGTTGCCGGCACTAGTTATGGCGACGCCGGTCGGACCGTTGAAGCTTGCCGCCGTCCCGGTGGCGTTGACCTTGCCTGCGGTTCCATTTCCTGCCAAGGTAGTCACCATACCTGCGCTGGTGATCACGCGGATCAGGTTATTTCCCTTGTCTGCCACATAGACATTGCGCGCGCTATCCACGGCAATGCCCGTCGGGCTGCTGAAGGTGCCCGCGCCATCGGCGGAACCAGCCGTCCCGCTCCCCGCCAAGGTCGTCACCACCCCGGCCGGCGTGATCAGGCGGATCGAGTGGTTGCCGCTGTCTGCCACGTAGACGTTGCCTGCGCCGTCCAGCGCGACGCCCGAAGGATTGTTGAAGGTCGCCGCGGCGCCCGTGCCGTTGGCGGAACCGGCCGCGCCGCTCCCTGCCATGGAAGTCACCACGCCGGCAGGCGTAACTACGCGAATCATGTTGTTCCTGCTGTCGGCCACATAGACATTGCCTGAGTCGCTTACGGCCACGGCCGCGGGGCTGTTGAAAGTAGCGAGGTTGCCAGAGCCGTTGATCGCACCAATGTCGCCGCTCCCGGCTAGGGTGGTCACTACGCCCGTTGACGTAATTACGCGAATCCGATTGCCTTTGCTGTCCGCTACGTAGACGTTGCCCGCATTGTCCGCGGCAACGCCAGTCGGACTGTTGAATCGCGCCGCAGTGCCCGCGCCATCGGCGAAACCAGCCGTCCCGCTCCCGGCGAAGGTACTCACGGTGAAACCTGCGCAGCTGACCGACACATTCGACACTGCACCCACTCCCATCGTGCCGCTTCCATTGGATACGGTGCAAAGCAGGTTGCCCGGTTGGGTCTGTATGGCCACGGAATAGGCCGCCCCTTGCGGCAAGATGCCTGGAAAGGTGAAGGAACTGGCGTTCCCAGCCGGACTGACCCTGTCGCCGCCGTTGACCAGCACCAGCCCATTCGCAGTCAAGCCCGTTATCGTGCCCCCAACGTGGCCCATTGCGGTTTCGCCGCCATTGTCGCCGCATGCCGCGAGGAGCGCGGCCATGCTCATAAGAAGGAAATGGCGAAGCCAGCAATTCGAGGTGGTCATAGGACTTCCGAATAGTTCGTTCATCGGGAATGGCTGTATGAATTTGCGCGGCCAAGCCTTTCTTGGCCGCAATGACGTTGGTAACTCGCTTTCTCGTTTGTCTGGATCGTGTGATCTCTCACGTGCAGATACCCGACGGCGGGTCCTGGCCCATTGTAATGCAAGGTCTTGACGGAGACGGTGCCTGCGCTAACCGCCGCGAGCCGGATGGCTCCAGCCGAGTTGTGGATATACGCATGTGTTTCCCGTCCTAATCCGTCGATCTTTCGGCGATGCCCAGCTGTCGAAGCAACATCAGCGTTCTGCTGACTCTGCCTTCGCAATTCAAGTGGTATCGTCTGTCGTAAAAAGCTGCTCTCGGAAACACGAAGTCGCTAGGCTGACCCAGCGCTTCAATCCCGGCTTTTTGCAATGCACTGCTTAGCTTTGCCGCATTCTGGTCAAAGAGCGATGTTGCGTAGACATCCGTCGATACCGGGGGAAATGAAATATATACTCTTGCCCCACGCTTCTTCCATTGGTCGGCCTGGCGCTTCAGGGCACCCTCGATGTCCGGCCTGACGCTAAATGAATCGCTTGCGATGGAATAAGTCCAGTCGGCATTTGCATTCCCGCAGAAACGCTTGAAATCGCCATGCTCATCTGTCGCTTCCACACCATACTGCGCCGGTTCCGCATGCTCGGCGTTCTTCCATTTCAATATGACGTTTTGCAGATCAGGAGGTGATCTTTGTTGCATAAAGTCCGGCTGGACAAGCCTGCTCACGCAGACATAAGCCCCGTCCAGCACCATCCGCGGTGCCATATGCGTTAGCAGCGACAATCGCTGCATCATCGACAACCTACGAAATGTCTCTGGAAAGATCGCCAATGCCATTTGCCAAGACCCCTCGGCGAATTGGTCCAAGGGCCGCTGATAGTATTCGTATTCCAACGGCAATATGACGACGTCTCCGGCACGTACTATCTTGTCGGCGTAATCGAGCTGAAAACTAAGCGGCAAGCCACCGTGTGTCGAAAGGTTGACCGTCGCAAAGCCCACGCGGCGTTCGATCAGACCGGAATCAATGCCGAAAAGTGAATTCGACCCTGAAAGAATCAGCACGCGCCGACCGGTACCCGCACGGTCAGCGAGCCATTGCTTGAGCGCGAGTTCCTCCCCGACCCAGTACTCGGCCTCTACGGGAAAGCTGCCGCGATTGGCGACATAAGTCATTAGCGCGCCATAAGCGGCAAGTGCCAGAAGCAATACCGCTGTGAGGCTGGTGAAATAGGATTTCACAGCCTAGAACTGGAAATACAGAAATGGGCTTTCGCCGCCAGCTCCAGGAATCCGGGCGAGGGACATCAACGCAATTACCACAACGAAAAGCAGCCAGCCGATTTGCGGCTTCCACAACAAGCGGCTCGAGGTACCCGCTTCCTCGACAACATCGAGCGCCGGGCGATATTTCCCTAGAATCTGTTGCGTATTGGGCGCAAACCATACCACAGACAACAATAGCAATATCCGAATGGCCTGCTGGCCGGTACCCAACTCGTTGTTTGCGCCGAGCGTAATTCCCTGCCCCGCCAGCCGCTGCCCAAGCTCCCCGACCATTGACACCACGTAATCAGGTAGTCCGACCCCATTCGCACCGAACATGGCCGCACAAATCGTCAGTGCCGATTCGAAATTGTCCGCGCGGAAAAAAACCCATGCGAACGTCACCGACAGGAACGTAGACAACACGGCGCAGACGCGCGCCGGCCCGGACAATGGCCGTTCCGGATCCTGCCCGAAGCTCCTGCGCAGCGCACGCCACGCATGGTTGATGCCCAAGTACACGCCGTGCAGCGCACCCCACACGACATATGTCCAGCCGGCGCCATGCCACAGGCCGCCAAGCGTCATGGTCAGCATCAAATTCGTGTACCGACGCACCTTGCCCTTGCGGTTTCCGCCGAGCGGAATGTAAACATAATCGCGCAGGAAACGCGACAGGGTCATGTGCCAGCAACGCCAAAACCCGTCAATGCTGGTGGCCTTATAAGGCGAAGCAAAATTGAGAGGAAGAACGACCCCGAACATGCGAGAAAGACCTATCGCCATGTCGGAATAGCCGGAAAAGTCGAAATACAGCTGCAAGCCGTAGGAAATGGCTCCGATCCACCCTTCGAGCATCGAGAGCCGCAGGCCGCGCGCGGGCGCATCAAAAATGGAATCCACGTAGTCGCTCAGTCCGTCGGCCAGTACGACCTTCTTGAAAAGTCCTATGAAGAAGATCGTCGACCCAACCGCCATATTTTCATAATTGAACCCACATCTGTCCGGTAGATTTCAGAACAATAACATCTGGTTATCGAAGGGGTGGTCGTCAAAATTCAGTATCGCGTCGGCAACGAGTTGATCGAGTGGCGTTTTCTCCAACATGTTGACCTCGAAAATATTCAGCAGAAGCTGTGGGGATGCCGGAAGGTTCAGTCGCTTTCGCGCAATGATGACGATGAGATAGACGCAGACGGCGATCCAGATTTGCGACTTGACCGCGTTGGGGGAGTTGCCGAAAAAATGTTTGATCGACAAATTTTGTTTGACCCATTTGAAAAAGGTCTCGACCTGCCAGCGCTTGCGGTAGATTTCTGCGATGGTGAGTGCCGGCAGGTCGAAGCGATTGCTCAGGAAGACGAGGAACTTGTCCGTTTCGGGGTCGCGAAAGGAAACACGGCGCAAGTGGTCCGGGTAGGCAAGTTTCGATTTCGGTGTGGCGAGCAAGATGCTCTGGTCGCTGCGTAGTCCCGTCGATTTGTCGACCTCGCGCGAGGCGGACCAAGTGTAGCGCGTATTGTCCTTGGCGCGGATAACGAAGGAGATTTGGCGTTGATGCAGCGATTGCAGCCTGGCGAAGTCGAGGTAGCCGCGGTCGACGACAACGATCGAGCCGGCCGGCCAGTGAATCAGGTCGAGGACCTTGACATCGTGCACCTTGCCGGTGGTGATGTGGACGAAAACAGGAATGGCGCCGCGCAAGTCGATGATGGTGTGAGCTTTGACTGCCGCCTTGGTCGAGCGAAAGTCTGCCCAAGGAAAGAGTGTCAAACACAGGTCGATGGTAGTGGAGTCCAACGCGTAGAGCGGTTCCTTGAAACCCAGACCGATGTCCTCGCCTTGATGCAGTTCGACCGCTATGCCAATCAATCGATGACCGAGTGCCTCGAACACTCGCCAGTCGCGTCGCTCGTTGGCATCGGCCAGGGTAGAGCGGGATATGTTGCCGCGAATTCCGATGTGGTAGAGCTTGGAGCGCTGCGAGTTCAGGCAAGCCACCAGATCGCGCAAGCCTTCGCGCCGCGTGAGTTGGGAATAGGCGATGCAGAGGAAATGGTTCCAGGCCGAGAAGTGCCTGATACCGTGGTTCGACGCGAACCGATCGACCAGATGCTCGAAATGACTGAATGGCACAAAACCCAACAACTGCGCGAAAACCGACTGGCCGTGATTCATGGTGCCGCCTCGTTTGCCAAGAAAACTGGCAACGATACGGGGTAAAAACCACTTGCGATTTCAAATCGTCGGAATCTGGAATCACGCCAAAACCCGCGTCATTGTTGGATTACAGCCAAGTGACATTAAAATCTACCGGACAGATGTGAATTGAACCGATACGTCGTGGATTGGGCAAACTGCGGCATCATCTCCTTATGGTGAAGTATGGGACCGGCGATGAGATGCGGAAAATAAGTGACAAAAAGCGCGTAGTGAATGAAGCTGCACTCTTTCACCTTGCCCTGGTAGGTATCCACGAGAAAGGTGATCTGGGTGAAAGTGAAAAAGGAGATGCCCAGCGGCAGTATGATCTCCCCCAGCGAAAGGCGGGAACCTGCCGCCGAATTGACGCTCTGCAGAAAGAAGTTGGCGTACTTGTAGTACGCGAGCAACAGCAAGTTCGCGCTGATGGCCACGAACAGCAGGCGTTCCGGGGAGAAGATCCGCTTACCTTTCGAATTCGCGATCAACGAGCCAAACGCGTAATTGCACGCAATGGAGGCAGACAGTAGCCCGACATAGGCCGGGCTCCAATAACCATAGAAGAACAGTGAGGCCAGGGCCAGAGCACCCGCGGCGTGCGCGTGTCCGACCCGTGCGAGTTGAAAGAAGACCACCAGCACCAGCGGAAGAAAAATAAATATTAATTGGTAAGAATTAAAAAGCATACTGCGTTAGAATATCGACGTCGTGCAAATTCGGTTTCATGTCGCTCCCGGCAGCATTCGACGCATGGCGCTTTGAACGACGGTGGGTATGCGCGCGGGCTTGCAACAACTCCCCGTTTTTCCGGCAGAGTTGGGTCCGCTCTGTGGCAACGACGAGCCCGCCAGTGCCGTCTATACGATATCATAAGCGCGTAGCCCTATCGCTTGGCGAAAACCATGGGAATTCACCCGCTTGCGCCGGATCGTCCCGATTCTCCAGCCGGGTCCTCCCTTGACATCATCGACGAAGACAAGATTCTATCGAGCATGAGCAGCAAACTGCTTCGCCTAACTGTGATTTTAGCGATCTTCGCCCTCGTCGCCGGCATTGGCCATTACTCGCGCAGCGCAAGCTTTTATCCGCATGTCGTCGTTGACGCCACCGACAATCTCACGCTGACGTTCCTGCAACAGCCGACTTCCGACGGTAAAGCCTGCACTGTTTTGGCCGCTACTATCGCCAGCCTGATGCGCGCCAACTGCCCGACCTGTGAAGTGACAAAGCAGGAGTGCCTGGCAGATTTGACACCCGATCTGGGCGAACTGTTTTCCGAAAAGCCCGTCGCCATCCCTTCTACCCGCATACTCAACGGCGTCATCGCCTATGCTCATCCTGACCCGAAGATCGCATTGGCCGCGTGCATGGAAAGCCAGAGGCAGGCCGCTGCAAGCGGCCAGCGGGTTCAGGTCACGTGCAATCCGGCCAACACGGAACGGCCGTTTCCATCGAACCATGTCCAGGCGAGCGCAATGACGCAAGCCATATGGCGTTATCTGGTCCAAACGATCGCGATCCTTGGCGCAGGCCTTGCGATTTTCCTGGCGGTCCAGCTTCTCGCCGTACGCAGTCCGTCGGACATCGTCGGCATTTCATCCCGCGCAGAAGTCGATTTCAAGTTTTCCAATTTCATTAAGCGCGTCGCCGATATCCTGGCGGCGCTCGTTTTGCTTGCGCTGCTGTCTCCGATCCTCATCCTGATCGCGACGCTCATTTTCGTCCTCGAGGGATATCCCGTATTCTATGTTTCGCGACGATATGTTTTCCTGGACCAGTCCGTGCCGATATTGAAGTTCAGGACCATGGTCAACGATGCCACCTCGCCCAGGTACCGTTTGCGCGAACGATTCATGAGGGATGGCTACCTCGACATTCCGCTGGATTGCGAAGTGTACACTCCGATCGGAAGGTTCCTAGAGCGATCCCAGCTGGTGGAACTGCTGCAGCTTTTCAATATTCTCTTTCATGGGATGAGCCTGTCTGGAAATCGGCCGCTTCCACGGGACAATATCGAGTTGCTAAAACGATTTAAAGGCTGGGAGGCGCGATTTGACAGCCCCGCGGGACTTACCGGGCTGTCCCAGGTTGTCGGAAAGCTGAACCAAAGCCCCGAACAACGTCTCGAACTCGAGGCGTTGTACTCAAGCGTCTATTCGAGCAAGACCGGAAACATACTGCTGTGCGACCTGTTCATTTTCTACTATACGGCTCGGCTTCTGTTATTTGGAAGATATCTTTCAATTGATGAGGCCAGGCGCTTGGCCGTGAGTGCAGCTGGAACCGGTAGGAAATAAGCTGCACACATCGTTCGTTGCGTTCCATAGAGACAGGCCGGCTCGATCAGCGGAATCGCATCACTCAACCCACCACAAGCCGATGAACATCCTCATCACAGGCGCATCAGGCCATATCGCAGCCATGCTTCGCCAGGTCTTCGCCATTGACGAAGTGACCTTGCTCTCGCGGCGGCCGATAGCGCTAGGCAACAACGAAAAATGGTTCATTTCAGGTAACCTTCAGGATAGCGGCTGGTGGCAATCGTTGCCTGCGGATCGCACCTTTGATGTGATCTTTCATCTGGCGGAACCGGTAAAGGAGCGCGTCGCTGATGAAGTCAGACAAGTCGTCATCGAGAATCACGTACGCTTTGTCAGCCATTTCACGAATGAGGGCGCGAAGCTGATCTATCCGCTTACGGCCTATTTATACGACAACCAGCTTTCGCGATCCAATGCCATTTACGCGGAAATCAAGCGCGGCGTTTATGACCGGCTGAAAGACAATGCCAGAGTTTCGTTTCCGATCATCCATCCCATCTGCGACGCTGGCCAAGGTCTGGGACGATTGATTCAAGCCGAAAAACGGATTCCCTTCATCAATATCCTGTGCGCCTTCGAGGCCACGATCCCCGTGTTAAGGCTCGCGCACCTGAGGCAAAGATTCGCTGACCCCAATTCGATGGCAAGTGGGTGCATCGACGTTTTCTCGGAAACACTGGCGATAAGACAGCTGTTCAAAGATGACACGAGAATAAACGTCGTCGCGTTATCACGGGTACTTCGCCATGTACTGGCGTTGCTGAGCTTTGTTCCAAGCGTCAAGCTTCTTGTGCACGGCAGGCATCTCGATGATTCGATGCTGTGACGATGCGTCGCTCCAGGCGCCGGCGGTTACGCGGCATGAGCTAACTCAAGCGCGTCGGGCTTTTCGATGAACTATCGAGTTGGACTGATCGTTCCCACCCTCAACGCGGGCAGGAGGTGGCAAGACTGGCTGCAACGGGTAGACCGGCAGTCCCTCAGGCCCACGCGCAAGCTGGTAATCGACTCCAGCTCTGACGACCAGACTCCTGCATTGGCTCGCGCACACGGTTTCGAGGTGGTTTCGATTGCGCGCCGGGATTTCAATCATGGCGATACGCGCCAGATGGCGGGCGAGCTGCTCGATGATTGCGACATCCTTGTTTACCTGACGCAGGATGCGCTGCTCGCCTCTCCCCATGCGGTGTCCAAGCTAGTCGCGGTTTTTAGCGACGCTGACGTTGCGCTGGCCTACGGCCGCCAGCTGCCGCACGAGGATGCCGGGCCTATCGGCGCGCATGCGCGCCTGTTCAATTATCCCGCCACCGGAGTCAAGAAAACGCTGGCCGATGTTCCCAGACTCGGCATTAAGACAGCTTTCTGTTCCAACTCCTTTGCCGCCTATCGCCGAAGCGATTTGTCGGCCGTCGGCGGCTTCGCATCGAACCTCATTTTTGGCGAAGACGCCCACGCCGCGACGCGCCTGCTGCTATCCGGGAAGGCCATTCAATATGTGGCGGAAGCCGGGGTCTATCATTCCCATGACTACACCATGGTGGAGGACTTCAGGAGGTACTTCGACATTGGCGTCTTTCACGCCAGGGAGCCGTGGATTATTGACGCCCTGGGAACCGCGGAGGGGGAGGGCTTTCGGTTTATGACGTCAGAGGTTTCTTATCTTCTCAAGAGTGCCCCGTGGTTGCTTCCGTCCGCGTTGGCAAGAGTGGCACTCAAATACACCGCTTACCAGCTGGGAAAGAGAGAGAAAAACCTCTCGCAAAGTCGAAAGCTGAAGCTCAGCATGAACCGGGCGTTCTGGACAGCCGATCAACGCCGCGGCAGCGGTCAAGATAAATGAGAAAGCGGGACGGACGTGCCCAACGACGGGAAATTTCTAGGTACACCCGAAGGGACCTAATTTACTGCCGAAGGTGTAATACAAGAAACGCTCAACGAAATTAACCCAAATCCACTTTGCAATGGCAAAAGGCAATACGCTCCACCGATACCGATACGCCAACGCGACGTCATTGCGTGCAGAAAGCTCTCTCGCCCACCCAGGTGCCCGCTTCCGCGCCGGTTGCCATCCACGGCAATGGTAAGCATTGTGATCCCCAATGCGAACAATGTTCCACCCCCTCCGCCGAAGCCGAAGGCTTAGCTCGATATCCTCCTTGTACATCACAAACGACGGATCGAATCCAACCACCCCATTCAATGAGCAGTCCTCAATAGCGGCGCGTCTTAGCAGCATGAAAGCACCACACGCCGCCTCGATATCGGCAATACCGGACACATCCTCGGACTCGAGCGGATCCCCCCCTCCCCTGTCGATCCAACGGCCATACCAGCGCATGGTGATACCGAGCGAATCATAAACACCCATTGGCTTCCGATTTGCCCAATCGAAACGGACAAGCGGAACGGAGACTGCCCCGACTTTTTCGTTGCCACTTGCCTGAAGTAGCGCGATCGCTCCGTCGAGACATGGCACCTCGACTCTTGCGTCAGGATTGAGCAGCAATATGAAATCGCAATGCCCAAGTGCACCAATGCCGATATTATTTGCGCAGCAAAAGCCGATGTTGTGCTTAAGAATCACCTTCACATTGGGCACGCCGATAAGGTCGTTCAAATACCCTATGTCGTTTGACCCGGAATCAACTAATACAACGCTACAATCCCAACTCAGTAGCGGCGCCAGGCACCACGCCAGCGTTTGCGCGCTGTTATGCGTGACGACCACTATGCCGCATCTTGTCACCTATTTCCCTCCAAGGCCCCTTTTGGGCGCACCGCCTCGAGAATGAGCTTGCGCAGGCAATACAGCGTCACAAAAAAGACCCCTAGAAAACCGAAGACAAAGGCAGCGTATTCCGGATCCTGAAGGTGCTGAAACGAGAATAAAACCGCCACAATCTTGCACGAATCCAGTGTGCTGTAAGAAGGTGCCTGCTTTCGCAGATAGACTGCCACAAAGACGACCAGAAGAAACCACAGAGGAGCAGCAAACCCGGCGAAATGGAGCTGAAACGGCAAGATGAAGTTCGGCCCGACCGCTATCGGAAAGGACCGCCCGGCAAATTCCTCGAACAACTGCCACCCGAAATTCTTATCCAGCGTACCAAAGAACTGGCCAAATATAAAGTTGAGCAACGTGGTAAAGGATGGCGGGAAGAAAGCCTCAATGTGCTTATTGGCCAACATGAAGATGCCGTCGGCGGCGAGCAGTACGCGCTGGATAACCGCGACGAACGCATCCTCGAGGCCCAAGACGAGGATGCCGGCGCTCGCCACGACCATCATGAACAGCAACACCGCGGCGAAGACAAGAAAGCCCAGGAGACTCTTCGCCCAGCCCGGCACCGGAACGATGTCCCTGTACAGAACGAGCGCCGCGCCAAAGGTACCCGCAACCACAAGGACTATCGCCCGACTGCCGATCAGAAATGTCGCCACCACGGTGATGAGCAGGAGCATAAGCACCAGCAGGCGGTGATTGGCATTGGCGGACAGCAGAACGATGCGGGCTGTCTGCGCGTAGAACAACGGCCGACCCACGACATTGACGATCTTAACCAAAGGGTTGCGCAACTCTTCGACAAGGAAATACCGGCCACTGAAAAGCGAATCCAGCCCGGCGGCGAGCACTTCGCGGTAGCTCATCCCGAGGACCACGGCGTTCGCGGCAAACAGCGCCCAGAACAGCACCCAGTCCCCCACCCCGATTTTCTTCAGGCGCAGGCCAGCCACGGTCGTTGCTCCCGGTGCGCGCACAACCTTCCGGCGCAAGAAGAACGCCAACGCAAGAATCAGACAAAACATCGAGAACACGAATTTCAGAAAGAAGCCGAGACTGGGCTGGAGAAAGAACACGTATATTCCTGCGCTCGTCACCGAAGCGGCCCACACCACGAAAGGCAGGAGTGGATCCAGCAGGGAGGTTATCGAGTTGCGAAACAGGTAAAGCGGAATAACGAGAACCAAGACGAACACAATGAACAGAATCTGGAAATTGACAATACCTTCGTAACCCAAAGGAGCGCCCCTAAGAATTCACACCGATGGATTTAGACGTAGCTACGAGCCCGCACCCGCCGGAAGATAGCGCCCACTCATGCTTCGCGAATGTCGATTCCATGCTATTTACGCATCCAACAAGAATGGCCTGTTGCTTCTGGCCAGCGCCAGAGCTTTCATTATTTGATCCCGCGTTTCCAAGAGCCTGGCCGAGTTATGCATAAGGCTTACGATGGAGCGGGCGTCAGCGCATGGCTCCCTGCTCAAACGAGGGGCAATTTTGTGCAGAAACTCCATCCCGCGAAGCGATTCTTCCGTGGCGATGATGGGCATCCCGTAAGAGCAAGCTTCCAAAAGTTTGATCTTGATTCCGCCGCCAACGACTATTGGACAAACGAAAAGATCGCACGCAAGATGCATGGCACGCAGTTTTTCATCGCTGACAAAGCCGGCGAAACTGATCCCGGGAATGTCGTCAACCAGCCCAATGTCCCGTTTGCTTGTACCGACAAGTGTAAGCGTGACAGTTGAATCAATGCGGCGAATCTCCGGCATAAGCTTATGGATCATCCAAAGAATAGCCTCCTTATTTGGAAAATATCTCGCCGAACCGACAAATAACATAGATTTCGTGTTCTTGTAAGCCCAGGTTGTCTGCTTGAGCGATGGCAGTTCGGGCCATATTTTGACCCGGGTTTGCGCCGATTCAAGCATTGGCGAATTGCTGTCGCCGCTTGATATCAGGACAATCTTGTTCGCCCGCGCAATCAATCGGCGCTCAAAGCGAAGCGTCTTCCAATGCTCTATTCTTCCAATGATCCAACTAGGTGACCATTTTTTTTCCAGCTGGTACTGGTCCCGCAACACATCGGATTCAATATTCAGCGCAATATAGATCAGTGGCTGCGACAATTCTATTCCGTCCAACAGGGCATAGGCGTTCAACTGATCAACAATTACAAGATCGAAGCTGTCGCCGGCTATTAAGCGACGCAATGTGTCCCTGATATGCCTGGACGTAATTACGGCCGCGCTGCGTGGCAAATACCCGAATAGCAGCTGCGCAACAGCGCTTAGCTTCGCGATTGCTCCGCTGCCGGCGCGCGGTAGCGTGCGCGGAAAGACGACCGGAGAAAAATCGCGAAAGCAATCAGGGCATTGTTCCCCGATCCCCTCCACGTCGATCATTACGGCCTTTACCCGTGTCCCACAGCGCTGCAAGTCTTCGAGATGGTTGTAGACGGCTCTTTTGCCTCCGCTTCCTGAGACATCAGGAACCAGCGGACTCAGATACAAGACCTCCATGTTCGTTCCTATACCCACATCCAGGTGCGCAATTCGTTGACTTCATCCCAATCCTGCTCGGAAGTCCTGGTATAACTCTTGTATAGATCATCGAGAATCGGGCCCGCCGGGGGGAGGTCCTTCATCGTCTTCAGCTCCCATAGCTCGCGGTTGATCGCCAAATGCGCAGTATCGAGCGGTTCCAGTGAGACCGACGCCGATGCTTTGCCCTTTGGCAATGCGCGCAACACGCCCTTGACGAAATCCTTCAACGGACGGGGAGATACGCTCCAGCCAATCCCAAGGGGAAAGACGTACCTCGCCGCCCGAGGCGTCGCAACCCAAGGTGGAATGAAAGCCTTGGGAAGGACTTGAATACTGTCGGCCTGAATTCCGAGATGCTCAGCAATGCAATGGTAATACTGCGCCCACGTCAGACGTTCGCGATCATAAATATTCGAGCAAGACAATCCCGGAGAGCGCAGCTCGGAAAGTTGGAGGATCGCATGGGAAAGAAAATTTATGTTGACCAGGTTGCAGAGGGCATCTCCTTCAACAATCCACGCCTCGCGCCTAAGAAGCTCACCCGCCGGAGCGTGTAGCCAGGCCATTCCCGGTCCCCAGATAAGCCCTGGCCGGAGTATTACTGTCGACGTCAGTCTATTCATGTTGCGTTTTAGATAGTTCTCCTGCCACTGTTTGCCCGCCGCATATGAATTCCAGCTTATCAAAGGACCGCCGCTTTCCACGGTACGGGCCAATTGCGGATTACGCCCATAAATTGCGGCCGAGCTCATATGAATAAGCTGGGGCACGCCGGCCAATTCGCATGCATCGACGGCTTGGATCAAACTCTTGAGTGCAGAGCGCGGATTCTCATCATTTATCAGGCTGACGGCAGCGTCGCTACCCCTGAGGGCGTTGACAAGTTCCGCCTGATCGGCAACCCTCGCGAGCCTGGGACCAATATCCAGATCACACAGTTGCGATAGCGCTTTTTCACTTCGGTAGATGCCAAAGAATCTATCGTCTGTCCGAGCCAGCAAATGCCGGCCGACCGACGAACCTGCTCCGATCAACGCAATTTTCATAGCGCACCCGCACGTGCGGCCTGGTCAACCGATGCCAAGAGGTCTGTCAAGACAACGCTCTGCTCCGCCGTCGCCAGTATTGACTCTTCCTTGAAATTCTTGAGGCGGAGAAACTCGCCAAGGGCAACTCGCACCGCTTCTCCATAGGAAGTGATCCCGGCCTCGATAGAGGGCGAACTCCATGCAGCAGAGGAAACCCGCAGCGACTGCGCGAGTCCATTTTTCGATTCGATAGTCTCGATCCCGTCGGTCGCCGACACCAGGTTCGCAAGCCCATTCGTCCATGAAACGGCAATTCTGAATTCGCCGTGGTCCGTGGTCCCTTCCACAAGAACATCTGCGGGCACCCGGCCTGGCTTGCAGCCTGTACGCACACGCTCAATGCTGCGCAGACCGTCTATCCACTGAACCATATCGAGATTGTGGCTCAGCTTGTCCCAAACCACGCCGCTGCCGGCTTCGGCCGGTGCGAAAATTGCGCCTGTCTTGATCGGCCAACGGAAAACTTCGCCATCAGAGACGGACAAATTCCGTTTCGGACCCAGATTCGAACAAAGACTGCGGAGCGCCTGGAAATTCGGAAAAAAGCGACGCACGTAACCAACCCTGCAAATGAGCTCCCGGGAAGAAAAAGACTCTGCAATTAGTCTAGCTTCGATAGGTGAAACGGTTAATGGCTTCTCGCAATAGACGTGAACCCCTGCCTTCGCGAGCAGCTGCATGATGGGCGCGTGCGTTGCGGGAGGCGTTAGAACGATGGCGCGATCCAAGTGGGTGTTGGCGAGTCCTGTACCGAGATCATATGCGGTTGTCGCTCGTGGAAAATATCGCCGGACAGCGGCAATATTGCGTGCCTGACTATCAACTAGAAGTACCAGGTCAATCAGCCCTTCCGCCTGTTGCTCACGCAAGACATCGAGATAAAATGCCTCGAAAACCGCTCCGCACCCAATTACGCCAATTTTCACCTATGTTGCCCCTAAACTCTTTGACACGCGTCGACCAGAATCAGCCGCCGCAGGTAACTGCAGGCCAACAGCTGTTTCCATGACTACCGACCATACGTCATCAACTGAAATCCGATCCAAACATGGAACGGTTGCACCCTGAGGCACCTCAAATTTGCACTTCCAGTCGCAACCATAGCAATCCATCAAGTGGTAGATCGCACGCGGTCGAACCGTCTCCGCCACGTTTGTGCCGTAAGGCATAAACCAACCGAAATGCCCGCCACCGAGAAGCACGATGGCTTTTGTTCCGACAAACGGGGCAAAGTGCGCAATACCCGATTCGTTGACGACTGCCAGCTGCGCTTGCTTAAGCAGCGCCCCCGTCTCCATCAAAGTAGTCCTTCCAGTCAGATCCAAACATTGGCTACCGAGCGCGGCAACAATGGGGATCGCCAATGATCGATCTTCGGGACTGCCGATGACAATGCACAGTAGCCCGGTTACTTTGTGCAGGCGCGCCGCAATCTCGCCAAATCGCTCAGCGGGCCAGCACCGCCCCGACCAACCGGCGCCCGGCGCTACGACAAAATAGTCCTGATTCACCGCAAACCGCGAAAGGGTCGCCGGATCGAAATTGACGCTCACCGGGTGCGGTTCCTTGCCCGTAAGCGCGCGGCAGAAGACTTTGCTCCTTTCCAATTCGTGGGCAGATTCGGGCGGGACTTCGATAAGTTTAGAATACCAGCGGTCGGCCAATTGCTTCAACCGAGGATCAATGTTGCGTGTGTTACCCAAGCTTCCTATCACCGATTCAGCACCAGATACCCTGATCACGGAATCTTCGAGCAAGAACTCCCGCGCGGCTCGCGGTTGTATCACAAACGAAAAACCCGCCCGTCGAATGCGAATCTGCAACGAGACGCGGTAACAAAGGCTTCTTTTCAGGCGCTCAGTATCGACCGGCCAGACTTCGTCGAATAGGTCCAGAGACTTCGCAAAATCGGCCCAGTCGCGTTTGGCCAACAGAACCGAACGGCCGTGCCGGCGAGCCATTTCTGCTATCTCTCCCGCACCGGCGCTCAGCCATATGACAAAATCACCAATGGCGTCCATGCGAACGACCAAGGTTGCGGAACCCGTCCGGCAAGGTATTGCTATTCGAATGAGTTCGTTAATCAGGAAGAATACCGAAAACCGCGCAATTCCCGCGGCTCGTCTGATTCGTCTAAACACGCGCAAGAGCTTTGATTTCGTATGAAAACACGCAAGGGCTCGGCTGATGGACCGAACTCGTGGTTATGCGATTCCAGAAGCGATAGTTTGTAATATAGATCTTCAGCAATGCTCTCTTGAGCAAGCGCTTCCACGCCGGCAAACCCGCGGTGCATTCGATATCCAGGAATTCGACACTTCGATAACCTGCCGCCCTTAGAACATAGTAGAGCGAGCCCGAAGTAAAGAGCAGATAGTGGGTAAAGTCTTCATAGGCCCAATAGGCCCCGGTGTTCGACTGTGCGTTTGGAACCATAACAATGAGCGCACCTCCTGGCTTTAGCAATCCCTTGAGTCTTTCGAGTTGCGGAATAACCTGCTCTTTTGGAAAATGTTCGAGGACATGACTCATCAAGATGAAATCGTAATGACCGCTACGCTCCCGGTAGAAATCGGGGTTGGCCAGGCCATCGATACAATGCAGACCTTGAGACTGGCAGAATTTAATTGCCTCGGGTTCTATGTCCAATCCTTCGGCTTCCGCTACGCCTGCCAGCCGCAATGCGTTCAGCATTTGGCCGAATCCGCACCCAAAATCAAGCACGCGTGGTTTTGGAACAAGGGATAGCACCCTGCTCAGGTAGGGAGGAACCGTGAATCCCGCGTAATCCTCCGGCTTTACTCGCCGATATTCAAAATAATTCCTATATTCCACATTCATCTCCGGTGCTTGCTGATTTCATTGCTCTAGATTGGCCTAGCAGCCGGAAGCACGACATCAGGTCCCGAGCCGATTTGTCCATGCGGGCCGCAAGAACGTGAGATACGGCACTGCGACAGTCAGCACATAGCTGATCAACGAGGCGAGGATGATGCCCACCAAACCAATCTGACTGACCAAGACAATTTTTAACGGAATCGCCACCAAACAGAACAACGCTACCGCGATCAATTGCGGGCGCAGGATGCCAAGACCATTCAAGAACATCGCAAACGCATTTCCCGTTGCGTCAAGAACACTCCACGCCGCAAAGCCCATCGCCAGGACGACAGGAACCTCGACGCTGTTTGATGTCCAGTGCGCAATCAGCCAGCGATGAGACGCGAGCACAATTGCCGCCGCGACCAATGCAGCCGAAAAACTCAATACCATGGATGTCTTTAGGGTCTGCCGAATATATTTCGTATCCTTTCTTGCGGCCGCATCGGCATAGCCGGACCAAAGCGGGTTGGTGATCATCGCCAAAGGCTGTGTCACGAACTGGAAAAGCCGGTAGGTGACTGCCAATATCGCTACCTGGCTCGCTCCAAGCATCGATGAAACGATGAGGCTATCGCTTCCCCACGCGACCATCGCCCCCACCTGAAGCACGAAAAATACCCCCCCGGTCCTTAGCAAGGCGCTCCCGTCGCTGCGAAACTGAAGCAGCGAACATGATGCGAAAAGTCGTCGCCGCAGGAGCAACGGCAACAGGATTATCGGTGCAACTGCCTGGACGCCGATCGTAACCAGGATGAGCTCCGGGATCGTCCCTTGTCTTGATGTAACGGCTAGAAGCAGGCCCAGTGAAATGATGCTCGCGATCGAAGTCGCGACGTGGACCAGAAACCCCTCTTGCAGGCCCAGGAACACTCGTTGAATACCAAGAAATGGCAAACTCAGACCAAAGACTACCGCAAAGGTGCTGGCGGATATCCGTATTTCAGGAACCAGCGCGGGATCGCTCACTTTGATTAGTGAGCCCCAGGGAATGAGATATGAAACAGTCAGCAATGCAGTACCGACGACAAATCCGACGATGCTTAGCAGGAGCAAACCATTGGTGATCACTTGGGGAAGACGCTCCCGCTTCGCGTCTGCGGCAGAGTGCGCCACTCGGTTAAGGAGCCCGTTGCCGATGCCGAAATCAAGAAAGGCAAGCAGGCCGGCTAAGCTGGATATCGTCATCCAGATGCCAAAACGCTCATTTCCCAAGTATGACAGCGTTAGCGGGACGCTGACGATCAACAGGATCATCGATAGAGCTTTACTCAACACGTTCGCGGCGGTCGTCAGCATTGCGCGCCGATATCGCTCCTGGGCGCGGCCCTCTTCAGTCGAGGTATCGCGAACTTGCCATCGCACGAACCGAAACAATCTAGCCAAGCCGCCTGGTATTCGACCACCTGCCACGTAGTTGACACTCCCTTAGAAACGTCCTTGGCTGCCCCCCAACGCCATTGAATTGCGCTATCATCGCGTCGCGCCGCTTCAGCCCCATCGACTCAACCCTCAGTGCCGCCTTACATGAAACTATTGCTCGCGCGTTCCCCCATCGTACAGTGCTGCCGAGTACTGGCGATTGCGCTGACCGTCTTTCTTTTTGTCGTCGGCAGCTTCCCCGCGGCGGGAAAGGCATTTCCCGGTGTCATGCACTGGCTCGCACATTTTGCGACCTATGCGGTGATCGCTTTCGCCTATGGTATGGGCTGGCAAAAACAGCCGGCCATGCTCGTTGCCGGCTTCGTAGCCGCGCTCGGCGCAATCCACGAATACTCCGAGATATTCACTCACGGGCACACGTTTGAAATCGCAGACGTCCTCGTAAATTCGATCGGTGCCGTGGTCGGCGTGGCCTTTGAACGCGTCGTAGTCTCTGCCACGGCTCGCGCATAGCGCCAGCGCCCGTCGCCCAGCAGGGCTATGGACCGACCGGTATTCGACCCGCAATACCGCAGTTGCTCAGGCCTTGGTCACCACGGCGCGCACAATTCGCCGGCAACAATTTGCGTGAATGGCTTTCTGCGTCTTGCAGCTCTACCAATTGTCGCCCTGCCCGGGTTTCGGGGGCCAGCGCAGCAAGCGCAGAATTATTTTGCCAATGAAAATGAACGTCTGAAATATCGGTGACTGCTCAGTAGCCATTTGAATCAGCCAGGTTTCAGCCAGGGAGCGCACTTTGTCCGTGGATGATATGCCATGGACACTGAACCGGCCCGCGACAAAATTGGCCAAGCTGAATCTTACGTTCGGCGTAGACAAGGCCAACTTCAGAAAGTATCCGTCGGCGAGCATGGGAAATAGTTGCGAGTAGTAACCAATTCTCTCGTGCAGATCCTTGCGAATTAGCATGCCAACGCTATGGCTGCCAAGAAAAGCGCGCTGATGTCCCGCCCAGGCCAATTGCCGTTTGAATCCGCCTGCTATTCTTCCGTTCCTAATGACATTGGCCAACACTATGTCAGAGGGCGTTTCAACAACTGCTTTGTGATAATTATGAACGGCATCCGAGTACAAATAGTCGTCTGCCCCGACAACTACATAGAAATCACTGGACGCCAACTTGATTCCTTTATTCAGTGCGTCGTAAATGCCGAAGTCGGGTTCTGATATGTACGAGCACCACGAGTACTCATTGCTAAATGTCTTCAGGAACTCCACTGTCCCGTCGGTTGACACCCCATCGACGATAATCCACTCAAAATTGCCGTAAGTTTGCAGGCGGAGTGAATCGGCCAATCTCGCAATGCTGGCCTTGGCATTGAGCGTAGCAGTGACAATTGATACAGCGGGCATCACATATCGCTTGGATTATCGTCAGAGCAACTGCGGCCGAATGGCCGCTGGCGCTAGAAAACAGGCTTCACCGGATGTCAAGTTCCGCGCGTGATGTGCATTGGATGCAATGTAGAAGCTCTTCGCTGCCATTCTGATTAGCGCTCTGCGCTCACGGCAACGCTATATCCATGAGCCTTCAGGAGTGCATGGCGGCGTGCTTCTTCCAGATCGTGTGCGACCATCTCCGCACACATTTCCCGCACCGTGATTTCCGGCACCCATCCGAGCTTCTCCTTGGCATTGCTGGGGTCTCCCAGCAAAGTTTCCACTTCCGTCGGACGGAAGTAGCGCGGGTCCACGCGGACGACAACATCACCGGCCTTGAGCGCCGGCGCCTTGTCGCCCGCAACGGCTTTCACTACGGCGTGCTCTTCCGTTCCCTTGCCAACGAAATCGAGCGCGATGCCAAGTTCCGCCGCCGACCAGTGTCATCGGTCACCCAATAATGGACAGCTGTGGTCATTGAATTTTCCCCACCCCTCTTTAACGAGGAGTAGGCGAAATGAGTTTGTCTGAAGGCATTTTGATGTCGAATCCGGTATCGCCCACAATTGATCCGCCCATTACGGGCGGATCGGAGGCGGAGATGCTGGGCAAGGATCGTTGGGAACAGGTTCGAGCGTTGCATGGGGCTGGACTTAAGGTGTCGGAGATAGGCAGGCGGTTGAACCTGGATCGCAAGACGGTTCGTCGCTGCCTGTCGATGGCGGAATGGCAACCCTACCGGCGGGAAGTCAAACCCGAGACGCTGCTCGATGGCTGGCGCCCTTGGCTGGAGACGCGCGTGATCGAGGTGGGCTATTCCGCCCAGATCCTGTTTCAGGAACTGCGCGCCAAGGGCTTTACCGGCAGCTACGAGACCGTGAAGCGCTTTGTTGCGCCGCTTCGGGTGCTGGCCGATCGGGCGGCGCTGTGCCAGACGCGCTTCGAGACTGCGCCTGGCGAGCAGGCACAGGTGGACTACGGCCAGATCCGGGTGCAGTTCCGATCGCAGCCGGCGAGGGTGCATCTGTTCGTGATGACCCTGGGTTACAGCCGGCGCGGCTTTTATTCCGATAGCGGCAACGAGCAGATCGGCACCTTTCTGGAAGCCCATGAGCGTGCGTTCGATCACTTTGGCGGGCTGTGCCGCACGATGCTCTATGATCGTCCCCGCATCGTCTGGGAGACCGGCAAAGAGGGCAAGCCAGGGCGCTGGAATCCGACCTTCTGGCGCTTCTCCGAGCACTGGGGGTTTGAGCCCCGGCTTTGCGCAGCCTATCGGGCCCAGACCAAAGGCAAGGTGGAATCCGGAGTACGCTACGTCAAATGCAACTTTGTTCCTGGCCGCAGCTTTGTCGATATCGTCGATTTCGGCGAACAGTTGCAGCAGTGGCAGTCCGGGATTGCCGACACCCGGATTCACGGCACCGTACATCAGCGCCCGATCGAGCGGTTTGCGACCGAGCAGCCGGCTCTGATTCCGATTGGGGGACACCGGCCGTTCGGTGACTGCCTCGAGGTGAGCCGGATCGTTGCCGACGACTATCTCGTTAGCTTCGACACCAACCGCTATTCGGTGCCGTTCCACCTGATCAGCAAGCCGGTCACCGTCCAGACCGATGCCGGGGAACTGGTCATTCGCCATCAGGATCGGGAGGTGGCGCGCCATCCTGTGTTGGCCGGTAAGCATCAGATGCGCATCCTACCCGAGCACGGTCCCGGGGCGTTGGCTCGTAACCGCCGGCAGCGGATTGCGCAGCCCGAAGCCAGGCTCCTGAATCGCTGGTTTGGTCCACCCGAGGTCGAGGTCCGCGATCTAGCCGCGTATGAGCAGGTGAGCGTATGAGCGCCCTCCAACTCGAACGCTTGCAGGGGCACCTGCAGCGGCTGCGCCTGTTCAAGAGCTGCGAACGGATCGAGGCGATCCTGCAAAAAGCCGCCGCCGAGGAAGTCGGCTACGCCGACTTCCTCGACCAGGTGCTCTCTGAGGAGGTTGCCGCCAAGACCAGCAAGAATGTCGCCATGCGCACCGCTATGGCGCGGTTTCCCTTCGTCAAGGCGCTCGATGCCTTCGATTTCGGCTATCAGCCTTCGATCGACAGAAAGCAATTGACCCAACTGGCCAGTTGTCACTTTATCGAGCATGGCGAGAACATCGTGATTCTCGGCCCGCCAGGGGTCGGCAAGACGCATTTGAGCGTCGGGCTGGGGCTCAAGGCGATCGAGCTTGGTTACCGGGTGCTGTTCACGACTGCCGCCGCCATGATCGCCAACCTGACCAAGGCAACGACTGAAGGCAAGCTCGAAGACAAGCTCAAGGTCTACACCGCGCCCAAGCTCTTGATCATCGACGAGATTGGCTATCTGCCGATCGATCGGTTGGGCGCCAACTTGTTCTTCCAGCTGATCAGCCGGCGCTACGAGAAAGGACCGATGATTCTTACCAGCAACCAGTCGTTCTCCGACTGGGGTGACGTATTTGGCGACCGCGTGATCGCCACCGCCATCCTGGATCGTCTGCTGCATCACGCCATTACGCTCAATATCCGCGGCAATTCGTACCGGCTCAAGGACAAGCTCAAAGCTGGCCTGATCCGGACCGAAGAATCCGACACCGTCAGTTGACCCACCGGGGTGGGGAGATTTGCATGACCATAACTGGGGAAATTTGGGTGACCATTGACAAGTTTGACGCAGTTGCCATGATGCGGTCGATTCGAGACAGAATCTCGTCCGAGATCGAAGGCATGACGCTGGAGGAAGAACTGGCGTGGCTAGCAGCGCAGGAACTTAAAGACCCTTTCCTGAAACGTCTGCGAGACAAGGCTGCCCAACTAAGCGTCGCAGCGGACGTGCAGGAAGCCGCGCGCCGCTGAACGCAGACGTTATACCCCAGCATCAACATCTGACGCGCCCTAGACATGGATACGGCAATGCCGTAGCATAGGCGGATGTTCGAGTTTATTGAGACGCCGTTCTTTACCAAGGCCCTTGATCGGTACCTCGACGACGACGAGTACCGCGAGTTGCAGACGTATTTGAACAAACATCCGGAGTCCGGGAAGATCGTTCCGGGCTCCGGAGGTGTACGGAAACTCCGATGGGCTGCCGCAGGGCGCGGAAAGCGCGGTGGCCTGCGGATCATTTACTACCTGCGGCTGGCCCGTGGTCGTATTTGGATGCTCACGCTCTACGGGAAGAATGTGCGTGAGAGCATCCCAGCCCATGTTTTGAAAGAGTTGAGAGAGGCAATCGAAGATGAGAAAGATGACTGAAAGGCAATTGGCCAAATGGGAAAAGTCCCGAGATATCGGGCAGGAGATTCTGCAGGGTGTTCGAGATATCAAAGCTGGTCGCGTTGGGCGGCGCTACACGACTGAGTCCTACCCTATTGTCCGGGCAAGGGAAAAATCTGGACTCTCGCAGGCCAAGTTTGCGGAATTGCTCGGGGTGTCGGTGCGCACCCTTCAGGACTGGGAGCAAGGACGTCGTGAGCCTAATGCAGCTGCAAAAACCTTGATCAAGGTTGCCGAGCTGCATCCGTCCGTGCTTCGAAAGATAGCCGCGTGAGCGGGCTGAGGTATAATCGGGTAAGGGCCGGCTTCTAACCGGCCCTCCCCACACCACCGGGCATGCGGGTCCGCACCAGGCGGTTCATCAGAGCGGAGCACAGGGGAGTCC
>Ga0082335_1003060_pt1 | contig 28636 bp, 23 predicted proteins | sample Subgrocontami58m_FD_72375 | JGI IMG/M metagenome (GOLD analysis project Ga0082335, IMG submission 72375) | Subsurface groundwater microbial communities from S. Glens Falls, New York, USA - GMW37 contaminated, 5.8 m (SPADES assembly) (version 2) ...
AAAATCTTGGCCAAAGTCGGAGGAGAAATGCTCGCAGAAATTCTACCCAAATATATTAGTGGAGAAATAAAAGAAATTGAACAAACACAGGAAGGTGCTACTTATACAAAGATGGTTAAAAAAGAAGACGCGGATATAACCAACGATTCTTCAGAGATTGCCCTGCGCAAAGTTCGAGCTTATGAAGTATGGCAACGTGCACGCAAAGGCGAGCTGGTGGTAACAAAAGCCCATATTGAAGATAATAAATTTGTCCCGGACAGAGTTATTCCACCAGGAAAAAAAGAAATGGATTATAAAGATTATCTCCGTGGTAATCCAAAAGTGATTTTTTAATACCAAGGGTTACATTGGTATTTTTTATATATGAAAAAGCGCTCACCCGAAGGGAGCGCCGATATATGAGCAGTGACCGAAGTCACAGAAAGAGCGGCGACAGGCTGGTTCTCCAACCCAACCTGCCTCGGGGCAACCAGGGCCAGTGATTGCCCGGAACTGGAAACACATCCACATCGTGGGGCGAGACCAGTCTACTCAACCCCATGTTTTCAGCGTATACCCTTTATCTTAATTGGTCAACACTTATGGGCAAGGCGATGAAATCTGAATTCGCTTCGACCCGTTGAAGGAAAAATAAAATAACAGCACTCAGCAATCCCCCAATCAAAACAGATGCAGAAACCCACGTCGCAGCTTCTTGTTGCCAGTATTTCCACTTATTCATCTATTCCTTTTTTAAATCTCCTCATTTTTTTAAATGGATAGGCGAGACCTTTCATCATATATTTCACTGCACGCTCTCCTTGTCTTAAAAGTTTAATGTGCCGACCTCGAGTACTCACAAGTGCACGGGCTACGTCGTCCTGCACAAGGTCTATGGCCGAATATAGATCCTCGGCTTCAGAAACTGCATAAATATCTAATCCTCCTCCGCCAATATTCACTTCAGCTTTGAAAACTTCCCCTCCCTTGTGGTGTTGGCTAGACTTGCCTACTTCTATTTGAACTATGACACTGTCTTTCTGGTATATATATTTTTCTAAAGAAGAAATTTTCTTCAGAGCGTATTCTCGAATAGCTTCTGTAAGTTTTATGCCCGTGGCTTTTATATTGATATTCATATTATTAGAAGTTAGGGCTTGTAATCCTGCTAACAATTTTACTATCCTTTCAAAAATTCAGCTAATCGAAGATTTTCACAAGATACGGGTCAATTTGTCTCTGTTCAAGGTTGTAGAAATATTGCTTTTCTTCATGGAGACGGGTAGCAAGCTCCACTCCTACAAACCTCCAGTGCCACGGTTCATAAGTGTAATACGCATTATTCGGCGGATAAGAAAGTACAAATCCATATTTATAGGCGTTGTCAGTTAACCACTTGTATTCCGGTGTTTTAGAAAAGCCAGACAAAATTTCTCCAATCGTAGGTGTAGTGAAGTCTACGGTTGTACCCAATTGGTGCTCTGAATAGCCCTGGTCTGCAGAAAACTGGTTGGCCGTTCCCGCTCCATAAGTGAATTTATAAGAAGATTTGAGAGTACTTTGAGCACCGAAGGATCTGTAGGCCGAAAGGACTTTTAGCTCCAAACCGTCGGACAAAGAATCTTCCATGAGTTGCTGCAGATAAGCATTTACTTTCGATAAGACCTGCAGAGGCCTCGTTGGTTTCAGCAAATAGTTATCCGAGATGTCCACCAGGCCCTTTGGGACATAGTTTTCGTTTAGAAAAGAAATCTTGGAATATTTTTTAAGCAGTTCAGGATCGGTTTCTGCAAGTTTGGCCAGTGTTCCAACAGTACCGGTTAGCTCCCCCACCTTGCCCGCAAATTCATCGACAGTACCCTTCGCTACTTGTAAATCCTGGAGAAGGCGCGAGTTCTCGCTCTGAACTTTAATCAGATTCTCTTCAAAAGTTTTCAGAGACTCTTTAAGCTCGGAGTTTTCCTGGCTCAACTGAACCTGACTATAAACTCCATAACCAATAACTCCGCAGATAATCACTGTCCCAAGTACGATAGGTAAAATTTCTTTTTTCAAGAAATTTATTTTAGCACAAAAACTCTAAATTTATTTCAAGAAGAACAGATACACGCCAACAACAATAGCAATAAGGCCATAAGCCCCAAACAAACCTCGCATCTTTTGGATAGAAATTTCACTAAGAGCCTTCGGAATGAAGATATAGGTCAGACCCTTCAACATAACGAGCCAAACAAATACAGTTACAATGGTTCTCCATGTCCCATCCCAAACGTTGTATTGAATGAGATACATCGATGAGAGAAAGATCAAAATTATACCCGTCAAATAAACTACAGCAGGATGGTCAAAAAAATCTCTAAGCAAATGTGGAATGGTCTTGCCTTTGAGAAGAATAAACAAACCACTGACCACTAAATAGATCGCTAATATTTTTAATACTAAAATTGTTATGTCCATGATAATAAACTAGCTATTAATAACCTTATAAAATTATAACAGAAAATCCATCTTGCGATGGATATCTGTAGCTCTATAGGGGTACATTAATACCTTGCGATACCAAACGAAACTGTAACTCACGAAACAATCCCTTCCCCCCATAAAACTATAAACAATTATACACTAGTGAATAAACATTGCAAGCGAACATCTATTCGGAAACTTTTCTCCTTTTCTTTATTATCCCTACAATACCCATAACAGCGAACAAAAGGCCCAGCCCCTGCCCACCTGGGCTATCATCGATTTCGCAAAAAATAATGAAAAACACTCCAATTACCACCGCGAGAGCAAAATAAACGGTTCTGGTCTTGTTCATATGAAGACTATAACGTAGTTTCCTGCTCCGCGACCAGGGCTCGAACCTGGGACATCCTCCTTAACAGGGAGGCGCTCTACCGACTGAGCTATCGCGGAATAGATGAAATCATAGCAGAAAACACATACGAATCAAATCTGTTATAATGGGTGTAAATCAATTTAATCCCTACATTTATGAAAAAGCTCTTCACCATCATTTTAATAATTATTGCGGGCGTCGGAATTTGGTATGTCATTAATAGAAATTCTGATTCAGACACCAACAATCCTCAGCCCGTTTCAACCACTTCCCGCCCAGACGCATCAAATGCTACTTTTATTTTTGATGATGAATCAATTACTTTGAAGAAAGGTTTGCATGAACAAGAGATTGCACCCAACAGCGCCCTGACTCAAGAAACTACTCTCACTGAAATAATAGATTATGGAGATATAAATGGTGATAAGAAAGATGACGCCGTGGTTGTCTTGAAACAAACAAGTGGAGGATCGGGAGTCTTTATCTACCTCGCGGCCTATGTCTCTGGGCCAGTAAATTACAAAGGCACAAATGCTGTCTTCATTGGAGACCGCATCGAACCTGAGTCAGTCTCTACAAAAAATGGTCTCGTTACTCTTAATTACTTGAATCGCAAACCGAACGAAGCTTTCTCTTCTAAACCAACCGTGTCTGTTACCCAGCAATTTATCTATAAAAACGGAGAACTTGTGAAAAGGTAAATTTTGTGCTTTACTAACTTCTGTCCCGCCGGCAGTGGTGGGATTTATTGATGGAAATTCGCAACATCGCTATTATCGCCCACGTCGACCATGGGAAGACAACCCTAACGGACGCCATCATGCGGGAAACCGGAATGGTGGAGGAAGGCGTATCAATGGACTCTAACGACCTCGAAAAGGAGCGTGGGATTACCATATATTCGAAGAACACTTCGATTTTTTACAAGGATACAAAGATAAACATTGTTGACACTCCCGGGCACTCGGACTTCGGTTCAGAGGTCGAGCGAGTACTACGATCGATCGACACCGTGCTCCTCGTGGTAGACGCCCAGGAAGGACCAATGCCACAAACCAGATTCGTTTTGAAAAAGTCCCTCGAACTCGGCCTCAAACCTATCGTCGTTATAAATAAGATAGATAAACCAGCCGCTCGTCCAGAAATAGTTCACGAAATGGTACTGGAACTTTTTATAGAACTCGGAGCCACCGATGCCCAAATTGATTTCCCCACTGTCTATGCGATAGGTCGTGAAGGGGTGGCCAAGAAAAACTTATCAGATGAATTCAAAAGTCTTTCCCCCCTCCTTGATGTTATCCTTGAGCACGTCCCTCCAGCAGAACAAAAGCTAGATGTGCCGGTTCGCCTCCAACCCTTCAACCTCGCCTACGATAACTTTCTTGGACGCTTGGCCATTGCTCGTATCTATGAGGGCACTCTTAAAAATGGACAAGAAGTTTGGGTCAAGAAACCAGATGGACAAACTTATAAGGGTAAGATAACCAAACTTTATTCCTTCGAAGGTATCAAACGTGTCGAGAGAGACGAAGTGCTTGCTGGAGACATTTGCATGTTCGCGGGTCTTTCAGAAATTTATATCGGAGACAGCGTTTCTGGAGATGAGAAGGCCGAAGCATTACCAGCCATCAAGGTTGACGAACCAACCATTTCCTTGGACTTCTTCGTCAACGATAGCCCATTCGCCGGACGAGAGGGTAAGTTTGTGACCGGACGACAAATCCGCGAGCGCCTTGAACGAGAACTTGAGGTGAATGTGGGATTAAAATTGGACTTTTCTCCTAACGATTATTTCATTGTCTACGGGCGAGGCGAGCTACACATTGCTATTCTCCTTGAAAACATGCGCAGAGAGGGCTTCGAGCTTCAGGTTTCTCAACCACACGTAATTTTGAAAGAAGAAAACGGAAAGAAACTTGAACCGTTCGAAGAAGTCATCATTGATGTCCCAGAGATAATGCAGAGTGCTGTTATTTCTAGATTGAATGAAAGACGCGGTACACTTATGAATATGCACACCGAACATGGACAAACCCGACTAACTTTCGAAGTTCCCACTCGAGGCCTCCTCGGTTATCGTGGACAATTCGTCGTGGACACAAAAGGCCTCGGAATCCTTTCGAGTCGCTTTATAGAATTCAGACCTTACGCTGGAGAAATCACTCATCAAAACACCGGTTCAATGATTTCTATGGAAACAGGCAAGGTCCTCGCCTTCGCATTAGACAACCTTCAACAGCGCGGCGTGCTCTACCTCGGACCAAGTGCAGAAGTTTATGAGGGACAAGTGATAGGCAACACTTCCAAGGGTGAAGATTTGTATGTGAACCCAACCAAGGCCAAACAACTTTCAAACATGCGAGCCTCTGGTTCAGACGACAGTATTTACCTCACTCCACCTTGGACGCTTTCAATAGAACGCGCAATGGAAATCATGGCTGAAGATGAATATATAGAAATCACCCCCACCTCTGTTCGCCTCCGCAAACAACATTTAACTCAACAAGAACGCTCTAAAATTTTAAGAAAAGACTTGAAATAAGGTTTTATAAAATATATTCTCCTACTCGGGTGCGTTTTATCCAAAGAGCGAGGGCTCCATTCCCCCAATACTTCCCCATCTCATGAGCGAGGCCCCTTATATACGTTCCACTCGAGACACTGGCCTTGAATTTTGAAATTAAAAAATGTTCTTCTCTAGTATTTTGCAAAGTATTTGTCCAAGTGTTTATGATCTCTTCTTGACGAAAATCGCCTTTTACCAAACTAATTTTTTTAATTATCTCTCCTAATAATTCCAATTTTGAAATGAGCCTAGTATCTGTGTGATCAATCGAAAATACTTTTATGCTCCTTTCGGGCACAGCTATTTCTTCTATTCGTTTTTCTCTGGCCCATTGAAAGAGCGGTTTGCCGTCTACGGTTTTGGATGAATAAGGAGGATATGATTGAATTTTTTTATTTCTAAGAGTATCGAGTAAACTGGGCATTCTTCCTTCAATTTTCTCCGGCATCTTACCTGCACCCTCGGTTACCAATCCAAGAAGATCATATGTATCCGTACCAAAACCCCAAAGAACTTCGAATTCATACGTTTTATCCATCGAAAGATAAGTTTCTTTTTCGGCAGTATCCCCAGCGAGCACCAGAAGCAGCCCTTCTGCCATCGGATCCAATCGACCCAAATAAGTCATCTTGGTTTCTTTGAGTTCTGGATTATCAAGACGAAAACGCTCAATACATTCGAGAGGAGTTTCTCCTAAATTCTTATAAAGAGTGAGAACCCGTGTTTCCATAGGCGGCTTAACCCAATATAGATAATTTGCTATACTTTGTCTATGTCCAATAAATTAGGCACAGATTCATACAAGGGTGTTAGAGATTTTTATCCAGAAGACCAATACATCCAAAATCATATTTTTAATGTGTGGAGAAAAACCGTGGAAAGTTTCGGATATGTAGAATACGGAGCTTCAATCCTCGAATCAAGCGAACTTTATAAGGCCAAAACCGGCGATGAAATAGTGAACGAGCAAACTTATACCTTTTTAGACCGAGGCGACAGAGAAGTTACCCTACGTCCAGAGATGACTCCGACCGTAGCCCGCATGATTGCAGGGCGACGCCGTGAACTCGCCTTCCCGGTTAGGTGGTACTCTATCCCAAACCTTTTTCGCTATGAGGCCCCTCAGCGTGGCCGTTTGCGCGAACACTGGCAACTTAACACAGACATTTTCGGTGTAGAAAATATTGAGGCTGAAATCGAGATTATACAGATCGCTTATAAAGTAATGCGCAACTTCGGCGCCTCTCACGATGATTTCCTCATTCGCATCAATTCAAGGAAGATCATGAATTTGTTGTATAAATTATTTGACCTTGATTCTCAGACTTCTCAGAAGGTCTCTAAATTAATTGATAAGAAGAACAAGGTGCCGACCGAAACCTTTTCTGCGAGTATAAATGAAATCCTGGGTGATAAGTCCGAGGTTTTCATAGATCTCATAACCTCTCCTAAGAAACTTCTAGAAAGACTTGGGGAAGACAGCCCAGAGGTCAAAGAAATTTTCCAAATTACGTCTGCACTAGAGAAACTCGGCATCACGAATATCACCTTCGACCAGACTCTCATGCGGGGATTCGACTATTACACCGGTATTGTTTTCGAGGTTTTCGATACTAACAAGGACAACCCTCGTTCCCTCTTCGGTGGAGGTAGATACAACGACTTAACCGCCATCTTTAATGATGAAAGCATTCCGGCCGTTGGATTTGGGGCAGGAGATGTCACGCTAAAGGACTTCTTGGAGACCCACAATTTCCTGCCTACCTACAAGACCACGACTGATTTGTATATTGCAGTGCTTGATGAAAAGTATTTCGCTGAGACAGAGCTGTTGGCAAACAACTTGCGTGAGCAAGGTCTACGAGTAGCTGTTGACTTCACTCTACGCAAGGTCGGTGATCAGATAAAGACCGCAGACAAACAGAAAATCCCTTTTGTAATAGTGATTGGTGAAGAAGAGATAAAGAATAAAAAATACAAGGTCAAAAACCTCGCTTCAGGTGTTGAAACTTCTGTGGCTGAAAATGAAATCCTCGCATGCGTAAAATAGTCTTCGACATAGAAACCAAAAACTTTTTTTCTGACGTGGGCAAGAATGATCCGACTCTACTTGATATTTCTATTGTGGCCATCCATGATTCAGAAACTGATAAATATTCGTCATTTCTGGTGGACGAACTGCACCTCCTCTGGCCCATCCTCGAACACGCAGACATGCTCATCGGCTTCAATTCTGACCACTTCGATATTCCCCTTCTCAACAAATATTATCCAGGAGATCTCACTAAGTTTAAGAGCCTAGATATTTTGAAAGAAATTTATGCCGCTTTCGGGCGAAGAATGAAACTTGACCAAATAGCCGAAGGTACTTTAGGTAAAAACAAAATTGGCCATGGGATTGAGGCCGTCGATTGGTGGAAAACCGGAGAAATAGATAAAATTCGTGAATATTGTATAGATGATGTGAGATTGACCAAAGAAATTTATGATTATGCTATGGCTAACAATAAATTATTGTTCAAAGAAGGCGGGAAGATTAATGAAATAAAACTTGATACTTCTAAGTGGGAAACTCCGAGTGAACACAAAGTAACATTTACCTTGCCCTTCTAATGGATACATTATTTATATTTGGAGCGAAATATTTGTACATACTCCCAATCATTATTGGTGCAATATATTTCCTGAAAGCATCAGGGGAGACCAAAAAGGAAATCTTCATATTTGCCGTTTTTACCTTGCCGCTAACTTTTCTCTTGGGAGTACTGGCAAACCATTTGTATATAAATCCACGCCCGTTTGTAGTTGATAATTTCGCCCCTCTCATACCCCATGCGGCAGACAACGGCTTCCCTTCTGATCACATGCTCCTAGTTTCTGTCATAGCCATGCTCTTTAGTTTTTTTAGCCGCAGAACCGCCCTGTGGCTGTGGATCATCGCCTTTTTGGTCGGAATATCGAGAGTCTACGTGGGGGTACACCACCTGACAGACATATTTGGAAGCGTGATTATTGCCGTCATTTCCGGCTACACGGTATTTTATGCTCACCGTGCTATACTAAAAACCTATAAAAATAATTACAGGAAAACCAATGAATGAAACAAATAGTGACCCAAGACTTGTCCCCATTTCTATAATTGTTGCTGGTTTAATCATTGCCGGAGCAATCTATTTTGGAGGTGGTAAGAATGCAGATAATGTGAATCTCACCGGGCGCGGAAACACACCTAATACCACCGGCGTAGTAGAACCCATCACAGACAAAGATCACATCCTTGGCTCCAAGGATGCTCCGATAATTATAGTTGAATATTCTGACTTCGAATGCCCTTGGTGTAAAGTTTTCCATCAAACAATGCATGAAATATTAAATATTTATGGAGACAAAGTCGCTTGGGTTTATAGACAATCTCCGATAACAGACCTCCATCCCAAAGCAGTCAAAGAATCTGAGGCCAGCGAATGCGCCGCTGAGCTAGGCGGGAATGAAGCTTTTTGGAAATTTGCAGACAAAATATTTAGTGTTACTCCTTCAAACAACGGTCTAGACCCAGCTCAACTCCCAATTATTGCAAAGGATATCGGACTCAATGTTGAAGCATTCAATGCCTGTTTATCAAGTGGTAAATTCACTAATCAGGTTCAGGCCGGCATATCAGCCGCTCTTAAGGCCGGATCTCAGGGGGCCACTCCTTATTCTGTGATCGTCACGAAGGACGGCAAGAAGGTTGCCATCAACGGAGCCCAACCCATCGAAAACATCAAAGCTCAAATCGACGCATTGTTAAAGTAGGCTTACGAAAGTTCGTACAAGTGTTTCCAGATTGCATACATAGCTTTCGTATCTACCCCGCAATAAATTTTGAGGTCTTTTGAAATTTGCGCTTTCTCTGTTTTGTCTATACCCGGAGAAACCATCTGCCACCAAGCGTTTGAAGCTTGCCCGCCTTCCTTTATCCCAAGTTTTTTATAAGAAAGCTCAACTTCTGAAATAAGAGCTGGTAAAACTTTTTTGATAGAGGTACTGCCCCTAAACTCTGGGTGAACATAATGCTGCTCTCTGAAAATATCCATGAGGTCGTAGAGTTGATTGTTTATCCTCTCCATAGTTTTTTTGTACTTTGGCTCTCGTTCGCCGAGTTCTCTATTCACTCCGGCTTCGAAAGATTTGTTCCAAACAATGACCGTGCCCTCTGGTTCAATATATTTACCCAAAAGTTCTGCCACTTCTTCGGACGGATCAGAAAGTTCTTCATGGAGATATTCGAAATGCTCCAATTCACCTTCTGGGCTACTTAGAACATGAAGTGAAAACTGAAAAGGTATGCGTTGATACGGTCTAAAGCCGTTGAAAACTGGAATAGCCGGAGCGAAAGTCTCATAGTCGAAGAAGTATAATGGATATTTCAAACTCTTCAGAACTTCCGAAATCTTCTCATGGTTAATGGTGGTCTTCTGATGTTTATGAGCTCGAATTTGATTCCACTGAATATCCGAGAGCTCAGTATCATCCGGCACATCCTCGAGATGAAAAATTTCCTTCTCTATGAAAGTTTGAAGTTTTCTCTTGCTCGAACCGATACGAGCCAAGTCATGCACAGAATAGTCGGGCACCTGCGGATTTGAGTAATGAAAAGTGGTGCAGTGGTTACTTCTACCTTTGTATAAACATTCACAACTTCCTTTCGGTTCGTTTCCACTCATCAAATAATTCTTGGCCACTTCCATCTTCTCTTCAATTTCTTCAAGTTTGTTTAGAACTTTCTCTGTGACATCGTCTTTAAGGAAAAGTTCTTCGACGTCGAGCTCTCCTATCTTTATATATTCTTTATTTAAATGAACTAGAAAATATTTTTTTACCTTCGCCCCGGCTCGTTTGAGCACAGAAGCCTGGAAGGTCAGGTCATCCATATGGTCACGCTCTGAGACATTTTCCTTGAGCGAATTCGTACCCTTCACTTCGTATAGGTTCCATTTATCACTTTTTTTATCATAGGCGAGCACATCATTCTTCGCGAGGAAACCATCCTCCACAAAAGTGGCCTGGAAAATAGCTGGGACTTTCATACTCATGAATCGAGAGGTTTCGAGGACGGCTTCTTCGCCCTTCGCCACTACTTCCATACCACCTGGGAAAAGATTCCTCGCATACGCATCCACTTCGTTACCTTGTTCGAGCAGATGTTTCTCAAATTCAGATAGAGCGAATTTCTCCAAGAGCTCTGGTTTGTGGAGTTTAAGCCAAACATTTTTCGCGCAAAACAAATAATCCAAAAAAGTCGTTTTTGATATTAAAAACTTGTTCATTTGTATTATTGTAACATAACTTGACAATTGGGTATCAAATGTGATATACTGGATACAGTACAAACCCGAACGGAGGTACCGCATGTCGAATACCGTCCCGTCGCCGCTCCTTTCGAAAAGCACACCACCCGCGTTTCTGCGGGCCATCCAGTGGCTCCTCCTCGGCTTCATCGTCATGGTAGGGGTCCAGTTCATTCGTGTGAACTGGCAGCGACTGGATCTGAATCTGGGAGTCCCCCTGGTCTTTCTTATCGTGATGTTCTCGGCAATCTTCGCGAGCACGTTCACGTGGAAGGACTCCAAGAATGAGCAAAAGTAGCACAAGCACCTTGCACCAAAGCGCCCGGGTCATCACGACCCGGGCGCTATTTGTTTTATTTTCTAATACCCACGGAGCCTGTTAATTTTCTCATGTTGACGAATCTTCTCATGCGCCTTGGCTTCAATCTGTCGAATACGTTCACGAGTAACACCGAAAACTTTTCCCACTTCTTCGAGGGTGTGCGTATATCCGTCTATAAGTCCATGCCTCATTTCAAGAATCTTCCTTTCCTTCGGAGGCAAGTCATTTAATATTTCTCTCACTTGGTCCTGAATAATACGACGTGAGGATTCCATATCTGGAGAAAGAATTTTATCGTCAGCAAGGAAATCTCCGAATGTAGACTTGCCATCATCACCATCATCCCCTACTGGGCGCTCGAGTGATACAGTCGCTTGGTCAATCTTTTCTATTTGATACACCTTGTCTACATCGAGGTTCATCTCCAGAGCAATTTCTTCCTGAAGTGGTTCTCTGCCCAAATCTTGAGAGAGGCGTCTCACGACCTGTTTATACTTCGCAATCGTTTCCACCATGTGTACCGGCACACGAATAGTTCGAGACTGGTCAGCGAGCGCTCGAGTGATGGCTTGGCGAATCCACCAAGTCGCATAAGTAGAGAATTTATAACCCTTAGTCCAATCAAATTTATCCACCGCCTTAAACAAACCTAAATTCCCCTCTTGAATGAGGTCAAGGAGAGTGAGGTCTGGGCTTCGGTTGGCGTACTTCTTCGCGATAGAAACCACGAGGCGGAGGTTCGCCTTGGCCAGTAGATTTTTCGCATCTTCGTCCCCAGCTTCAATCCTCTTCGCCAATTCCTTCTCCATAGAGCCAGGAATAAGTGGATACTGGCCAATCTCCTTCAGATACATCTGGATAGAATCGTAGGCCGAATCAGATTTGTTGTATGAATATTTCTTGCCAGTTTCCTCAACCGCCACCTCGAGCAAACCACCGCCTTCAAGTACATCTATGCCTAAAACATTAAACTTCTCATAAAGTTCTTCTAGAAACAAAAGATTTTCTTCTACAGTCGGGAACTCTTTGAGAATATCATCATAGGTAACGAAACCCTTCTCTTTACCACGCTTAACAAGACGCTCTACCCTTAGAGTATCTTCAACTTGTTTTTTAGTATTTTTAACTACTTTGACTTTTTTAGAAACAACTTTTTTGGATATTTTTTTCTTGGGAGAAACTTTCTTTTTGGAAATTGGCTTTTTGGTGACTTTGTGAGCTACCTTGCCCTTCTTATTCTTCGGTTTAAGCTTTTTTTGTTTTGACATCTAGGTTTTTTATATTACACTATTTTCCTCTTTTCTTCATCTATTCTTCGACTGATCTCCTCTATCTGCCCAATTATCTTTTCATCTTCCTCTTTGCTCAATTGCCCCTGAAGCACTCCCCTTTCTTCTTCTAGCTTCACTATAGATAGCCGTTGGAGAAGTTCACTCCTTTCTTTCTCTGACGCATCCGGCAATTCCTCGAGCCAGAGAAGTCTTTCTTCGATCCGTTCTCTGGTTGAAGGCACTGGTGTTTCTTCTGCTTCAGATGTTTCCTCTTCCTCTGGAACATTTGAGATACTTTCGATTATAGGTACTTTTGTTTTTCTCAAATCATCCCATATCACTTCTTCTCTGATACCACTCCGTTTGGAAATAAGAGAAACAAAGTGTCCACGCTCTATCGAGCTTGAAAGAAGTGCAAGTAAGGGCAAAACTTTTTTCTCCACAGCTTTACCAATTTTTCTTTTATCTTTTTCGCTTTCAAAAATTTTTGAGAAAGTGTGTTCCACGGCATGAACCGCACCCCTTAGAACTTCCTTCCATTTTTCACCATCACCCTGGGCAAGATCGGCTGGGTCCTGCCCACTTGGGAGCTCGGCCACCTTAACTTCCATGCCAAGCGAAAGGCCCAAAATGGCGCTCTTGTCACTCGCCTTTTGGCCAGCTTCATCTCCATCAAAGGCCAGAATAATCCTTGTGGAGAGCCGTTTTAGCCGTTCCAGGTGCATTTGGGTGAAGGCTGTGCCGGACGATGCCACGGCGTTCTTCACCCCCGCTTGATGAGACAAAACTAGATCTATTTGGCCTTCAACTAAGATGGTGAAATTTTTCTTGCGAATCTCATCCTTGGCCTTGTCCAAACCGTAGAGCAATTCACTTTTGTTGAAAAGCGCTGTTTCTGGACTATTGAGATACTTCGCCGGAGCGTCCTTTTCAACCGCTCTACCAGAGAAAGCCACCACTCTCCCGCTCGCATCGAAGAGTGGGAAAATTATTCTTCCACGGAAAACATCATACGGTTCTTTGCTCAACTCTTCGCCTTGTTTTATGAGACCGGCTTTGAGAAGCACATCTTTCGTGTGCCCCACTGAAGTGAGATGTGTTGAGAGTAACCGCCATTCATTCGGGGCAAATCCCAATCTCCAAGTCTTAATTGAATCTTTGTTTATTCCTCGAGATTCAAGATACTTAATAATTTCCGGGTTTGAAGCTAGGCTAGACTCGAAGAAATTTGTCGCATCTTCCAAGACAGCATACAGTTTGTCTTTCTCGCTCTTTGATTCACCTCTCCCGCTGTTCTGGTATTCGATTTCTACTCCTGCTCGCTCAGCGAGAACCTTGAGTGCCCCTTTGAAATCTACTCCTTCAGACTCTTCCACAAAGGTGAAGATGTCTCCCTTCGCTCCGCAACCAAAACAGTAATAATTCTGACGTTCTTGCGACACCACGAAGGACGGCGTCTTCTCGCTGTGGAAAGGACACCTGGCCTTGAAGTTCTTGCCCGCCTTTTCGAGTTTAATATACGAGCCTAAAACCTCTATAATATCTAGCCGTTCTTTGATTGAATCGACTGTGCTTCGCATATGAGTTTTTCTTTATATCCACCCTTAAACCCTGTACCCGCCGGTATCATGCGTCCGATAATCACGTTTTCCTTTAGACCAATAATTTCATCTTCTGAACCCTTGATGGCTGCTTGGATAAGAACACGTGGAGTGTGTTGGAATGAAGCCGCCGAGAGGAAGCTCGAACGAGAGAGTGAAACTTCAGAGATACCCATGATAACAGGATCAGCCTTGGCTTCTTCTTTGGCTGTTTCTCTCATCTTGTTGTTAACATCTACAAATTCAGAAACCTCTACGATATCTCCTCGAGTGAAGAGCGTATCACCCGGTTCCTTGATCTTGCGACGACTAAACATTTGTCGAACAATGAGCTCGATGTGTTTGTGGGAAACTGCCGCTCCTTGAAGTTCATAGAGTTTGGATACTTCATGAATGATATACTTCTCTGTCTTCTCTTTGCCGGCATATCTAAACAATTCATCAAGGTCGAGTGATCCGTCCGTGAGCACTTCACCCTTCTTAACCACTGAACCAACTTTCACAAGGAGGGTGCGGTTCTGACCAACCAAATATTCGTTATCAAGTTTTTTCGTCTTGACTTCTCCGAGTTCTGGAGTGACCACAATCGTTCGATCGTGACCAACTACCCTGATTTCTGTCACCGTACCATCGAGGTGAGAAATAGTAGCTGGAACTTTCGGTTTGCGCTTCTCAAAGATTTCTTCAACACGAGGAAGTCCGGCCGTGATGTCTCCTCCAACAGAGGCGACTCCTCCCGAGTGGAACACGCGCATAGTTAGCTGAGTACCTGGTTCACCGATAGCTTGAGCGGCAATAGTTCCAACTGCTTCACCTAATTCTATTTCTTTGTTCGTACCAAGGTCGGATCCATAACACTTAACACAAACACCGTGGATAGATTTGCAGGCCATGGGAGATCTCACTTCTACTTCAGCGACATTTGCTGCATCTATGATCTCGGCATCCTTCTTCAACACAAAGTGTCCGCGTTTGAAGAGAACCGTTCCATTTGAATCCAAAACATCTTCTGCAAGGTATCGGCCCTTGATAGTTTTTGTCAGAGGCATTTCTATGCCCGAAGCAGTTTTTCTCATAATGCGTGTGCCTTCTTTGGTGCCACAATCATCTTCGCTGATGATTTCGTCTTGGGCCACATCGAAGAGCCTGCGGGTAAGGTACCCTGCCTTGGCTGTGTTAAGGGCGGTGTCTGTGAGACCCTTACGTGATCCGTGGGTGGTAATGAAGTATTCGAGGGGTGTTAGTCCTTCTTTGTAGCAGGAGAGAATTGGGAACTCGAGAGCTTCTCCTGAAACATTTTGAATAATACCTTTCATACCTGCCATCTGGTTTAAGTTACCAAGCGATCCTCGGGCTCCAGAGTAAGTCATGTCGAAGATAGAATCGTTAGGTTTGAGAGTGGCTGGAATGAGGGCCTCGACTTCACTCTTGACCGCTTGCCAGACTTCAACTGATTTCTGAATACGTTCATGTTCTGATAACAAACCATCGTTGAATTGATCAACAACCTTGAGAACTTTCTCTCGACCAGCATCAATCAAGGCTTTCTTCGCATGAGGAATCTTCACATCGCCTATGCCCCAAGTTACTCCAGAGTGTGTGGCATAGCGGAAACCGAATTCCTTAATCTTATCAATCATCGGAGGAATATTCTCTATGCCGTAGTGTTCTATGAGATTATTTACCAATTCTGACATCTTTTTGTTATCCACTTCGTTGTTTATAAATGGATAGTCAGAAGGTAGGGCCGCATTGAAGAGAATTCTTCCTACAGAAGTTTCAAATAATTTGCCTTCAAATTTTTTGTATTTTGGTTTATCGGTTGGAAGAATGTGAATCTTCGCCCGGTAATCAATTACACCGAAATCTCTGGCCGTGATAGCCCCATTAGGACTGGAGAAATATTTGCCTTCACCTTTCTCTCCACCCACAATGCTTGTCATCCAATAAACACCCAGAATAATATCGAGCATCTTGTTCGATACTACCGGAGTTCCATCTCCTGGCCTCAAAATATTTCTGTCTGCGGCCATGATGAGTCTAGCTTCGGCTTGAGCCTCATCGGATAGAGGAACGTGAACAGCCATCTGATCTCCGTCGAAGTCTGCGTTGAAAGCTGTACAAACGAGAGGGTGAAGTTGAATAGCGTTGCCCTCAATGAGCACCGGCTGGAAAGCCTGAATACCGAGACGGTGAAGAGTCGGAGCACGGTTCAAGAGTACGTACTTGCCACGAATAATTTCTTCGAGTATAGCCCAGACTTCAGGTATAGCATCCTCGATGAGTCTCCTGGCTCCTGGGATGTTGAAGGATAGTTCGCGCTTCAAAAGCTCACTGATAATAAACGGCTTGAAGAGTTCGAGAGCCATGTGTTTAGGTAATCCGCATTGGTGAAGTTTGAGATCCGGACCAACCACGATCACAGAACGACCAGAATAATCCACACGTTTACCAAGAAGGTTTTGTCTAAATAGACCGCGTTTACCCTTGAGGTTATCCGACAAAGATTTAAGTGGGCGACGTTGAGATTGATTTCCTGTCGCTCCTCCGTGTCGAATAGTGTTATCTATCAGGGCGTCTACAGCCTCTTGGAGAATTCTTTTCTCATTGCGGAGAATCACGTCCGGAGCACTGATTTCTTTCAATTTCTTCAAACGATTGTTGCGGTTAATTACTCGACGATACAAATCGTTCACATCCGAAGTGGCATAACGACCACCATCAAGGGGCACCATCGGTCGAATGGCTGGAGGAATAACTGGGATACGAGTGAGGAACATCCATTCTGGTCTGATACCGGCTTTCTGCATCCACTGCACAGTGCTCACACGTTTGTTCAATCTGGAAATTTCGGCTGTCGGTGCGTGCTCGAGCATAGCTTCAAGTTCTTTCTGGAGTTTGATTAAATCTACATCTTTCAAAATATTGTAGATGGCCTCGGCACCAATCCCCGCTTCAAAGATTGAAGAATATTTAGAAACAAATCGGTGATATTCAACTTCATCAAGTACTCGTCCAGGCACCAGTGACTCTATATCTCTCTTCGCAGCTAGAGCGAGCTCCTTTAGAGCATCTTTGCTCTTGTCCGCTTGGAGGTTTTTTACCTTGGCCTTGAATTCAGAATTTAAATCCTTGAGCACGCGAGCTTTCTCTGTTTCAGAAACAGAAGTGACAATGTAGCCAGCAAAGTAAATCACCTTCTCTAAATCAGCTACTGGAATACCCATCACGAGTGAGATACGAGAAGGTACATTCTTCAGGAACCAGATATGTGCCACAGGTGAAGCTAGCTCGATGTGACCCATTCTCTCTCGGCGCACAATCGAACGAGTAATTTCTACTCCACATTTCTCACAAACAATTCCTTTGAAACGAATGCCTCGGTATTTACCACAGTAACATTCGAAATCTTTGTCTGGACCGAAGATTTTTTCATCGAAGAGACCGTTTCTCTCGCTTCTCTGAGTTCGATAGTTAATAGTTTCTGGTTTTGTAACTTCTCCGTATGACCATTCCTTAATTCTTTCTGGTGAGGCAAGTTTAATACTAATGGTTTCGAAATTAGTGGTATCAATATTCTTATTTCTTGGTGTTATAGACATGGAATTATTTGTTATGACTACCACTAATAGGGTCAATTCGCTTCTTCGATTTAAGCTCCACGTCCAACGAAAGTCCTCGAAGATTGTTTAGAAGCACATTGAACGAAGCTGGTGTACCAGGTAGTGGGATCTTCTGACCCTTCACTATGGCATCGAAGGCAGCCGAACGTCCGAGGATATCGTCTGATTTAATCGTGAGCATTTCGCGGAGAGTGTGTCCTGCGCCGTGACCGAGGAGTGCCCAAACTTCCATTTCTCCAAATCTCTGGCCTCCGTTTTGGGCCTTGCCTCCGAGAGGTTGTTGAGTAATGAGTGAGTATGGTCCGATCGAACGCATGTGGATCTTGTCTTCAACCATGTGGTGAAGCTTCAAGATGTACATATAACCAATAGCGATTTCCTGATTGATCTTGTCTCCTGTTCGTCCATCGAAGAGAGTCACTTTGCCCGATTCATTGAATCCAGCTCTCACTAATTCTGATTTAATTTCTTCTTCAGAAGCTCCAGCGAATGGAGGAACGATAGCTTGATAATTAAGAGTGTGAGCAGCGAGACCGAGGTGCATTTCGAGGATTTGTCCGAGGTTCATGCGTGAAGGCACGCCCAGTGGAGTAAGGATAATATCTATAGGAGTACCATCAGCCATATAAGGCATGTCTTCTACTGGTAGAATCCTGGAAATAACTCCTTTGTTTCCGTGTCGTCCGGCGAGTTTGTCTCCCACGCTCACGTTTCTTAATTCTGCTACTTGAATATGAATTTGTTTGATGATACCTGAATCAAGTTTGTCCCCCTTCTCTCGTGAGAAAATTTGAACAGAGATAACTCGTCCACGTTTACCTCCTTCCATACGCTTCGAGGTATCCTTCACATCCCTGGCCTTCTCTCCGAATAGAGAGCGCAAAAGACGTTCTTCTGGGGTAAGTTGAGATTCACCCTTTGGAGTAATTTTACCCACGAGGATGTCTCCTGGGCGAACTTCGGCTCCCACTCGAATCACTCCGTCTTCGGCGAGGTTTTTCAATTTGATTTCTCCAACGTTTGGAATATCACAAGTTGTGACTTCTGGTCCGAGTTTAGTCTCGCGAACATTAACCGTGAAATCCTCAATGTGGATTGAGGTAAATTTACTATTCTTAACTAATCTTTCTGAAAGAATTATGGCGTCTTCGTAGTTAGCTCCTGACCAAGACATGAAAGCCACAAGGACATTTTGTCCCAAAGCCATTTGACCATGTTCTGATGAAGAGGTATCCGCAAGCACATCTCCCTTCTTCACTTTCTGGCCAAGTTCAACTGCTGGACGCTGATGAAAGGCGGTAAAGGTATTCGTCATCGAGAAATTCACAAGCGACATCTCGTGTTCTTTGCCCTTGCTATCTTTCACTACTACTTTCTTGCCGTCCATATAAGTAACCGTTCCTTCTGTAGGAGAAAGAACCAATCGGCCTGTATCTCGAATAGCTTTTTCTTCAACACCCGTAGCTACAAGTGGAGCTTCCGGAACGATGCATGGAGTCCCCTGCTTCTGCATGTTCGAACCCATGAGCGCTCTGTTCGCATCATCGTGATTCAAAAACGGAATCATTGAAGTCACGATGGAGAAAGCTTGGTTAGTTGCTACATCTATAAAGTGAACTTGGTCTCGATGCACATTGCCTGGAGTACCCTTGGTTCTAACTTCTACAATTTCTGGGACAATCTTGTCGTCTTCGACTAATACAGCGGCGTGAGCAATGTTGTATTGTTCTTCTTCAAGGGCGTTTAAATGTTTAATTTCTCCAGTGATCTTTCCATCTTTAACTACTCCATAAGGAGTCTCAACCATACCGAAACTATTTACTCGTGCGTAGGATGCGAGGCGAAGGATAAGTCCAATGTTCGGACCTTCTGGAGTTTGAATCGGACAAAGTCTCCCGTAATGAGAAGGGTGCACGTCGCGGACTTCATAACCAGCACGAGCACGAGTTAATCCTCCGGGTCCAAGGGCCGAGAGAGTTCGCAAGTGTTCGAGTTCCTCCAAGGCATTCGTCTGTTGCATAAACTGCGAAAGTTGGTTCGTGGTGAAGAACTCCTTCATACGAGCCTGGAGAGGTTTAGGAGAAATGAATTGCACTGGCAAGGTCACGTCTGTATCAATAGTAGACATTCTGTTCTGAATGTTTCTCTTGATTTGAGCCATACCAACACGAATTTTCTGTTGGAAAAGTTCACCGACGTATCGTACTCGTCTAGAACCGAGGTGATCGATGTCATCTTCTTCTGAACCAGGAGTAACGTTCAAATGAATCATATGAGAAAGGATGATGACGAGGTCGTCTATAGAGAGAGTTCTCCTTTCAATTTCCTTTGGTGTTTCCTTTTGTCCAAAACGACGAATGAAAGCATAGCGTCCAACTTTGTGAATGTCATAGCGCTCTGCATCGAAAATAGACTTCACGAATTCGCGGGCGTTGTCTGCTGAAGCGAGGTCACCATCACGCAGTCTCTTGTGGATTTCTATAGCAGCGTCATCTTCAGTCACGGTGTGATCCTTGGCCAAAGTTTTCTCCAAGAAAGTCTTGGCATCAGGATTACCGTCGAAAAGAGAGAGAATTTTGTCATTTGTATTCGCTCCGAAGGCGCGGAGTAGAGTAGAAACTGGGAATTTTCTCTTGCGATCAATGCGGACATACATTGTGCCGTCGAAATCTGTCTCGAATTCAATCCAAGCTCCTCGAGCTGGGATAATCTTCGCTCCAAAGGTTTTCTTGCCCTTTACTTCTTGTGAGGTGAAGAAAACACCGAACGATCGAGCGAGTTGAGGAACAACCACACGTTCAATCCCAGAAACAATAAACGTCCCGTGAGAAGTCATAAGGGGGAAATCCGCCATGAAGATTTCCTGCTCCTTCTCTGTCTTCATAATAAAGTTCTTCAGACGAATGGTGACCTTGAGAGGGGCTTCGTACGAAAGTTTGCGATCCTTGGCCTCATATTCATTCATCTTTGGTTCAGCCAATTCGAAACCAACGAAATCTAGTTGAAACTTTCGTCCAGAAAAATCTGTGATAGATGAGAATTCTTCAAAAACTTCCTTGAGACCCTTCTCTATGAGCCACTTGAAAGAATCTACTTGAGAAACAACCAGGTTGGGCATCTCTGTGAGAGGTTCACGAAACTTGCCGAAATACTTTTTCTTCCTGGCACTTGGCATCGAAGGATGCGCCTTGGGTTTGGTGGTGTCCATTATTTAATTAAGAATTAAACCTGCCTATCCACGACAGGAGATAAAACACAAAGACATAGAAGACTGTGCCTTCGTGGTACTTGATAATTATTTATACTATTTATACAAAGAATCAAAACAAAAGAAACTAAAGCACAAACCGCCTTGTTAAGCCCTAATTCCCCTTCGTTTTTGCCATAACTAAATCGTTTCGAAGTTATCGCGAAGTATATATTCTTAATCTTTTACTGTCAAGGATAATATGGCCAAATGGGGATAAGCTGTGGAAAAGAAAAAACCCCTTATTTCTTCTTTTTCTTCCACTCTTCTATTTTTGCTTGATGACCAGAAAGCAAGATCTTGGGTACACGATACTTTTTACCTTTATATACAAAAACTTCTGGTCGTGTGTAGACCTGCGAGGTGGACACTCTGTGTTCTTCTACAGAATCGAAATTGCCGAGAATGCCTTCAACCTGCCTGGCTATAACATCTATCATCATCATGGCCGGCAATTCCCCGCCTGTGAGGACAAATGGTCCAACGGAGATGTCTTCCATTTTGAAAATCTTTTTAACACGGGCATCTATACCTTCATAACGACCGGAGACGATGATTATGTCTTTGTATTTCTTCGCAACCTTGGTTGCATATTCGTTTGTAAACTGTTTGCCGGAAGGAGATAGGAAAATAATTCTAACTCCCCTCTTCTTCCCCCCTCTTACTTTAAGAGGGGGGCTGGGGGGTGTTATTTTCTTAAGGGCTGTTTCGATAGCCTTAATCACCGGCTCTGCTTGTATCACCATTCCAGGACCACCACCGAACGGGCGCCTGTCTATACGATCATGTTTATTATCTGCGAAGTCCCGTGGATTATAGAAACTTACTTTGAGCTTTTTATCTTCTATCGCACGTTTAAGGATAGATTCTCCTAAATACGAATCAAAAGCCTTTGGGAAAAGAGTAATGATATGAAAATGCATTTTACTTCCTGCCATTACTTTCTACTCCAAATCTAGGTCTTCCATCGCTTCGTCTATACTCTTTGAAGCACTTGGGGTTGAAGAAGGTGAAGAAACATACGAGCGAGGAGTTGAACCCATGGGTTCGCTAATTTTCAAATTCACTCTCGCATTGTTTTTCATACCAACTACACGGAGAAGGATGCGGATAGCCTTCGCAGTATTACCCATTCGGCCGATCACTTTGCCCATATCATCTGGATGCACATCGAGAGTCATGAGTACGCCCATTTCATCCACCGTTCTTTTTATCTTCACATCGTCGGGATATTCAACAAGAGCTTTCACCACGTATTCCAAAAATTGTGTGTCGTCAATTATAGTCATAATCTTTCAGAATTAAGAAGTAATACCGTCCTACTGAGAACACTTTTATTCTACCACAGGAGCTGATTCAGCTGGAGTTTCGGCTATTGGTTCTGGAGCGGGGGTTTCGGCCACGGGAGCTTCTTCTGCTGGTGCTAGGGCTTCTTCCTTAACCTCTGCCTTTGGCTCTTCTGCCTTTATTTCTTCCTTAACCTCTTCAACCTTCTCAGCTTCCTTAACTATAGGGGTTTTCTTGGGTAAAACGTTGATTTTCTTCGCATCAATAATTTTGTGGGTCACAAATAGGTTATGAACCGAGCCGGTTGGTTTTATTCCCTGTCCAATCCAATATTTAATACGTTCTACATCGAAGGCTTCTGTAGATTTGCGCGGGTCGAAAGAACCGAGGATTTCTTTGAATCGACCGGATTTAGTGGAGTTTTTAGAATCAGTCAAAACAAGACGAAAGCTCGTCTCGTGTTTGCGTCCCACTCTCTGAAGTCTCATTTTTAGCATGGGTCACATAGTAGCAAATAAAATAGGGGTTGGTCAATAGATATAAGAAAGCACTACTAGGTAGTGCGGTGTATGAACCATATGTAAGCAAGGTTGTGTTGACTACTTTATTTTAAGCTGCCTACGCAGTAAACCACGTCATGCCAAGCGATTCGAGATGTTTCTCAACATGCTCAGAGTACTTATTGTGACATGATGAGTTAGTGCAAGAAGCTTTGGTAAAAGCTGATTCCAAGGCCCTTACAACCCGCCTTGAAAGTCTCTTACTCGACAGTGATGACAAATCCTGCTCAATGTAATCGCTCACAATCTCGACTACTTTAAAACCGTGGGTCGACCAAGCTCTACCTTCCGCGCCACAGTACGAACACTTGCCACCGTAGTCATCGTGGCTTTTCAGGTAGACCGTTGTCTCACGACCATTCACAGTCATGTTAACTGTGCCGTCGTATACCACCGGGTCTCTCACAATTCCTCTGGCCTTAGGCCGGAATGGGTTCAAAGAACTAGTCTTCTAGATTAGCATATATCAATACAAAAGTCAAGCACATTTTGAGTACTAGGAAATGGGCCTAGAAATAAGATTTTTTTGATGGTTTTTGGTATAGTGTTTGAAATGCAGAAAAAACTTGAAGGAATTATAAAAATCACAGGCAAGGGGGTTGGGTATTTCCCTAATCCTGATGATGTAGAGAATGATTTTGAAATACAACCAGAAAACATAAACACTGCCCTTTCGGGTGACACTGTTCGTGTTGAAGCAACTGGTGTTGAGGCCTACGGTCGCAAGCAAGCGAAGGTTGTTGAAATTATTGAACGCAAGAAAACAATGTTCGTAGGGGTACTTGAGAAATCAGCCGAAGGATTTTTCTTAATCCCCGATGACAAACGAATGTACATAGACATCTTCGTGCCTTCGGCTTCAGCTGCGAAAGGTGTCGAGGGTGATAAGGTGCAAGTGAAAATTGTGGAGTGGAAAGACCCGAAGAAGAGCCCTATTGGAGAAGTTGCACGAGTAATAGGTCGCAAGGGTGAACACAATGCCGAAATGCTTTCTATTGTGATAGAAAGTGGATTCGAAGTAGACTTCCCCGCCGATGTAGAAAGTGCAGCTCAAAATTGTAAGGCAGAATATCAGAAAGAAGATCATCTGAAGGATCGCAAGGATTTTCGAGACACAACCACCTTCACTATTGATCCAGATAATGCGAAGGATTTCGACGATGCCATATCTATCAAGAAATTAGAGAATGGAGATTATGAAATAGGCGTGCACATCGCCGATGTTTCCCACTTCGTCGTACCAGGTACAGCCCTTGATCGCGAGGCAGTGCATCGAGGCACTTCAATTTACCTAGTTGACCGCACCATCCCCATGCTTCCGGAGATTCTTTCAAACGATTTGTGTTCCTTGAATGCCAACGAGGATAAATATGCTTTCTCTGCAGTCTTTGTGATGGACAAAAACGCGCAAGTTAAAAATCGATGGTTCGGAAGAACCCTCATAAACTCGGACAAGAGATTTACCTATGAGGAAGCCCAGGAAATTTTGGACAAGAAGAGTGGACTATTCTACGAAGAATTAGATATTTTAAATAAACTGGCTTATAAACTCCGCGAAGAAAAGTTTAAAAACGGTGCTATAGAATTCGAGACTGATGAAGTGAAGTTTGAGCTAGACAGTTTGGGTAAACCCATCCGAGTTTATAAAAAAGTTCGCACCGATACGAACAAATTGATTGAGGATTTTATGCTCCTCGCGAACCGTGAGGTAGCCAAGGAGCTCGACATCGCAAGCAAAGCCAACAATCGCGCTGCCGGCGTATATCGTATCCACAACGCTCCGGACAAAGATAAAATCATAAACCTTGCGAACTTCGTGAAGGCCCTCGGCTTCGAACTCAAACACAAAGACGGTGAGACTACCGGAGAAGATATAGCGCGAATGATTAAATCCGTAGAGGGTTCGTCAGCTGAGATGCTTATCAAGACCGCTGCGATACGTTCAATGTCTAAGGCGGTTTATTCTACGATGAACATCGGGCACTTCGGACTAGCTTTCGATTATTATACTCACTTCACCTCCCCCATTCGTCGTTATCCAGATGTAATGGTGCATCGTCTGCTCTACAGATTCCTTACCAAGGGCCAAATTGCTCAAGATGAAATTACCAAACTTCAAAATTTGTGCGACCAAGAAAGCGAACGCGAGGTCGAAGCTGCTGAAGCCGAACGCACTTCCATCAAATACAAACAAGTTGAATATATGAACGATCATGTTGGCGAGGAATTCGATGCTACTATCTCTGGAGTTTCTGAATGGGGCATTTACGTAGAAGAAGTGAACACCAAAGCCGAAGGCATGGTGCGTTTGAAAAATATGACTGATGACTTCTATGAATTAGATGTGAAGAACTATGCGGTCATTGGACAAAAAACTGGGAAGAAATATTCATTGGGTGACAAAATCCGCGTGAAATTGATTGCTTCTGATATGGAGCGAAAGAATCTTGACTTCGCGTTTATATAAGATTACTTTGCTACCTGTACAGCTTCGTCGAAGGCGATAGAAAGAAGTTTGGAAACACCGTTTGAACCCATAGTGACACCGTAGATGACTCCAGCGCGGGACATAGTTTCTCTGTTGTGAGTAATTAAAATAAGTTGAGAATGTTTAGAAAGTTTTTCTACTAAGTCCCCATACTTCTTCGAATTCGCTTCATCCAGTGCCGCATCTGTCTCATCAAGGATAATAAATGGAGGTGGATTCACTGCAGAGATAGCGAAGAGAAGCGCGATGGAAGTAAGCGCCCTCTCTCCTCCACTAAGCATCATAAGTCCTTTGATCTTTTTCCTAGGCAGACTAACCGCGATGTCGAGACCTTCTTCTATTATTTCTTCGTTTTCTCCAACATCTTCTGAATCATCAATTTCTTCACCCTCAACAATAGCTTCTATTTTGGATTTTTTGTTTTTGGTTAAAGTCAGATGAGCGCTTCCACCACCGAACATCGCGAGGAAAAGTTCCCCGAATTCTTCGTTAATTTTTGTAAGCCCTGTACTAAATTCTGTTGAAAGTCTTTCCTCCAAATCTTTTATAAGGGTGCGCAGAGATTCTGCGGACTTCTCCAGATCAAGTAGTTCACGTGCGAGGAATTCATCCCTCTCGCTTACATCCTTGTATTCATTGAACACCTCATCCGTGCCCGAAATACCTGAATCTTCGAGGCGTACCTTTAGCTTGCTCATATCTCTCTTGCGCTCTTCTTGAATCTTTCTATCTTCCTCTAAAACACTCTCATCACTCACATCAAAATCTTTGAAATGCAGAGCGTCTCGTCCAATAAGCCTTCCAACCTCTTCGAGTTCGCGTTTAAATTCTTCTTCATCTTTCTTGAGGATTTCCTCTCGAGATTTAATCAAGGCCAGCTTAGAAATAAGTTCGTTTTCTTCTGACATTATCCTAAACACTGCCTTCTCCGCATCGCGACCGGAATCCTTCTCCTTCTCTATTTCATGTTTCAGTCCTTCATATTTGGACAGTAAACTCTTCTCCTTCTCCACGGCTGCCCTAATCTCTTGTTCGAGTTTGTCTTTTTGTTTTGTAAGTTCCTTAATGGATTTCTCGGCCTCGAGGATAAGACTTGAGTCCGCGGATTCCTTCCTAGATTTTATAAATTCTTTTAGTTTGCCCAATATTTCTCCGATGACAGATAGAATAGAAATTTCTGCATATAAATCTTCAACATCTTTAAGCCGAATCATCTTGTGTTCCTCAGAAGTCGCAAGTTCGTGCTGTTTCCTTATCACTTTTTCTTCAGCTCCAAGTAGTCCCTCGAGCTTACCCAATTCTCGCATCAAGGCATCCTTGTGTACACGTGAACCAGTAATTTCTGCTTCAAGGTTTAACACCTGATAATCTTTGTTGTGCTCCTTCCCAACAGCTTCCAAAACTTTCTTGGCCCGAGATAGCTCCTCTGCCAATTTCTCCAAAGTTAATTCGATAGGTTTCCTTTCATCTTCTAAAATTTTGTGAGTGAGGGCCACAAACAAATCCTCTCGTTTGAAATATTCATGAGAAAGCTTTAATAATTCATCCCTCATACTCTCGGCCTTCTCCATTTTCTCCACTTGTTTCTTCAAGAAGCGCAAGTGCGGAGCGATTTCCTTGCGCAGGCCTTCTACTTGGGCAATATTTTCAAAAGTTTTTTTAAGTTTGCGTTCACTTTCGATGCGTTTGTACTGATAGAGACGGAGACCCAAAGCATCTTCTATCATCGACTTGCGATCCTTGGCCGAAGCATTGAGAATTTTGTCTGCTTCACCTTGAGAAATGATGTGGTGCCCCGATGCTCCAATATGGGCTGAGAGAAGGAGCTCTGTCACATCCTTGAGCCGCACCGAACTCCCGTTTATAAGATAGTCGTTCACTCCGTCTCTGTGTACCACGCGCTCAATTGTGACTTCAGGAAAATCTATATTGAAAACTTTTTCTGAATTATCAAAAATAACTTTGACCGAAGCACGATTGCCCCTGGCCTCGCTCCCCGCACCATTAAAGATTAAATCCTCCCCCCTTTTGCCCCGCAAACTCTTGATAGATTGCTCGCCCAGAACAAAGCGAAAGGCTTCGGCCACGTTCGACTTACCAGAACCATTGGGGCCTACAATAGATGAGATGGGTGCGTTGAATAACAAAACGCTCTTTTTGGCAAAAGATTTAAATCCCGAAAGTTCGATCGATTTCAAATACATTACTTGTAATTATAGCACTGAAAATACGCACTTTTAGTCCCAACCCTTCTTTTTTAATGCATCACGAGCGGCTTCTTGTTCGGCGTCCTGTTTGCTCTGACCGCTGCCTTCTCCAATCAAATCCTTGCCAATATAAACTCCGATAGTAAACAGTTTGTCGTGGTCCGGACCAGATTCTTTAATAGTTTTATAAGCTGGGGTTAGTCCGTCGTGTTCTTGAGCTTTTTCTTGGAACAAACTCTTCGCATCAATCCAAGTTCCCTTCTCAATAATGTTTTCGGTAAGAGGTGTGATGTGGGTCAAAATAAATTTCTCTGCGACCTCATAGCCTTGATCGAGATAAATTGCTCCGATAATCGCTTCGAGAGTATTAGCCAAGATGTATTGTCTGGCTCGGCCGGTGTCCTTGGTCTCTCCCTTAGACAAAAGTAAAAATTCGTTGGCTTCAAGTTTCTGAGCCACAGCTGAACAAGTATCAGCATTCACCAGGGCCGAACGCAGGGAGGTTAGTTCCCCTTCGTTGTATTCTGGGAAGCGTTTGTATAAATAATTCGTGATCGCGAGTTCGAGTACGGCGTCTCCAAGAAATTCTAAACGTTCGTTATGTTCAAGACCCAGAGTGCGGTTCTCGTTTATATATGAACGGTGAACAAAGGCCTGTTTCAAAAGGGCCTTATCCTTGAATACTATTCCTGCTCCTTCTTCAAATTTACTGAAATCCATCGTGTCTTTATACTCTTAGCTTTTAGGCTTTGCAAGGATGGTGATGGCCTTGGTTATGATAGGCAAAATATCATCATAGAAATTCAAATCTAAAATATCTGCTAATTTAAACCACCTCACATCGTCGAGCCCACCCTTCTCTTCTTTCTTCTCTAGCGTCAGTTCTTTAAACGGAGCTTCAGCTAGAAAATAGGTTGTTTCTTTTCTAATCTTGCCCTTCTCTGGATGAAAAGTTGAATAAGAGTTCACTCCCAATTTTTCCTTTGGAGTAACAGGCACGCCGAGTTCTTCTTGGACCTCTCGCATTAACCCTTGCTCCTCACTTTCCCCTTCCTCCAACTTACCCTTGGCCATCGTCCAATGACCAAAGATATCATGCACTAGAGCAAGATAAGTAGTACCCTCATGGTGCGCATAAACCACCGCACCGGCCAGGCGAACTACCGGAAGTTCACTGTCTGGGACATTACCATATTTTTTCTTCGGCTTGGGTTTCTCATCCTTTCCCGGTTCGCCCATCTCTTTATAAATAGCCCCAAGCACTCCGTTCACAAAACGACCAGAAGTTTCCCCGCCGAAAGATTTAGCCAATT
>Ga0082335_1003062_pt1 | contig 28630 bp, 23 predicted proteins | sample Subgrocontami58m_FD_72375 | JGI IMG/M metagenome (GOLD analysis project Ga0082335, IMG submission 72375) | Subsurface groundwater microbial communities from S. Glens Falls, New York, USA - GMW37 contaminated, 5.8 m (SPADES assembly) (version 2) ...
AGGACTACCAGAGCTTCCCCCAATGCCTCGTAAACTCAACCGGTTCGGGACTTACCCTACCGGGGCCAAGCGGTCATAGTCGCTGAGCAATTAACGGTCATAGTCGCTGAGCAGTAACAGCTTAGCCACGATGCAAAGGGTCCAACTCTTGCCTTTACTGGCCTTGTATACAGACTAACGGATCTCCGTAACCGGATCCATTGCCGGACGACAGAATCACAAGTTGCCACCACATTTGTGGCACTAAGGTCCGATGTGGTCACACTAGTCGATTGTAGGTCATAGCCCTGTGGCGCTTCCGGCTATGACGAACGTATCTACAAGCATAATTCCAGGCAAACACACATCTTATCCACCGCGCCCAGGGTAACACATGGGCAAGCCGGCTGCTCCCATGCATGAGTGGCAGACGGAATGAGACCGAAGGCGCGAAACTAGAGCGGAGATTACTATTAGCGAATTATCGGACTTGCTCTATGCCTCTTTGAAGTCTGGGTGCACCTCGCGTTGTTCCATCTGGGCACCGGTGCATTCCATGTATGGTTGATAAATGAAAGCTAGCCACTTGCACGGCGCTCCGAGCACAGCATTGAAATGCTGGTGCTCGATGCCATTGGGCTTTACGGGCAAGAGGATCAGGTCCCCCTCCTCCCAATCATGCCTTTCACCGTCCACGTTCGTCCAACCTTTGCCTTCTAGGACGAAGATGCATAAGCCGCCCTGGTGCCGGTGCTTGCCCGAATGACTCCTGATGTCTTGAAGAAAGACCATCCAATTCTTGACCGCCGTGTCATGAACCGTCGGATACAGGAGGGTCTTCCCCAGAGCTTGTTTGCTTTGCCTCCAAGGAATCTCCTTGCCTTTTATCACAACTCTGCCAGTCCGACCTCGCTCCCTCAGGAGCGCCCATTCCTCCATCAAGGTTTCGTAGTGACTCTTTGCCATGGCCTCTGTTTCTCTCTGCCTGGTTAGCTCCCTTTCAACCATAACACTCCTCCTTTTTGGTTCCGGCGTCTTTCCCGGAATGTCTGATCTGGCAAGAGATCAACCGTTCTCACTTCTGGTGGCACCAATGATATGCCACGGGCGCCCGCAAGGTCAACCACTTTTCCGGTGCAAAGCAGGTAGCGGTCTTCAAATGTGTCGCTGGCTACGTGTCGCAAGCTTGACAGTAGCGCACTTCTATGCTAAAAGATGCACATAAGTCCATTGGACGGATAGAACCACCTGGGATGTCGATCATGATTGTGCCAAGCGGGGCCCCTGCTTGAAGCAAGGTGAAATGGCCGGAAGCTCAACCTCTGGGAGGAGTAGACTCGCAACTACTACCCGGCAATGTGCGTTGCGATCTCATCGCAACGAAGAAGACAAAGAGGGGAAGAACCAAACATGGCAAGGAATACGAGATGGCTATCATTCTTGTTCTTGGTGGTCCTGAGCGCTTCGTTGCTTGTTGCCTGCGCCCCGCAGGCCGCTGTGCCCACCCCGACGCCTATTGCCAAGGCTCCGGTTTCGACCAGCCAGCCTGCAGCCGGGGGCACAACAACTTCAGCAACGTCGGCAGGAACCGCCAAGCCAGCGGCGACTACCGCAGCGAGTCCAAAGCCGGCCACAACGGCCGCGGCAGCCCCAGCTAAGACGACAAACATAAAGGTGGGGCATCTGGCCGTTTCTTCCGTGGGTGGGCTCTATTACGCGATGGAGAAGGGATTATTTGCCCAAGAAGGCATCAACATAGAACTGGTGTCCTTCAAGTCCATCACCGAGATGATCGCACCGCTTTCGAAAGGTGAACTAGATATCGGGCACGGGTCTGTGGCTGCCGGACTCTTCAACGCAGTCTCGAGAGGGGTAGACGCGAAGATCGTCGGAGGCACCTCGGAACTACCCCCTGGCAACAAGTATGCCGTCTGGCTGATTCGGAAGGACCTGGTCGGGCAGGTAAAGGACTATTCCGACCTGAAGGGCAAAAAGATAGCCATTTCGTCGATGGGAGGCCTGGGAGAAGTAGCCCTGGCCAAAGCCCTCGCTAAGGCCAACCTGACCATGAGCTCCGTGGAGGTAGTCCAGCTCGGATTCCCCGATATGATCGTCGCCTTGGGGAACAATTCGGTGGACCTGGCCTACGGACTCGAGCCATATATTACCACCGCGCTGGAGAAGGGTGTAGCGGCCCCCTGGAAAGACATCTCTGAGGTTATCCCGAATTACCAGATTGGAATCTGGCTGGCCTCACCCCAATTTGTGGGTCCAAACAGGGAAGTGGCCAAGCGTTGGATGGTGGCCTGGCTGAAGGGCGCACGCGAGTACACCGATGTCTTCTTCAAGAACAAGGGAGATAAGGCCGGGGTGGTTGCTTCGCTCATCAAATACACCAGCATAAAGGACCCGGCTCTGTACGACAAGATGGGGCCCGTTTCCCTCAGCTTTAACGGGTACGTAATGAATCAGAATATCTCCGAACAGCAGGACTACTATTCTTCTGTCGGAGGAGTCCAGAGCAAAGTTAACATAGACGCTCTGGTCGACAACGGCCTGGCCGACTACGCCGTCCAACTATTGGGCAAGTATCAATAGGCTACGCATGTTAGAGGAGATCGTCGACGTACCTTGAAAGGCCGATCAAGATGAGTGCTGAATTTCGCTACCTGTTTGCACCGATTAAGCTCGGGTCCCTGACCGTCAAAAACAGAGTAGTCTCTGCACCGCACACGACCTGCTATGTAGATGATAGCCTGTATGATGGGCGCTATGTGGAATACCAGAGGGCCCGGGCAAAGGGCGGGGTAGGCCTTATCATAATGGGGCTGAGCTACGTGCATCCGACCGCCCAGCGCCTGGTCCACGGGCATTTTGCCTTTGACCGGAGGTGCGTGGAGGTCTACCGCCGGCTGGCCGATGCCGTGCATGAGTATGGCGCCAGGATATTCGTACAGCTTGGTCACACCGGACGCCAGACCAATGGAAGTATCAGCCGTTTGCCCGTATGGGCGCCCTCTGCTATCCCGTGTCCGGTAAACCGCGCGGCGCCTCATGAGATGGACCAGTGGCAGGTCCAGGAGGTCATTGACGGATTCGTCAGAAGCGCGGCGTATGCTGTTGAGGGAGGTTTAGACGGCGTTGAGCTGCATGGCGCGACAGGCTACCTGATCCAGCAGTTCTTGTCCGCGGCCTCCAACCAGCGCCAGGATGAGTACGGAGGCAGCCTGGACAGGCGCTTAACGTTTGCTGCCCAGGTGATCGACCGCGTCCGCAAGGAGTGCGGGCCTGAGTTCGTGGTCGGCCTGCGCCTGGTAGCGGATGAGTTCATCCCCGGAGGAATTACCCTCGACGAGAGCACCCAGATCGCTCCACGTCTGGCTGCCACTAACCAGCTTGATTACCTGTCGGTCACCGCGGGCTGCCATGCCAGCGCTCAAATGCTTACTCCCTCCATGGGTACACCCCTGGGGACCTTTGTCTCCATGGCCGCTGCTATCCGGGAGGTGGTAAACCTGCCTGTCATAACCGTCGGCCGGATATTGGACCCGATCCAGTCTGAACAGATCCTCGCCGACGGTTATGCAGACATGGTTGGAATGGCCAGGGGACTGGTCGCTGACCCGGAATGGGCAAACAAGGCCGCCGAAGGAAGGTTGGAAGACATCCGTATTTGTGTAGGTTGCAAGCTCTGCTCTCAAAGGATTGGGGAGGACAAGGCGCTCACCTGTTCCATAAACGCCATCGCAGGAAAAGAGAAAGAGTTGGCGATCGTACCGGCGGAAAAAAGGAAGACCGTTCTGGTTGTCGGCGGAGGACCGGCCGGCCTGGAGGCAGCCCGCGTGTTGGCCTTGCGCGGACATAAGGTAGTGCTTTACGAGAAGAAGCAAGAGTTGGGCGGGCAGATCAATATTCTGGCGCGCGTCCCCAGCCGTGAGGAGTTCGGTGGGCTGATCCGGTACCTGAAGACACAGGTAGATAAGCTGGGCGTCGAGATACACCTTGGCACGGAAGCCACCGCGGGATCCATCCGGCAAGCCTCTCCCGACGCCGTTGTCGTAGCTTCCGGCTCTGCCCCGTCCCTCGCACCGGTCCCGGGGGCGGACCAGGATCATGTGCTGAGTATCTGGGATGTCCTGGAGGGAAGGCAGAAGATAGGACAGAAAGTCGTAATAGTAGATGGTGGAGACGCGCATCATTTGTTCCTCAATACCGCAGAGTTCCTTCTAGACCAGGGCAAAGACCTGGAATTGGTCTCCCCCGTAGGCATCATCGGGATGGATGTAGAGCCGGGTACACGGACCGGACTGTACCAGAAGCTACTATCAAGAGGGAGCGTGTTCAGTCCGTTCACCAGGGTCAAGGAGATCGGCCCGGGGAGCGTGACGGTCTTCAACATCTACTCCAGGGCGGAGCGGAAGATCGACCCCGTGGGCACCGTTGTGCTGGCCTTCGCTAACCGGACCGTGGATGATGTTTACCGCGCCTTGAAAGCGGACGGCAGGGAAGTGTACGCAGCCGGCGATTGTATCTCTCCTCGCAAGGTTGTCGACGCCGTCTATGACGCTTACCGTGTGGCAATGATGGTGTAGTGTGAGGTCAGATGGCCCGGTGAGGCCGCTTGGTCACGTAATATGACCGAGATCTGGGTAGTAGCCGAACACACTGACGGCGAGCTTCAGGAAGCCACCCTGGAGATGCTGTTCGAAGCCAGAAGAGTGTCCGGCAGGATGTCAGGCACCGTCTGCGCGGTGCTTCTTGGTCACAACGTCGCCAACCTGGTCGAGCCCCTGGCCGGATACGGTGCTGACAGGGTCTATTCAGTCGAAGACCCTCTCCTCACGTCGTATTCTACCGATATATTTACAGAAGCCGTCTTCCAGCTTGTCCATGAGTGCAGTCCCGCACTGCTGATGCTGGCTGCAACGGCCAATGGACGCGATTACGCCCCCCGGCTGGCCGGCCGGCTGCGATCAGGCTTCGCCTCCGATTGCGTCATGGTAGATGTTAACCGCCAGGGCGAGCTCGAGATGACCCGTGCGACACACGGAGATCGTGCGTATACGACAGTAACCTGCCCCAACAGCCGCCCTGTTATCGCGACCATGCGCCCCGGGGCCATCGGATTCGACAGTCCGGACCCTTCCCGCGTGGCAGAGGTCCGGAGGTTCCAGCCTCGGCTCGAGAGTTGTGTTCTTCGAACTCGTGTAATCGAGAGAATCAAGGCCGACCCCAAGACACTGGACCTGGGCGAGGCTGATATCATCGTGGCGGGGGGCCGAGGAGTGGGCTCGCCCGGGACATGGGCCTTACTCGAAGAGTTGGCGGAGTTGTTGGGAGCCGCTGTTGGTGGCTCTCGCATGGCCATGGACCTCGGGTGGATACCAAGGGACCGGCTCGTGGGCCAGACAGGCAGCACCGTCAGCCCCAGGTTATATCTCGCCGCCGGTATCTCAGGGGCCATACAGCACACCGCCGGCATGAGAGCTTCCAAGAACAAGATCGCCATCAACAACGAGCGAGAAGCGCCTATCCACCAGCTCGCCGACCTCGCAGCGGTGGCTGACCTGCGCGAAGTGCTGCCGGCGTTGATCGAGGCGGTGCGACGGGCCAGGCGCGGCCCAGACCCGGGCCCGCAAGTTAGCGGCCAGACGTGATGCACCCTTCGGCTCTTCATTATCTCGGTATACCCGGCCAGTGGATCTTCATACTCCTGCTGGTCCTTGCGGCTTTTGTCTTGCTGAGGCGAGTCCACTATCTGATCGCCCTATTGAGAGCAGGGCAGGTCGAGCACCGGCTGGACCAGTTGCGGGCCAGGTCCCGGGCCTTCATCGTCTACGTGCTGGGGCAACGAAGGCTTTTCCATGACATTCCCTCCGGCACAATGCACGCGGTTATCTTTCTGGGCTTCCTGGTCCTGTCCATCGGCACCGTAGAGATGCTCTGGCAGGGCCTCACTGGTGGGGCCCATGTGCCGCTGCTTGGCGACACTCCGTACCTACTCCCATTGCTGGATTCCTTTCGTATCCTGGTGCTGGGCGCCGTGGTATTCGCTGCCTACCGGCGCCTGGTAGTGAGGCCCGCCCGCCTGACGCTGGCCCCTGGGGGGTTGATCATACTAGGCCTTATCGCAGGGCTGATGCTTACGGACCTGCTTGCGGAAGGCTTCCGCCTTGCTGGCACCAGGGATACGGGTTGGTGGGCGCCCGCCGGACGGATGTTGGCGGAGGCATTTGCCGGGATCGATGCCGGAGATCAGCAAGCCTACTATGCGGCGTTCTGGTGGACGCATGCGGTCTTCTTCCTGGGCTTTCTGGTTTACCTGCCCTATTCAAAGCACCTCCATATTCTCGCTGCACCTCCCAATGTCTTTCTCCGCTCGCTGTATCCCAAGGGAGCCCTGAGGCCTGCTGACCTGGGTCAAAAGACTACCGGCGTAGCCTCAATGCAGGATTTCACCTGGAAACAACTTCTGGACCTTTACAGTTGCACCGAGTGTGGCCGGTGCCAAGAAGTCTGCCCGGCTCACCTCGCAGGCAAACCGCTGTCACCCAAGGAGCTGGTCCTCGGGTTGAGGGCGCGGCTGACGTCACGGGCTAAAAGTGGCCACCATTCGGCTTTCGGCGGTGCAGTCTCAAAGGAGGCTCTCTGGTCCTGTACCACCTGCGGTGCGTGTCAGGAGCGCTGCCCCGTATTCATTGAGCATGTTGCCAAGATCATCGACCTGCGAAGGGGCCTGACGGAGTCGGGCGTTCTCGCGTCTTGCACCGCCCGGAGCCTGGAAGCGCTGGCACTGGTAGGCAACCCCCAGCACTCTCCGCCTTCCGAGCGGAAGGACTGGGGCAAGCCCCGCGGACGGGCAAGTTTAGGTCAGGGCCAGCCCGTAGAAGTACTTTACTGGGTGGGCTGCACCGGCGCCTACGACGCGTCCGGCCAGCAGATATCCACGGCCATGTCGAACGTCCTCCAATTGGCGCAGGTGAACTACGCTATCCTGGGCGATGCCGAGCAATGTTGCGGGGACCCGGCACGCCGGATCGGCGAGGAGGGCCTATTCCAGCAGCTCGCACAAAGGAATATAGAAACCCTTCAGAATTACCAGCCCAGGCGCATCCTGACTCATTGCCCCCATTGCTACAACATGCTGAAGAACGAGTACCCTCAGTTTGGCGGGCAATTCTCAGTGGTCCACCACAGTGAGTTCATTGCGGAGCTAATCGATCAGGACAGGCTTAGATTTGCAGAGGGAGTGACTCGAAGGGTGACCTACCAGGACCCCTGTTATCTGGGGCGGTACAATAACGGCTACGACCAGCCCCGCCAGGCTCTCCGGGCCATGCCAACTCTCGAGCTGGCAGAGGCCGAAAGGGTTCAGGAGAACGCCCTCTGCTGCGGGGGAGGCGGAGGCCAGGTCTGGCTGGAAGCGAACGAGGGCCAGCGAATCAACTACATCAGATTCGCTCAATTACAGGACACGAAGTCGCAGATTATCGCAACTGCATGTCCCTTCTGCAAGCTGATGCTGGACGACGCCGCCAACTACCATGGAGTGAAGAACCGGGTCCAGGTCAAAGATATCGCCGAGCTGGTCTATGAGAATTGCAGTCTGCGTTAAGCAGATAACCGACCCGGCACTGCCTGTCGAGTTCGTTCCGGCACAAGCCGGCGTCGCGACAACTGAGACTTCCGGTGCATATTGCCCTAACCCGGCTGACCGCGCCGCACTGGAGGAGGCTATCCGCATACGGCAGGTGAATCCAAGCGCTGAGGTCACAGTTGTGACGCTGGGACCGGCTGAGTCGGATTACACAGTGCGCTACTGTCTGGCCCGCGGGGCAGACCGCGCCATCCACTTGCTCGGTGAAGCTCCCGATGCATACACGGCTGCTGTGGTCCTTGGGCAGGTCATCAAGGGCCTCAGTCCGGACCTGGTCCTCTGTGGCGCCAGGAGCCTCGACGACGCCACCGGCCAGGTGCCACCGACTATTGCCGAATTGCTAGAGATTCCCCAGGTCACCGGGGTTATCCGGCTCGATCTTGACATCGAAACGATGGTCGCTACAGCATGGCGCCGGCTGGAGCGAGGTAAGCGGGAGGTGGTCGAGTGCTCCCTGCCGGCGCTCATCGCGGTGGAATCATGCATCAATGAGCCCCGGTATGTTTCCTTGCACGCTATGCAACGGATGTCGGACAGAAACGTCCAAAGAGTGGATCTGTTGTCCCTGGGTGGTCCAGGCCAGCCCCTTACTCAGACGGTAAAGGTTTCGCCACCGCGTCCCCGGCCCAAGCGGGTCTCAACACCAGACGCGAGCCTGTCCGCGGATGAGCGTATGGCCCTGCTGTTCGGCGGGGGTCAATCGCAGCCGAAGAAGTCCGGCGGGTACCTGGAAGGGCCTGTCGAAACAGTAGTCTCAGAGATTATGTCCTTCCTGCAGAAGGAGGGCCTGCTCTGAGCGCGGCTGACTAGGAGGAATAATGGCATACAGGGACCTGAGGCAATATATCCAACGCCTGGAAGAAGAAGGTGAGCTAACCCAAATAGATGCGGAAGTAGACTGGGACCTCGAAGCCGGCGCCATCAGCCGCCGAGCGATCAATCGTAGAAACGGCGCTATCCTTTTCAACCGCATAAAGGGCTACCCGCCAGGATTTCGCCTCATGGCTAACCTACTCGGGCCGGGAAGACCGGTCCATGCCCTGTTTTCTCTGGCTTTGGGCCATCCGAAGGATACACCGGTATCCGAGCTGATCAACTGGGTCGGGCGCAAGACTCATGAGAGTCTCAGGCCCGTCATGGTGGATTCGGCCCCCTGCAAGGAGAATATCCTCAAGGGGCCAGACGTAGACCTGACGATGTTTCCCTCCCCGAGAATCCACGGTATAGACGGCGGACGCTATCTGGGGACCTGGCATATTAACGTGACCAGGGACCCCGACACCGGCTGGGTCAACTGGGGCATGTACCGCCACCAGCTTCTGGACAGCCGCCGGCTTGCCTTCCAGGCGATACCGACCCAGCATGGACCCAGCATCTACTTTCAGAAGTACGAGCCAAAAGGGGAGGCCATGCCAATGGCCATAGCGCTGGGGACTGACCCTCTATCGTCGATTGGGGCCGGGGCCGGCATTCCTGCCCAGACGAACGAGGTGGATATGGTTGGAGCCATGCAAGACCAACCGGTTCAACTGGTCAAGTGCGAGACGATTAACCTGGAGGTACCGGCCAGCGCCGAGATTATCCTGGAGGGGCATGTACCGCCTTATGAGCGAGAACTGGAAGGCCCTTTTGGAGAATTCACCGGATACTGCGCAGGGGGTCAGGTCCCTAGGCCGGTCTTCCATGTAGACTGCATCACGTTCCGCAACGACCCCATCCTGACCATGTCAAACATGGGGAAGCCCTGGGATGAGCTTACCATGCTGCATTCCGTGGTTACCAGCGCTATCATGTCGGAAGAGTTGCATAAGCAAGGCATTCCTTTCCAGGGTCTATACTGCGCTCCTCCCAGCCTGGCCACCATAGTCGCTGCCAGACCTCCATACGCCGGCTTTATCCATTCAGTAGCCTCTGCCGTCTGGGCCAGCAAGCCGGGCCTCCACCGTCCGTACGTCTTCCTCGTCGGCGATGATGTCGACCCGACGAATATGGAAGACGTCTTCTGGTGTCTAACCACCCGTATGCACCCTTCCACCGGCATTCACGTCCACCACGAGGCCCCCGGCGGGCCAATGCTTCCGTTCCTGAGCAAGAGCGAGCGACGGGCAGGACGCAGTGGAAGAGTGGCCATAGACGCAACCTTCCCGACTGATTGGCCCAGTGAGGATTTTCCCCAGATTATGGACTTCGAGAACGGTTGGCCCGCGGAGGTTCAGGAGAGGGTCATCAGACGATGGGAGGAATTTGGTCTCAAGTAGCGCCCATACTCCCTTCACCAGAGATCAACTTCTACCCGAGCAGGAGTATCGCGACCACGAGCACGACTATCGATTGTGCCACCCACGCGGCTAGACCCGTGATTAGGGCCTTGGGCCCAGCTTTGCCAATGGCTTCTCTGGTCACGCGAGCGCAGATTCCAATAATTGCTAGAGTCAGCAGGAGCCCAGCGAGTGTCGTGGGGAAAACGGTGGCCGGCCAAGTCGCGAGAGGCCCGGCTACCTCCGCTGGGATCTTGAAGACGGTGTTCAGAACGACGACGAAGAAGAATCCCACCACGAAAAGCGGGAATCCCTTCAGTGCAGAAAGGAATACCGTGACTCGGCGTCCGCTTGCAGCAGGGCCTTTCGTTCTGACGTTGTGCCCGACACTTATGAACAGCACCACGACTACGATGAATGCCACCCGGATCAACTTCGAGAATAGGGCAGCCTGCAGCGCATCCTGTCCTCCACCTTGGGTGGCCGTTGCTACAATCTGCGGCAAGTCGTGTATGGAAGCTCCAGTCCAACTCCCGAACAGGGCAGGGCTCATGTGGAACACGGTCGATATCATAGGATAGACCAAAAGGCCCAGAGTCCCCCACAGAAGTATAGTGCCGATCGCCAGCGCCGTTTCTTCCGCCTTGGCCTTGATGCCCGGGGCCGTCGCCATAATTGCAGCCACCCCACATATAGCAGTGCCGGTACCGATCAGAGCGGCTGACGCCGGTGAAAGCTTGAGGAGACGCCCTACTACAGCCGCCACTACTATGGCAACGACTACAGATAGCAGCACCAAGGCCAGGTATTTCCAGCCCGCTGAGGCCAAATACGCGTACGTAAACTTGAGGCCGTAAATGATGATGCCTGCCCGTAAGAACCACTTGGTAGAGAACTCTAACCCCGGCTGATATCTAGCAGGCAACGGTCTTACATTAGCCACGATAAGGGCTAAGATGGCCGCGATGAAAATATCCACGAACCAGGCGTTATTGCTGCGAATCTCGGCGTACCAGAGCAGTTCGGCAAGGATGGCTATGGGGAGCACCACGGCAACGAGTCCCGGAACGGCATCACGAATCTCTGCCCTTCCAGGCAGGAACCGGCTCCACCACGTCCGGTTGTCCGCAGTCGTCACCTTCTTCGTCAGTGCTGCTTCATTCAATGCCAATCAAGCCTCCTGTTCCAATCGAACTAGCTACCCTTCTGCCCTTCCCATCTTTAGAACAGTGCCCCATTTCTCAATCACTTCTCGCGCCATTTTCGTGCTGACCCGGTTTACCGGAGCATAGTCCTCGCGCCATTGAAACGGCCGACAGGCGTCTATGACGGCCCGGCTGCTAACCAATTCCCCGCGCTTCTTCGCTTCGGCCGGGATGCGGGCGTCGAGGTAAGTGCTCCAGCAGCCCCTTATTATGTCAATCGATTCTATCGGATCGGTGCGCGACGAAAGGGCCCACATAACCTCTTCCATGTTGGCGGGGTCGATGTCTTCATCAACCGTTATCACGTAACGTCCCAGGTAGGAGCTTCTGGAAGCAGTTGCAGCCAGCGCTGCCGCCTTGGCGTGGCCGGCATATTGCTGCTTGAGGGATATGACCGTGACTCCCAGGTCGTACTGCCACACGCCGACAACGTCAGTGATTCCGAGTTTCTCCAGGTCATTCCAGATCGCCGCCGACCGCCAGTCGACAGCAAAGTGGCGCATTCCGCCCATCGGACGCATGGGGGGCGCTCCGTGCATTATTGGATTGTCCCTGTACATCATCAAGTCTATCTTAATCACAGGCTCCATCCTGGAGCTTGACGCGTAGTATCCGGTCGCCTCGCCGAACGGCCCTTCCAACCGGGATTCCACGGAAGGAGCAGGCACGCTGCCCTCAAGCACGACCTCAGCATCGGCAGGCACAGGCAGCCCTGTCAATTCACCCTGAACCACCCGCACCGGCTCTCCCTGCAGCCAGCCAGCCAGCTGGTACTCGCTCCTGCCCCAGGGCTCGAACTGAGCAGCAGCCAGGAAGAGCCTCGGGTCATGCCCCAGCGAGATAGCCACGGGACATGCCAACCCTTGCTCCCAATAGCGAGCCAGAATCTTCCTTGCCTGTTTCCCGGGGGAGATGTAGAGCCCCAGGGTACGGGCGTCATGGAGCTGAAGACGATAGATACCCAGATTAACCCAGCCCGCATCGGGATCTTTCATCAGGGTGATAACCCCCGCGCCCAGGTATCGCCCTCCATCGAGTTCGTGCCAGCGAGGAGCAGGGAGCCTTGTAAGGTCGATGCTCTCGCCCCGGAGAATATTCGCCGTTACCGGAGCAGAAGCCGAAGGGACGAGGGCCGGCTCGATGGGCCTCCATCCTGTAAGCTTATCCTTCCACTGGCGCACGATCTCCATTCCGCTGCAACCCGGCGACAGACCCAGGGCAACCGCCAATCTCTGGCGGCTGTGCAGCAAGTTCGTAACGAGACCGTAGCTATCATCTGCCCCCCGCACCTTCCTAAACAAGATCATGGGACAAGCAGAGGAAGAGGCCGCCACCTCGGTTATGGCTCCTGCTTCAAGGTCTAATTCTGCCCCTTCAACCTCCCGCAACTCTCCGAGGCCCCTGACAACATCGATAAAGCCTCTCAAATCTCTGAATTCTAGCATCCTCGTTCCCTCCTGGCCTCTTTACTGAGTGAGACTGTTAAAACGCGTATCAAGGGGGTCCCATTTACATCAGCCTAGTTGACCCCCGGAACGTCTTCGTACTTGCCGAGGACGCTGATAGCATAGTCAACGATGCCGTCATCCAGGATCGAGTTGAAGTCCACTTTCTCGGTTACGATACCTCTTTGCACGTGGAAATTGAGCTGGTCCTGCAGGGACTTCTTGTTCACGTAGCCGTTTGGTGTCAGGTATGGCTGCGCCACCTTGAGATGAACCGCGGGATCGGTGACCGCAGTGTACTTTGTCAGTATCTTGGCAATGTCTTCCTTGCCGCCCTTGTTCTTGAAGAAGGCATCAGCGAAATCCCTGGAGCCCCTCATTACACCCACCATCCACCTCTTAGCCACGTCACGACGTTCTTTGACGAACTGAGGGGAGGCGAGCCAGCTTCCTACCTGGGCTCCTGGCAACAGGTCACCGGCGGGAATCCATCGCACCGCTACCCCCGCCTCCGCAGCTGCAGTTACATAAGGCTCCGTGACGTAGGCAAAGTCGATCTTTTTCCCAGAAAAGGCTGCTACCATGTCAGGAAAGCTCAGTTCCTGGATCTGAATATCCTTCTCTGTGATGTTCCCCTGCTTCAACAGCATATCAAGAGCCAAGTCGCTGGCAGTTCCCTTGCCCGGCGTTTTAGAGTATATCTTCCCCTTCAAATCAGCGGGGGTCTTGATAGTCCCCGAGTCAAAGAGATCTTTCCGAACCATGAACGCGGTAAAGGTCGACCCCTTCGGCAGCTGGCTAGTCCCCGCCGGAACTACGAGGGGAATACCTCTGCCGACGGCGTTGTACAATCCAGCGGTGACGGCTCCATTCCCAAGATCCAGATCACCCCTGCCTAACGGAGCTATCATGTCCCCGGAAGTACTAAAAACCGTCGTCTCAATTGTTATCCCCAGCTCCTTGAGATACCCCCGCTCCATGGCTACGTAAAGCCCACCCTCGCCACCACTCCTGAGCACACCAACCTTCACTGTGGCTGGCTGAGGCGCAATAGTTGGGGCAGATGCCGCCGGGGCAGAGGTAGGCGTCACCGCGGGGGTCAAGGTTGATTTTGCGGCAGGGGCCGGGGTGGCAGTAGAGACTACGCTGGATGGAACGCACGCCGCCATTGCTGCCACCGCAAGCAGGAGCAACAGGGTCCATAACCATACGCCTCTCCTTAGCAAGATACCGGGCTTGGGTCGAACGGGCAGGATAGGACATGATTGGCACGGTCTCTTTGCAGCACTCATAGCATTACCCCTCCTTGAACGTTGACTAACTGAGCTCACTCGGGAAAAACAAGTCCGAAGTATGCCAGACCGGCGGCGATTCCAACACGCAATGTCTTCTTGACGCAGGCCCTTTCGAGCGAGAGTCACCGTCCGACGCCTCTTAGCTGCGTCCACTACCCACCGACAACATGCTAGCCAGACGTCCAGCGCCGTCTAGACGCTCACGCAGTAGGCACGAGCGACATGGGCCCCGAACGGAGTATGTGCGTCTTATACCACAAAAGTGCACAGGTGTCAATCCTGATGTAGCTTGTCAGACTTTGCCAGTATGAGGCACGGCCCTGCTAAGCCCTATTTTGTCACGGCATGTGCTCACTTGCACGAATTTCAGTTCGCCAGAGGCGGACAGGTCGCATGTTCCGCTGGTTCAGTCTACGCCATTGGGTCTGGGGATCTGAGGTGGAGGATCACAGGACCGAGCGCACGGTTTTGGGGTGGGACGCACTGAAACGGTTCACCGGCTCGTTTCTACGAACGGTTGGATGCAGACAAGTCGTGATATGGATGTTGTTCGTCGTGGATCTTTAGAAGTACAACTTGCTACACGGAAGAATCAGCCGGTCAAGCCTGCCGCCCGTCGCCGGCCCGCGTATGGTTATCCAACTCCCGGCGGGCCAAGAGGGCGGTTGCGGTTGCCTCGTCGGTTATTAGCACGTTGATGAGGCCCCCCCTTAGTGCTGCGCTGACCGGCTCCAACTTGTCTGTGCCACAGGTTATGCAAATCTTCCGAGCGATGGACCTGATCTCATCCAGGCTGAGCCCAAGCGTACGTTCTCTAATAGACGTATCACATTCCTGGCCCTCAGCGTCCAGGAACCTTCCATACAGGTTTCCAACCGCTCCGGCCCTGCGCAAGTCGGCGAGGTCATCGCTGGTAATATAGCCAGCCTCCAGCAGTCGGAGTGCCAATTCGAGGTCGCTGGTGCTGAACAAGGCTACATCCGCCGCCCTGGTGACCTCCATCGCCGCCCGAAGGGGATGTTCCGCAAGGAGGGAATCCCGGAGATCGCGATTGCGGACGATGGCCGGGCACTCCAGCAAGTAGCAGCGCCTTTCACTATCGTAGGCCCTGGCAAGGTCAAGCGCCGCAGCATGGTTGGTTGCTGACGAGTTTACCCCACCCATGAGCTCAACTACTGTGATCGACTTCCCGGCTTGCTTCCTCAATAAAGAGGCCGCCACCCGCACGGTGGGCCCCCAGGAAACGCCAACAACGGCGCCACTCTGGATGTTATTCTCGAGATACTCGGCGCCTGCGGCAGCGACGCAATCCAGGGCTTCCGTTGGCGACGGCGCCGCCACAACGACTACCGAGTCCAGGCCGAAGGCCCTCCCCAGTTCAACTTCCAGCGAAGCAAGGGACAGGAGGCTGGCATCTATTTCGAAGCGTATGATGCCCCTCTCTCTTGCCTCCCGCAATCCTCTCATGATCTTGAACCGCGACATCCCCATGTGCCGGGCAATATCATCTTGAGTCCACTCTTCGCGGTAGTGCAGGTAAGCCATAACGGCTAGCTGATGCAATTCCAAGGTACGCATGCGAGCACTTCCTTCCACAATAATATTAAGTGGGATTGCGAGTACTTGTCAATCATTGATACGGGTTCGGGCTCGGCGGGCCACCGGCTGCCGCACTTTTTTTAAGCAGCCTGCACATTAGACACCGAGACGGACTTGTCCTGGCAACAGTCCCTGAACGCCCAGGAAGTGAGTAGCGCGGGCTCGGCCTCCGCTCTACCTCTTGCATGGCCGGCGTATGGCCCACATGGTTGACCGTTTCCGCAATTAAGGCTAAGATACCCCCAGAAATCCCCGACCGTACAACAGTATGTGTCTGGCCGGTCTAACCGCAACCCGGCCTCTGGAAGATCGACACAGGGCCCGCGTTGAGCGTCATGCACCAGGGAAGGAGCTCACATTGGCACGTATCAGAGACATTCGGGAGCACCTGAAGATGCTCGAGGAAAACGGCAAGCTCGTACGTATCAAGCGCCCAATCAACAAAGACACGGAACTGATGCCGTTCGTTCGCCTCCAGTTCCGCGGGCTGCCGGAGGAAGAGCGGAAGGGGTTCCTGTTCGAGAATGTTGTTGATGTCAAAGGCCGGAAATATGGGATGCCCGTGGCTGTCGGCATCGTTGCCGGTTCGAGAGAAATCTATGCCTTGAGCCTGGGGTGCACTGTCAACGAGATTAACGAGACCTGGGCCCAGGCCGTAAGCAAACAGCTTCAACCCAAGCTGGTGCGCACAGGCCCGGTCCATGAAGTGGTTATCATGGGAGATGATCTCTATAAGGACGGCAACGGGATTGAGAAGATCCCTATTCCCATATCCACGCCAGGCTTCGACAACGCTCCATATACTACTGCGACCCACTGGGTCACTAAGGACCTGGATACGGGTACCCGCAACGTTGGCAACTACCGGTCACAGCTAAAAGCAAAGGACCGGCTGGGGATCTTTGTTCACCCGACTCAACACATCAAGATACACTGGGATAAGGCCCGCCAGAGGGGTGTCCACCTGCCGGCCGCCCTGGTTATGGGAGGAGCGCCCGGCATCGCCTACGCCGCGGGCGCCAAGGTACCTTACGGGGTCGATGAGCTTTCGGTCGCCAGCGGGCTCATGGGCGAGCCAATGGAGCTGGTCAAGTGCAAGACCATCGACATGGAGGTGCCGGCTAACGCCGAGATAGTTATCGAAGGAGAGCTGGACACGGAATACCTGGAGCCGGAAGCGCCTTTTGGCGAATACTGCGGCTATATGGGCGACCGGGTCCTCAACCCGTTCGTCCGGATCAAGTGCATCACACACCGCCGTGATGCAATCTACCACGCCATCATCAGCCAGATGCCCCCCTCGGAGTCGAGCAAGCTGCGCCATGTAACGTTCGACGCCGTCTACTACAAGTTCCTCCGTTATGACTGCAATATCCCCACTATCAAGGACGTGGGATTCCATGAGTCCAGCGGTTCCTGGAACTACCTGGTTATCCAGTTGGACAAGGCCAACCCGGGCCAGCCGTGGCAGGCGCTAAACGCGGCCGCCGCCTTCGATGTCTCGATCGGCAAGATAATCATCGCTGTCGATAGCGACATAGACCCACGAGATGCAGATTCAGTAAACTGGGCGCTGAGCTTTCGGATGCAGCCACACCGAGACACGCGCATCACCATGGGCAAAGGGGCAGCCATGGACCATTCGGCTTCGCCCCCAGGCGCAATCTCCCATGAATCGAACGCCTTCCCGACGATCCAGGGGAATTCGGCGATACTGATAGATGCGACCCGTAAGTGGGCGTACCCACCGGTCTCGCTTCCCAGGCAGGAATACATGGAGAATGCACTCGAGCTTTGGGAGTCCGAAGGGCTACCGAAGCTCAACCTGAAGATGCCCTGGTTCGGATATGACCTGGGTTACTGGGACCCGGAGTTCGCCGAGGAGGCCGAGTTGGCCTTGAGGGGCGAGCATTACCAGACCGGCGAGAAGCTCTCGCAGCGCAGACAGAAAATGCGCTAAGGGATTCACTACGCAGGCTTGAACCAGGATAGTCCTTCACGTGCGGCCCTAGAAAAGGCTCAACCGGCCCAGGAAGCTTCCCGCCGGCAGGAGGTACTTCGTGCGGCTGTCGACGTATTCTCGCATCAGGGGTACCATGGAGCATCCATGGAGGATATTGCCCGTATCGTTGGGGTCAAAAAGCCGGCGCTGTATTACTATTTCCCGAGCAAGCAGGACCTGCTATTCGCCAGCCTGGACCAGTTCACTCAAAGGATGGTTGACGGGCTGGAGGAGATTTACAACTCCTCCGCCAGTCCTGTGGACAAGCTGAGGCAGACCTTCTATTTCCACATGACGGCAATTGCCAGGTACACCAGTGATTTCACAGTTCTCCTCAGCGAGTTCAAGTACTTGAAGTCACGGCGCAAGAAGCAGATAATCGCCCGCAGGGACCGCTACGAAGGCATGGTCCGCAAAATGATCGAGGATGGGATCGACGACGGGACATTCCGGCCAGTGGATGCCAAATTTGCCGCCATCGCACTTCTTGCCGTCGTCAACTGGATGTATCACTGGTACAGGGATGGACAGCTCCAGCCGGAGGAGCTGGCATCGCGATTCTGGGACCTCTACTTTAGTGGACTGGGGGCAATGCCCGGACCTCCTCCGGCCTAGTCCCGGCCGGATTCGGCCCTCGCATTACCTCATCACATACTCAATACAGCAGATCGGGGTCTATCTTCTCCCGCCAGAGGGCTTCCAGCGTAGCCAGGTCCTCCAGGATTTCCGCTGACGTCATCTCCGGACCCGGCACCAGTGCCTCGAGCACCTCTACTGAGAACGAGTCGATGCCAAATTCACGGATATCCTTGCTCAGACGCGGGTCCAGAGCGCCCGGCGAGTTTGTGGACTTGGCGAACTCCAGCCTGTTACGGACACTGGCAAGGTTGGGCGCAGAACCCATCAGACATCTGTGATTCCGGCTGTTAACAATGCAGTATACACCGGCCTCGGGACGCGCCTGCTTGTACCGGGCTACCAACTCCTTGCGACGGGCCTGTCCGCTCATAAGCTAACCGTCCCGTAAACCCGGCCGCAGCCTGCTCTTCTCGCGAAGCGAGTTACAGACCAAGCTCACCGGAGATTATGATCTGCTGGATCTCTGACGTACCCTCGGTCAGGGTCAAGAGACGGGCATCCCGGAAGAATCGCTCCACCGGATGCTCCCTCATGTAGCCGGTGCCTCCGATTATCTGCATGGCCTCCCAGGTAGCCCGCTGCACCATCTCCGAGGCAAAGAGCTTGATCATGGAGGCTTCCTTCATGCACGGCATCTTCTCATCATACATCCAGCCTACCCGGTAGGTCATTGCCCTGGCTACTTCGAGTTCAGTGGCCATTCGGGCCAGCTTGAAGGCGATAGCCTGGAACTTGCCGATAGGCTTGCCAAACTGCACCCTCTGCTTGGCATAATCCAATGCCATATTGAATACCGCCTCAGCAATGCCCGTACAGCGCGCCCCAAAGAGGATGCGCCCGCCATGGAGCGTAGCGATGATGCTATCAAAGCCCCCCTCCTCCTCGCCGATGAGCTTCGACTTCGGCACCCTAACGTTGTCAAAAAAGAGCTCGGCCGTCTCTGAGGAGCGAGTACCCATTTTGGGAAACTTCTTCCCAACTGTGAATCCAGGTGTGCCCTTGTCTATGAGGAAGAGACTGATACCGCGGCGCTTGGCCTGCTTGTCAGTATAAGCTGCCAGTATTATGTAATCGGCAAACGTGCTGTTAGTAATGAAGGTCTTAACGCCGTTGATGATATAATCATCGCCGTCCTTGCGGGCGGTAGTCTCGATGGCGGTGATATCAGAACCGGCATTGGGCTCAGTAAGACCGAAGGCCCCTATTTTCCGTCCCTTGATTGCCGGTACCAGGTAATCCTGCTTCTGCTGCTCTGTTCCTCTTTGGAAGATCGCAGCAGTCGCCAGCGAGCCCTGGCCCATGAGCGCCCCGGCAATACCGACACAGATCTTATGCAGCTCTTCGACGTAGACACACTCAGTAACCTTACCAACACCTGCTCCGCCGTACTCCTCAGGATAGCGGATGCAAAGATAGCCCAGGTCCCCGGCCAGGGGGAATAGGTGTTGGGGAAACTTCTCATGCTCCTCTGCCTCTTCCACGAGCGGAGCTATCTCTTTTTGGCCGAAATCGCGGATCGCCGATCGGAATAGTCTATCCTCTTCGCTAAGTTCGAAGTTCACTGTTCCACCTTCCTGCTATCGACGTAGCGCCTGGCGCCAGGAACATGTCAAGAATTATCTCAAACCATGGGCCTGCCGGCAGGGCGCCAGACGCAGGCACGAGCTTTCCGCCCGTGCCTGCATGCTGTATCCTGGTTTAGGACAAGACTGAGGTGGTTAGATGCAAAGACCGCCGTCAATCCTGAGCACTTGTCCGGTGATGTAACTGGAGTCAGATGACGCGAAGAAGACAAACGCATTGGCCACTTCTTCCGGCTCGACGAAGCGTCCCAGTGGAATCTCCTTCATATACATGTCCCTGAACTTCGGCTCCGTAAAGAGGATCTCGCTCATGCGAGTGTGCGTCAGCCCGGGAGCTACGCAGTTAACGTTAATCTGGAATCGGGCCAGCTCCTTGGCCGCGGCCTTGGTGATACCGATAATTCCGGCCTTGGACGCTGCGTAGTTGATCGATCCCAGATTGCCCCGCTCGCCGGCGAAAGCGGTCACATTGATAATGCGGCCAGTCTTCCGCTCCATCATGTTCGGCGCAACCGCCTGAGTGCACAGATATGTACCCTTCAAGTGCACGTCCACGACGTCATCCCACTGTTCTTCGGTCATCTTGTGCAGCATGGCCCCGTTGAAGTTGCCGGCGTTGTTAACGAGAATGTCGATCTGACCAAACCGCGCCAGCGCCTTCTCCACCGTTTCCTTTACCTCGGACCGCTTCGATACGTCAGTCCTGACCGCTAGAGCCTCGCCGCCCAGGGCGGCTATTTCGTCAGCCACTGCCTGCGCCGGCTCCAGGTCAACGTCGGACACTGTAACCTTGGCGCCCTCTTGCGCAAAGGCCAGGGCCACCGCCCTGCCAATACCCCGCCCGCCTCCGGTAATGAGCGCTACTTTGTCTTTGAGTCTCATGCTACGAACTCCTTTTAGCAGTCTCTTCTGAGGATGGCCACATTCAATGCGTTAGCCCATTGCTGGGTTGCGTCCATAAGGCGCCGGTTCCGGCCGTTGAGCAAGCCCGGACATTTCAGGTAGTGCTGAAACCACCCTGATGCGCTACTTATACCACAAGCTGAATACTCTGGCAACCAGCTTACATCTATACAGTTGCGTCTATTTGATGTGGCCCAATTTCTCAAGATGTGATACCATTTGACCCTGGAATGCCTCAACATCCGGCAGTCCCAGGCTTAGGGCACCTGTTAACCAAGGACAGTAAGCACTAACTGAGTCAGGTCTGATATGGATTTTGGCTTAACTGAGGAACAGCAGATATACCGCCGGGTGGCCCGTGAGTTCGCTGAGCGGGAGCTGGCACCCCGCGCCGGAGCGGTTGAAGAGCGGGGCGAGTTCCCCTGGGACAACATCCGATTGCTGGCCGAGGAGGGCTACTTCGGCATGGCCGTCTCTCCCCAGTACGGAGGACTCGGACTCAATGCCCTTACCAGTGCGATCATCCTGGAGGAGATCTGCCGCTGCTGCTGCAATACCGGCGCTATTCTCCAGGGCACCATGGTCTGCGCCCATCTCCTGGAGAAGTATGGCAGCGAGCAGATCAAGCTCAAGTACCTGGTCCCCGTTACCAGCGGACAGTCGATCGCGGCCTTTGCCGCCACCGAGCCCCAGAGTGGCTCCGACCTGACCAGCCATACCACTTCGGCGATCGATGATGGTTCCGATTATGTGATCAACGGTCGCAAAGCTTTCATCGGCAACGCCCTGGAGGCCCACTTCGTCGTGGTCCTGGCCCGTACACCCTCTCGGAGCGGCCGGCCCAGCTTCAGTTGGATTGCTGTTGACCGCCAGGCGCAGGGGCTATCGATCGGACGCCGGGAGAAGACCCTGGGTATCCGGGCCCTCTCGGTAGCCGAGATCGCCTTCCGAAACGTCCGCACGCCCAAATCCAACATCGTAGGGTCCGAGGGAGAGGGACTGGCCATTCTCTCCAGTGGCCTGCACTGGGGCAATATCTTCCTGATGACCGAGGTTATCGGCGTTGCCCAGGCAGCACTTGAGGCTTCCATCAGCTACGCCAAGGAGCGCCGAAGCCTGGGTGTACCCATCGCCCAGCACCAGGCGGTCCAGTTCATGGTATCCGATATGGCCACCGAGCTGGAGATGTGCCGTCTGCTGGCCTACAAGGCAGCTTCGCACTACGACCAGGGCCTGCCTTTTGAGAAGTACGCCACCATGCTCAAGATCGCTGCACCGGACATGGCCATGAGGCTAACCAACAAGGCTATCCAGATCCATGGGGCGGCTGGCTACTGCCAGGACTTCCCCGTGGAGCGCCTTATGCGACAGGCCCGGCTCTACTCCATTGGCGAGGGCACCTCCGAGATGCATCGCCAGGCATTAGCCCGGCTCCTATTCCGTGAGGGGGTCTAATGGAGCAGATCATCGTCTGCATCAAGCAGGTACCGGACTTCTCCAAGGTACCTGATGTGCCGATTGACCCCAAGAAAGGCACCATCCGCCGGGAGGGCATCCCCAGCATCCTCAATCCCCCCGACAAGAACGCCTTAGAGGAGGCCCTGCGCCTGCGGGATAGCGGGGGAGGTATCGTCACCTGCATTACCATGGGCCCTCCCCAGGCCCGTGCCGTCCTCCAGGATGCCCTGGTCATGGGCGCCGACCGGGCCGTCCTGGTCAGCGGGCCCGCTCTGGCCGGGGCGGATACTCTATCGACTTCATACGTTCTGGCTGCAGCCATCCGCCGGCTGAGCCCCTTTGATCTGGTTATCTGTGGCCGGGAGACTGCCGACAGCGGGACCGGACACATCGCTCCCTCCCTGGCGGAGTGGCTGGACCTGCCTCAGATCACCTGTGTCCGGAAGATCGAGATACACGGCAGGCTGCTGTGGGCCCAGCGGACGATTGAGGATGGATACCAGGAGATTGAAGGGCCGCTGCCCATGGTGCTGAGCGTTACCAGGGAGATCAACCAGCCCCGTCCCCTCCGCTTGCGCGGTGTGGCCGAGGCGATGAAGAAGGTGATAACCACCTATAGCCCGGCCGGGCTGGGGCTGGAGCCAAAGAATCTCGGGCTGGCCGGGTCCCCCACCCAGGTACCGCGCCTGTTCCCGCCCAGGCCCCGCCAGGAGGCCCAGGTCTTTAGTGGCTCAGCCGCCGAGGCCGTGGAGGCCCTGGTGGCCCGGCTACGGGAGCTGCGGGCCATATGAGCGCACCAGCACGTCTAGCTGCAGATCACCGCGGCGTCTGGGTCTTTGCCGAACAGAGAGAAGGAGTGCTACAGCCGGTCTCGCTGGAGCTGACGGGTCTTGGCAGACGCCTGGCAGACCAGCTGAACACGCCACTGGAGGTGGTGCTACTGGGCGATGGTGTCGGTGACCTGGCAGAGGAGCTGATTGCCTGCGGAGCGGACCGGGTACTCCTCGGCGAGCACCCGCTTCTGCGGGACTACCAGACCGATTGCTACACCAGGGTGCTGGCCGGGCTGATATTGGGCCGGGGGCCGGAGATCGTGCTGATCGGCTCCACCAGCAACGGCCGGGACCTGGCCCCAAGGCTTTCCACTCGCTTACGCACCGGACTGATGGCCGATTGCATAGACTTCGAGGTGGACCCGGCCAGCCGTATCCTCACCGGGATTAAGCCGGTTGCCGGAAGTGGCCTGCTGGCCAGCATCATCTGTCCCCAGCACCGGCCTCAGATCGTTACGGCCCGGCCGGGGGTGCTCCCCCGTCCGGCCAGTGACCCTTCCCGTAAGGGTGAGGTGAGGAGGCCCGATATCGAGCTAGGGGATACAGATGCCCGCACCCGTCTGCTCAGGACCGTGCGAGACTCCACCGGGGGAGCCCGGCTGGATGATGCCCCGGTGGTAGTGGCCGCTGGACAGGGAGTGGGCTGTGAGGAGAACCTGTGTCTACTGGAGCAGCTTGCAGAGGTACTGGGGGCTGCCCTTGGCGCTACCCGGCCGGTAGTGGATGCCGGATGGCTGCCGGAGAGCGCTCAGATCGGACAGTCCGGAAAGAGCGTCCGTCCCCGCCTCTATATCGCCTGTGGCGTCCATGGGGCTTCCTTCCACACCGTGGGCATGCAGAACTCGGATGTCATCGTGGCCATCAATGACGACCCCCAGGCGCCCATCTTCAAGATCGCTACCCTGGGCGTGGTTGGGGACCTCCGAGAGATTGTCCCTTTGCTCACCGACAGGCTCAAACACGCCGGGCTTATTTAGGAGGAGTTACATGCCTTACGAGAATATCTTGCTGGAGCGCTGTGGCGATGGGATCGCCCTGCTTACCCTCAACCAGCCGGAGAAGCGAAATGCTCTGACGGTCGGGATGCAGCATGACCTGATGGCGGCCATGCAGGAGGTCAAGGAGGATCCCAGTCTCCGGGTGATGGTGATCACCGGAGCCGGGCCGGTCTTCTGTGCCGGAGCCGACCTTAACGCTATGCGAAGCAAGTCGACTCTTGAGACAAGGGACTATCTCTCCCTGTTCCCCAGGATGGCAGCCACCATGAATGGGCTGGGCAAGCCGGCGGTCGCCGCTGTAAACGGGCTGGCCCTGGCGGGTGGCACCGGCATCACGGTGACATGCGACCTGGCCGTATCTTCAGACCAGGCCCGGTTCGGGGTGACCGAGACCAACGTGGGTCTGTGGCCCATGACCATTCAAGCCACGATGTACCGCTCCCTGGGCCGCAAGCGCCTCCTCCACATGCTCATGACCGGGGATACGATGGATGCACAGGAAGCGGAGAGAATCGGCCTGATCAACAAGGTAGTACCGCACGACAAGCTGCAGGAGTCGTGGATGGAGCTGGCTACCAAGCTGGCGAGAAAGAGCCCTCCGTCCATGAAGATAGGCAAGGACTCCTACTACGCCATGGAAGACATGGAGTGGTCCCAGTCCCAGGCCTACCTTCGGGAATGTCTGGTCACCCTGCTCAATACCGAGGACGCTCAAGAGGGACTGAGCGCCTTCCTTGAGAAACGCAAGCCTCAGTGGAAAGGGCGCTAGATTCAGGTTCCTCTTCACTCATCAAGCATTATAGCAACTTGACAGGCGATGCCCTGGTAGAAGTTAGAATTGTAAGGAGGACTAAATGGATTTTCAGCTGACAGATGAACAGAAAGCCGTGAGGAGCCTGGCCAGCGACTTCGCCACGAAGGATCTCATTCCCCATGCGGAGGAATGGGAGGCGGAGGGCGTGTTCCATCGAGACATCATCGAGAAAATGGGAGATGCAGGGTTGTACGGGTGCGCTTTCCCAGACGACGTGGGGGGCAACGGCATGGGCTACCTGGCCCAGGTCCTGATTATCGAGGAGATAACACGCCGCTGCATTGAAGCTGGCTACACGTTCAATGCTCAGGCCATGTCCGTGCCTCTAGGAATATACAACTGGGGTAGCCAGGAGCAGGTGCGCAAGTACGTTCCTAACCTGCTTAAGGGGAGGCTGGTCGGTTGTTACTCGCTAACTGAGCCTGACTGCGGCTCGGACGCGGCGGCCTTGAAGACCCGGGCCATCCGCGACGGGGACGACTACGTCATCAATGGGACCAAGATGTGGGCTACCTACGGCAGCGTGGCCGACGTTGTCCTCGTCTTCGTCAAGACCCAGCCGGAGTTGGGCCCCAGAGGCGTCAGCGCTTTCGCAATTGAGACCAAGGACTTGAACGGGTTCGCTGGACACAAGATTCCAAGTGAGATCGGTTCGAGTTGCGTGCCCTCCGCGGAGTTGACATTCGACAATTGCCGCGTTCCGGCATCCTGGCGCGTGGGCCAGGAGGGAGAAGGTTTCAAAGTAGCCATGAATTGCCTGGATTACGGGCGCATCACGGTCCCCGCCCGCGTGATTGGTCTCGCGCAGGCCGCTATCGATCATGGCACGAAGTACGCGAATGAGCGCGTGGCCTTCGGACAGCAGATTGGCAAGTTCCAGATGATCCAGCACCTCATCGCCGACATGGTAGTCGAAACCGAGGCAGCCCGTCTGATGGTCTACAGGTCGGCAAATCTCGCAGACAAGGGCGAGCCTTTCACCCGGGAAGCCTCCCGCGGCAAATATTTCGCCACAGAAGTGGCCGTACGGGTCACAGGAAAGGGCATGGAGATATTTGGAGGCTACGCTTTCTCCAAGGAATACCCTGTCAAGCGCATTCACGATTTCGCTTTGGCCATGCACACCGGCGAGGGATCGGCTAACATACAGCGGGCTCTCATCGCCCAAGATATTCTGGGTTACAAGAAGATGACGCGTCATGCAATCAAGCCAAAATTCGCGGTGGATTCGGCATCTCTGTAGCTGCGACGGGACCAAACGGTTTCTAAGTGGTCAAATGAGATCGAGGAGGTGACTGGCCGGGCAACGACGTTGCTGCCAATGCGGGCAATGGCACATGTCTCCTGGCGGTGGGGCTATCAGGATCGAGAAGGCGTATATTCCAGGCTTCAGCCCTGGGTTACGCTGGCAATCATCCCACGCTACAACGTGGGAATGGGGTTTCCAACCTGTGTCCTAATTGGTGGAGGATCCGACCTATTCAAGGTAATAAGGAGAGACACAGTAAAGTAGACGACGCGGTTGTAACCAAGATAAAGGACTCTAACCCGAAGGCATCTGGGGTCGGCCTGGATGTGGGTGTTGGGGTTTGGACATTGCTTGCCAAACGTGAGGCTTGGCGAAAACGGCATGTAGTGTAGATGCCCGGCTGAGACAGAGCCTTCACAGAGGGACTCACCGCAATCATGGTGCCGGCTCCCTAGGAGGGATCTATGTTCCCATGCAGGCGACGCCGATATACCTATGCCATCCTACCTGCCCAGCATCCCCATCAGATTGCGGGGCAGCTTGCCTCCCGCCATCATCTTCATCATCTTCTGAGTTTGACGGAACTGGTTGAGGAGCTGGTTCACATCCTGGGGCGTGGTCCCGCTCCCTTTGGCGATACGCCTCCGCCGGCTTCCGTCGATAACCAGGGGGTTGCGCCGCTCTCCGGGAGTCATGGACTGAATGATCGCTTCGATTCGTCTGAGTTGCCTCTCATCCAGGGCATCGGCAGGAAGCTTCTTGCTGACCGAAGAGAAGCCCGGAATCATGTCCAGGATCTGGCTGAGTGGCCCCATCTTCTTCATCTGCTGAAGCTGGCCCAGGAAGTCCTCCAGATCGAAGGATCCCTGACGCATCTTCTTCTCCAGGACCTGGGCCTGGTTCTTGTCAAAGGTATCCTGAGCCTTCTCGATCAAGCTGAGGACATCGCCCATGCCCAGAATCCTAGAGGCAAGGCGGTCGGGATAGAAAGGCTCCAGAGCTTCCACTTTTTCCCCGACGCCCATGAACTTGATGGGAACGCCCGTCACTTGTTTGATGGACAGGGCCGCGCCTCCTCGAGCATCTCCGTCCATCTTGGTCAGAATCAGCCCTGTGAGACCCACCTTCGCATTAAACTCCTCGGCCACGCGCACGGAGTCCTGACCGGTCATGGCGTCCGCCACCAGGAGGATCTCGGAGGGATGAAGCTTCTCACGGATCTCCGCGATCTCTGACATCATGGCTTCGTCGATATGCAGGCGACCCGCGGTGTCGAAGATGACGTAGCTGGATCCGAGTTCTCTAGCCCGCTTCATGGCATGCAAACAGATGTCTATCGGTTTGGAACCGGGTCCTTCACTGTACACTGGCAGATCGAGTTGTTTGCCCAGAGTTTCGAGTTGGTGGCTTGCGGCCGGCCGGTAGACGTCGGCGGCAACCAGTAGTGGCCGGTCGCCGCTCTTCCTGAGATGAAGGGCCAGCTTGGCAGCCGTTGTGGTCTTGCCTGAACCCTGGAGCCCCACGAGCATTATCGGGGTTGGAGGCTGGGGGGCCCGATCAAGGCGACTCACACCCCCGCCCAGAGTTGCTATCAGCTCCTCGTTGACGATCTTGACTACTTGCTGGCCCGGGGAGAGGCTCTCCAGCACATCGATCCCGATGGCCCGTTCCCTTACTCTCGCCACGAACCCCTTGACCACCTTGAAGTTGACGTCAGCCTCCAGCAGGGCAACCCGCACCTCCCGAAGAGCCTCGTCGACATCCTTCTCGGTCAGGCGGCCTTTGCCGGTCAGCTTCTTGAATACGTTTTGTAGCTTGTCAGAAAGACTTTCGAACATGTGTCAGCCTATCTGTTTCAATCCGAGCGCATAGCGCCGTGGAAAGGTCTGATAGTGGCCCAGCCCAGCCAGGTAGTCCTGCCTGGCTCGTTCTGAAACATCTCCGATTACCCTGGCGGGGGCGCCAACCACGGTCTTGCCGGGGGGGATCTTCGTTCCGGGAAGGACGAGCGCTCCCGCTCCGATAATGCACCCTTCGCCAATCTCGGCGAAGTCCATAACTATTGCCCCCATGCCTAGCATGACGTTGTCGCCGGTTGTCGCCACGTGGACGATAGCGTGATGGGTTAAGTGGTTGTTCTTCCCGAGGACGGTTACGCCATGGAGGACGCAGCCTTCCTGTAGATTGGTTCCATCACCCACGGTTATCCCACCGAGGTCTCCCCGAAGAGAGGCGAACGGCGCGATGAAGCAGTCTTCTCCAATGGTAACATCGCCGATGACCTCGGCGGAGGGGTGTACGTAGGTGCTGGCGCCGATCTTGGGCCTCATGCCTTCGAACTCGTAGATTGCCACGGTACCTCCCGGCGTAGAATAGCGAACGCGCGACTTGAGTATTCTAACATCCGACCCAAAAGGGGTCAATTTGAGCTCCCTTCTCGTCATCTTGTTCTTGCCACAGCATTATGCTACCATGACATGGCATGAGGGCTTCTGTAATTGTCAACCCGGCGGCCGGTAGCCGTTTCCGCGGGGACGTGAACAAAGCGATATCGGATCTCCGCGGCGGTATGTCGGAAGTGGAAGTATCAGTGACCGAAGGTCCTGGCCAGGCGACAGAGTTGGCGCGCCGGGCTGCAGACGATGGCTACGATTTGGTGGTCGCCTGCGGAGGCGACGGCACCGTTAGTGAAGTCGCCAATGGACTGGCGGGA
>Ga0082335_1003063_pt1 | contig 28603 bp, 9 predicted proteins | sample Subgrocontami58m_FD_72375 | JGI IMG/M metagenome (GOLD analysis project Ga0082335, IMG submission 72375) | Subsurface groundwater microbial communities from S. Glens Falls, New York, USA - GMW37 contaminated, 5.8 m (SPADES assembly) (version 2) ...
GAGCCAGGCGCTGACGGTGACAGCCAGTTCGAGCAATCGGGCATTGATTCCCGATCCGACGATCACTTACACCAGCCCCAACGCGAGCGGGAGCATCGGCTTCACGCCGGTGGCCAATGCCAGCGGGAGTGCGGTGATCACGGTGACGGTGCAGGACAACGGCGGGACAGCCAATGGCGGCGTGGACACGTTAGCGCGGACGTTCACGGTCACGGTCAACGCGGTCAATGACGCGCCGGTCTTCACGACGTCGCCGTCGCTTTCGATAAATGTCAATGATCTGTATACCTTCGCGGCGACCGTTTCGGACGTTGATTTGGGACAGACGCTTGTTCTTTCCGCGCCGATTCTCCCGGCTTGGCTCACTTTTAATGCTGCGACCGGTTTGCTTAGCGGCACGCCTACGGTCGCAAATGCAGGCAACCAACCAGTCCGCCTTGCCGTAAATGATGGGACCGCGACGACGAACCTCGACTTTACCATCGTCGTTCTTGCGCCGAGTTCAGCCTCGATTGAGGTTCCTGGAATTCTGCGCTTGGATGCCACTTCCATTTCTGTTGTGAACAACCCGGTGGCGGGCGATCCCGTGGCGAGGGCGGCCACCGCAACTCTGACGTTCCTGCAATTGCCGGAGTTCGGGGTCGTCACTCTCACGGACGTGGGGCTTTACGCGGATGTGGCGCCGTTCGACGGGTTCAAGCTGTCCGGGCTAAGCGTGGACGTCGCCGCCGCCATTGGCGACGGTCCGACCCGCCTGATGGACCTGCAGGGCGCAAAGATCGTAGTTAGCACTTACACTTACCGGAACGGGTCGTCCACTGGGACCATTGGATTCACCGGCACGGGCGCCAATGTTTTCCCTGGAGGAAACGGATTCACGGCCGTTCTCGCAGATGGCGGGAATGGCGGATCGGCATTTTCCATCACGTTGGACACGTCGAGCGGCGCATTGAGATTTGCGGTGGAGAAACTCGAGTTAAACCTTGGGACCGCTGCCACCATTACGGCCACCAACTCAACCCTGACTTATTTGCCTTCCGGCCCGGCCAACCAGACCTTGGCGACCATCACCAACCCCACGCTTGCGCTCGCCGCCGCCGGAGGAGTCTCCGGGCGTCTCGGTGAACTCGTCGTTCGGAAGGATGGGTTCTCAATCCCCGACTCGACGGTGAACCTGCCTGACTTCAGCGTCGCTGGTTTCCTGAATTTATCTGCGCCTGCTCTGACGATTACCGGGCTCGGTTTCACGACGGGCGGAAGCCTGACAGGGACCCTGGCCTTGGCCAGTCCGAGCGCGGCCCTGACGATTGGGACAGGGCTTTCGGCGACGATCACGGACGGAGCCGACGCAGATACTGCCGCAATTAAGGGACTGGTTCCGTTCGGGAGGGAGCCGTTGAACTTCACGTTGGATCGTGCGGCCTTTCGTATCCAAAAGACGGAGCTCGGTTTCCTGGGCGGGATGACGCTCAACGCGACTGGTGTAAATCTGGCGTATGACCCGAATGGGGCGTCAAACCAGGAGCTGATCGCGCTCAGTAATCTGACCGGAGGCAGCTGGCTGGGATCGACCGTATCGGTGCAGGACATGAGGATTCGGCAAGATGGTTTCTTGCTGACTGGGGCAGTGGCAGCCGGTTCTGAATTCTTTCCACTGGGCAGCATCGAACTTAAGGGCGCGGTTGAGCAACGCTTCACGGAATTGAGCTACAGAGTAGGTGGGAGCGTGGCGATGGTGGCGACAGTGACGGCCTCCAGGGCGTTGAACTACGCGAATCAGGATGACGGAGTGGATGTGACGGTGCTCGATGGCCCGGATGCGGACACGAGCGCTGTCGTGGGCACGATGGATTTCTCGACGCTGGAATTCGTCGGCGCCTTGGACCAGGTGACCCTGAGGATTCCTGCCCTCTTGACGGCCAGCACGAGCAACGTTGCGTTCCGGTGGAATCTGCTTGGAGCTGCCAGCCAACAGTCCTTCACGATCGCCAGCTTGGCCGCGACGCTCATTCCGATCAATGTGGGAGTGGGCATCAACGGTCTGAGTGTGCGGGGCGACGGATTCACCATCGCAGGCGGATTCGGCATCGCATCGCTTCTCAACGTGGGCGGAGTGTTGGATCTCAGCAACGCTCTAGTGGGGCTCTGGGGAGTGGGCTACACGCGGGCGACGGGCTTAACGGGCACACTTGGGTTTATTTCCTCGAGGGGGACTTTGACGATCGGCACGGGGCTATCGGCCACGATCACGAATGTCGGCGATCCGACCAACGCAGCGATTGCAGGCGGGCTTGATCTGCCAACTGGCCGTTACACGCTCAATCTCAATCGAATGGCATTGATTCTGTCAGACGTGCTGACTTCCAATGTGGCGAATGTGTTGTTCGTGTATGACACGAATGGCGCATCGGACCAGGCGTTGTTCACGGTTAACAACTTGTCGGCCACGCTCATTCCGATGCCCGGGACCGGGCTAATCGATCGGCTGAGTGTGCGTGCGAACGGTTTCTCGATCGCAAGTGGGACGGGGACATCGCCCGGCTTCACGGTGGGTGGGGTTCTGCAGATTGTTTCCCCGACGGTGACATCGATTGCGGCAAATTACACCGTGGCCGGCGGCCTATCGGGAGGAATCGGGTTGAGCGCCGGGAAGGCAAGCTTGACCATTGGCACGGGATTGTCCGCGACGATTACGGATGGAAATGATGCGGATGCTAATGCGCTCAACGGCGGTTTTGACCTTGCCACCAGCCAATACATTTTCCTGTTCGACGAGGTCGCGTTGACTCTGCCCGGTTTGCTGACGGCCAATGCCGGGGCCGGGTTCTTTTTGTATGACTCGCATGGCCCGTCCGACCAGCTCATCTACGCGCCGGGAAATCTGAGGGCAACGCTCATTCCGATCACGACGGAGATCACCATCGACAGGCTGAACGTTCGCGCCAACGGTTATACAATTGAGGGCGCCACGACGGACTTGCCTGATCTCAGTCTGGGAGACGTGTTCACGATCAAGACGCCCGTGCTCACCATGCAAGGCGTGAGCTACACGATTGGCGCGGGCTTGACAGGGACATTGGCCCTGAGCAGCCCGAGTGCAAGCTTGACGGTCGGGAATGCACTGTCTGGGAAGATCACGGACGGAGACGACGCGGATACCAGTGCGATCAATGGCGGGTTCGATTTAGCGACAGAAACCTACCACCTGAAATTGGACCACATCTTTCTAAGGTTCCAGAAACCTGAGCTGAGCTTTCTGGGACCCGAAAGCATCATCGACGCGGAGGATGTGCCTTTCGTATTTGACCCAACCGGATCGTCCAGCCAGGAGATTATCGTGGCGCACGACCTGACAGGCGGCAAATTCTTCGACGACAGCAAGCCGGGCTTTTTCGGAGGAACGATCGCGAAGAGCACCCTCTCAATTCAGGAATTGAGAATTCGCCTGGACGGTTTCTCAAACAAAGGGGCGGTGGCGGAACTTGAGTTTTTCGGCATTGGGAGCGGAATTGAATTCGTTGGGCCGGTGCGACTGGACTTGACCCAGTGGAGTTACACGGTTGGGCAAAACGTCGTGATGGTGGCGACGCTGACGGCTAAAGAGGCGAAAGACAGCTCCCTGAACGACGGGGTCGAATTGACCGTGACGGATGGCCAGGATGAGGACCTGAACGCCCTCGTGGGCACGTTCGATTACTCGACGTTTGAATTCGTCGCCACGCTCGACCAGGTCAACTTGACCATTCCCAATCTGTTGAAGACCAGCTTGAGCAATGTGGCTTTCAAGTGGACCGCGTTGAAGCCAGACAGCCAGGTGGCAATCCAACTGGACAGTTTAACGGCAACTCTTATCCCGCTGAATATGGCAGTGGGAATCAACAGCCTGGTGGTGCGTGGGGACGGCTTCACAATCGGAGGCGGATTCGGCATCGCGGCCAGCGTCAATGTGGGCGGGATATTGGATATCAGCGGCACGGCTGTCGGGCTATCTGGCGTGGGTTACACCCGGGAATCGGGTTTGGCGGGGACACTCGGATTTCTTGCTACAGGTGCGCGTCTGACGATCGGGACAGGAGTCTCCGCGCTGATCACCGATGGCCCGGATGCATTCGGATTTGCGCTCGAAGGTACTTATTCTCTGGCGACCGGAGTGTATGGATTCACTCTGGACCAGATGGCCTTGAGCTTGCCTGGCCTGTTGAACGCCCAGCGAGCTGGCGTGCGGCTGTCATACGACACGCAGGGTCCGGCGGACCAAGTTGTTTTAGACCTGTCTAATCTGAGTGCGACGGTGGTTCCGTTGCGAACCACGATGACGCTCGACGAACTGACCATTCGCAAAAATGGTTTCTCGATACCGAACTTTTCACGGGTTTTGCCGGAACTGGATCTCGGTGGGGTTCTCAGCATTGTTTCGCCCAAGATCACCTTCGATTCCCTGAGCTACAGCGTGGCCGGGGGCGCTAAAGGGACGCTGGCGCTCAGCGCAACGACTGCGAATCTGACGGTGGGCAACGGCCTTTCGACTACGATCAGGGACAGCGATGACGGAGATACGAGTGCGATCAGTGGCGGCTATGACTTGGCGTCGACGGGTTACCGGATCACGCTCGACGACGTGGCGCTGAGTGTTCCAGGTGTTCTCACCGCGAGTCTCAAGGGCGTCGGGTTTGGCTATGATCCGAATGGAACGGACCCGCAGGAGGTCATCGTGATCAGGAACTTCCCAGCACGACTGGCCCAGCCTCTCGACAACACGATTCTGAACGTGCCGGAACTCCGCATCCGCACCGACGGTTTCACGATGGGCAATGACAGCATCCTGCTTCCCAGTTTGTCTTTTGCCAGCTTCCTGACCGTAACTAATCCGACAGTCCGTTTTCAATCGATCTCCTATGCCGTCGGAGGGCCGCTGAGCGGGGCAGTTCTGATCGATGGCGGGTCCGGCACGTTCTTCCCCGGGCGCATATTCACGGCCGCCGTAAACGATGGCGCGGATGACGACACAACGGGCATCAGCGTTTCGCACGGTCTGGCGACGGGCGGTTACGAAATTACCGTGGACCAGTTTGCGCTCACGGTGGCCGACGTTCTAACGGCGAGCGCGTCGAAGCCAGCGGTGAGTTACGATCCGAGTCTTCCGGACTCGCAAACGCTGATGACCTTGGACTCAGGCACGCTGACCGTGCCACGTTTCGACATAACCACAGCGCTTTCCGGACTGGTCATTCGCGGGAACGGATTCGAGTTCGGTCTCGTGAACCTGAATCAGCCGAATGCCGTGTCGTTTGGGGATGTCCTTCAACTCCAGGGCGCCGGGGTTGCAATCAACAATTTCTCCGTCACTTATGGCGCGGCGGTGACATTTGGTGGTTCGATCGACATCACGACTTCCGGCGCCACTTTCTTCCCGGGATCGACGTTGTTCTCCTCGCAGATCACAGACGTTTCGGGCGCCTTCCGGTTCACGCCGACAACGGCGCCTGCGCTTCGGTTCGATGTCAAAAGCTTTGCCCTCCAAATCCCCGATAAGATCGACGTGACGGCTTCAAACGTCGTGATTGAGCCGGACGCCCCTGTGGTCCTTAATGTCGACACCGCGTCCAGCTTTGTCAAAGAGGCGCAAAGGGCGGCGACGGTGAAGGGCTTGCAAGTTCAGCGCAGCGGGGAGGTGACCGCGGATTCCCTCATTTTCGATGATCAGGGGTTTACGCAATCGCTGCTGCTGGGGAACCTCATCAGATTCAATGTCACCAGCCTGGGAGTTCATTTCCGCGGTGATATAAACGAGAACGGCCGGCGCGATTCCGGCGAGATCTTCCGGTTGGATCAGTTTGATCTGACGGTGGTCGGCCACGTCGATTCGAGCAATTTAGCCGGGCTGCCGTTTACGCCGGACATACGGTTTGGGCTGAATGCCAATTCGAGTTCAAGCGCGGACTCGAATCGGACCTACAGCTTCCCGGTGACGTTGCGAGATGGCCAGGCAGTGCCTGCGAACACCGGGCCGATCCAACTCGGGTTCTCCGACCTGAAGATCGGGGATAATGTTGGCTTGGGTGGGACCATCACTCTTGGAGGCATCGAAAACGGGGTGTGGAACCAGGCGCTTTTCGACGCCAAAGTCTCCTTGCTGACGAGTTCAAGTATCAGCGGCGTTTCGCAAGGGAGCCAACTCGCTTTCACGGGGGGCTTCGATCCCACAACCGGGAAGTTGGACGTTTCCATCTCGAGAACGGTGAGCTTCGAATTCGGGCAGAATCTGAGTATCGACAAGGCCGGGCTGAGCTTCGACCTGGCTCTTCACCCGGATGCGAACCAGAAAGTTCAGGTTGATAAAGTCAATTTCGACACGTCGCCGCCCGAGAAGGTGGTTTATCGGTTGGGCAGGTTTGTGGCGTTCATCGCGACCGATGCCAAGCTGAACCTGAATCCGACAAGTCCCGAGGATAACCTCGTGACGTTTGGGGAAATCACCGCCGGCATTACGGCCGATATCACGGCCGAAGAGCTCGAGTTTGAAATCACAGGTTCCGCGAAGAACTTCGCCATAGGGTGGGATGGCAAGCTGAAGGCCCTTCCGGGTTTTGGGGTCAAGTTCGAATCCAGTCCCGATGGGATTGATTGGCCGGAGTGGCTGCCGATCCAAATCCGTTCCCTCGGGTTGGAGTGGGATGATTTCAACGCGGATCCGCTAAACTTCAAACTGATCCTCTCCGCGGCGGTGACGGGTATCGCGCACGTGGGCGGCATCGAAGTGAGCGGCGAGGTGAAGGATGTGGTGATCGATATCGGATCGCTCTTGCAACGCAAGTTTCCCATCGTCGGTATCGGCAGCGTATCCGTCAGCGTCGCGGGGCACGTGTTCGGAGGGGAAGTTGAAGGCACCTTGTTTCTGGCGATTCTCAAGACGGATGCGGATGGTCAAAAGATCGAGGCGGGCGACACGTCAACGCCGGTGGCCGACCGAACCTTGTACGGTGGAGTCATCGCTAAATTCAGCATAGAGAAGGCGGCTGGATTCGAGATCCGGATCGGGCTGTCCGAGCGGGGGCCGTTGAGTGTATTTGTCAGCGCCGATACCGATATTCTCCTCGAGCCGAACTCCGGACTGTCGATTACGAACCTCCGCGGCGGAGTCACGTTCAATAATGTGTTAGCCAGCATCGAAGACCCATTGGAATTGCGCCAAAAAAGATTCCAACCTACCGGCGACCTGGAGCCGGATGACTGGCAGGAACGGCTCGAAGAAATAGTGTTGGAGCAGATTAGCGCAGGCCAGACAGACTTCTGGGACGCGTTCTCACAGCCGATGCGGATCGAAGGCGGAGCGACATTGTTTTCTAAATATGCCTCGAAAAAGACACTCGAAGCGAAAATTGACGTCATCTTCAGCACCGACGGCAAATTCCTGATCAATGCCAATCTTGTCTTTGGAGAAAAACTCAAGCAGCACGCCGTGCTCTACGCGGATCTTTCGAAGATCAGCGAGGGAACCGGATCGATTCTCGTCCTGATGGATGAGCCCGCGGAAGACCCGGTCTACACTGTGCGCGGCGCCTTGACCTTCGGCTACCGGCGTCAGGATGGCACGACCGTGACCGCCACGAACCCCGCGGACAGTTTCTTCATGACGATCAAGGGCGGCGTGGATGTGACCGCAAGCGAAGTGGTGACGTTCACGGTGGAGGGCGAGGTCACAATGACCTTCAGCCCAGTGCCGAATCCGACGCGCTTCGATCTGGATTTCAATGGTGAGCTGAAGCTCACGGTGCTGGACAAGGAGATAAGTCTGGTGGGCGCGGCCGGAGCGTTCCATCTGGACGCGACCAGTGGCACGCCAAAAATCTGGGGCGCACTGGTGATCACCACCAACCTGCAATTCCTGGAGCAGGCGGGTATTTTCGCGGATGCCACCGCGGTTTTCCGCTTGAACATTACCGACACGGATCGGGTCGAGACACTTGATGTCCCGGGTCGCGGAGAGGTGGAGGTCGATCTGCCCGCGGAATCGTTCAGTTTCCTGGTGGACGGGGGGTTGGTCTTCAAGCGGGGTGGAGTCGAATGGTTCCGGATGAACGGAACCTTTGGCCTGGAGATCAGCAGCAAGAGCGGCTTGTCCATGTTTGCTCGAGGGAGTCTGACGGCAGGTCCTCCGACGCTCAATTTCCTGAAATTCGATTTCACCGGGTTTCTGCAAATCAACACTTCGGGAATTGCCGGGGTCGTGGATCTCACACGGAGCGCGGGCTTCCCGGACAGCTTCGGGATCAACTTTGACGCGACGTTCACGTTGTTGCTGAACACGACTTCTCAGGATATCAGTTACACTCTGCCGAAAAGTGTGGTGGCCATCCCTGGCGGGGGCGCGGATCGCACGATCCGGATCTCTGGCAAACCGATCGGTTCGACCGGCTCGAACGAGCCCTACTTCCAGATCCAAGCCAAGGGCAAGTTGACCCTCTCCGTGTGGTACCAGATCCAAGGCGAATTCTCTCTGCTGATTTCCCCGACGGTCATTGACGTCGCAGTGAGCGGCTCGATGCTTCTGTTCCCGGTCGTTACTTTCAATGTCAGTGGCGGGCTCCGGATCGACTCGAGTGGCGTGGCGGCGAGCTTCAAGCTAGACTTTAAATCGCCGATGAACCCATTTTTGGGGTTCAATCTCGACATGCAGTTCCGGTTCGAGATGAACACTTCCTCCCGCGCCCAGACCATCGGAGGCGTCGCCTTGGCGGCCGGTCCGTACGCACGCATCCAAGGTCACGGGACCATGGCGCTGGGATTGCTCAAATTGGAAGGTGATTTCACCTTGACCTACGGTTGGCTCTACCTGTCCGTCGATGTCAAGGCGACGATGGATCTGAAAGTCGGAACCCAGACGCTCCTTGGGTTCAACGCAGCAGGAAGCTTGACGATTTCGCTCGGTGGCATTTCCGGGTTCCTCGACTTAGGCCTTAGGACCGGGCTGCCCGATGGGCTTGGGTTCAGCCTGAACGTCGGTTTTGGTTTGGAGGTGAACACGACGTCCGTAGCTCAAACTGCCAAACGAAATAATCAAGGCTTTAGCATCGAGGCCAGGACCGTGCGGCTCTTTGGCACGGGCAGTCTCCAGTTGGCGGGCGCATTCAAGTTCGACGGGAGTTTCTCGATCACCGTGGCGGCCGATCGCCTGGTCGTGAGTGTGAACGCGCGGATGAGTGTGTTTGGAGTGGGACTTGATGTCGAAGGCGATTTCGGTTTGTTCGCCGACGGGATCGCCGCCAAACTGGCGCTGAAAGTGCCGAGCTTCGATGTTGGTTTCTTCTCGCTGACAGGCGCCTTCGAGTTGCGGGTGAACACTACCGGACGGACCGTTTTCGATGTGTCGGGCCACACGTTCCTTATACGAGTGACCAATGTGCGGATGACCATCCTGAAGTTCTTGACTCTCTCGGGCTCGATCTCGATTGGCGTTGTGAATGGTCAGTTCCTTATTGACATACCTCAGAACGATCCCTTGACCACGAGTCTGGCAGGCATTTTCACAGTGAAAGTGTTTGGGACGATTCGTAGCGATGGCACGTTCCGGCTCACGGGAACGGCCGAATTCCATTTTGGGGTCGATTCGTTGCTTAAGGTCGATGCCAGCTTGAGCGTCACGCTCTCGAACAATGGCATTGATGCCCGATTGAATGGCCGGCTGAAAATCCTGGGCATCGACGTGGCGTCAGTGGACGGAAACCTGGTGATTACCGCGGACGATTTCCAGGCGAACATCAGGGTTAACCTGGGAGGAACCCTGTTTAGCGTGCTGACCTTGAACGGAAGCGCGGATCTCCGCATCAGCAAGGCGGGGCTTGAGATCGACATTAGTGTGGGGGCAAGACTATTTAACAGTCTTAGCTTCACCCTCAGTGGCCGCGTTAGTACGGTGACTGGCCTTTATCACTTGGTGGGCAAAGCTTCATTCTCGATCGGAGGCTCGGGGCTCGGTGCACGGGCGGACCTTCAGGTAACGGCGGCCAACTACAGCGGAACCGCAGCCGGAATCAGTTTTAACAGCGGGTTCGACGTCTCGATTTCCGGCAGCGCTTGGGCAGGATGGGAGGTAGACCTTCCGATCATCCCGACCTTCTTTTTAGGCGCCACCGCGAGCTTCAGCGCTTCCGGGGGAACCAGTGGAGTATTCACCGTGGGTGTGAGGGCCTGCTTTATCATCTGCTTGAGCGGGACGGTAACCATAGACCTTCGAAACGGCGTCAAGGTGTCATTAAGTGATATTGGGTTCGCTACGGCATTTTTTGACGCAAATAAGAATGGCCGTCTCGATGAAGGCGAGCCGGTAACGCAAACTGATGCAAACGGGACGTTCAGCTTCGCTAATACCGATCTCAACTCCGGTTTTTCCCCCCAGACTTACCAACCGCTTGGACTCCTGGCGCGCTACGACACGAATGGCAACGGAATTCTGGATCCCGAAGAAGGCAGTTTGCGGGTGCTGGGCGGCACGATCTTTGACGAGGTCACCGGAAAAACCAGCGACGGCAGCCAAGGACTGGATAACCGACTGCTCGCCGGATATTCCCCCGCTCAGAATGCGGAGCGAATCTTTTTTGATGCAAACCGCAACGGTGTGTTCGACCCCGGTGAGGCATCGGTCGTGCCCGACGCCAATGGCTTTTACAGTTTTGTCGATTTGCAGGCCATCGCATTGAGCAACCTCGGCCGTCTCCAGCCGTTCGACAGGAATGGCAATGGCGCTCTGGACGACGACGAAGGTCAATTTGTGGTTTTCGGCGGAATCGACCGGAACACTGGCCTGCCAAACACGCGAACTCTGGTTTTTCCGGCAACCAGCTATGGGACAGGCGTTGAGTCAGTGGCGAACCCGCTGAGCTCCGTCCATGCAGAGTTAATGCGCGCAGGCGTCGCATACGATCGGGCTCACCAAATGACGCAAGCGGCGTTCGGACTCCCGATCAATATCCTGGTGGATCACTTCGATCCGCGCGCTCTGAGTCCGGAGGAGGCGCAGATTGCCCCGCTGGTGCTTGGGCCTTCGGAACAAGTCAATCTGCTGATGATCGTCGGCGCGGCTGCCTTGGGCTCGGATACTGCAGCGGCCCAGAACGCGCTGCTGGCCGAGCTCGCGAACACGATCCTGAAATTGCCCGTGCCGGAGCTGGTGCAGCGGCCTGATGGCACCGTGGTCTATCCCGCACAACTCGATCTCTCGAACCCGGACACAGTCGTGGCCATTGTGCGCGGGGCCGCGAGTCGGCTCGGACAAACTCTTCCGGACAACCAGGCCCAGGCCGTCGCTCTAATCATCGCCGGCTTGAATGGTCACATCGCGGACATGGTGCGCAATGGAATTTCGGGAGATCTGATCACAGCCTTTGGTGAAGTCAAAGGGCTGGCTCAGACGCGCGGGGTCGATACGGTAAAAGCGCTTCGCGCCGGCACGATTACGCCCCAGGAAGCCATCGCGCGCTTCACTCCGGAGGGAATCCAAGCCGCACTCGGTCAGTTCGAAATGCCGCCGTACATCCAGCGGATCGACGACGTGAGCGGCGATGATCAACCTCGGCGGATCCCATTGCACCTCGAGAATCCCAACGGTTCAGCCGATGCCATCGACGTCTCTGTGGCAGTGGATAACGCGCGGATGTTCCCAGCGGGCAGTTACGAAGTGACCGGCGCCGGTTCTGATCGCGTGCTCGTGTTGAAACCAACGACGGGTTTCAGCGGTGATGCCATGGTGACCGTGACCGCGAGCGTCATGAGCGCCGCCGGTCAAAGGCTCACCTCGAACGAGACATTTTCGGTAAACGTTGCGGTGGCGAACCGCAGCCCTGCAATCGAGCCGATTGCTGATCAGACCGTCGCGGCAAACACCGTCGTTGGGCCCCTGCCGCTCCACCTGTCTGATCCGGATGGATCGGCCGGCGACTTGAAAGTGACCGTGACAGCAGATGATTCAACGTTGTTCCCTGCCGCCGGAATCCGCGTCCAGGGAACGGGCGCCGAACGAACCCTGACCCTCCAGCCGGCGGCAAACCTGGGCGGATCCACCGCCGTGACGGTGGAAGTCAGCGATGGCGTGAGCACAAGCGTAGCGAGATTCATCGTCCAAGTGCTCGAGTATGACCAGGCGCCTTCGATCGTCCTGACGCCGGATCCGGCTGTGTTGGATCTGGCCAGCGGCACGCCGCCTGTTCTGCGGATCGCACCAGGTTCGTACCAGCATGTGTTCGACCTGGTCCTGAGCGACCGGGAATTGCCCCCTGAGTCACTCGTGCTGAGCTTTAAATCGGATAACCCAGGATTGATTGATCAGGCAAGTTTCATCGTGACGGGCGTGGGCTCTCAGCGCTCGGTGAGCCTGCAACCGGTGGCGAACCAGACCGGCGCCGCGAACGTGACGGTGACGGTCGCTGATGCGTCGCATACAGTGACCAGCCAATTGCAGGTGGTCGTGGCAGCGACGGGGCTTCGCATCGTGGAATGGACCTCGGCGGCGGACCACGGCGCGGCGGGCGAACAGACGCTGGCCATGCCGGCGACAGGCGAGCTTAGTGAATCGCGGATCACCGGAGTGCAGAGGATGCTTTTAACGTTCAGTGAACCCATCGATCCGGCGAGTTTCCGCCCCGATGCAGTTGTCGTGTTTGGAGTCAAGGATGCGAGCGGCACACCGGTTGACCTGTCGAACGTGAGCTGGACCACATCCTTGCGGAAAGGGAACACGGTAGGGGTGATTGAGTTCAGCCAGAAGCTGCCTGATCAGGCGTTGTATTACGTGACGGTGGACCATGTTCGAACACCCGATGGGACGGCCTTGGCCGGCGATCGCGATCGAGTGATCCTGGCGTTGCTCGGAGATGTCAATGGCGATCACCGATTGACGACCGCCGATGCTGACGCTGTGCGGTCCGTGCGCAGCGTTCGGCCGGTGGGCGCCGAAGCGGCTATCCGCGCCGATCTTAATGTGGATGGCCGCGTGACCAATCTGGATTTGGGCGGGTTAACTCGATTGCCCGAAGTCGATCTGTCGTTGCTTCCGAATCCGTTTTCGCTGCCTCTGATTGTTGCGCCGGCGCGGCCGCTCGCAGCCTCAGCCAGCCATTTCGGCGGCGCAATTTACGACATGCCCTACACAATCTGGGGGCCTATCCACAATCCAGAACACCAGGATGACGCTTCGCTCGAAGCCGCCCGCCGGGTGTGGGACGCGGTTCCCATCTCTGATCTGCAACTCTGAAATGTCCGTGATTGCCCTCATTCATTCGGGTTTGAGATTCCGCCGGCTGGCACTGGCGACGCTTCTTGGCGTTTGGCTGTCGGCGTTGGCGCATGCCGGGTACACGGTGGCATTGCTGAGTGACGGATTGGCTGCCCGCACCGCGCGCGTGGGCGAGGAGTTCAACCTGGATGTGCAGTTGACATCCGATGCGCTCGATCAACATTGGGCGACGGATCTTCGCGTCGAGTTCTCCTCCTCAGGGCTGCAGTTGATTGGCTACGAGTGGTCCTCGCCATTCATCACCGGCGGCTTGGACGACGCGTCGGTTCCCGCGGTGGCGGCGGTCCCATCGATCATCCGCGCCGGCTTGGTCCCGGATGGGCCTGGCGTCAGCAATCGAGTGGACTTGTTTCTTTCGAATTTCACGACGAATACGGTCGGTTACCGGGATGGCCGGGTCGTGCGGCTGCGCCTCGCTGTTCCGGCCGATTATGTCGGCGTGGACAAGATTCGCGCCCAAATTGTGGCCGCCATGTTCGGGGATGGTTTTTCAGTGATTCCGACGAGAGTGGCGGAACCATTCTCGCTCCAAATCGAGCCGGCCACCGGCCAAACGCAGCCATCTCTTTCGGTGAGCGCCGCGGGCGGGCTGGCATCGCTCTCCTGGCCGGCAATCATTCAGGGAGCGACCCTACAAACGACCGCGGACCTGGCCGGGGAATGGGTCGATGTTCTCGAAACGCCGCAGGTTATCGAGGGGCGGAATCGCGTGAACCTCTCCCTCGGGGTTGGGGCTGCGCCAAGGTTCTTCCGGCTCAGGTTTCCGTAACGGCCCGTCTTGGAGAGCCGTGCCTGTCGCGGCCCACGAAGCGATGGAGGAAAGGGGTTTGCACATTGCTTGGCGATGCCGCGCATCCCACAATTCCGAATAGTGCATAGCATTGGGGTCAGCGCAACATGCAACGTTCCGCACACGCGTCGCGCTCCATGGTTTGAGCTTGCGAGCAGGAGCAAGAGCAAGATCATGATCAAGAGCAAGAGAGCTGTTCCTCTCACCGGTTCACGCAAAGGTTACTAACATGCAAGTCAGCGAGCCTATCCAATGCCCGTTCTGCGGGCAGGCTTTCGAGTTGCTGATCGATACGAGCGTGCGGTCGCAGCGGTTTGTGACCGATTGCGAGATTTGTTGCCGGCCATTCGAGATCAGGGTCGAGTGCGAGCCTGGCGAGATTTTGTCACTCGAACTGCTGAGCGGCGGGATGTGAACCAGCTCTGTACTCTTTCGTGTCGAACTTAAATCCGCCCTTCCTCAGGCACCTTTTGAGACAATGGATGCGATCCGGATCCTGGGAATCTGATGGGGCGAGGTGTGATTTTGCGCTTACCTGACTTCCAGAAAATGCTTTGCGATTACATTAAGGAGGGACGACCATGGACAGCAAAATGAAATCTTTGTCGAGGCTTCTGATTGTGGCATCGTGCCTCTGGCTACATACTCCGACTTGCAATCGGGGGACCCCTCCCGAGCCTATGTCAATTGTTGAAGCCTCCGCACTAGCCGATGTGATAGTCGAAGGGCGCATTGTAAAGTATGAAAAGACGTATATAAGGAAATCGGCATTCTTCATAACGGTCTTTATTGAACCCTTGATGACATATAAAGGACATCCGGAGGCAAGTGACATCTCCATTCCGGGCGCTGAACCGGACAAGGAGCATCGTGTGTCCACCATCCAAGTATCGTTCTATGCTGGCGTAAATTTCGGTGAATTCTGGGACAACTATGCAACAGATGATGATGAAGTCGAGTTATCGGAACACAGGATATATTTTCTGAAACGGTTCCCCCACAAACAACCACCGAGTTTGGCGCCCTTGATGAAAATCCTCCCAGAAAAGGCGCCTGAGTTAAAAAAGATTTTACACCGTGGATCACGGTAAATGTTGTGTGCGAATGGAGAGACTCACAACCTACGGAGAAATGACGCCTCGAATTTCCGGACGCCAAAAGTTGTCCGTCGATCCTATTGTTGCATAAAAGTTGCATGACCCCTCACCTTTCATTCCTCTCCCCGTGCTGTGAATCGCAGAATTTGCACCAGCACGGGGAGAGGATACAAGAGAGGGGCAATGCTCGTTCAAAAGGAAGCATGCACCGGTACGGGAAAGCTGCCTTTTCTGTAATCAGCATGCGCCTCTCCCATGCCTCCGAGCTGATTTTTATGCAACATTGGGGTCGATGTTCGAGCCAACGTGAATTGTCACAAATCACGTCTCGTTGGTCATCTATCGCGTGTTCGAGGGGCGACACTCGTTGAGCGGTAACCGACTCAAACCGAAATCGCACATGGCAAGGTTGGGAGTAATATGAATACCCTGAAAAGCGCGGCGGTCATATGTGCCGTTTGCTTGTTGGAAGCTAATTGCCGTTTACCAGCCTTGAATTCCACAGCGCCTGAGAAGAGAAAGCAGGTGGCATATGCACACCTAAAACACTCTGCATTCGACTTCCTGGGAATGCCGTGGAAGGAATTGACCCTGTCAGAGGCACATGAATTCTACTTCGTCGACGCGAATGTGCTAACTAACGGGCAGTGTCTTTCTGGCGCCAGATTGTTTTCCTGGCAGTACTTTGTTTTGCGAAAAGGAAGCGCAGTCGCAGAAATACATTTGAATGCCGATGAGAGAACTGGCCCCTTGCTAAATGTTTTGGGTATGTCGGCAGGACCCCTTGTGGTTGCCATGTATGAGGCCTCGAAAGTCGTCGAAGCTCATCCGCCGGTCAAGAAGATGAACTATGAACTACGACTTTTAAATGCACCGAGTCTACATTTTGCCGCTGTGTGGGTGCATTGGAACTCAGACGACATTCTCATTCCTGTGGATGCTGTGGGTCTCCTGCCTAAAGGTTTGCCGCCCAACCGAACTTATTCCGAAGCCGACGTAATTAAAGTCCTAAAGCCGATCGCGGAGCAAACTATCAAGGCCTTCCGGGAAGCGCCGCCGAACGCGGTCCAGTGACTATGCGGATAGAATTGCGAGTTGCCGGCATGAAAGCGGCCTTTGATAATGTGTCATGGATGAATGAAGGCGTGAGGATCTTTGATCTCGGGAAGATCAGCCAGCGGCGCAGCCAGTCTGGAACATGCCCTCTTAATTTTGCGGAGGCAACGAGTTCAGCAATTCCGCGGCGGGCGAAAAATTCCGATCCAATTCGAGCGCGCGAGCAGCGGCGCGTTTTGCTTCTTCCAATCGACCCAAGCGCAGCAAAATGGTGGCGCGCGCGTAAGGAATCCGCGCGGATCCCAGGTCGATTTGCTCGGCGCGCGCGAGGGCTTGCAAGGCATCTTGATCTTGTCCGGCGGCAGATTTCGCGAGGCCAAGATTGTACCACGCGCGACTATGTTGCGGGTCGAGGGCGACTGCTTTTTCGAGAGCTTCGATCGTTTCGAGCGGCTTGCCGATTTCGTTCCAAGCGAGCGCAAGTTTGAAGCGGAGCTCAGCGTCCTTCGGAGCGAGCCGGCAAACTTTCTCCATTTCAGTTAATGCTTCGTTCGATTTGCCCTGGGCACTGAACACCGTCGCCAGGCTTTCATGGAACGGCGGCGAGTTCGCGTCCCAGGAAATCGCACGTTCGAAATGAACTTGCGCTTGGGCAAGATCGCCTCGGTCAAAATAATAAATTCCAATCTGCCATTGGCCGATCGGTTGATCCGAGTTGAAGTCCAAGAAGTCCCGCAGCTCAATCGCCGCGGGGGAACCGGGCGCAAGCCTGGCCCGAAGCGACCATGCCGCCGCTATGCGGACGGCGCGCCGCGAATCGCGCGAGAGCTGTTCCAAAGCCGCGTCCACTTTTTCGCCGGATTTGTCTTCTCTCCAGGCTTCCAGAACCGTTGCGGTGGCCGCGCGCACAACCGGATCGAGATCGTTCACTCGGTCCAGAATCACATCGAGCGCGTCGGACTGGCCGGCAAAGTTCCGCAACAGACGAATTGCCGCCGCACGCCAGAGCCCGATCTTTTCTTCACGCGCGATTTTCAAAAGCGCCTCCTTAGCTTCCGGCCGTCCCGCGCGACCGGCGGCGAGCGCATGAGCGCGCAACCGGGTTGGGCGGGCCATCCGCGGTCCGTGCCAGCGTTCGACAGCAGTGAGCGCCCAAGCGACGGTTTGATCGCGATGGCAGCGGTTGCAGGCATTTGGAATCGCATCCTGCTGGGTCAGCCAAGGGTCCGGAATGGTGAACCCGTGATCGTGCCGAGCGTGGCGCTGCATGTAAGATGTTTGCGGCATGTGACAGTTCACGCAGAGTCCGCCGGGTTGATCGAGCGCATGGTGGCTGTGCGCAGCGGGATCAATCCGAGGCGCGGCCGGTAGCTGGCCGCCATGGCAGCGCAAACAAAGAGCATTTCCGGGCGCGCGGGTCTTGCCGGAATGCGGTTCATGGCAATCTATGCAGCGAACGCCCGCGGCGTGCATGCGGCTGCCGAGAAAGGCGGTGAATTCGTAATCTTCATCCCGCACCTGGCCGTCGGGATAAAACAAATCGGTTTCGTCAGGAATGCTCAACGTGTAATGGTCGGAAAACGACTCGCCCGGGCGGAACTTGCCGGTGATCTCGGAGCGCCGGGCGTGGCACGACCCGCAGGTCCAGAGAATCTGATCCTTGTCGAAACGCGGCGCCGAAGCCGAGTGGTTCGACGATTTGTCTCGCGGACCGTGAGCCGCCCGCGTCGACTCGGACTTCACGTGCTGTGCCATGGGGCCATGGCACGCTTCACAGCCCACGCCATGTTCGATTTGAGTCGTGGAGTAAGCGTCGGTGGCTGCGGAATAGCTTTTTCGGAGGGCAGTGTTGTGGCAAGCGGCGCACATGCTGTTCCAGTTCATCCCGCGGCCGGACCAATGGCCCCATTCGCCCGGCTGACGGTTTTCGTCGCCGAAAACATCGAACCAATCATTGTGCTTTGGATCGACCGCTAATTCCGTGGCTTGCCAGCGGCCATTGGTGCTTTGAACGAGAAACTGGCGGAGCGGGTCGACGCCGATCACGCGGGCCAATGAAAAGTTTTGGCGCGGCCGACCGGGAATGGTTTCGATCAGCTCAAGGCCGCTTTGTCCAAGATGCGGTTGGATAAAATGATTTGTTCCGGGAATGGAAGGGCTGTCGAAAAACTTTCGATCCTCCGTGAGGCTGACGTCGCGTTCGGCGAGCGCGTGATGCGAGGAGGTCCAAGCTTGAAAGGCAGCTGCGTGGCATCCGCGACAGCTCGCTGAGCCGGCGTAGAGATCAGAATCCTTTCGAGCGGCGGGGTTGGAATGAGTGCGTTCGCGCGAAAACCAAAAAGCGATTAGGCCAAAAGCCGCAAGGGCCGTGATGAACAGCAGCGATCGAATCAAGCGGAGTTTTGGGGGAGTCATTGTTCTTGGGTGAACGACGCGGACAAGGCTGTCCGCGCTCCCGTCGATGGTTGGGTGGGATGTGGGTTGGTGAATGAGGCGGACAAGGCTGTCCGCGCTCCGATTCGGGATCCTGTGTGTTTCTTACCGTGGGGCATTGCGCTCGTTGTGGGGCATCGGTTGGATTGCGGGCAAGAGGTGGCCATTAGCTTTTACCCGATAGCGTTGCCCGCGCCAGGTTACGGTTCGGCCGGCAAAGGCGAGGGCCCAGAGAATCGCCTGCAGAATGTCTTTTAACCAGACGAAGGGAGTGTCGCTCCAGGCGAGGCTGCGTTGGCAGAGGCGGCATTGTTGATCGAGGGCGGTCAGTGCCCGCACGACCAAGAGCGCAGAGCTGCCCGCGAGGACGGATTGGGTTGGATGCGTGACGAACCAAAGCAGCGGCCAGAGCGTGGCATTGCTCAAGATGCTGAAGAAATATGGAATCGGCTGGCAAACGCGAATTGTTCGGGCCCATCGGAGTTGATGCGCCCAAACGCCGCTCCAGCCTAACGGAGCCGTGCGGCATTGGACAACGATCGACCCCAGGGCGATTGCTTTTCCCTGAGCAAAGATTTTTTTTCCGAGTTGAAAGTCGTCCGCCAAAAAATCCGCCAGGGCGGCAAACCCGCCGATCTGTTCGAGGTCAGTTCGGCGAAACGACATGACGGCGCCCAGCGCGAAATCAATCGGCCGAATCGAGCGCGATTGAAGGACCTGACTCCAGAAGTCGGCGTTGACCGCAATGGCTTCCCAACGCGCAGCCAGGGATCCGCGCGCGGTCAATTGGTAAAAGGAATTCACCAATCCGATCGTCTGGTCGCGGAGCAGGTCGATCGTTTGGGCGAGATAATCGGACGGCGCCCAAACATCTGCGTCACTCACCACAACGATGTCGCCCGTTATGTGCGGTTGTAACTGGGCCAGCGTGGAAATTTTTCCGTTAGCGCCGATCCGATTCGGGCAGACGCGCAGTTCAGCTGGGATATTGGGATGTTGAGAGATGAGCCGGCGGACGAGCGGGCAGACGGGATCGTTCGGGTCGGCGACGCCGAACAAGAGTTGGATTGGGCCGGTCTGTTCCTGGCGAAACCAGCTGGTCAAGCACGATTCGGTTTCAGCATCGAAGCCTTTGAGGGGCTTGAGGAGGGTGATGGGGGACGGGGAGTTCGGAACGGGCGCGCGCTGGTGAAGCGGAAAGGACCGGGAAGCGATCCACTGCCAGAGCACGAGAAGCGCACTCAAGGCGGTCAGCCAGCTTAAGATCGATGTCAGCAGCACGCAGCTTTGTTTATCAGCCGGGTGGCAGGTCTCCCAAGAGAAAGTTGCCGAAAATTTTGGCAAAATCGCGGACTTAAATTAGATTTTTCAGGCCAAGTGGAACCGATGCGGGATTCCTGATTTCCAAGGACAGGTGATGGGTTTTGGTTCATGGAGAGCCTCCTTTTCTTTGTGAAACGTATTGGGACCATGAACCGGGACGGAGCGCGGCTGTGCGCGACAGGCTTTACAGCGATCCACAAACACCGCCTGGAGCACCAGCCGCAGCTTGTCGATTCCAGGACTCAGGTCACTATTCTGTGGGCCGCTTCGATTCGGGCCTTTGAAAACCATTGAGCTGCGAACGTCACACTGTGCTGCGCCTGGTCCGATGAACACAGGCGCGCTCCGGTTACCCTGAAAATGAATAGATCAATATGAGTCCAACAACGCAGCTGAACAAGATCCCGGAAGGGAGGCGGCGAGTCGCGATCGAGCGAGTTTCCCCGGAGGTCAACGGCGGGCTCTATCCAATCAAGCGGACCGTCGAGGAGGAGGTGACGGTTGAGGCGGACATTTTTGCGGATGGCCACGATCAAGTGTCGGCCTTGCTGAAGTTTCGCACAGGCGACGCGACGTGCTGGCGGGAAATTCCGATGCGCCTGATCGAAAACGATCGGTGGCGCGGGTCGTTTGTCGTCACGGAACTGGGCAAATATGCATTCACGGTGGAAGCATGGATCGACCATTTCAAATCGTGGCGGCGCGATTTGGAAAAGAAACTCAAAGCGGGGCAGGAGGTGGAGGTCGAACTGTTAACCGGCGCGAAGCTGTTCGCCGAAGCGGCTGGGCGCGCGGAAGGAGCGGCGGCGATTCATTTGGAAGAGGCCTCGCGGCGTTTGGCAGAAAGCGTCGCGGCGAAACGGGCCGAGAGGATTGAGGTTGGCTTGGACGAAGACCTGGCGCTGCTGATGAACCGCTATCCTGATCGCCGGTTTTCCACGGTTTACCCGAAAGAATTACAAGTGTGGGTTGACCCAACGCTGGCGCGGTTCGGCGCCTGGTACGAATTATTTCCGAGATCATGCGCGGCTGAACCGGGCCGCCATGGAACCTTGGCCGACTGTGCCAGGCAGCTCCCGCGGATCGCGCAGATGGGTTTTGATGTGGTTTATTTCGCGCCAATCCACCCCATCGGACGAACCTTTCGCAAGGGGAAAAACAACCTGGCAGAGGCGGGCCCGGACGATCCTGGAAGCCCATGGGGAATTGGGGGAGAAGAGGGCGGCCACAAAGCGATTCATCCGCAGCTCGGGACGTTGGATGATTTTCGACAATTGGTCCGGCGTGCGGCTGAGCTGAAGCTTCAGATCGCGCTCGATATCGCGTTCCAATGCTCGCCGGATCATCCGTATGTCCGGGAGCATCCGGAATGGTTTGTGCGGAGGCCAGACGGTTCGATTCAATACGCGGAGAATCCGCCCAAGAAATACCAGGACATTTATCCGCTGAACTTCGAGAGCGAAGGATGGCGGGAGCTGTGGATCGAATTGAGGAGCATCTTCGTGTTTTGGATCGAGCAAGGCGTGAAGATTTTCCGGGTCGATAATCCGCACACGAAAGCGCTGCCATTTTGGGAATGGGTGATTGGCGAACTCAAAGCGGCGTATCCGGAGCTGATTTTTCTTTCGGAAGCGTTCACCCGCCCGAAGCTGATGTACGCTTTGGCCAAGCTCGGCTTCACCCAGTCGTATAATTATTTTCCGTGGCGGAACACAAAGCCGGAGCTCACCCAATTCATGACTGAGTTGACCCGCACGGAAGTTCGCGAATTCTACCGGCCGAATCTCTGGCCGAACACGCCCGACATTCTGACGCAATATCTGCAGATGGGAGGCAAGCCCGCCTTCATGGTCCGGCTGATTTTGGCCGCCACGCTCGGGGCGAGCTATGGCATTTACGGTCCGCCTTTCGAGCTTTGCCTGAAGGAACCGCGCGAGTGGGGCAGTGAAGAGTATCTCGATTCGGAGAAGTACGAAATCAAGCATTGGGACCTGGACGCGCCGGGGAACTTGAGCGAGTTGATAAAGAAGGTGAATCGGATTCGGCGCGAAAATCCGGCGTTGCAGCGGAACGACACGCTTCGATTTCACCCTATGGACAATGACCAGATCATCGCTTACAGCAAAACGCTGCCGGGGGCGGAGGAGGCGATCTTGGTGATGGTGAATCTCGATCCTCATCACGCGCAAAGCGGCTGGACGCACCTGATCATGGAGGAGTTGGGCCTCACGGCCCATGACAGCTTTCAAATGCACGAATTGCTGACCGGGGCGCGCTATCTGTGGGCCGGGCCGCGCAATTTTATCGAGCTGAACCCGGAGTTTGTTCCCGCGCACATTTTTCGGGTGCGCCGCCGCGTCCGGTCAGAGCGCGATTTTGATTATTACCTGTGACACGCCAAATTGGCGGTGAACGAAGTTGAACGGAGGTTATATGGGGCGAAGGAACCGGATGCCGAGCGCGATCGAGTACGATCCTGGATGGTACAAACGCGCGGTTATTTATCAATTGCACGTGCGGTCATTCGTGGACAGTGACGCCAATGGCATCGGCGATTTCACCGGGCTGACGCAAAAGCTCGACTATTTGCAGGACCTCGGTGTGACCGCGGTTTGGCTCCTGCCGTTTTATCCATCTCCGCTGCGGGACGACGGGTATGACATCGCTGATTATTACTCGATCAATCCCACCTACGGGTCGTTGGCGGATTTCAAAAACTTTTTGGCGGAAGCGCACCGGCGCGGCTTGCGCGTGATCACCGAACTGGTGATCAATCACACTTCCGATCAACATCCGTGGTTCCAGCGGTCGCGCCGCGCGAAAGCAGGATCGGCCTGGAGGAATTTTTATGTCTGGAGCGATACGCCGGAAAAATACAAGGACGCCCGGATCATCTTCAAAGATTTTGAAACGTCGAATTGGTCGTGGGACCCGGTGGCGCGCGCCTATTTCTGGCACCGGTTTTATTCGCACCAGCCCGATCTGAACTTTGAAAACCCGCAGGTTCACGAGGAGATTTTCAAGATGCTGGATTTCTGGCTCGGCCTGGGCGTGGACGGATTGCGCTTGGACGCGATTCCGTATCTCTACGAGCAGGAGGGGACATCATGTGAAAACCTTCCGCAGACACACGAGTTCCTGAAGAAACTGCGGAAGCGCGTGGACGACCACTACGGCGATCGGATGCTCCTGGCCGAGGCGAATCAATGGCCCGAGGACGCGGTGGCTTACTTTGGCACAGGCAAAGGCGACGAGTGCCACATGTCATTTCATTTTCCGCTCATGCCGCGGTTGTTTATGGCGGTTCGGCTGGAAGATCGCGTTCCGATTGTCGACATCCTCGAACAAACGCCGCCTGTTCCTGAAACGAGCCAATGGGCCGTGTTTCTGCGCAACCACGACGAATTGACGCTCGAAATGGTCACGGACGAAGAGCGCGATTACATGTATCGGGTTTACGCGCACGATCTCTCCGCCAGAATCAATTTGGGCATCCGGCGGCGATTAGGCCCGTTGCTCGGGCACGACCGAAAAAAGATCGAACTGTTGCACGGGCTTCTCTTTTCGTTGCCGGGCACGCCGGTGATTTATTACGGCGACGAAATCGGAATGGGGGACAACATTTTTTTGGGCGATCGCAATGGCGTCCGCACGCCGATGCAATGGAGTTCAGACCGGAACGCCGGTTTTTCCCGGGCCAATCCGCAGCGGCTGTACCTGCCGATCATTGTCGACCCGGAATATCATTACGAGGCGGTCAACGTCGAGGCGCAGCAGCAGAACCCGCATTCGCTTCTCTGGTGGATGAAAAGGATGTTGGCGTTGCGCAAACAGTCGCAGGCTTTCGGGATGGGCACGATGGAATTTCTCCAGCCGGAAAACCGAAAAATCCTGGCGTACCTCCGCCGATATCAGGATGAGTTGGTGCTGATTGTCGCGAACCTCTCGCGCTTCGTGCAACCAGTCGAGCTGGATCTTTCCGCGTTTCAGGGACGTGTTCCGGTTGAAATTCTCGGGCGCACCGAATTTCCGCCGATTGGCAGCGGCGCCTACTTCATGACGCTGAGCCCGCATGCCTTTTTTTGGTTTGCGCTCGAGAACCGCGCCGCCGCCACGCAGCAAATCGCGACGCCTGAACTTCGCCTGAGCGTTGCGGAGGAGTGGACGGAAATTTTAGAAGGCAAACCTCGCCGCGAGTTGGAACGCGCCCTGCCGGATTATCTGCGGCCGCGGCGCTGGTTTGGGTCGAAGGCAAAAACGATCAAAACGGCGTTGATTGCCGACGTCTTGCCAATTTCGACGGAATTGACGGATGGAGTTTTGGGCATGGTCGAAGTGGATTACGTCCAGGACGAACCCGAGCAGTATTTGCTGCCGCTGGCCTTTGCCACGGGCGCGGAAGCGGACCGGTTGCGCGCTGAATCTCCCCAACTGATTATTGGCGCGGTGGAGTTGAAGAACCGGAATGTGACGGGCGTTCTGTTCGATGCGGCGGGCTCGAAAGCTTTCGGACGCGTGTTATTGGAGGGAATCGCGCGGCGGCGCACTTTCCGCGGGCAGCACGGGCAGCTGGTCTTCCAGCACACCGCGGCTTTTCGGGATATTCGGGGCGAGACGTCCACCAGTTCGATCGAGCCAGCGCCATTACGCGTCGAGCAAAGCAACAGCGCGATTTCGTTTGGAGATAAATTCATTCTCAAGCTGTTTCGGAAGCTCGAGGCCGGAACCAACCCAGACTTGGAAATTGGAAGGCGCCTGACCGCGCGGGAATTTCCCCACGTGCCGTTATTGGGCGGGGCGATCGAGTACCGGCGTGGGGATGGCGAGACGATCAGCCTGGCGGTGTTGCACCAGCTGATTCCAAATGTCAAAGACGCGTGGACATTCACGATCGAAGCGTTGATGCGCTTTTACGAGCGGGTCCACACGTTGCCAGCCGAGCAGCACAAGCTGCCGCGCACGCCTGGGCGCCTCGCCGAACTCGTGGACTTGCCGATCTCGCTCGAAATCTCAACGCTGATCGGGAGCTATTTGGATTCCTCCCTGCGGCTCGGCGAACGGACCGCTGGATTGCACCTGGCTTTGGCCGCGGAGGTGGACGACAAGAGCTTCGCTCCGGAGCCGTTTAATCCGCACTTTCAACGCTCGCTTTATCAGTCGATGCGGAATCTGGCGGTGCAGAATTTTGGGTTGTTGCGGAAGCGCCTGAAAACAATTCCGGAAGAAGTGCGGCCGATTGCCGAGCGCGTGGCGCAGCTCGAGCCGGAGGTGCTCCGCCGGTTTCGATCGGTTTACGAGCATCGGATTCATTCGATGCGGATCCGGACGCACGGCGATTTTCATCTGGGGCAAGTTCTGTCGACCGGCAAAGATTTTTTCATCATCGATTTCGAAGGCGAACCGGCGCGAGCGCTCAGCCAGCGGCGGATCAAGCGGTCGCCGCTCAGCGATGTGGCCGGGATGCTGCGGTCGTTTCATTACGCCTCCTACGCGGCTTTGCACAAACAGCGTGAGATCGGCAACCTCACCCCCGAAAAAGTCTCCGCCATGCAGCCGTGGGCGGAGTTTTGGTATTTCTGGGTTGGCGTGAGTTTTCTGAAATCGTATCTGCCGCCGCTGGTCCAAAATGGCTTGCTGCCCGAAAACCGCGAGGAAGTCGTGATTTTGCTCGAGGCGTATCTGCTCGAAAAAGCGATTTACGAGCTCGGGTATGAATTAAACAACCGGCCGGATTGGGTCCGCATTCCCCTGCACGGCATCATCCGCTTGATGGGGGGTGTGCCTTGAGAAACAGCGAAGCGCTCTTCTTGCGCCAGCTCGCTTGCGAGTGCGGCGTCGAGGCCTCTTACGCCGATGTCAGCGGCAAACGCCGAGTGGCGACGCCCGAGACGCTGAAGAAAGTGCTGTCGGCCTTGGGCGCGGCGGTGAAGAACGCCGAGCAAACACGCGATTCCTTGCGGCGTGAACGCGAGCGGACTTTCCGCGAGAGAGTTGAACCGGTGATCGTCGCGTGGCAAAGCGAGCGAAACGGAGTCCTAGTCAGCTGGCCGGAAAGCGAGTCGGGCAGCGCGGTCGAGTGCCGGCTCCGCGCGGAAAACGGCGGCGGCAAACGTTGGGCGGCCCGGCCTCGTGATTGGACGTTCGTCCGGAAACAGAAAATCGAGGGGGTGAACTACGTCACGAGTCGAATGCCCCTGAGCGACCGGATGCCAGCGGGATATTACGATTTGGAAATTGAAACTGGCAGCGCGCGGTTCCGATCGCTTGTGCTGGCCGCGCCGCGCCGCGCGTTTCGGGAGGAGCCAGGGCGAAAGCGGTGGGGTTTATTCATTCCGACGTATGCGCTCCATTCCGAGCGCGGTTGGGGGGCTGGCGACCTGAGCGACTTGGAAAGAGTTTCGGCGTGGGGAGGCAAACACGGCGCCACCGTCGTGGCCACTCTCCCGTTGTTGGCCGCGTTTCTCGATTGGCCGTTCGAGCCAAGCCCGTACGCTCCGGCCAGCCGGCTTTTCTGGAATGAATTTTACCTGGACATTGAATGGGCTTGTCGAAGCTGCGGCCAGCAGCGGCTCTATAAAAAATTACGCGCAGCTGCCCAAGCCAAGACACAGCAACTCGAACGCGCTTCGCTGGTGAGATATCGCGAAGTCATGAATTTGAAACGCGCGGCGCTGGATCAGCTGGCCAGCGCCTTTTTTTCGTCCGGTTCATCCGCCACGAAGCCGTTTTGCGCGTTTGTGCAAAAGAGCCCAAGGGTCGAGGATTATGCCCGCTTTCGGGCTGCCATGGAGCGCCGCAAAAAGAGCTGGCGGGAATGGCCGGCGCGGATGCGCGAGGGCTCACTGCAACCTGGCGATTACGATGAACGGGCGCGCCGGCGCCACTTGCTCGCGCAATGGTTGATGGAAGAACAGCTCACGAGGATATCCTCTGATGCGCGAAAAGCCGGCCGGCTGTTTTATTTGGACCTGCCCCTGGGCGTGCATCCGGAGGGGTACGACGCCTGGCGCGGCCAAGAAGTTTTCGCCCATGGAGCCAACACCGGCGCGCCGCCTGACGCTGTCTTCACCAAAGGCCAGGATTGGGGATTCGCTCCGTTGCATCCGCGCGGCATTCGCGAGCAGGGATACCGATATGTTCGGGAATATTTGGAGACACACATGCGCCACGCCGGGCTGCTGCGCCTCGATCATGTGATGGGTTTGCACCGGCTCTATTGGGTCCCGCATGGCGCTTCTGCCAGCGAGGGCGCATACGTTCGTTACCGCCCGGACGAATGGCACGCGATCCTCAACATCGAATCGCATCGGCGCCGAACAGCGTTGGCCGGTGAAAACCTGGGAACGGTTCCACCCGAGGTCAACGCTGGATTGTCTGCGCATGGAATTCGCGAACTTTATGTTGTCGCGTACGAAGCCCAGCCGGAAGCCTCGCCGCCGTTGCGAAAGATTCCTTCGCTTTCGGTCGCCAGTTTGAACACGCATGACATGCCGGCGTTCCGCGCGTTTTGGGAAGGCCGAGACCTGGATGATCGGTTTGACCTCGGCCTGCTCAAGCCAAAGGAACTCAAGGCCGAAACGGCTCGGCGCGAGAAGCTGCGCAACGCTTTGCTAAGATTTTTGCGCCGGAGACGTTTGCTCGAGATGGAATCCGGAGAGGAAGTGGAAAGTGTTTTCAGGGCTTTGTTAATGCACATGAGCGCCAGCGCGGCCGAATGGGTGTTGATCAATCTCGAGGATCTTTGGCTCGAGACGCAGCCGCAGAATGTCCCGGGCACTTCGGTGGAGCGCCCAAACTGGCGCCGCAAAGCGAAGTTGAGTTTGGAGGAGATTCAGCGCTGCCCGAAACTGGCGGAGATTTTGGCGGAAGTGAATCGGCTGCGGGAGAAAGATTCACCCGCGGCGGCGACTCGCCCCCGATGAAAATCGAAAAGAGGCGCCAGGCCCGGCGCTGCAGCCCGGGCAGGTCATCGAGCAGTCTCTATTGAACTTGAACCGCTGAACCTGAAAACGCTCAACGTGCAACGCTCAACGTGCAACGCTCAACGCTCAACGCTCAACGCTCAACGCTCAACGCTCAACGCTCAACTTTAAACGTGCAGAGAACCAGCCTGCTGGAAGTCGAGCAGTTTCGACGCCGCAGCCTAAAGGCCGCGTTTCCCGAGCATTTGACTGTTGCTGGGCGCGTCTGCGGAAGGCAGCGTTACGCTGCAGGAACGGCTGGCTCATGGAACGATTGGGGAGAGAGGGAGCAATGTGAACGCGCAAAAACATAGTGAGGAGGCGGGCGCGCCTCCATTTTTGACCGAGGAGGATGTGCATCGGTTTGCCGAGGGGACGCATGCCCGGATCTACCGAAAACTGGGCGCTCACCTCGCCAGGCGTGATGGCGTGGACGGAGTCTATTTCGCCGTTTGGGCTCCGAACGCGGATGCGGTTTCGGTTGTGGTCGAGAGCGATTCCGAGCGGAGCGGCATGCACGCGCTGAACCGTTTTGCCGGCTCGGGTTTGTGGGACGGTTTCGTGGGCTGCATGTACGCAGGTGCGCGGGGGTGGCGAGAGTTTAGTGTTGTGAGTTCGATGTTGATACCATGTGCCTGTGTCTCGTGGCTAGTCT
>Ga0082335_1003064_pt1 | contig 28599 bp, 25 predicted proteins | sample Subgrocontami58m_FD_72375 | JGI IMG/M metagenome (GOLD analysis project Ga0082335, IMG submission 72375) | Subsurface groundwater microbial communities from S. Glens Falls, New York, USA - GMW37 contaminated, 5.8 m (SPADES assembly) (version 2) ...
ACATGAGTAACCCCTGGGCGCTTTGGCGCAGGCGCTTAATCGACAATGCGCAGCTTGCGTTTGCAATGCAAGCTAAATTGGCCAAGGGAGTTGCGTTCATGCGCCATCGCTCTACTCGACTAGCCGAGCAAAATTCTACTGCCTATACCTGTTGTCCCCGCCTATTTTCTATATTCCCCATGCCCCGCTCTACCGTTGTCAGACGCGATTCTATGGTTTTCCTCAACCCCATTTATAATTCGCTCTCTAAAATCTCCAGCCCGTCGAACCGGTCGATGAGGAAAAGCAGGCCATCCTCGCGGTGATAGACGTCGTTACTCTGGACTGTCTTTTGTCCCCTTCCGGGGAGGGGGACGTAAAAGCCGACCTCTGTTGGTAAATAAGGGTTCGAAATATCAATGGCCCTGAGCCCCCCTGAGAACCAGGTGACATAGAGGGTGGTGCTGCGGACCTGTTCGGCGGGCTGGTGGGCGCCAAAGCGGTCGTCCGGGCCTGGCGCGCTGTCATCCGGCAGCATGAAGGTCGAGATGGGGATGGGGCGCGTCTCTTCAGTGATGTCCACTATCCACAAAAAAGCCGGGGGTTTCGGCGTCAGTTTCTGCGCCTCTTCATCGGTCACCACCATGATGTCCCGCTCCATGATCTTCCAGGGCATGGGGAGCGTTGTGTGGGTGGGGGCAGGGTAGGGCGGGCTCCAGTCAAGATGACTTACCAGCTTGGGTTTGCTCATGTCGGAGATATCGAGGATGACGAAGCCGCCATGCCAGTAGCTCACGTAGAGCCGGTTGCCCCTCCTGATCGGGTGGTGGCAGCGGTGCGCTGTTCCTTCCCACGCGGGAGTTTCGCCGCCTCCGATCCATTGTCCGGGCATCCACCAGCGTCCGGCCTCTTGCGGTCTAGCGGGATCTTTGAGGTCCAGGATCATTGCGATATTACCGAGGTATCCCTCTATGCACGGAGAGATGTAGGCATACCTTCCGTCAAAGGTGAAGCGGTGGACGCCTCTCCCCCCGGCCTTAAAGAAAGCGATTTCGCGCGGCTTGGCCTTGTTGGAAATGTCGAATATCTTTAGTCCTCCCTGAGCCTCTTTATTGGATTTGTACCGCTCGTAGTTGACCAGCATCACGTCTCCGCTGACCCTGACTTTATGCGAGTGGATTCCCTCCGGCACTTCGAGCTGAGAGACGAGCTTGGGGTGTTTAGGATCGCGCACATCGACGATCGAGGTTCCGTAGGGGGGGTCCATGTGGCCCACATAGGCATATCCGTTCTCCACGGCCACCAAGCCGCCGCCTGGAAGATCCATTCTTCCTACCTGTTTGATCTTGAGACTGGTGCCGAACTTGACTTTCCCGCTGGTTGCCATAGTTGCCTCCGTTTAGTTGCTACATCCGTCGTGCGCACGCGCGACTGTTTCTACCTCTCTTACTGCCGGTAGACCTGATCGATAAATCCGGAACGCTCCAGTTCGGCAATGAAGGCATTGTCGATGAATTGATTGGGCTTTGCCGATTTTGCCGCCGGGTGTTGGGAAAAATCGATCAGGGTTTGAATCGCAGCAGTGGATACATAGGGGGATTTTTCCCAGGCCACTAAGAAAGAACGGTAGCTTTCATCGAGATCCTCCTGGCTCGTCGTCTTGGTGTACTTGGCGATCACCTTCTTCGTCTTTGCGGGTTCGCTGCGAATAAACTTCAATGCCTCCACATAGGCCTGAAGGTAGCGTTTTAGGAGATCGGGATGGTTCCTGACAAAAGAGCCTGTAGTCCCCACGCCGGCTTGAATAACCGGAATGTTCTTTTCCGTGATATTGACCAGCTCTTTCAGGCCGACCTGGCGCGCCTTCAGTGTCGTGGGAGGCGACAGGATCCCGGCAGCCACGGTCCCCTGAATGATGGCGGCGAGAATTTCCGGCACCCCTTTCACGTAAAGGATTTGGCTGTCCTTCCCGGGGATGAGCCCCGCCTCTTTGAGCAGGATCCGTGAGGCGAAGTCGGTCGATGAATTGGGCTGGGTCGCCCCGATGGCTTTTCCCTTAAGATCGGCGAGCTTTTGCAGATCCGGCTTGCTGTAAAGGGAAAAGACAAAACGGTTGACCATCCCCGCGACATAAAACACGTCGGCGCCCTGCAGACGGGCGTCCACCAATTCGGGACCGCCGTTGACGATGTCGAGACTTCCCCCAAGCAGGGCCTGCACTTCGGTCGCAGCCCCGATAAGTTTGGGATCTGTCTTCAATCCGTATTTGGCAAAAAGCCCTTCCTCATGGCCGATCCACACAGGGGTATACGCCGCGCTGACCGCGCCGTAATTGATCTTGAGTTCTACCGGCTCCGCGCTCCATAGATCTCGACCAAATAGAATGATCAAAACCAGCAGAGAAATAAAAAAAATCTTACATTGTCTCATGGTTGCCTCCTAGGCCCGTGATATCCGAGTTGAGTTCACGCTTTTTTCCAGATGAACCGACAGCTCTCCCTTTTGGATGGTTATCCTACGGCAGTCTGATTGTTTAGTTAACTCTCCGACCAAGGTTACTAAAGGATGACTTGGTGTCAAGTACTCCTCGGGCGGGCCTGCAGCCTGCATGGCCGTAACATCATCTTCTCCCGCGAAATAGCGGAGCAGCAGCTTATCGTCGGAGATCCCGGAGCCGCCCAGCTTTTGTCTCAGCTCTTTTATCGAGAGCTCGGGAGGTCTCCACTTGGCCAGCTCTCTGGCCCGCGGCCTGCTCAGGATCATATCCCTGACGTTCGGCTCCATCGAGGAGCTTTCCTCTTCTCCCCAAAGACCCAGGGCGTATTGGATGACTTCGTCGGTAACCTCTTTGTAGCGCTCGTCCAGGATAACATTCATAGTTGCCTGGGAACCTACGAACTGAGAGTAAGGAGTAACCATGATGGGATAGCCGAAGTCGGCTCGCACCCGGGCAGTTTCCGCGAGGACTTCTCCGACCCGCTTCTCCATGCCGATCCTGGAGAGCTGATGGCGGAAGTTCGAGATCATGCCCCCGGGAACCTGATGGATGTAATGATAGCTGTCGTACTCGACCGGCTTACCGATCGGTAGATTTTCCCGTCCGGCGATGAAGGTGAAATGTCGCGCCACCGGCTGTAGCACATCTTCATTGATCGCCGGAGCATAACCCATGGCACGGGCGTTCGCCGCCACGTTAAATAGGGAGGGATTGGAGGAACCATGCGCCAATGGAGGAATGGCGGTATTGAGCGATTGGATTCCCAGCCGCAGCGCCTCCAGGCAGCACAGCGGGCCAAGACCCGTGTTGCAGTGGGTATGGAGCTCTACCGGTATGCCGTTGGAGTTCTCAAGAACCACCGGCACCAGCGTCCGCGTGCGCTCAGGCGTGAGCAATCCGCCGGGGTCTTTAAGACAAATGCGAAAGGCATCCAGCCTTCCTGCGGCGCGGGCCTTCCCGGCATAGTATTCATCGGTGTGTTTGGGAGAAACCGAGAAGATGAGATTGACGATCGGCTCCAGCCCCGCGCTGCGGGCGCTACGCACTGCATCTTCCCAATGCGCCGGGGTGTTCGAAGGATCGGAGATCCTTATCTCTCTCACGCCATTGGCTGCCAGCCGCTCCACCCAAAGGTTCGATACTGATAAAGGGGTAATGTGAAAAGCGGCCATGTATCTGCTCCGGATCGCGCGGAGAGGCGTCTTTGTAATCCGCCCGGCCACCAGCCTGAGCCGCTCCCAGGGATCATCGCGCAGCTCCCGGACACATTTTTTAAAGAAGGCCGCGGCGATTATCTCAATCGCCTCGAAGCCCGCCTGGTCCATCCGGGATGCAGCGGGGAGGATCATTCCCGTCTTCATCCCGGTGGCCCACAGGCTCATCTGGCCGTCGCGGAGAGTGGTGTCGACGAAACGAACCTCCCCCATAGCGAATGGCTGGGTTTAAAATTTTAAGCCAAGAAACTTCTTGGCATTCTCCAGAAGAACCTTAGACCGGACCTCTGGCTTTATATTGAGCTGCTGAAACTCCTCCATCCAGCGCTCGACACCGATCGCCGGCCAGTCGGAACCGAACATCACCTTGTCCTGAAGGAGCGTATTGACGTTATGGACCAGCTCGGCGGGAAAATACTTCGGCGCCCAGCCGGAAAGATCGATGTAATAATTGCTCTTGTGCCGGCAGATGGCGAGGCTTTCCGCTGTCCAGGGCCAGGTCGGATGGGCCGAGATGATCTTCAGCTCGGGAAAATCCGCCGCCACGTCGTCGAGGTGGATCGGCTGGCTGTACTTAAGTTTGGTGCCCATGCCGCCGGGGGTGCCGGCGCCGGCAGCGGCCATGCCGCCGTGGAACAGAATAGGCAGGCCAAGCTTCTGTGCCTCCTCCCAGAGCGGGTAAAAGCGCGTGTCGTTGGGGTAGAAGTGTTGTCTGGCCGGGTTGAGCTCGCCGATGCCATGCAGGCCCAGCTCTTCCTTGCAGCGGCGGATTTCGTCCAAGGCAAGCTTGCCCGTCCACGGATCGATGGCGCCATAGGCCAAAAACACATCAGGATACTTGCGCACATATTCGGCAACATGATCGTTAGGCACGGGGGCCATGCCGGTCACGGTCTCGTCCCTGGTGTTCATGATTACGGCCATCATCTTGCGCTGGCGGTATTGGTCGGCCAGCTCGTCCATAGAAACAGGCTTGCGCTCCCTGCCAAAGTAGCGCGCCATCTGCTGGACCCGCGCGCCCTTTGATTTCAGCGTCAGCTCGTCGCAAAGGTGAATGTGCACATCGATAGCAATGACTTCCATAACATTACCTCCTTCTTAAAATTTGTTCTGTTGATTCAGATCGTCTTTCCCAGAGTAAGCGATAATCCGAGTTTTTGCACCTGGATCCGGCTATAGTCTTTTCGCCTGGTCAGCTTCTCAATCAATGTGATCACGGGATGCCTCGCGGTGACGTACTCCTTCGGCGGGCCGGCCAGGCGCATGGCTTCAATCTCCTCTTTGCGCAGCAGCCAGCGCAGCAGCAGCTCATCGTCCGAGACTCCGGCCCCTCCTATTTTGCGCCGCACCTCCTCGATGGATGGCTCCGGGGGCACCCACCTGGCCAGTTCCCTGGCGCGGGAGCGGCTGAGGATCTTGTCCTTGACGTTGGGATCCATCGTGGTGCTTCCTTCTTTGCCCCACAGTCCCAGCGCGTACTGGATGACCTGATCGGTCGCCTCCTTGTAGCGCTCTCCAACGATGACGTTGATAGCGGCCTGGCTGCCGACGAATTGAGAGAGGGGTGTGACCATGATCGGGTAGCCGAATTCAGCGCGCACGCGGCCGGCTTCCTCCAGCGCATCTCCCACCTTCTCCTCCATTCCCACCTTGCGGAGTTGATGGCGGAGATTGGAAACCATTCCTCCAGGCACCTGGTGGAGGTATTGAGAGTAATCGTACTCGACCGGCGCCCCGATCGGAAAGCCTTCCCGTTTGGCAATAAAAGTGAAGTGCTCCGCTACCGGCTTGAGCAGCTCTTCGTCGATGGCCGGCGTGTAGCCCAGGGCGCGTGCGTTCCTGGCCACATTAAAGAGCGAAGGGTTGGAGGAGGCATCGGCAAGAGGCGGGATGGCGGTGTTCACCGTCTTGATCCCGAGCTTGATCGCCTCCAGAGCGCACAGCGACCCGAGGCCCGTGGTGCAGTGCGTATGAAGCTCCACAGGGATGCCTTTGCTATTCTTAAAGATCAAAGGAACGAGCGCCCGCGTGCGCTCCGGAGTCAAGAGCCCTCCCGGATCCTTCAGGCAGAGCCGGTAAAGAGGCAGGGAGGCGGCTTGACGCGTCCTTTCCGCGAAGTACTCGTCCGTGTGTTTGGGGGAAACCGAGTAGATGATATTCACGATAGGGTCCAGCCCTATCTCTCGGGAGAACTGCACTTTGCGCTGCCAGCTTGAGAGGTCGTTCCACTCGTCCGATATCCGGGCCTGACGCAACCCGTTTGCGGCCATGCGCTCGAGAAAGAGCCGGTAGACGGAATGCGGCGTGATCTCGAAGGTATTGACCCTGCCGGCGATGAGTCGGAGAGGGGTCTTGGTGACGCGCTTCGCGATGAGCCGGACTCGCTCCCAGGGATCCTCTTTGAGCTCGCGCACGCACTTTTTCAGGTGCGAGCTGGAAATAAGCTCTATCGCCTCGAATCCCGCGTCGTCGATCCGCTTGGCGACGGGCAGCATCATGCCCGTGGTCATATTTTCAGCCCAAAGGCTCTGATGACCGTCGCGCAGCGTGGTGTCGACGAACTTAACCTCACTCATCATTGCTTCTCCCGGTTGGACCTTTATTCAGCTCCTAACTCAAGCAGGGAGGATGTGGCCAGGAACTTTTCCAGCCACTTCGTGTTCACATTTCCTTTTATGTAATCAAGCTGGCATACGAGCAGGCGGAGAAAGGGGATAGTGGTCTCAATGCCGGAGACTATAAAGCTCGCGAGCGCCTGCTGCATCCGCGCGACGGTTTTCACCCGATTCTCCCCTCGGACGATCAGCTTGGCCAGCAGCGAGTCATAGAAGGGGGGGACCGTGTAGCCGGCATAGCCGTGGCTGTCCACGCGTATATCAGCCCCGGAGCTGGGTTGCCACCGGGTGATTTGTCCGGGACAGGGCCGGAATCCGTCTTTGGCCGATTCGGCGGTGATCCGGCATTCGATCGCATGCCCGCTGAATTGCACCTGGGACTGGGAAAGAGTCAGCGCATGGCCGTTGGCAATCCGGATCTGCTCCTGCACCAGGTCGATACCGGTGATCGCCTCGGTGACCGGGTGCTCGACCTGGATCCGGGTGTTCATCTCGAGGAAGTAAAACCGTTCATGGTCCTGGTCCAGAATGAATTCCACGGTGCCGGCATTTTCGTACTTCATGTTTTTAGCGATGATGACGCCGGCCGCGCGGATCTCCTCCCTGAGCGCATCAGAAATGGAATAGGCGGGAGCCTCTTCGATGACTTTTTGATGGCGGCGCTGCAATGAGCAGTCGCGCTCGCCGGCGTGAATCACATTTCCAAAGCGATCGCCGAGCACCTGGACCTCGATATGCCTCGCGTTAGGGATGTAGCGCTCGATGTAGAGCGTCTCATCGCCGAAAGCCGTGCGCGCTTCCGCAGCGGCCGTTTCAAAGGCCCCCTGGAGCTCCCCGTTCTTCGTGACGATCTTGATTCCCCGTCCACCACCGCCCGCAGCGGCCTTGATCAAAATTGGCAAGCCTATCTCTTTTGCGATTTGCAGGCCCTCTTGAAAGCTATGGACCTTTTCCGAGCCCGGGATTATCGGAATGCCGTAGCCGCGGACGATCTCCCGGGCCAGCAGTTTATTGCCCATCTTTAGGATGCTCTCGGGGCGCGGCCCGATGAACTGTACCTTGTTCTGCTCGCAGGCTCGAGCTAGCTCAGGCCTCTCGGCGAGAAAGCCGTATCCCGGGTGGATGGCATCCGAGCCGGTCCCCAGGGCGGCGGCGATGAGGGCCTCTACCCTCAAATAGCTGTCCGCGGCGCGCGCCGGGCCGATGCACACAACGCGATCCGCTTCCTTCGAAGGCAGGCTCTCACGGTCGGCTGCCGAGACCGCCAGGACCGATTCTATCCCCAAGGCTCGGCACGCCTTGATGACGCGCAGCGCGATCTCACCTCGGTTGGCCACTAGGATGCGCGTGATGGCCATCCGGCTTTACCCTTTGCCTTTTGGTTTTACGAGCATGACGGTCTGGCCGTATTCGACAAACTGCCCGCCCTGGACACAGATCTCCTCAACGACCCCTCGGACGCCGGACCTTATAGCATTGAAGACCTTCATCACCTCGATGAGACCGACGGTCGTATCCTCGTCGATGTTACCGCCCACCTCGACGAAAGGAGGCGCCCCCGGCTCCGGCGTGATATAGAACGTGCCCACCATCGGCGCATTGATAGGCACGGTCCCATCCCGGACAACGGCCTTGGCTTTCGGCTGAGGCTGTTCCGCTTGGGTCTTCACCTCCGCTTCCCTGGCTTTAGGCGCCGGTTCGCTGGAAACTGCGGGACCGGCTGCAGGTTGGGGATCACTGAAGGCGGCCACAGGAGCGCTGCTCATGTATCCCCCCTTACTCACAACCAGTTTCAGGTCCCCCATCTGCAATTGGAGGAAGTCAAAGCTCGATTTTTCTATGAGATTTAAGATCTCAAGCACATCATCTTCGGTTAAATCCATAGCTTCTCCTCTTATCTGATTTTTAATCCTTTTCTCTGTTTTTCTTCTACCACCTTCCACCCCTCTTCCGCGTACCATTCGATCTGACGAAACAGACCGTTCAATATGCCCACGTCTCTCTCTTCCAGGCCCGCCCGGCCCAAGAGACGTCGCAGGGCCAAGAGAATATGTTCCGGGTTCTGCGGATTCAGGAAACCGATCTTTAGCAGGGAGGAGCGCATTATGTCAAAGAGGCGCTCGATGTTTTCTGCGGCAGCGCGGGAAATCATTTCCCGCGGGACCTTTTCCAGGGCGGCCAGGGAAAGCTCGTACAGGCAGATCATCACGGCCTGGGCTACATTCAGAGAAGAGTAGCCCGGGTGGGTCGGGATGGTGATCAGCCACTGGCAATATTTCAAGTCCCGGTTGCTGAGCCCGTGATCCTCCGGACCGAAGATAAGGGCGCACTTGGCGGCGCGGGCTGAAGAGAGGATCCACTGCGACACTTCCCGCGGCGAGCGGCTGTGGCTGCGGTAAAGGCCGCTGCGGCAGGTGGTTCCAACCACCAGGCCGCAGTCCGCCACCGCCTCGCGCAACGTGCCGAAGCGGCGGGCCTCCTGCAGGATATCCTTGGCGTGGACCGCCATTGCCCGGGCCCAAAAGCTCTTAGTGCGTCCGCCGCCGACGATAGCCAGATCCTTTAGCCCCATATTTTTCATCGCCCTGGCAACCGAGCCGATGTTGCCGGAGCCTTTCGGCTCAACCAGAACGATGCGGATGTTTTCCAGCATAAAACGATTCCCTCGGGGAGCACGCCTTCGGCTGCGGCCGAAGCGTGTCTCGGAGAAAAGAGCCTCCTCGGGGACGACTCTTCCGAGCGCAGCCGATGGCATAGCTCCCTCGGGGAACGCGCTCTCAGCTGCGGCCGATGGAGCAGTGCTTTAACCGAACCTTTTCGTCTCTACGTCCGCAGCCTCATTCGCGCTCCCCTCGCTCGCTTTCGACTCCTCCGTCCCTCAGAAAGGCATCCAGACTTCCTCCATCTCCGGGACCTTCCTGTCCCCGTAGCGAAGATCGGCTCGGAGGCGTTGGAACTCTCTGCGAAGCCGAGGACAAGCGGCATCGATGTCTGAGCCCGTTTTTGTCCTTTGGGCGAGTTTCGATGCTGCCCGAGGCAAGCAGTTAGAGTTCCAGCCGATGAGACGCCGAAGCCGATGGGATAGGGAGGTCCCTTTTCCCCCATTGCTTTCGGCGCGAGAGGTAGGCCCCCGAACGGAGCTTCCCGACGAGGAGGTGCTATCCTCCCTTCCCAAACGGGCAAAATTTATTTTTAAAAATGACCTCGCGGTTCTTCTTATCGAATTCCGTCCGATAGTCAAAATTCTCATTCATAATAGAGCCTATGTCCTGAATGTGTTCGGCGCCGAAGATGTGCCCCAGCTCGTGGATCAGCGCTACCACGTCCATCTCAGGCTCCGCATTGGGCCCGCGGTAATAAAACGGTCCCGACACGGAGCTTACCAGATAATTTCCCAGTCCCTGCCGGCAGTCCCCGATGCGGTCGACGCGCGCCCTGCCGCCGACATAGGCATTCACCCGCTCTCCGGTAAAGACGATGACAAGATCGTAACTCCCCCCGGGATCTTTCAAAGGGACCTCTGCTTTGACGCGGCTCATGAGAGCCGGCGTCGATGGGATTCTGTCTTTAAGCGGCCAGGGGGCGACGGTTTGCGTAACAAAGCGAATGCCGAATTCTCTTTCAAAGTAGTCCGAGGCCGCCTCGATGAGTCCCCGCACCTCTTCGACCCATCGCGGATTTTCCTCTCTGAGCTTGAGATCTCCCAGGGCCTTTACTTGCACGACTCTTTGCGGGGTTCCAGAGTCAGCCAGCGTACAGGAAGACAGCAGCAGGAGACTAAGGATGGAGCAGGTTATCTGTCGGGGCGTAATCATCGGTAAGCACGGGGACGTCGTTATCGTCCAGCTTGGAGTTGTGGTATGAGGCCGCAATATCTCTCAAGGAATTGGGGAAGAGGTCCCGGCCCAGAGAAGCGGCGTGTTTCGTGATCTCGCGGATGTCGAGCCGCTGGCGTTCTTTGGTGGCTATGACAATGACGTTCTGGATGGTGTCAAGGCTCACGCCGCTCGTCCCGCGGGTAGGAAAGATATAGATCTGCGGAAAGATCTCGCGCAGGGTTTTGACCACCGAGCGGGTAATCCTGCCTCCCGGCCCGGTGACGGCCCCGATGATATTCGCCACTACGATCCCGCTAGGCGCGAGTTTTCGCTCCGCCACCTGGAAGAACTCGCGCGTGGTAAGATGGAAGGGGATAGCATCGGTATAGTAGGCGTCCAGTAGAATCAGGTCATAGCGCTGCGAGGTCCGGGTTAGAAAAAGCCTCCCATCCTGGGCGTGGACGCGCAGGTTCTTTCCTTCCTTCAAAGAGAAATATTTCCTGGCGACCTGAATCACCTCGGGATCGATCTCGGCGACATCGATCTCCATCGCGGGAAACTCTTTATTATATTTTTTCGGTATCGAGCCGCCCCCCAGGCCGATGATCAGCGCCTTTTTCGCGTCCGGCCTGAAGGCTAATCCGAGCGAAGCATAACGCGAATAGAGCAGGCGCAATGTCGTAGGGTCGTTCAGATTCATGGCGCTCTGCAGGGTGCGGTCGAAGTAGAGATAGCGGGCATCTTCGTCCTCTTCGACGCGGATGTGGTGATAGAAGGTGTCCTTCTCAAAGATGACTTTTGCCTGGGCAAGAGGGGCAAGCGCGCCGGAGACCACCGTCAAGAGAAAGAAAGTCGCCGCTGTCTTGGCCATGGTGGCGCTCCTTTCCATTTTATCGAGCCGGAAGCGCACCAGCGGCCACAGGAGAAGCGAAAGTAGCATAAGAGTCATTCCAAGCGAGTGGATGATGTTACTTACTCCGATGACGGGGATGAGATAGAAGGCGGTAAGCAGGGTCCCGAAGATGCTGCCGCAGGTGGATAGCGCGTAGAGATTGCCGGCGGTGCTCCCGACTGTGGCGAGGGTCGTCGCGGCCAGGCGGATGGCATAAGGCGTTACGGTACCCAGAAAGATCCCTGGAAGGAGAAAGAAGATCGTGCTGGCAATGAGGGGGTTGAGGCGGCTGCCGAAATCCACTTCAGCGATCGAGAAATTGATCGAGGGATAAATGAACGGGAGAAAAAAGATCAGGACGCCCGGAATGAGCAGCAGCACCAGCAGCCGCCCGAATGACGGGCTGCGCTCGGAGAGCCATCCGCCCCAGTAGTAGCCGACGCTTAAGGCCGCCAGGACCACGGAGATCAGGCTTCCCCAAACAAATATGGAGCTGCCGAAGTAGGGGGCGAGCATCCGGCTGCCGACGATTTCCAGCGCCATGAGCACTGCCCCGCTGATAAAGACGACGATATTCAGCAAAAAACGGATCATTTTAGCTTCCCCAGCCCCGGTCCTCTTCCTCATCCACCAGGGTTACCGGCTCCAGCATCTCTTCGGGGATTCCCTCAATGAACTGGGATGGGCGGGAGAGAACGGTGCGCAGCCCGCGATCGAAAATTTTAACCGGATAAGTAATGAAAAGGTTTTCCTTGGCCCGAGTGGCCGCCACGTAGAGGAGTCTTCTCTCTTCCTCCAGCTCTTCCTCGGTGTCGATATTGTAATAGGAAGGAAATCTTCCCTCCAAAGCCCAGATGATGAAGACCGAATGCCACTCCAATCCCTTGGCCGAATGGATCGTGGAAAGCACCAGCGGGCCTTCGTCCGGATCCACCGCCAGAACCCCATCGACGCTCTCCGTAGGCGGCTCCAGGGCCATGTCGCTCAGCAGCCGCTCGAGGTTGCGGTAGCGCTCGGTCATCCCTTGAAAGTGTTCCATGTCCCTCAACCGCTTCGGATAATCCTCCGGATATTTTCGTTTGAGGATCGGCACGTAATACTGCATCAGGTACTGGGCCTTCTCCGCCGGCCGCTCTCCCTCTCTACAGACCTCCAAAACCTGGGCCAGCATTCTTAAACCATGCGCGACCTTACCTTTCGCTTCGAACGAGCGCAACCTTTCGGTAGGGTTCGAACCTTCGAGGAGCCAGTGGATGATCTTTTGGCTTTGCTGCGCCCCCACGCCTTCCAGAAGCAGCAGCGTCCGGCTCCAAGAGATGGCGTCCTGCGGATTCGAAAGGATCCTCAGGTGGGCGAGGAGATCTTTGATGTGGGCGCTTTGTATGAACTGAAATCCGCCGCGCTTCACAAACGGGATGTTGTGGCGCGCGAGCTCAATTTCCAGATCGAAAGAATGGAAGCTCGAGCGGAAGAGAACGGCGATATCCCAGAGCGGCACCCCTTCTTCTCTTAGCTCCAATATCTTCTGGCAGACAAAGCGGGATTGCGCCTGCTCGCTTTCCGCCTGGACAAGCAGCGGGGTATCGCCGTCTTTCTTGCTGGTAAACAGGCTCTTCTCGTATCTCTCCCTGGCGCGCCGGATAATTTCGTTGGTGAAACTCAGGATCGGCTGGGTGCTGCGGTAGTTCTCTTCGAGGGATATGATCCTGGTGCCGGCAAACTCTTTGGGAAAGTCCATGATGTTGCGGAAATTGGCGCCGCGAAAGGAATAGATACTCTGGGCGTCGTCGCCGACGACCATGACGTTGTCATGGGTTGCGGCCAGAAGGCGGACGATCTCGGCTTGAAGCCGGTTGGTATCCTGGAATTCATCCACCATGATGAAGCGGTAGGTGTCGGAGAGGCGGCGGCGAATTTCCTCGTGGCCTGCCAGCAGATTCCTGAGCCTGGTCAGAAGGTCGTCGTAGTCGAGCAGGGACTTACCCTTCTTGTAATCCACGTAGCGTTCGTAAAGGCGGAGCAGCTCCTCGAGCGAGTCGGTGAGATGGGGATAGTCCCGCTCGATCAATTCCGGAATGGTGCACTGTTTATTGAGGGCCATGCTGTAAATTTCCCCCACGGTCTGCTTGCGGGGGAAACGCCGCTCTTTGGTGTTCAGTCCCATCTCCGCGCGCAGAAGCTGGATCACGTCCTCGCTGTCCGGCCGGTCCATGATGGTGAAGGCAGGGGAGAGATCGATTTCCCGTCCGTACTGACGCAGGATAGAGTTGGCGAAGGAATGGAAGGTGCCGCCCGATACCCTGGCGCAGCGGTTGTCGATCAGCAGGCTCGCCCGCCGGAGCATCTCCTCGGCGGCCCTGCGGGTGAAGGTCAGGAGCAGGATCGAGCGCGGATCGACGCCGATCTCCACCAGATGGGCCACCCGGAAGACCAGCGTGCGCGTCTTGCCGGTCCCGGCGCCGGCGATGACCAGGAGCGGCCCTTCGGTCGCCGTCACCGCCTCATACTGGGCCTGGTTCAGCTCTTTTTGGTAATCGATCCCCGCAGGGCTGCGCTCAGGCAGGCCGCTTGGTTTTAAAAAATATTTCCGCGCCAAATGAAAATCTCCGGTAAGATCTCACCCTACTAATTTTCCTCGGTTGGAGCAAGGGATTTATCCGCCTGGCGGTTGCTTGTTGCTTTGGATTCCTATTAAAAGGTCGGTAGTTAAGGCGGGAGCGGGCAAAAAAGAATGGACATCTCCGTTGTATTCACAGCGCACATGAAGAGGCGGTTGACCCGGCGGGCGCTGGTCATGCTGGAGCTGGCCTTGCGGCAATTTCCGGAATTGGACGGGAAAGGCATCACCATCGGCTATACCAAGGTCCACCTCGGCAGCGCGGTGCTGCCGCGTTATCCCACGCCCGAATCCAAGTTGACGATCCGACTTAAAGTCCGCAAACTGACCTACAATACTATCGGCCATGAACTGACCCATTTGATACAGGGCCTCTCCAGACAATCGGCGCTCACGAGCCGGATCCCCGCAGGCGAAAAACAGTGCGACGTCTGGACGATCGCGCGCAGCAGCCTGTTTTGCGACGATGCGCCGAGTTATTTGAGGCTGCCGCGCGTCGTGAGAGAAAAGTGGCCGGAGTATGCTCTTTCGGTCCGTTCCCTCTGCATCGCGGCAATAGAAAAACGCAGAACGTACCGCCTTTATCTCCGCTGGCTCGAAGCCGAGATCAAGCAGCTCGCCCGCAGGCCCTTAAGAACAATCAGGGGCGCCAGGCAACTGCCCCTGCCATTGGACGGCTAGGCTTCTCCGCCTCTTTACAGCTGTCTCCCGGTTAAACTAAAATCAATCATCTTGTGAAATTGACAGTTGAGCTAGTGTCCTGGAACTAAAGTTCAGTTAATAAATCTGGGACGGTTTCATGAATATTTTCAGATTTCGAAAGCTTGTCATCCTGAACAAAGTGAAGGATCTCAAAGCTTTAGAGATTCTTCGCCTCCGGCTCAGAATGACACCAGTTATTAAACGGATTTCTGAGACAGCGCACTAGAGGAGGGTAGCTATGAAATCGCCCCTTAAAGTTACCGGTATCGACCACGTCGTACTGCACGTTAAGGAGTTGGCCCGGTCCAGGAAATTCTACGTGGGACTCCTGGGGATGAGCGTGCAGCACGAAAGCTCCTGGCAGCTCTTCCTCAAATGCGGCAGCCAGGGCGTGGCGCTCTTCGAGGTGGAAGAGGAAGAAAGGATACACGGCGGCAGCGAGATGAACCACATGGCCCTGCGTTTAAAGTCCGGTGAATATGAGAAAGTAAAGGCATTATTGGAGGAGACCGGTTGTAAAGTCAGCGGCCGCAGAGGCGATGCCCGCTGTATCTATTTCTCCGACCCCGACGGCCACCGCCTGCAGCTTTTGACGCCGGCGGAGCGGTGAGAAATGAGATCGAAGCGATTTCGCTCTCCGATTCGCCTCCTTTATTTGGCAAGCTTATCCAGGATCGTGGTGTCGTAGAATTCTTTGGGCGCCGCCTTTCCCGCCTCCGGACGAACGGTCGATGCGAGAAAGTCCAGGATACCCTGAAGACCGGCGTCGGAGACCTTCAGGTCCTTGGTAAAGCCAGGTGGATTCGTTTCGAAGTCATAGGTTTTCTGCAACACATCCGGGTCGGATTGCTTCGTGTATTTCATCAGCACGAACATGGCCAGTTTTGGGTCCTCGTACCAGCGTAGATTCGCCTGCCGCAGGGCTCTGAGCAAGCGCAGCCATGTATCCGCCATGGAATGGATTCGGTCTCTCCGAACCACAACGCCGGTGTTCTGGTAGGGTTTGTCGTAGGTATCGACCATGCGGGAAAACCCTGCCGCATCTGCGCTAAAGCTGTAAGGCGGAGCCAGCGTCACGCCCGCGACCTGGCGTGTTTGCAGCGCCTGCCACATAACTCCCGAACTTCCCAGAGGCATGAGCTGCACGTCTGTGAGCTTCAAACCCATCTTTACCAGCGCGACTCGCCCTCCGTAGTCTGCGGGCGTTCCCGGCCGGTTTGTGCCCACAATCTTTCCCCGAAGTTGGGCGGGGCTTCGGATATCCGGCTGCGCGTGGAAGGAGAAGATCATCTTGTTGTGCAATCCCGCAATAAAAGCAACGTTGGCCCCGCTCAGGACAGCCGGTATTACAGACGGCGCGGAGATCACGACGGCATCCACCTCGCCTGCTACAAGGGCAGCCACGGCGATTCTTGCGTCAATGTACACAATTTTTACGTCCAGCCCCTCGCGCTGGTAGGCCCCGATCTCGGTCGCAATCCAGATTGGCGCCATGGTGGTCACCGGGGACACATACGCAATGCGGATCGTAAGCGGCTTTTCCCCGCTGCGCTCTGCGCCTCGAACATCACCGAAGGTTGAGAAGACCAGGAGCCAAAAGATGCTGCAGATCACCGATGCGAATCGACCCATGTTTCCGTTCCTCCGTCGCCTTTATGGCTCAGTGCGGAAACCCTGTCAATCGGTGGGACAATATTCGGGTCATTGCTTGACTTTGCGCATTGATTTTATACACTAACATAACGTAAATTGGTGTATAGAGTATAAAGGGGGGTGGTTTATGCAAAGGACCAATATCGAGCTGGACGAAAAGTTGGTGAAGCAGGCGATGAGGCTGTTTGGCAAGAAGACCAAAAAAGAGCTTGTCAATTTTGCCCTTAACGAGCTGATTCGGCGGGAAAGGGCAAAGGGGATCCTGTCGCTGGAAGGCAAGGTTAAATGGGAAGGTGATCTCCGGGAGATGAGGAGGGGGAGATTTGCGGGTATTGATTGACACCTCAGTCTGGATTGATTTCTTCCGTGGCGCGACCTCCCGCGAAAATGCCCTTTTAAAAGACTGCTTGAGCCGGCGCGATCATATCTTTACCGCAGGAGTGATCGTTCAAGAGATCCTCCAAGGAATCAGAGACGATTCCCAGTACCGTTCAGTCAGAGAATATCTGTTCCTCTTTCCGAAGATTGATTCGGAGTTCTCTGATTACGTGGATGCTGCGGATATTTACCGGAACTTGAGAAAAAAGGGGCTCACTATCGACAGTCCTGTGGACTGCTTGGTTGCTGTGCTGGCTCTCCGCCACCGTCTTTCTCTCCTCCATAAGGATTCCGATTTTATGGTGATATCTCGACATTATCCGCTTGCCATGGTCGGGTAATCTGCCTGGAGGCGGGGAAGAAGTAGAGTTGCGAATGAAAAAAGTTCCCGCGCTGGATTTCCGTAACGTTTCTTATTCTTCCTTCGATGACAAAAAGATTCTGCAGTCGATCAACTGGACGGTCCGGCACGGGGAGCATTGGGCCATTCTGGGTCCGAATGGCTCGGGTAAAACCACGCTCTTAAAGATCGCCTGCGGTTATATCTGGCCGAACGACGGCGGGGTTGTCTACCGAAAAGGCAAGGAGTTGATCGACCTTGGCGAGCTGAGGAAGAGCATCGGCTGGGTCACATCCACGCTCGTGGCCCAAATCCCTCCTCGGGAAACAGCATTGCAGACGGTAGCGTCGGGAAAATTCGCGCAGCTGGGACTTTGGGAGAAGCCCACGAAGAGAGATTACGTCCAGGCCGGAGAATATCTCGACCGGATGGGCTGCTCCCATTTAATGGACCGGGAGTTCGGGACTTTGTCCCAGGGAGAACAGCAGAAGATCCTCATCGCGCGGGCGCGGATGGCCAGGCCTTACCTGATTTTTCTTGACGAGCCATGTGCCGGGATGGACCCGGGGGCGAGGGAGATCTTTCTCGCCGGGCTAAAAAAGCTGGGAAGGCGGAAAATGGTTCCCGCGCTCATCTATGTCACGCACCACATCGAAGAGATCCTGCCGCTGTTTAAAAAAACGCTCATCCTGAAGGACGGCATGGTGCTGGATTCGGGAGACAGCAGCAGAATCCTAAAGCGGGATGTCCTGGAAAAGCTATACGGCGTGTCGCTCGGCATAACGAAAAAGAAAGGACGCTACTGGCCGATTATCAAGTAAACACCAGAGAGCGGCCGTTTGTTAGGCGAAGAAAAATCTTGTAGACTATTTAATGACAAGGAATAGGGGCGGGAAATATGACGGAGAAGGCTATTTTTGGCGCGGGCTGTTTTTGGGAAGTGGAAGCGGAGTTTCGTAAGGTGAAAGGTGTTGTCTCGACGGCGGTCGGATACTCCGGAGGATGGCTCAAGAGGCCGACTTATGAAGATGTGTGCACGGCCCGGACCGGCCATGCCGAAGTGGTCGAGGTCGAGTACGATCCGTCGCAGGTCGCTTATGATCAACTGCTCGAACTGTTTTGGTCCATCCACGACCCGACGACGCTCAACCGGCAAGGGCCGGACGTCGGCACGCAGTACCGCTCGGCCATTTTTTATCACACGCCGGAGCAGAAGGGTTCGGCCGGGGCGTCAAAAAAGAGGCTTGAGGAGATGGGCCGGTACCAGAGGCCCATCGTGACAGAGATTGCCCCGGCAACGGAGTTCTACCGGGCCGAAGAATATCATCAGCAGTATTTCGACAAGCGCGGGTCATCGGGCCACAAGTTTTGGTAAGAGGCAACCTCGTGGCGCCATCCCGCTTTTTCATTCCCAGGTTCCTTACCTTTCTGTTATTGTTTGCCGGCAGCGCTATCGCCCAGGAAGCAGAGGAGAAGAGCGCCCCGCAACAGCTCCAGCCCGGGCAGACCATCTCCAGGGAAGTCGCTCCCGCAAAGCTCAACGCCGATCTCATCAGGACGATGACGGCTTACCGGGTGAGTCTTGAGAAGCTGCTTAAGATCCACGAGCAGGAGTTCAAGAAAAAAGCGGGGGAAGTTCAGGAGCGCAGAGGCTTCTACGAGAAGGGGTACATATCAAGATTGGAGCTGGATCAGAGCCAGCGAGAGCTTGCCGGGGTAGAGGCCAAGATGAGGGAGGTGGAGCAGAAGATCGCGGAAACGAAGACCGCGATCGCCGAGGCTGCGATCTTCGAGGAGCTTCTCAGGCTGCCGCCGTTAAGGGCCGGGGAATACCTGGAGCGGGGGGCTTTGATTCGTTATAACGGAAAAGCCGCCTGGTCCGTCGCCGACGCCGGCAAGATTCAAAAATTTTTTTCTGAAAAGTTCGGCCGCTTGCTGCCGATCAGCGCTTTGGGCCAGACCCCGTTTCATGACCGAATGAGATTTGATCATCATGACGCGGTGGACGTAGCGCTGCATCCGGACAGCTCGGAGGGCAGGGCGCTCATGGCCTACCTGCGCCAGGCGGGCATACCTTATATGGCCTTTCGCAACGGGGTGCCGGGGTTCGCCAGCGGGGCCCACATTCATATCGGCAGACCTTCTCTCAGAGCCGCCCTGCGTTGAGAGGATTATTCTGCCCTTTTTGATTTTGCCAAGCGGTCGAGATCAATGGGAGACCTCGAATGCCTGCCCCAGTCTTAGAAAAACCAGCTTGAATCCAGCCACTTCTCTTTTCAGGCTGCGCCGCGCGGCCTCGGAGTAGATCGTGATTTGATGACGGTAATTTTCCGCATGTCGCGCTAGATCCTTTTTCTCGACGCGGTCGGTCTTGTAATCGGCAAGAAAGAGTTGTCCCTCTCTCTCATAGAGCAGGTCGATGACTCCCTCCATGATCCGGCCGTCCCAGGGAATCAACAGGGGGACTTCGCGCCCGAGGATCCGCGAGGAGCTTAGCTCGCGATAGGCTCCGGAAGAGAAGAAGGACGCCAGGATCTCTTCAAGCTCGCGTTGGAGCTGTTCCCGGTTCGCCTGTTGTTTCGGCTCGATCCACCTGTCCAGGAACGGCTCCAGCCGCGCTCGAAACTCCGCTGGATCGTCGCCGAAGTCCCAATTTTCCAGGAAGCGATGCGCCAGCTCTCCGATCAGAAGAGGGAGCTCGGAGGAGACCGGAAGTTTTTCTCTTTCAGGCAGGGCCTCGGTTAGCTCAGCCTCCCGCAGCTTGAGCAGCGTGGGGGTGAGAAAGAGCGGCGTCCGCAGGGCCGATTCGCATTCTCGGGCGCGCTGCTGCCAAAGCCGCGCATAGGGCTGCCAATCCATTTGCAACGGCTCCTCTTGCGCCGTTGTCCGCGCTCTTCCCGGAGGGCTCAGGCTTTCCCGGACGACTTGCAGCTCGATGGTTCCATCGCCCGCGGTGATGAGATGAGATTCGTTTCGGGCCGCGATCTCCTCGTTGAGAGTCTCTTCGAGCAGCGAAAGATAGCTCCCGGCCCGGCTTCTCTCCGCCGGGGCGCAGGAGATCATCAAGTGCTCGCGCGCCCTGGTCATGGCGACGTAGAGCACACGCTTTTGCTCTTCTTCTTCGCGCAGCCGCGCCTTCTCGGCGATGTAGAGTCCGGCCAGGCTCCAGTGCGATTCGGCGCGCAATCCCGCCAGGCCCGTAGACCAGTCCTGCAAAACCGCCGGCTCTCTATCGCCGGCTTGCTTTGGAACCGTGTGGCATCCCGCCAGAACGACGACCGGGAACTCCAGCCCCTTGGATTTGTGAATGCTGAGAATTCTGATGGCGTCCAGATTCTCTTCCGCGAGGGCGCTCTCCGCTTCTTCCTTTATCTCGAGGACTCTCGACCCGAGCCGGGTGACGACCTCTTTGAGGGTGCTCAATCCCTCTCTCCCCATCAGCTCGGCCTGTTGCCGGAGCTTTTCCAGATTGGCCACCGCCTGCTCCCCATGAAAAGTGGCGGCCGCCAGAAGGCGAACCGGCGCGCTGTCAAAAATGCGGGCGATCGCTTCTCCCACGGGCAGGGTTCGAATCTCTCGGCGAAGCCTCGAAAGAAGCTCATAAAGTTCCTTTACGTTGGAGAACGTCGTCTTCTGGTTTCCCTTAAAGCGCTCCGCCGCCTGGTAATCCAGCAGCCGTTGTCGGTGCAGCTCGTAGATCTCGGCGTCCGTGAGGCCGCCCAGCGGCGAGCGCAGCACTCCTACGAGGGCCAGCTTGTCGTGCGGGTTGTCTATCGCCCGGAGCAGGTTAACGGCGTCGATGATCTCCTGGACGGCATAGAAGTGTCTTTCGCCCTCGACCACGTAACTGAGGCCTCGTCTGCGAAGCGGCTCCAGGTAGTAGTGGACGTCCGTCAACTTTCGCAATAGTATCGCCACATGCTTCGGTTGAACCACTGTCTTCGTTCCGTTTTCGTCGACAATCTCAGCCTTGCCCAGAACATCTTCCTCGAGCCATCGCGCCAGACTCTCTGCTTCAAGTCTCCGTGCCGTCTCGGTGTCGGGTTTTTCATCTTCACCTCGGACTTTCCGAATGGCCACTTTGCGGAAGGGGAGGGGACTTTGCCCGTCGTCGGTGCTTTTCCTAGGAGCAGGCTCGATCGCGACGTAATCGGGCTGCAGCCCGTCCCTGGGTTGGATCAGCCGATCGAAGACTCCGTTGACGACATCCAGGATCTTTCCATGGCTGCGGAAATTCGCGCTGAGACGGCATTCGATGCCGTTTTGCGCCTTGATGATTTTCTCCACGACTTCGAGATAGGCCTCGATGTCGGCGCGGCGGAAAGCGTAAATGGATTGCTTCGGATCTCCGACGACGAAGAGCTTCCCCGGAGTGAGCTTCACCTTTCTCCAATCCTTGGCCTGCCGGCCGATCTCTTCGGCGAGATAGATCAGGATTTCGTACTGGATCGGATCGGTGTCCTGGAACTCGTCGATCAGGATCGCCTGGTAGCGGCGCTTCAGCGCCTCGCGGACCGTAGGGCAATCGCGCACGAGAGTCCGCGCGCGAGCGAGTAGGCCGTCAAAGGAGATCATCCCTTCCCGCGTGAACGCCTCGCGAAAATTCTCCGCGAATGGGATCAGCAGATCGCAAAGGCCCCGGCTCAAAGAGTCGTCCACCTGGCACAGCGCTCTGGCCGCGCGCACGATCTCCTGCGCCTCTGCGACGTCCTCCTCCGGCCATCCTTTGAGCTTTTTGCTGATGTTGCCTGAGAGCGAATCCTGGCCGGATTCGCTCAGCTCGTAGCCGCCGGGATCGCCCGAGCGCAGGAATTTTTGCAGGATCGCATGAGAGGCGCGGACAAGCTTTTCATTGCTCCTCTCTTCCGGGTGCCGCTCAAGGAGCAAAGAGGCCCTCTCCTCAAGCGACTTGAGCCAGGCGAAGATCGGCTGAGGAATTTTTTCGCCGTGCGCGATTGTACCGAGCCGCTGGAGATCCACCGTCTCGGAGCAGAGGGAGGAGGCCAGAGCTTTGATCTCGCCCAGGCCGATTTTTCTCAAAACCTCCTTCCACTCTTCCTGCCGGCTGCTCTGGCGCGAGAGCTCCTGGTCCAGCCACACGCCCCACAGCTCGTCGAAAAGCCGCTCGAAGCGCGTTCCGTCGTCTTCGATAAACTGCGGGTCCACGCCGCTTTCCATGGGGTAGAGCCTGAGCAGGGTCGCGGCGAAGCTATGGATAGTGCCGATCTCGCTCCTCTCGACCTGGCGCAAAGCCTCCAGAGCGCGACGATCCAGCCTCTCCTTGGAAAGGTGGTATCTCTCCATGAGGGCGCGAAGCTCTCCGTGGATCTCCTCGTCCTTCGGACTTGCCGGAGCGCTGTCCAATCGCGCCGCGATGTAAGACTCCAGCCGCTCGCGCAGGCGCATTTTCATCTCGTTGGCGGCTTTGTTGGTGAAGGTCAGGGCGACGGTCTGCGTGAGCTTCACTTCCGGATCTCGCATCAAAAGATTTACCAGCCGGTCCACCAGCAGCCGGGTCTTTCCCGTGCCCGCGCCGGCGGTCACCACGACGTTGCGGTCGAAAGTGGTAGTAGCGCGCTCCCGCTCCGGGGCGTCAGGCAACTGTGCGGTTATGGCCGTCATCGCTATTCTGCCTTTTTGTCCCTGAGATTCAGATGCGCCCTGCTCTTCGGATCTCTCTCGACTCTCCACATCGTCGGACGGTGATTCCTTCGGCACGCCTCCGAGACCTCGCAGTACCGGCAGTAGTCGTCCGGCTGAATGAAGAAGAAGCCCCGGCGGATCGATTCCACGAGAAAGGCGGCGGTCTCTTTGAGCGCTCCGCCGGACTCTCCGTCCCAAACATCGCCGGGTAAACTCTCGACGACCAGCGGACCCTCGGGCCACTGAGGCGCGAGAAAATAGAACGCGGCGTCGACGGAAGCCCCGGCGCTCTTGAAGGCTTCGGCCTGTTTCTTTCCCAGGAGCAGGTAGAAAGGCGGCTGGAGTCTCAGGCCGCGCAAGGCGGAGCGGAGGAGATCCTTGTCCGCAGACTGTCGGGACTTTGCGGATTTGAGTTTGTAATCGATCACGCGATAATGGTTTTCTTCCGGCTGGTAATCGATGCGGTCCATGCGCCCGCGGATCGTGAGCCCGCCCAAAGGGCTCGGCCAGCTCTCCGGCAGCCGGACAACAGCGTCACACTCCAGGACGCAAGGCCGATGTCCGGACTCGTGAAGCTCTTCGAGATCTTGTGCAACCGCCCGTTCGAGGAGCGTCGCGACCCCTTCGCGGAGGATTTCCCAGGCGAGCGGATAGCCGACGGGATTGTTCAGCTCGAAATCGAGAAAGACCCTTTGCGTCACGGCTTGGAGGATCGCCGCTGCCTGCCCTGAGCCTGCCGAATGGGTGTCCAGCGATTTTTCCTTCGAGAGAAAAAACTTGCGGTCGATGAGCTCCTGGTAAAATGATTTCAGAATCGAATGAACGATCTGTCCCACATCGGCGGCGCCGGGACCCGAAACATCTTCGGGCCGTTCGAGCCGCTCCAGGCCGAGCAGAGTTCGGGCGAAGAACTGGAAGGGACAGCGGGCGTAGCCTTCCAACGAAGTCGGAGAGATTCCTTCTTCGACGACCCGCGCCCAATAATCCAGGACAGGGCCCACGACTCCGTCGTGTTCGGCGAGACGGTCCGTGATCGCTTCCAGCCGCCGGATCGCTTCGCTGCCGCGCCTGTAGAGGAAAGGCGACGGCAAACAGAGATTTACGAGAGGTGTGGGGTCCTTCGACGTCAGAATCATCCGGATCGCCAGCTCCTGAGGGGGCAGCAGATCTTTACGGCTGAAAGGCCCGAGAGATGCTTTTTCCACTTCGCCGCGGGGAATGACGATCTTTGTGATTTTTCCTTCGCCCATAGCGCGGCAGAGCTCTTCGAGGTACCATGAAGGCGCGAGCGGTTTCCCGCTCTGGTCGTTTCTCTGGTGGAGACAGTAAAGCCTTTCTTTGGTTGCTCCGACGAGCAAGGTAAAGAGCAGCCTTTCTTCATCGAAGCCGCCGAGCTTGGTCGCGACTTTGTAGCCCAGCACCGTCTCAAACAACTGTCGCTCCCGGTCGCGCAGAAAGGCGTCTTCGCGGATCGTCCGGGGAAAGAGCCCTTCGTTGAGGCCGATGATGAAGAGCGCGCGGAAAGAAGTTCCTCTGGCCGCCATCGCGTCCAGAACCGCCACTCCTCTGACGTTTCGGTTCGCGAAGGGGACAGAGGCGCGCTCGAGCCAATGCTGATAGGTCTCGAGAAAATGGATCAGCGAAACCTTTTCGCCGACGGCATCCAACGCGGAAAGCCGCTCAAGAACTTCCCCGATCGTTTCCGCCGCTGACCGGCCGGAGGAGCTTTGAGGCTGCGAATCCATGCTCAGCCACTTTTTTTGCAACTCTTGCCACATTTCCACGTAACGGCTCCACGAGGCCTCTTTCGGCAGACTCTCCAGATCGCCGTGAAGCTCGGTGAAAAGTTGCCATAGAACCTGGACCTGATTTGCCGGAACAGCGAACTTCTTGGACTCGCTCTCTGCATCCGAGCCCTCTGCCAGCACGACGTCCCGAACGAGATGCTTTTCCAGCCGCCGCCATTCATCAATCCCTTTGCTGATGCCCAGCCGGCGCGTGGCAAGGTCCCACAGATCGGGCCGCGGCACGATTCTCTCCGGAGCCGAAGAGAGGCGGTTGAAGAAAGGAGAATCAACCAGATCTATGACGTGAGAACGGAGGTAGCCCCTGAGAGGGAGGTTGATGAGGAGAAGCGTCGCCTTGGCCAAGGGATGCTGGACGAGCGGCTCCTCTGCGGAGGCGGCCATGGGAATGAAATGGCGGGAGAAGATTTCCTTGATCCATGGAAGGTAGGGTTCCAGAGTGCGGCCCGCCACTCCGATCTGATCGAAGGAGAATTTATCCTCGGAGACGAGCCTTAGAATTTCTTTTGCCACGGCGTCGATTTCTTCGCGAACGCTGAAGCAACTGAAAATCGTAACCGGAAAATCATCGATCGGTCGGCGCGGCTTGTCCGTCTCCTCGGCGAAGAGCGGAAGGAGCGAAGTGTGCGCCGCCCTGCGCTCCGGTTCTGCGGCCAGGTTGCGGGTTTGCGCCTCGCCGTCAGCCAGGCCGTGCACGTATCTTTCATAAAAGCGTTCGGCGAAAGTCCAGGCCGGATGTTGGGGTCTCTCGTGAACGAGCGGAAAGAAGAGGGTTGTTGGATATTGGCGCGCCACGGACTGGAAAAGATCGAGCTGCACTTGGGTCAAGTCGTAGAAGCCATAGTAGAAGATGCGATTGAACTGCTTCAGGTAGATCGATGAAGACGCCTGCTCCAGGGCCATGAGATCCAAATCCGCATAGTCCCGCAGGTTCCATTTTTCACAGCAAGAGAGGAATGACTGAAAAAGGGTCAAAAGTTTCTCGACGCCCTCCGTAGCTTCTTCAAAAAGATCGCCTCTCACGGCTTCGAGGGCCACAGAGGGATTGACCACGCCGTCCTTCAGGTCCCTGAGAGTTTGCCACAGGGCGGCTGAGCCCCCCGCTTTCTCTTCGAGGCCGACGAATGGCTCGGTGCCGGGCAGTTTCATGCGGATGATCTGCCGCAGTATCTCTTCAAGGAGAGAGTTGTCCTGGAGGGGTTGAGCCTGCGCGCCGTGACGTTCCTCCAAAAGACGGAGAGAGAGCTGATAGAAAGTCAGAATGTGAAGGTTCAACAAACTCAGGCCGCGCTCTTGAGCCAGGAGCACTTTAAGCCGCCGCCTGAGCGAATCGGAGGGGACCAGAATCAAAAGCGGAGAGAGGGGAGAGTCCTTTTTGTGGCCGAGGATTTCCTCCACCAAGGCGTCCTCGAGATAGGGATGGAATGGACCTAGGACAGTTTGCATAGAAAACCCACACGCCGAGATTACCATAACCGATAGGGGGGTCAAAGATTTTTAAGTTGCAAATCCAAAGACAAAGTTTTAAACAGGGAACGGGATTCTTTCCCTTTCCCATGTTTGCGACAGCCAAAATTCAGGGCCTGATCTTTTTTCTCCTTTTCTTTCTCGCTCCTGCAAGGCCGCCCTTCGCCTTTGCCCAGCAAAGCGGCGCCGGGATCGTTATCTCCGACAGCGAGCTGGCCACCAAGGCGGGGATGGAGATCCTCAAGCGCGGCGGCAATGCTATGGATGCCGCGGTGGCCACGGCCTTCGCCCTTGGGGTTGTCGATCCGGCGTCTTCGGGCGTGGGGGGAGGGGGCTTTATGGTGGTTTATCAGACGAAGGAAAAGAAGGCCCATGCGTTAGACTTTCGTGAAACAGCTCCATCGGCGGCGCGAAAAGGTCTCTACATCAAAGGAGGCAAGCCTGTCCCTGCTCTAAGCCTCACCGGTCCGCTCGCTGTTGCGGTTCCAGGCGAGGTTGCCGGCCTTGCAGAGGCATTGAAGCGCTTCGGCACCCTGCCGCTGCCAACGGTCATGGCTCCGGCAATCCGCTATGCCTCGGAAGGTATTCCCGTGTCTCCCCATCTCCGCCATGCCATCGAGCGCCAGCTTCCGACCATTCGAAAGTTTCCCGATCTCGGCCGCGTCTTGCTGGTAAAGGATGGAGTCCCGTCCGAGGGGGAGAAGATCCGCCAACCGGAGTTGACGGAGGCCCTGAAGGCAGTTGCGGAACAGGGGCCGCAGGTTTTTTATCAGGGATGGATCGCTCAGGCGATCGTGGAGGCGTTGAAGAAAGAGGGAGGTATTTTAAGGCTCGAAGATCTAAAGAACTATAAGCCCGTGTGGAGAGAGCCCATTATCGGGAGCTACCGCAAGCGCCTGGTCATTACCATGCCCCCTCCGAGCTCCGGAGGAATCGCGCTCATCGAGATGCTGAACGTGTTGGAAGGATACCAGCTCCACTTGATCCCCCACAACTCCGCTACCCTCTTTCACCTTCTTGCCGAGACCATGAAGCACGCCTTCGCTGACCGCGCGCAATATCTGGGGGATCCCGATTTTGTTCAGATCCCCACCGAGAAACTGACCTCGAAAGAATACGCCGCCTGGATTCGCGGCCGGATCTCGTCCGTAAGGACTTACGATCCGAAATTTTATGGGCTTGCCGCATCAAAGCCGGAGCAGGGTGGAACCACGCATTTCGGAGTTCTGGATCGGTACGGCAATGCCGTGTCCTGCAGTTTGACCATCAATACCCAATTCGGCTCTAAGGTCCTGGTTCCGGGAACCGGGATCATTCTGAACAACCAGATGGACGATTTCGCCATCGAGACTGCGGCGCCCAATATTTACGGTTTGATCGGAAGTGAAGCCAATTCGGTGCAGCCTCGAAAAAGGCCTTTGAGCAGCATGACGCCGACGATCATCCTTCAGGGCGACCGTCCGTATCTGATTGTCGGGGCCTCGGGCGGCCCGCGCATCATCAACGCGACCTTGCAGACCATCCTCAATGTACTAGACTTCCGCCTGCCGCTAAAAAAAGCGGTGGAATCCCCGCGCATCCATCATCAGTGGATTCCGAATGAGCTTGCGGTAGAGGGCAAGATCCTCCCTAACATCAGAAAGTCATTGGAGCGAAGGAGGCACGCGGTCAAAGAGAGAAACTCTCTGGGCGTCGTGCAAGCGATCCTGGTGGAGCGCACGAAGGTCGATGCCGAAGCTGATCCGAGAAAAGAGGAGAAGGCTCGTTCAGAATAAAAATGATGGTTAAGCGCGCCCTTTGGACCACAACGCTTGCAGCCGGCGAAGAGCCTCCCAGCTTAGCCAGGCTCGCCCCAGCAACCTCTGCCATTTGCCTTTGCGGGTACCGACAAGGAGGGCGGCCAGACCCATCACGAACGCCGGGTGCGCCTTAAGCGTTTGGATCGCCCCGGCAACCATCCTGGCAAGTCTTATCGGTTTCTGGAGCTGCTGATAGGCTTGAGCCAGTTGCTCTCTCTGCCCCGCCGAGCGGGCAATTAAAACTTCCCGGCGGCGGGCTAATCGCTCTGTTTTGGCTTTCACTATCTACGACTTCAAACGCTCCCGGTCTTTGGCTAGCTCCGACAGCGTAGCGGAAAGGAACTTCGGTTTGTCCAAGCCCTTTTTTCGCGCTCTCCATCCGGCGAAAAGGCCCAGGGCCAGATAGAATATGGAAAATCCTCCCAGAACGTAGAGCCGATGCGTGTCCCAGAAAACCACCACGACGAGGAGCGTGAAAAGCAGCGCTCCAAGGCTCACGCAGAAAAGCGCAACGACCGTGAGCAAAATCATCTCCTTGAGTCGTTCTCGTTCTTCTTCGATCTCAGTGGAAATGAGATCCGCGCGTGTTTGTAAAACGGCAACGAAAGTCGCCGCCAGCGAGTTGAGAGAATGGAAAAATCCCGCCGGGCGACTCATCCCCGCTCCACTGTCTTCAGCGGCCATTGTGCCAAAAAAATCAGCTGCGGCGGATGAGCAGTCCAAGCACCAGGCCGATTCCGGCCGCAATTCCTACCGCATTCCAGGGGTTTTCCCGCACATAGATGTCGGCTGCTTTAGCGGCCTCTTTGGTTTTATCGATTAAAACGTCTTCGGCCTCCGCTAAAGTCTTCTTCCCCTCTTCCAGGCTTTGCTCGATGTGCTGGCGCGCCGCGACTATCTTTTCACCGGCTTGATTGGCGGTCGCTTTGAGCAGTTCCTCCGCGTCAGTAACCAAAACCTTCAAATCCGAGACCAGTTTCTCCCGTGTCGCCTCCATAGCCATCAATCCCTCCTTTCTTGCCCTATAATAGGCTTCAAACGTGAGGTAATCAAGTATGGTGGCCGTGGAGGATCGCCTCCGGGTGAACAATTTTCCGGTTGATTTCGATCTCCCTTTGCCCTACCATAACAGCGTCTTTGGAGCGCCGGTCCTAGAGGTATGACAAAGGGGGGAAATCAT
>Ga0082335_1003065_pt1 | contig 28595 bp, 25 predicted proteins | sample Subgrocontami58m_FD_72375 | JGI IMG/M metagenome (GOLD analysis project Ga0082335, IMG submission 72375) | Subsurface groundwater microbial communities from S. Glens Falls, New York, USA - GMW37 contaminated, 5.8 m (SPADES assembly) (version 2) ...
GTCCCGCCCCGATTTCCGTTTGCTAATTCACCCCGCCGATCCGCAGGCCGTCAAGAACTCTTCACGAGAGAATGGCCTTGACGTGGTGAGTCACTCCCTCATAGGATGCCGCTGCGAGGAGGAGCCCGGCCAAACCGGCGAGTTGCCACAGCTTTCGGCACTCATTCGCTACTCACCTGCTTGAGGATGGCTACGACATCCGCACGGTGCAGGAACTCCTGGGACACAAGGACGTCAGCACGACGATGATTTACACGCACGTTCTGAACCGGGGGCCTGCAGCCGTCCGCAGTCCAGCAGACCGGCTAGCGAGCCTGCACACCCCTCCGCCACCACCGCCCGCAGGCAACCGGCCGGCCGAAATAGACTCCAGGCGCCCGCAGCCTATCCCGGTGAGGTCCAACGCCCCTCCCCCGAGGCCGGGGCCTTTGCCGTCAAGGGGATACCCTCAGAACCCATGGCCAGGCGGAGGGAAATAGGCTGCCGCACCCTGCAGCCCTAAAGGAAATAGACAGGTCTGTCTACTTCTAGTTATTTATGCGCGTGAATCAGAACGGGGGCCCGGATAGTTGCCTGATACCCTGAGGTTTGAGTGGGATCCGCGGAAGGCGGCCGCCAATCGTGCCACGCACAAAGTCTCCTTCGAGGAGGCAGTGACCGCGTTCCGCGATCCACTCGGCCGCATCACCGACGACCCACGTCACGCGGCGGACGAGGACCGCTACGTGTTGCTCGGGCTGTCCGAGCGACAACGGCTCCTCGCAGTGATGTTCACCGAACGTGGTGAAGCGATCCGCCTAGTCAGCGCACGGAAGGCCACACGCCGTGAACGGAGAGACCATGAAGAGAGCAAAAGCTAGAGAGGCGACGCCGCGTGAGGTTGGGGTCGACGAGATCCTTCCTGAGTACGACTTCAGCCGAGCTCGGCCAAACAAGTACGCGTCCCGCTATGCGAAGGGTGGCGTCGTAATAACGCTCGACCCTGACGTTGCTGCCGTGTTCCCCGGGGCAACAGAAGCGAACGAGGCCTTGCGCGCACTCGCAGGCCTCATCCGGCGGCATCAGCCACGTAGGCCGCCGTGCGCATAACCGCGCGCTTCAGCAGACCCAGGGCTCGCGTTGCTCACCGCTTGGCTGCTGAGCGCGGGCGTTAGTCAGCCACGGCACCCAGCCGTCGCGCGAGTGCGGCCAACTCCTCTGGACCGAGTTAGGCGCGCTGGCCTGCGCGCCTGCGGCTCAGCCGCCGCCCCGTTAGGCCGCTACGGCAGTGTCCGCTTCCGCGTGTGTGGCTTTGCGGAAGCACCTGACGGGAGTGCCAATCGCCTCTTTGTGGATTGAGGTCGCTACGGGGCTCTTGTTGATTGCGAAGTCAACTGTCATCTACCTCGTGTTGTGGTACCATGCGCCATGCCGACCGTTCTACGAGTTGGCCCATACCGATTCTTCTTCTATGCTGGTGACTGCGGTGAGCCGCGCCACGTGCATGTGGAACGCGAAGACAGCATCGCGAAGTTCTGGCTCGATCCAGTCCGACTTCAGACGAGTGGCGGCTTCAGGCGAGCCGAGGTACGGCGCATTCACCGACTCGTCGAGCAGCATCGGGAACGCTTGTTGAGGAGCTGGCATGATTACTTCAACCGCTGAGGTACAGGTCTCACGGGCGCTTGATGTCACGGTGACTGACGACGCGCTTGCCGTTGACCTCGTTGATGGCCGGACCGTCGTCGTACCGCTTGCGTGGTACCCGCGCCTTCTGCATGGGACGCGCCAGGAGCGCAACCACTGGAGGCTGATCGGCCGCGGGGTGGGAATCCACTGGCCCGATCTCGATGAGGATATTAGCGTTGAGGGTCTTTTGGCCGGAAAGCCCTCTGGCGAAAGCCAGCGCTCGTTCAAGCGCTGGCTCGAGAACCGCATGTTACGACGCCCCAACAAGCGCATGCAGCCGCCGCGCGAAAAGCGCCGTGCTCAAGTCGGGCGCCGAAACGCACGCGGCTGATGCGCAGGGCGTTAGTCAGCCACGGCACCCAGCCATCGCGCGAGTGCGGCCAACTCCTCTGGACCGAGTTGCGAGGCATGATATGCACTACCTGCTGTTCTACGACGTCGTGGGGGACTATGCCGAGCGGCGCATGGCGTTCCGGGTGGCGCACCTCGAGCGCGCGCAGCGGGTGGTCGAGCGCGGGGAACTGATTCTGGGAGGCGCGCTGGCCAACCCCGTGGATGGCGCGGTGCTCCTCTTCCGCGCATCCTCCCCGGCCGTGGCCGAAGCCTTCGCGGCGGCCGATCCCTACGTGACGAACGGCCTCGTCACCCGATGGCGCGTGCGCGAGTGGAGGACGGTGGCCGGCAAAGACGCCGCCATGCCCCTCGTCAGCCCGGGGGCCTGAGCTGAGAGGCGTCCGGTACTTTTTGGCCGGCGTTAAGCGACCTGGAGCTGAATCATCAGGTCAGACCGGACCAGGAGATGCGCGGCCTCCTCAGGGGGGAAGCCGAGATCGCGGAAGACATTTCCGCTCGATCGCGCCATCTTGAGCTTCATCTTAGACCTACCCTCTCGTGACATCCTCTCTCCGTCGCCTCATGAGCAGGGCACGAAACCGGTCTCGAGCGAGTTTCAAAATCACGCTTCGGCGTCTTCCTGGTGTGCTTCTCGAAGGCGTGAAGTGCGTAGACGCCCTCCGCGAACTTCGCCACGTAGAAGATCCGGTGTTCAAGCCCGGTGTGGATACGGATATCCTGAACCCCGGGGCCAACGCTGGGAATCGGCTTCCAGTCGTGGGGAATGAGCGACCTGAGGCTGCGAAGGGAGAAGTCGTCGTTACGGCAGGGTCGTTGATCCCATCAGGTACCTGTCAATGCCTCTGGCCGCCTGGCGGCCCTCGGCGATGGCCCACACGATCAGGGACTGCCCGCGCTGCATATCCCCCGCCGTGAAGACGCCCGACACGCTGGTCATCCAGGTCTCGTCCCGCCAGACGTTGCCGCGCTCCGTCAACTTCACGCCGAGTTGGTCGAGCATCCCGCTCCGCTCCGGACCCAGGAACCCCATGGCCAGCAGGACAAGATCCACCTCCATCTCGTACTCCGTGCCGGGAACCTCCCGCATGCTCTGCCGGCCGTTGCCGTCAGAGACGAATTCCACCCGCACCGCGTGCAGCCGCTCCACCTGGCCGTTGCTGCCCGAGAACCGTGTCGTGGAGATGCAGTAGTCGCGAATCCCTCCCTCTTCGTGCGCCGCCGACGTCCGGAAGATGTTCGGCCAGAGGGGCCAGGGGTTGTCCGGCGCCCGGGCGTCAGGCGGGCGGGGGAGCAGCTCGAACTGGTGCACCGAGATGGCCCCCTGCCGGTGCACGGTGCCCAGGCAGTCGGCGCCCGTGTCGCCCCCGCCGATGATCACCACCCGCTTTCCCTTGGCAGTGATGAACTCCCCTTCCGGAATCTGGTCCTCCTCGCAGCGCCTGTTCTGGAGCGGCAGATACTCCATGGCGAAGTGGATCCCCCGGAGTTCTCGCCCGGGAACCTTGAGATCGCGGGATAGGGTGGCGCCGCCCGCCAGCAGGATGGCGTCGAACTCGCCCCGGAGGATCTCTACGGGGACGTTCACCCCGACGTTCGCGTTGACCCGGAAGGTGATCCCCTCCTTGCGAAGAATCTCCAGGCGCCGGTCCAGGATCCGCTTCTCCATCTTGAACTCGGGGATCCCGTACCGGAGGAGGCCGCCGATCCGATCGGCTCGCTCGAGGACCGTGACCCAGTGGCCCGCGCGATTCAACTGCTGCGCGGCCGCCAGCCCGGCGGGACCGGACCCGACGATCGCCACCTTCTTCCCGGTCCGGCTGAGCGGCGGCTCGGGCGTGATCCACCCCGCCTCGAAGGCGTGGTCGATGATGGCCAGCTCGATGGCCTTGATCGTTACCGGGTCGTCGTTGATCTCCAGGACGCAGGAGCCTTCGCACGGGGCGGGGCACAGCGTTCCGGTGAATTCCGGGAAATTGTTCGTCGCGTGGAGCCGGTCGATGGCCTCCCGCCAGCGGTCCCGGTACACCAGTTCATTCCAATCGGGGATGATATTCCCCAGGGGGCAGCCCTGGTGACAGAAGGGAACGCCGCAGTCCATGCACCGGGCGCCCTGCTGCTGGAGGGTCGCCGCCGGCCAGGGAAGCATGACTTGCGTCCAGTCCCGGATCCGCTCCTCTACCGGCCGGTAGGGCTGCTTTGCCCGCGTGAACTCGAGGAAGCCGGTGGGCTTACCCATGGGCCCCCTCCATGACCGCCCGCTCCCAGGGGATGCCCTCCACCTCCGCGCGTTTCATCGCGGTGAGGGCCCGCTTGTAATCCCGCGGCATCACCTTCACGAACTTGGGGAGCATGCGATCCCAGTTGGCCAAGACCTTCCTGGCCCTGGTGCTCTGGGTGTACTCCGCGTGCTTCCGAATGAGATCCCGGACCACCTCCCGATCTTCCGTCGCCTCGAGGGGTTCGAGGTCCACCATCCCCTTGTTGCACCGCCGCTCGAAGTCGCCTTCCTCGTCCAGGACGTAGGCGATGCCCCCGCTCATGCCCGCAGCAAAGTTGCGCCCCGTCCGCCCCAGGATCACCACGCGGCCGCCAGTCATGTACTCGCAGCCGTGGTCGCCGATCCCCTCCACCACGGCGAGGGCGCCGCTGTTTCGCACCGCGAAGCGTTCCCCGGCGACGCCGCGGAAGTAGGCCTCGCCGGAGGTGGCGCCGTAGAGCACCACGTTGCCTACCAGGATGTTTTCCTCAGGAACGAAGGTTGCCTCGCGCGGCGGGTAGACGATGATTTTTCCCCCCGAGAGACCCTTCCCCAGGTAGTCGTTGGCGTCGCCCTCCAAGATCAGGGTGATTCCCTTGGGGATGAAGGCGCCGAAGCTCTGCCCCGCCGACCCGGTGAAGTGGATGTGGATGGTGTCCTCCGGCAGCCCGTCCCCCCCGTACCGCGACGTCACCTCGTAACCCAGGATCGTCCCGACCGTCCGGTTGACGTTCCGGATGGGCAGGCGCAGGTGCACCGGTTCGCGCCGTTCCAGGGCGGCGCGGCAGAGCGGGACGATAGTGGTCATGTCGAGGGATTTCTCGAGGCCGTGTTCCTGCTCCCGCACCTTGCGGATGGCCACCTCGGGGCCGACCTCGGGCCGGTACAGGATCGAGGAGTAATCGAGCCCATGGGCCTTCCAGTGGTCCAGCGCCCGCTTGACGTCGAGCCGATCCACCTGCCCGATCATCTCGTCCATGGTCCGGAAGCCAAGTTTGGCCATGTACTCCCGGACCTCCTCGGCGATGAACCGGAAGAAGTTCTCGACGAACTCCGGCTTGCCGGTGAACCGCTTCCGCAGCTCGGGATCCTGGGTCGCGACGCCCACCGGGCACGTATTCAGATGGCAGACCCGCATCATGACGCAGCCCATGACCACCAGGGGGGCCGTGGCGAACCCGCACTCCTCGGCCCCCAGGAGGGCCCCGATGACCACGTCCCGGCCGGTCTTCATCTGGCCGTCCACCTGGACCGTGATCCGATCGCGGAGCTTGTTCATCACGAGGACCTGCTGGGTCTCGGCCAGCCCGAGTTCCCACGGAAGGCCGGCATGCTTGATGCTGCTCAGAGGCGACGCGCCGGTGCCGCCGTCGTGGCCGGAGATCAGGACCACGTCCGAGAAAGCCTTCGCCACGCCCGCGGCAACGGTCCCTACCCCCACCTCGGCAACCAGTTTGACGTGAATTCGAGCCTTCGGGTTACTGTTCTTCAGGTCGTGAATGAGCTGTTTTAGATCCTCGATCGAGTAGATATCGTGGTGCGGAGGCGGTGAGATCAGCCCCACACCCGGGGTTGAATACCGGACCTTGGCGATCCAGGGATAGACCTTCTGGCCGGGAAGCTGGCCGCCTTCGCCCGGCTTGGATCCCTGGGCCATCTTGATCTGAAGGTCCGTGGCATTGACCAGGTACTCGCTGGTGACGCCGAAGCGTCCCGACGCCACTTGCTTCACCGCACTGCGGCGCCAGTCGCCGTTGGGATCCCGCTTGTAGCGAGCCGAATCCTCGCCCCCTTCTCCGGTGTTGGACCGGGCGCCCAGCCGGTTCATGGCGATGGCCAGCGTCTCGTGAGCCTCTTGGCTGATCGAGCCGTAGGACATGGCGCCGGTGGCGAAACGCTTGACGATCGATTCGACCGGCTCGACCTCCTCCAGCGGAATCGGCTGCTCGGCGAACTTGAACTCGAAGAGCCCCCGGAGGGTGCACAGGTTCTCGCTCTGGTCGTCCACCAGGCGCGTGTACTCCTTGAAGATCGTGTACTGGCCGCTCCGGGTGGCGTGCTGGAGCTTGAAGACCGTGTCCGGATTGAAAAGGTGGTACTCCCCATCGCGCCGCCACTGGTACTCACCGCCCCACGGGAGGTCGGGCTTCGCCACCAGGCGGTCGGGGAAGGCCGACCGGTGGCGCCGGATCGCCTCCTCGGCGATCACCTCCAGGCCCACACCGCCGATCCGCGACGCCGTCCAGGTGAAGTACTGCTCCACGAATTCGCGGCTGAGGCCCACCGCCTCGAAGATCTGGGCGCCGCAGTAGCTCTGGATCGTGGAGATCCCCATCTTGGAGATGACCTTGAGGATCCCCTTGTTCAGCGCCTTGATGTAGTTCTTAACCGCCTTCTTGTGGTCCAGGCCCGGCACGATCCCCTGGCGGATCAAGTCGTCCAGGGTCTCGAAGGCCAGGTAGGGATTGACGGCGCCCGCCCCGTAGCCCAGGAGCAGCGCGCAGTGGTGGACCTCCCGCGCGTCCCCGGACTCGATCACCAGTCCGACCTTGGTGCGGGTCCCTTCCCGGATCAGGTGGTGGTGCACGCCGGCCGTGGCCAGCAGGCTCGGGATCGGCGCGCGCTCCAGGTCCACCCCCCGGTCGGACAGGATCAGGATATTGTAGCCGCGCTCGATGGCCTGGCTGGCCCTGCGACACAGCTCCTCCAAGGCCCGCGCCAGGCCCGCCCCGCCGTCGGCCACCGGGAACAGCATCGACAGCGTCACGGACCGGAACCCGTGGGCGGTGACGTGGCGCAGTTTGGCCACCTCGTGGTTGTCCAGGATGGGGAACCTGATCTTGATCTGGTGGCAGCTCTCCGGCTCCGGCTTCAACAGGTTTCGTTCCGGGCCGATGGTGCTCTCCATGGAGGTCACCAGCTCCTCCCGGATGGCGTCCAGCGGCGGATTGGTCACCTGGGCGAAGAGCTGCTTGAAATAGTCGGAGAGGAGGCGGGGGCGGTTGGACAGGACCGCCAGCGAGGTGTCGGTCCCCATGGAGCCCACCGGCTCCTCCCCCTTGATGGCCATGGGGGCCAGCAGGATGCGCAGGTCCTCATGCGTATAGCCGAAGACCTGCTGCCGCTGGAGCACCGTGGCGTGGTCCGGCTCGTGGACGTGGGGGGGCTCGGGCAGTTCCTCCAGCGCGACCAGGTGCTGCTTCAGCCACTCCGGATAGGCATGCAGGGTGGCATAGGCGTGCTTCAGCTCCGCGTCGTCGATGATCCGGCCCTGGGCCGTGTCCACCAGGAAGATTCGTCCGGGATGGAGGCGCTCCTTGAGGAGGATGTTCTCCGGCGGGATATCCAGCACCCCCACCTCCGAGGCCATGATGACCAGATCGTCCTTGGTGACGTAGTACCGGGAGGGCCGAAGGCCGTTGCGATCCAGGACGGCGCCGATCACCGTGCCGTCGGTGAAGGCGATGGACGCCGGGCCGTCCCACGGCTCCATCAGGCAGGAGTGGAATTCGTAGAAGGCCCGCCGCTCCGGGCTCATGCTCTCGTGGCCGCTCCAGGCCTCCGGGATCATCATGAGGATCGCGTGGGGCAGCGGCCGCCCGGCCATGACCAGGAACTCCAGCACGTTGTCGAAGATCGCGGAATCGCTCCCCCCCTCCAGCACGATGGGGAGGATCTTCTTGAGGTCGGGGAGCAGGTCCGATCCACACAGCGCCTCGCGCGCGTGCATCCAGTTGATATTCCCGCGGAGTGTGTTGATCTCCCCGTTGTGGGCCAGGTACCGGTAGGGGTGCGCCAGCGGCCACGAGGGGAAGGTGTTCGTCGAAAACCGCTGGTGGACGAGCGCCAGCGCCGATTCCACGGCCGGGTCCACCACGTCGGGGAACATGGTCTCGATCTGATCCGCCGAGAGCATCCCTTTGTAGATGAGCGTGTTGGAGGACAGGCTGGGCACGTAGAAGAGCTTCCGCCCGGGCATGTCCGAGCCGTAGATGGCGTGCTCCACCCGCTTCCGGATCACATAGAGCTTCCGCTCGAACGATGGATCGTCGAGGATTGCCGCGTCCCGTCCGATGAAGATCTGCTTGACAATGGGTTCGACGGCCCTGGCGCTGGGTCCCACCGGTGAGTCGTCCGTGGGAACGTCCCGCCATCCGAGGAGCGCCTGGCCCTCTTCCCGGATGATCTCCTCGAAGATCGCCTGGCACCGGGCCGCCTGGGACGGGTCGGTGGGAAGGAAAACGAGGCCCGCGCCGTACCACCGGGGGGCCGGCAGGGTGATGCCGAGCGTGCCGCACTCGCGGGCCAGGAAGGCATGGGGCAACTGGATGAGGATACCCGCCCCGTCTCCCGTGTTGACCTCGCACCCGCATGCGCCGCGATGCAGCAGGTTCTTGAGGACGCTGAGCGCCTGGGTGACGATCCGGTGGGACTTTCGCCCCTTGATGTCCACCACAAACCCGACCCCGCAACTGTCGTGCTCGAATTGGGGATCGTACAGGCCCTGCCTCGCAGGCATTCCCGGATTCACTGACGCCCCTTCCCAGTCTGTCACGCTGATCTCCTCGCGCTCCCCTGTCGTCGCCCGGTCCCCGGCGCTGCTCGGGCGGGTCTGAATCGGTCGTCCGCGAGACGCATTCAGCCGTCTCGCACCACCGGTCCCGTCCCGCGGACGCAGCCCGTCGCGCGATCTTGTGGCCGCCGGTTCGCCTCTGCGACAGCCCTGACGATTCCGGGCTGGCGTCCTTTGCGAAGTCGCCGCAGACTACCCCAGTGTCAAGCATAAGTCACGCGAAAATTAAAATATACTTTGCATTAAAATATCTTATGTTGTAAAGTCCCGGCTATGACCCTGGAGATCCTGAAGCTTTACTGCGACATCGTCCGGCTACGCAGCTTCTCGCTGGGCGCAGCCGCCAACCAGATCTCCCAGTCCGCCGCCAGCCAGGCCATCCAACAGCTCGAGGTGGAACTCGACGTCCTCCTCATTGACCGGAGCAAGCGACCCTTCATGGTCACACCGGAAGGCCGGACCTTTTCCGAGGGCTGCCGCGGCCTGCTCCAGGGTTTTGAGAAGGTTCGTGCCGAAATCGCCTCCACGCGGACCCAGGTGACCGGGAGCGTGCGCGTGGCCGCCATCTATTCGGTCGGGATTCACATCCTGAGCGACCACATGCAGCGTTTCATGTCGCTCTACCCCCAGGCCAAGGTCCGCCTGGAGTACCTGCACCCCCACAAGGTGGTGGACGCGGTCCTCAACGACGAGGCCGACCTGGGGATCCTCTCTTATCCCCCTGCGAACCGCTCGCTCACCGTCCTTCCCTGGCGATCCGAACCCATGGTCTTCGTCTGCCACCCCACCCATCGGCTGGCCCGGCGCAAGATTATCACCGCGGCCGACCTGAACGGCGAGAACTTCATCGCCTTCGACGCAAACCTTCGGATCCGCAAGGCCATCGACCGCTGCCTGCGCCAGCACGACGCGAGGGTCAAGGGGATCATGGAATTCGATAACATCGAGACGATCAAGCAGGCCATTGCCATCGGCGCCGGGGTCAGCATCCTGCCCCGGCCAACGATCCTCAAGGAAGTCGGGAACCGCACGCTGGCCGCTGTTCCCCTGGCGATGTCCGAACTGGTGCGACCCCTGGGGATCATTCACCGGCGGGGCAAACTCTTTACCCCGACCATCGCCCGCTTCCTCGAACTGCTCCGGCAGCCCGAGGAGGGGCCGACCGAGACCTGAGGCACCTCTCCCCCCGAACTCTCCCCCTCGCAGGTGTCGTCGGGACTCCGACCCCACATCGCCGTCCCCCCTTCCGGAGAGGACGCTGCCCGCCTCCTCCGGGAGAGGAGCCCATTACCCCTGTGGTCTCGTGCGGGGGGGGAATGGTTACCGTTCGCTCATGCGAAGGATACGCTTCCAGAGGACATCCGGGACGGGCATGACGGACAGTCGGGGGAGTCGGACCAACTCGAAGGCCTGGAACGCCCGATCGGCCTTGACGGCGCCCAGAGTGACGGGCTGCGTCATCCTGCGGACCGGCGCCACCTCTATGACGACGATCTTGGGATCCTGTCGCGCGGGGTCGGGATAGGGGTCACTCACCGTCTTCCCCAGCCCGACGGCGGCCCGCACATCTCCGGTGTGGTAGATCAATAGCGCATCACCCTTCCGGATGGCACGCAGATATCTCAGGGCCAAGGGATTGGTCACGCCATCCCAGACCGTTTTCTTCTCGCGGAGCAAGTCGTCGAACGAGTACTCCGAGGGCTCCGTCTTCAGGAGCCAGCGGTTCGCCACGACCACCCTCCTCTTCCGGCAATTGCCGGTCCGAGCATAGCAGGCTGGCCGCTGCGCCGCGAGTCCTCCCTGCCGTGGGTGTTCATTCCACTGGGGCGGCGTCCGGCGGAGTGGTGCTGGACTCCTTCGGTTCTGGCAGGGCGTAGCTGCTCGTCGCGTGGGCGATCAGTCGCTCCCCACCGTCCGCCATGAGGAGGTGCACCTCGCCATAGGCCAGGCGCCTGCCCATCTTGATCACCCGTGCCTGCGCCAGGACATCTCCGCCCACGGCCGGTCGGAGAAAGTTCATCTTCAACTCGCTGGTGACCGCCATAGCCTTCAGGCCGATCTGGCTGAGGATCGCCATGTAGAGGGCGGCATCCGCCAGGGTCATCAATCCTCCGCCGAACAGATAGCCCCCCGGCCGAAGCCATCGGGGGTCCCGCTTCCAGCGGGCTACCGCGTACCCGGGCCGTAATTCCTCGCAAGAGATTCCCATGCTCTTGACGAACGGGGCGTGCGCGTCAAGGAAGCGGCACAGATCCGCATGCGTGGGATGCGCGTCCATGATGCCTGCCCTCCTCAGCCCGGCCGGCGCGCCGGCTTTCCCGATATCGGCGAACGGGAGGATAGCGATTCTCTCTCCCGCCCGTCAATCCTGGACGTCCATCGACGCGCGAGGCCCCGCGCCGCCAATGAAAAAACCCGCCGACCGGTGGGTCGGCGGGTTCACAACGGGTAGGCGCCGGGGCTCACATCCGGTACTTGCCGAAATCCTCGGGCTTGAGATTCTCCAGCCACTCCTTCCACTTGTCGGTCTCTTCCTTTTCCTCGGAGATCTCGACGCTCTTGGCCTGCGAGACCACCTTCTCCGTCACGAAGATGGGGGCGTTCACTCGCAGGGCCAGGGCGATGGCGTCGCTGGGCCGGGCGTCGATGTTGATGACGTCGCCGTTGTGGTTCAACTCGATCACCGCGAAGAAGGTATTGTCTTTCAGATCGTTCACGATCACCTGGCGCACCGTCACCCCCAGCCCGTCCAGGATGCTCTTGAGCAGGTCGTGGGTCATGGGTCGGGGCGTGGAGACTTTCTCCAGCTCCAGGGCGATGGCGTTCGCCTCGAAGATGCCGACCCAGATGGGGAGTGCCTTTCGCTCGTCCACGTCCTTCAAAATGATGATGGGCATATTCGTAATGGGATCCAGGGCGATCCCTCGCACGGTCATCTTGATGAGCATGGGGCCCTCCTTACCTCCCCTGCTCCTGGAAGAGGGGGGACAGCGTGTCATAGCCGACTTCCAGGTACTCCGGCATCACCTTGGTGTCCGCCAGAACGGGCATGAAGTTCGTGTCCCCCAACCAGCGTGGAACCACGTGCAGGTGGACGTGCTCGGCAATGCCCGCCCCCGCGACCTTCCCCAGGTTGAAGCCAACGTTGAACCCCTCGGCGCGGAACGCGGTCTGGAGGATCCGGGTGCAGCGTTGGGCGGCCTGCATGATTTCGAGGGATTCCTCGGGAGAGAGCTGGCCCAGGTCCGAGCAGTGTCGGTACGGCACGATCATGAGATGGCCGTTGGCATACGGATAGAGATTCATCACCACGTACGTCAACGGCCCACGGCAGAGAATGAGGTTCTTCCGGTCGGCACGCTCATGCGGTTTGTCGCAAAACAGGCACCCATCGCCGCGTGTCCCGCCGATGTAGGCCATGCGCCACGGCGCCCAGAGCGTCCACGTCATCACGGCCGCCGTGGCGATCTTGGCGATGGAGTGGGCTGCTCATCCTCCAGGCCGAGCCGATAGATCGCGATGGAACGACCCACGCCCTTGAATTTAGCATCGCCCACATACTCTAGCAAGACATTTCTTTGGAGCTGCTCGTCGAAAAATCGGTGTCCGCCCCCGCCCGCGTCCGCCAGCGGCCGGCAGTCCACCAGTTTCAGCAACTCCTCCACTGTGTCCTGGCTGACGACGACCCCCGTATTGTAGAGGGTCCCGTCCTCGTCCACCCAGACATCCCGCGTCGCCACACCGGCCTTCGCCGTCGCGGGCGGGGGAGCACCGATCCATGCTTCGTCATCGAAGCCGGAGGCCTGGGTCTTGCCCGACCCCGAGAGGCGGCCGGCGATGTTCACGTTGCGCCCGATGACCGTGTGATCCATGGTCCGGTCGTCCACGATGAAGTGCGCCACCTGGGCGCGCCCCGTGTGGACGCTGATCCCCATCTCGAACTGAGTGCGCCCGCCCGCCCGCAGCGCCCGCATCATTTCCTGCAGCGCCAGGGCGGTGCGCAAGGCGTTCAGCTCGTCCTGCCGGGTGAGGCGCGCGGCGCCGAACGTGATCATCACCCCGTCACCGGTGAACTTGTCGATCTTCCCGTGGTACTTCTCGACGATGGAGGCCAGGGGGTCGAAGACCTCGTAGAGGTGGTGGGTCAGCTCCCGCTCCGAGACCCCGCCCTCCGAGGTGCGGGTGAAACCCCGGAGGTCGGCGAAGAGCACCGTGATCTTGCGGGCGAGTCTCATGACTTCGCTGTCCGGGAGGAAACGATACAGCCGCCCCTCCTCGAAGCGCTCTCGGCGCTGGGCTTCCGTGTGCTCCTGGCCCGCCATGGCCACCGCCTGGCGGATCAGGTCCGCCGCCTCGCTGCGTTTGACGGCCTGCAGCAGGTCCAGGTAGTCCATGAACAACTCGCTCCACCCTTTGCGGGCCGTCGCCTCTGCCTTCAGGATGGCGTTTCCCAGGAGCTTCATCCCCAGGCCGCCGAAATCCGCCAACAGGTACATCAGGACCCGGCTGTTGAAGAGGATTCGCGTCGCGGCTTTCTCGTCGTCGTACAACTCGGGACGGATGGACGGGAAGTTGCGCCGCAGCAGCTCCAGCAGCCTGGCGTCCTTTCGCTGGAGTCCTTCCCGCAGGCGCTCGCGACAGGCGGCGTGAATCTCCTTGAACTCCCGGAAGCTCAGGCGGAAGCGCTTATTCTGCTCGACCAGGACCTGGGCGAAATTCAGGCGGGCCAGGCTGACCTCGGTCAGAGGCAACTGGTCGTCCACGATGCACTCGATGAGCCTGTGGTTGAAGCTGGAGCCAAGGTTGTAGCGAAGCTTGTCCCCCTTCTGGCTCCTGACCCGCGCCCAGAGCCTGCTCCGGGCGTTCCGATAGGTGCCCTGAAGCAGGTGATGCATCTGATATTTGATGTCGATTTTGATCCTGGGCTGGGAGAAGAACTCCTGGATGACTTCGGCGGCATCCTTGGAATGGGCGAGCCAGAACAGGTTCAATAAACCCAGGCGCCGCTCGCGCTCCAGGATGTTGGTGAGGATGGCGTCGAGGATCTCCTCGAAGCGGCTGGTGGGGCTCCCGGCGCCGCCCCAGCTGTCGGGGCCCGCCAGGCCGGCGTCTTTCGTCCGCGGGGCCGCCAGTGCCCGATAGGCGGCGTCCACCAGCTCGCGGAAGGCGTTGCGCAGGGCGGGGTGCAGCTCCACCAGCAGGCCATCGCTCTGGCCTGGCACAAGCTGGCCTTCGGGCAGTTCGGGCAGCGGGCTGCCGAACAGCTCCTCCAGCTCCTGGATCGTGCCCTCGATGAAGCGCGGCGCCAGGTCCGCCCGGCTCTCGAAGAACGTCCGCATGGAACCTCGAGGGAAGACTGGATCCACCCGGCTTCCCCGGCAAGGAAAAAGCAGGGCAACGCCCTGCTCTTCGGGTGAGACGCGGGCCCGCGACTACGAGTCTACCAGGGCCTTCAACTCCTTGCCAGGTTTGAAGTACGGGACGCGCTTGGCCGGGACCTGGACCGGCTTACCGGTCTGGGGATTCCGTCCCTGCCGAGCCCGGCGCTTCCGGACGCGGAAGCTGCCGAAACCGCGGAGTTCGACCTTGGCTTCGTTCTTCGCCGCCAGGGCCTGCGAGATGCTGTCGAAGATTGTATCAATGACGACCTCGGTGTCCTTCTTCGTCAGGTTGACCTGTGTGGCGACCTTCTCCACAAGATCCGCTTTGGTCATGGAATCCACCTCCGTTTCGTAACGCGTCCGACCTCTGATGCCTGGCAAGTCCGGGGCGGCCCGGGGAGCTCCCACAGCCCCCGACACGTCCCTCGTCCGGTCATTGCCAGAGATATTGGATGGCGATCGTCGGTGTGGTTCCGCCCGCGGGCAGGACGAGACCGAGACTTCCGGTCACCAGGTCCCAGAGCGAGAAGCGGCGGCGGCGCTCCTGGATCACCTTCGGGCGACCGGCGATCCCCACCAGCTTCCCGGCGCGCTCGATGGCGTCGGGGAGGTCCCCCAGCTCGTCCACCAAGCCCAGACCCAGGGCCTGCCGCCCGCTGAAGATCCGACCGTCCGCCAGGGGCTCCACGCGGGCCCGGTCCAACCGGCGCGCCGTGGCCACCGCCTCGATGAACTGCCCGTGAACGTCGTCCATCACCCCCTGGAGGATCTGTCGCTCCGCGTCGGTGAGGTCCCGGGTGATGGATCCGAGATCCTTGTTCTCCCCTGCCTTGATGACCGTGGTCTTGATCCCCACCTTCTGGAGCAACCCGCCGATATTCGGGATTTGCAGGATGACCCCGATGCTCCCCGTGATGCTGCCGGGATTGGCGACGATGCGGTCCGCGGCCGCGGCGATGTAATAGCCGCCCGACGCGGCCACGCTGCCCAGCGACGCCACCACCGGCTTCCCCGTCTCCCGGCGGAACTTCAGGATCTCCTGGTAGATCTCCTGGGAGGGCGCCACGGCCCCGCCCGGGCTGTTGATGCGCAAGACCACCGCCTTCACGCTGGGCAGATCCCGGTAGCGGCTGAGTTGCTCGATCACCTCCCGCGCGTCCGTGATCACCCCCTCGATGGAGATGACGGCCACGCGATCGCCGCCGAAGGGCAGGCGCGGCCCCAGGAACGCCGCCGCCAGGCTCACCGCGACCAGGAACAGCGCGAGTCCGATGAGCAGCCTGACCGCCAGCCGCCTCCCAGTCCTTCCGGCCACGCTGCCTACTCCTCGGCGCCTTCCCGGCGGCGCCGCTTTCGTCCGCGCGCGCCCTCCTCGTCCACCGGGACCGCGCCCTGGCTCTCCAGGAAGGCGCGCAGACTGAGGCCGATCTTTCGCTCCTCGGGATCCAACTTGATCACCTTGAGGGTGAGCTCCTGCCCCACCTGGACCACGTCCTCAGGTTTGTTGACGCGATCCTGGGAGAGCTCGGATACGTGCAGGAGTCCCTCCACGCCGTCTTCCAGCTCCACGAAGGCGCCGAAATCTGTGGTCCGGACCACCTTGCCCTTCACGTCCATGCCCACCCGGTACTTCTCCGGCACGGCCGCCTGCCAGGGGTCCTGCTGGATCTGCTTGAGCCCCAGAGAGATCCGATGGTTGGCCTTGTCCACGTGCAGGACGATGGCCTCCACCTTCTCGCCCTTTTTCAGGATCTCGGAGGGGTGGCGCACCCGCTTGGTCCAGGACATATCGGAGACGTGGATGAGTCCGTCGATCCCTTCCTCCAGCTCCACGAAGGCGCCGAAGTCCGCCAGATTCCGGACCCGACCCTCGACCCGGGTGCCGACCGGGTAGCGCTCCTCGATGAAATTCCAGGGGTTGGGTTCGGCCTGGCGCATGCCCAGGGAGATGCGCTTGTTCGCCCGGTCCACATCCAGGACCACGACGTCGACAGCATCCCCGATGGCCACCACCTTGGAGGGATGCTTGACCCGTTGCGTCCACGACATCTCGGAGATGTGCACCAAGCCCTCGATCCCCTCCTCCAGCTCGACAAAGGCACCGTAGTCGGTGAGGCTGACCACCTTCCCCTTCAGCTTGGCCCCCACGGGGTACTTCTGCTCCACTGCCTCCCACGGGTCGGGCAGCCGCTGCTTGTAGCCAAGCGACACCCGCTCGTTGGTTCGGTCGAACTTCAGGACCACCACCTCTATCTCGTCCCCGACCTGGAAGAGTTCCGTGGGGTGGCCCACGCGTCCCCAAGACATGTCGGTGATGTGCAACAGGCCGTCCAGGCCGCCCAGGTCAACGAAGGCGCCGTACTCGGTGATATTCTTGATCTTCCCCTTGATCCGCTTCCCATCCGTGAGGCCGGTCAGGGTCGCCTCCTTGAGGTGCTTCCGCTCTTCCTCCAAAAGCTCGCGGCGGGAGAGGACGATGTTGCCCCGCTTCTGGTTCAGCTTGATGATCTTCATCGGGAAGGCCTTCCCGATGAGCTTGTCCAGGTCCCGGACCGGCCGCAGGTCCACCTGGGAGCCGGGCAGGAAGGCGCGCACCCCGATGTCCACGATCAGCCCGCCCTTGGTCCGCCCCAGGATCATGCCGGTCATGGCCCCGCCCTCCTCGTACACCCGGGACAGCTCGTCCCAGATCTTGATCTTCTCGGCCTTCTCGCGCGAGAGGACGATGAGGCCCTCGCTGTCCTCCTTCTGCTCCAGGTAGACGTCCACCACGTCGCCGACCTTGGCCGTGACCTCGCCCGACGGCGTCCGGAACTCCCGCAGCGGGATCAACCCCTCGGACTTGTAACCGATGTCCACGAGGACGGCACCCTCCTTGATCTCCAGGATGGTGCCCTTGACGATCTCGCCCTCGACGATGTCCCTGACGCTCCGCTCGTAGATCTCCTGCATCTCGGCCGAGGGGCCCGAGCTCTCCTCCTCGTCGGGATCCGTGGAATACGGGGCTTCCGATTGCACCGGCTGTGATGTCATGCGAACCCATACCTCCTGCGCGCGGCTGTGAATTTGGAGCGGCTGCCCCACCCTCTGCCGGCGGGATGGCGGCAAAAGCTTGCTGAGACGACCATGCCGTCTCAGCGCGAAACGGGAATCGGCTTCTCCGTGGATGGGCGGAGCGCGGCAATCGCCTCCATGAGCTGACGGCCGAATGCCTCAACGGCCTCGCGGTCCGCCCGCGCGTCTCCGGCAAATCGAAGCGGCGGACCGAACCGGACCCGCAACGGCGCCCACCGGACCCGGCGGCTCCCCCGGGGGAGGACCTGCTCTGCCCCCCAGTGAAACACCGGGACGACCGGCACCCCGGAACGGGCAGCGACAACGGCGATCCCGGGCTTGGCAAGTCCCAGGGTCCGACCGTCCCCCCGGGTGCCTTCGGGAAACATCAGGACCACGTGCCCGTGTGCCAGCAGGGCGAGCGTGCGCTTCAGTGTGGAGGGGTCAACGCGCTCCCGCGTGACGGGGTAAGCCTGAACTCCGCGAAGAATCCACCCCACAAGGGGGTTTCGGAACAGCTCCTTCTTGGCCATGAAGTGGGCCCGGCGGCGGATCGAGATCCCGACCAGCACCGGATCCACGTAGCTCACATGGTTGGGTGCCAGGATCGCCGGCCCGGTCTGGGGAACATGCTCCAGGCCATCGACCCGTAAGGCGAAAAAGGCGCGGGCGATCCAGCGGCTCAGCCAATACCCGATCGCGTAGATCATCCCGTGCGGTCACCCCACGGAGCGCCGCGACGGAGGGTGATGATACACAGGCACTCCCACCGAGGCAAGGAAAAAATTCCCTATCTCCAAAGAAATTCAGGAGTTATCCGGTTTCAGGACATGCTGGACCGCCTCGAGCATCACCCGCAGGACCCCGTCGGCATCCAGCGCGGTAGAATCGATTCGGATGGCGTCGGCGGCGACGGTGAGGGGGGAGGTCTCGCGTCCCCGATCCCGCTCGTCCCGGCGGGTCACCTCGACCCGCACCGCGTCCAGGTCGATCGGGGTCCCCGTCTGCCGCAGATCCTGGAGGCGGCGCGCGGCCCGCACCGTCAGGTCGGCGTCCAGATAGAATTTCAGATCGGCGTCGGGAAACACCACGGTCCCGATGTCCCGGCCGTCCATGACGATGCCGCCCTCCTTCGCCATCGCCCGCTGGAGCGCCACCAGACGCCTCCGGATCTCTGGAAAGGTGGACACCACGGAAGACGCCTCGTCCATCTCTGGCGTCCGCAGGGCGGCCGTGACATCCTTTCCGTCCATCAGGACCCGGGGTCCCTCCGGTGCCGCCACCACCCGGATGTCCGTGGCGGCCGCCAGGGCCACCAGGCGCTCCCGATCATGGAGGTCCAAGCCGGCCTGTCTCGCTTTCCAGCCCATGGCGCGGTACATCGCGCCGCTGTCGACATAGACGTAGCCCAGGGCCTGGGCCAGGCGGCGCGCGGCCGTGCTCTTGCCCGCGCCGACGGGGCCGTCTATGGCGATCACGAGACGCCGCTTCTCCTTAGTCATTGCATCCGCAGAAGGACAGAAAGGGCCCCCTTTTTGATCCACAGATTACGCAGATTGCGCAGATTTCACGAGGGAAAAATCCGGAAAATAATCTGTGGAATCTGCGCAATCTGCGGATACTCATTCGTCTCCGACTTCGCGGATGTCGCAGCCCGGGGCCACCTCCAGGAGGAGGCGCGCAAAACCCGGGAATGATGTCTCGACGCAGGCGACGTCCTGAATCCGGGTTTCCCCTTCCGAAAAGAGGCCCGCAACGGCCAAGCTCATGGCCATGCGATGATCCCCGCGACTGGAGACGACGGCCCTGCGCAGTCGCCGCCCCCCCACGATGCGCAAGCTGTCCCGCTCCTCGACGACCTGAACTCCCAACTTGGCCAGTTCCCCGGCCAGGGCGGACAGCCGGTCCACCTCCTTGACGCGAAGTTCGGCCGCCCCCGAGATGACGGTCTCCCCCTCGGCGAGGGCGGCGGCCACCGCCAGGGCCGGAATCTCATCCAGGAGGCGCGGGATCAGATCGGGCCCGATCGTCGTCCCCCGGAGGTGCGCACCCCGCACGTGGATGTCCGCCACCGGCTCCCCCCCCTCGCTCCGCTCGCGCTCCTGAGTGATCGTCGCCCCCATCGCGGCCAGCACCTCCAGGGCGCCGGTGCGTGTCGGATTCACCCCCACGTCCCGAAGAATCACCTCGGCCCCGGGTCGAGCCGCCGCGGCCGCGATGAAGAAGGCGGCCGAGGACAGGTCTCCTGGGATGGAGAGGCTGGCCGCGGCCAGGCGTGCCTTCCCGGGCACGCTGACGGTGGTCCCCCGCCGCTGCGGGACGACGCCGAAGGCCGTGAGCATCCGCTCGGTGTGGTCCCGCGAAAGCGTCGGCTCCGTCACGCTGGTCTCGCCCGAGGCCTGGAGGCCGGCCAGGAGAATGGCCGATTTGACCTGGGCGCTGGCCACGGGAGTCTTCCAGGCAATTCCGGACAGCGTGCCTCCCCGGATGGCCAGCGGCGGGTACTGGCCGGCCGCGCGACCCAGGAGCGTCGCGCCCATGGCCGCCAGCGGGTCGACCACCCGGCGCATGGGACGGCGCCGCAGCGAGGCGTCGCCGGTGAGGATGCTGAAGAACGGCCGTCCCGCCAGGAGACCCGCCAGAAGACGAAGGCTCGTCCCGGAATTCCCGGCGTCCAGGATCGTCTCGGGTTCGCGCAGGGCCTCTGGTCCCTGGCCCACGATCCGCACGCATCCCTCGGGCAATTCCACGATCTCCCTTCCCAGGGCGCGCAGGGCATGCAGGGTCGCCAGGCAGTCCTCGCTCCGCAGAAACCCGCGGACCTCCGTCGTCCCGTGGGCCATGGCTCCCAGCAGGAGGCTCCGGTGCGAGATGGACTTGTCGCCCGGAACGCGGATGGCACCCTGCAGCCTCTCGGTTCCATGCAGCACCCAGGATCGCATCGTGTCTCGTTCACCCTTTGTCATTCGACATCCGTCGTTCGATAGTCGCGCGGGATTTCCGGTTGGCCCAGCCGCGCGACGATCTTCTCCGCCAGCGGCTCCACCCAGTCCCAGCCGCGGACCGTCACCCACTCGGCTGCTGGCTCCCGCCGAAACCAGGTGAGCTGCCGCCGGGCGTAGTTGCGGGTGGCCCGCTGCATGGCCGTCGACGCCTCCGCCTCGGGCAATCGCCCCTCCAGATACGCCACGGCCTGGCGATATCCCAGCGACTTCAGCGTCCGGAGGTCCGGCCCGTAGCCCGCGGCCAGGAGCCCGCGGACCTCCTCCACCAGTCCGCCCTCCCACATGCGCCGGGCGCGCTCGTCGATCAGCCGGTACAGCTCCTCCCGCTCCCGATTCAAGACGAGGAGGGCCGACACCGCCACGCGCGGTCGTTCCCAGAGGTCCGGCCGGATTTCCGAGGGGGGCCGCCCCGTCGTCTCCAGAAGCTCCAGCGCCCGGATGATCCGGAACAGGTCCTTGGGATGCACCCGCGCGGCCGTGGCGGGGTCGAGAGCGCGGAGTCGGTCGTGCAGCGCCTGGGTTCCCAGCGCCTCCGCCTCCCGGGTGAGACGCGCACGGATCGCCGGATCGCCGCCCGTCCCGGCCAGCCGCCCCTTCAGGAAGGCGCGGAGATACAGGCCCGTCCCCCCGACGAGGATCGGCCGGCGACCCCGCCGCCGGATCTCCTCGACCAGCGCCTGCGCGCGAGTGGCAAACGCAGAGGCGGAGAAGGTCTCCGTCGGGTCGCAGATATCCAGGAGGTGGTGCGGGACGGCCTCCCGGTCCGCAGGCGACGGTTTGCCCGTGCCCACGTCCATCCCGCGGTACACCTGCATGGAGTCTGCGACGATGATCTCGCCCCGGGCATGCCGGGCAAGGGCCAGACCCAGGGCTGACTTGCCTACGGCCGTGGGGCCCGTGATGATGAGGACGTCGTCGGGTGGAATGGCAAGAGGCTCCTGCAGTGGAGGTTCAGGGAAGGGACGTGCGCTGCTCGATACGGAAGCGGAGGTCGTAGCGATACCTCGGGAGTTCCACGGGGACCACCCAACTGATCCGGACGACCAACCGGGATCCCTCCCGAGTGAACTGGATGTCCTCCTCGGCAAGATTGAGGCCCGCCTCCCGCACCCGGCGCGAGAGGTCGGCCCTCGCCCTGTCCTCCCCGTTCGGGCTCGCGGCGGCCATGGCTGCCTCCTTCACCGGATCCTGCAGGCTCAGATAGGTCCAGTAGGGCGGGACGAACTTGACGGCCAGGTAGATTCCGATCGCCACCAGCAGGAGGAACAGCAAGGCCCCGAGGCCTATCCTCCCCGGGGCCATCCCGTCACTGCGTCGTCCCTCGGATTGCCAGGAACCGGTCGCGTCCCCGTCGTTCAGCGCAAGCCCTCCCGGTGCAGGTCGCCGGCTACCGGCGGCCTTTCAGCCAGCTCATCATCCCGCGCAGCTCCTTCCCCACGACCTCGATGGGGTGGTCGGCGTCCTTCTTGCGCATGGCGTAGAAGCTGGGGCGGCCCGCCTGATTCTCCAGGATCCACTCCCGGGCAAACTGGCCGTTCTGGATCTCGTCCAGGATCTTCCGCATCTCGGCCTTGACGCCGTCATTGATGATCCGCGGGCCCCGGCTGTAGTCGCCGTACTCGGCCGTGTCGCTCACCGAGTAGCGCATGTAGGCCAGGCCTCCCTGGTACATCAGGTCCACGATCAGCTTCAGCTCGTGCAGCACCTCGAAGTAGGCCAGCTCGGGCTGGTAGCCGGCGGCCACCAGCGTCTCGAAGCCCGCCTTAACCATCGCCGACACCCCGCCACAGAGCACCGTCTGCTCGCCGAACAGATCGGTTTCGGTCTCTTCCTTGAACGTCGTCTCCAGGACACCCGCCCGCGTGCAGCCGATCCCCTTGGCATAGGCCAGGGCCGTCTCCTTGGCCTTGCCCGAGGGGTTCTGGTACACCGCCACCAGGGCCGGGACCCCCGAACCCTCGGTGTACACCTGGCGCATCATGTGACCCGGCGCCTTGGGGGCCACCATGGAGACGTCCACCTCGGGAGGAGGCACGATCTGGTTGAAGTGGATGTTGAAGCCGTGGGCGAACATCAGCGTCTTGCCCGGCGTCAGGGCCCGAACAATGCTTTCTTCGTAGACCTGCTTGTGGGTCTGGTCGGGCAGGACGATCATGAGGACCTGGGAGGCCTCGGCGGTCTCCTGGACCGTCCCGACCTTCAGGCCGTCCGTCTTGGCCTTGTCCCAGGACTTACTGCCCTTGTACAGGCCCACCATGACTTCCAGGCCGCTGTCCCGGTGGTTCAGGGCGTGGGCATGGCCCTGGCTTCCGTACCCGATGATCCCGATCGTCTTGCCCTTCAGCAGCCCGAGGTCCGCGTCCTTGTCGTAGTAGAGCTTGGCCATGGGTCTCCTCGTTTCACTCCGCTGATGCGTGCTTCTGGCCGGCCAGGCGCAGCCTGCCCTCTTCCCGCTTGGTGATGGTCTTGCTCCCCCGGGCGATGGCCAGGATCCCGCTTCGCACGACTTCCTGGATGCCGAAGGGCTGCAGCAGCTCCAGCACGGCTTCGATCTTCCCCGCCTCCCCGGTGATCTCCAGGGTGTAGGTGGTGGGGGTCACGTCCACCACCCGGCCGCGGAAGATCTCGGCGATGCGCAGGATCTCCGCCCGGTTCACCGGCTCGGCGTTCACCCGGACGAAGATCATCTCGCGGCCCACGTGGGCCTCGTCCGTCAGGTCCACGACCTTGATCACGTCGATGATGCGATGGAGCTGCTTGACCACCTGCTCCATCACCCACTCGTCCCCACGGACCGATAGGGTCATCCGCGAGATCGTGGGGTCCAGCGTCTCCGCCACGGACAGGCTGTCGATGTTGTAGCCCTTGGCCGCGATCAGGGAGGCGATCTTGGCCAGGACGCCCTGGTGGTTCTCGACCAGGATGGACAGAGTATACTTCCGGTAGTGCTTGGGATCGGTCATGGCCGTCCGCCCTCAGCGCCAGCCCCACGGTGAGGCGAAGGCGTCACCGCCAGCCCCACGGTGAGGCGAAGGCGTCACCGCCAGCCTTGAAAGAGCTTCTCGGGAATCGGCTCGCCGGTGTCGATGATGTCCTTGATGGCGGAGCCGGCCGGGATCATGGGGTAGCAGTTCTCCTCCCGCTCGCACACCAGGTCCACCACCACGGGTCCCGGCGTGCTGACGGCCTTCTCGATGAGGGGCCGCACATCCCCGGGCCGTTCCGCCCTGAGCCCCACGGCGCCACAGGCCTCGGCCAGCTTGACGAAATCCGGCTGGATCTCCAGGTCCACCTGGGAGTAGCGCTTGCCGTAGAACAGCTCCTGCCACTGCCGGACCATCCCCAGGTAGCGGTTGTTGATGAGGAAGATCTTCACCGGGAGATTGTACTGGACGCACGTGATCAGGTCCTGCATGGTCATCTGGAAGCTGCCGTCCCCGTCGATGTCGATGACCAGCTTGTCGGGGAAGGCCGCCTGGGCTCCCAGGGCCGCGGGGAACCCGAAGCCCATGGTCCCCAGCCCGCCGGAGGTGATGAACCGGCGCGGCTGATGACCGCGGTAGTACTGCGCGGCCCACATCTGGTGCTGCCCCACCCCGGTGGAGAAGATGGGATCGTGCTCCTCGGTCACCTTGTAGATCTGCTCGATGGCGTACTGCGGCTTGATGGCCCCGTCGGGGGCCTGGTGGTACCGCAGCGGATGGGTCCGCTGCCACTCGGCGATCTGGCCGTACCACTCTTCCAGATCCTTCCGCCAGTCGCGCTTGATCTTCCGGAGCTCGGCGTTCAACTGGATCAGGACCCGCTTCACGTCGCCGACGATCGGCACGTCCACGTGCACGTTCTTGCGAATGGAGGTGGGGTCGATGTCCACGTGGATGATCTTGCAGTTCTTCGCGAACTCCGACAGCTTGCCCGTGACGCGGTCGTCGAAGCGTGGGCCGATGGCGATCATGAGATCCGTGTGGACCATGCACATGTTCGCCGTGTAGGTCCCGTGCATCCCCAGCATCCCCAGCCACAGCGGGTGGGAGGTGTCCAGGGCTCCCAGCCCCATGAGGGTCAGCGTGGTCGGGATCTGGGTCAGGTTCACCAGCTCGGTCAGTTCGGCCGAGGCATCCGCGTGGATGATCCCGCCGCCGCCGTAGATCACCGGGCGCCTGGCCGTGGCGATGAGTTCGGCCGCCTTCCGGATCTGGCCCGGGTGCCCGTTCACCGACGGGTTGTAGCCCCGGATCGAGACCTCCCCGGGATAGTCCTTGAACTCCGCCCGGCCCATGATGATGTCCTTGGGCAGGTCCACCAGGACCGGTCCGGGCCGGCCGCTCCGCGCGATGTGGTAGGCCTCCTTGATGATCCGGGGAAGCTCTTCCGTCTTGAGGGCCAGGAAGTTGTGCTTGGTGCAGGTCCGGGTGGTCCCGACCACGTCGGCTTCCTGGAAGGCATCACAGCCCATCACGGCCGTGGGGACCTGCCCCGTGAAGACCACGATGGCCATGGAATCCATGAGGGCGTCGGTCAGGCCGGTCACCGTGTTGGTCGCGCCCGGGCCCGAGGTCACGATGGCCGTCCCGGTCTGCCCGCTGGCCTTGTAATAGCCCTCCACGGCGTGAATGGCCACCTGCTCGTGCCGGCACAGGATGTGCCGGAGCGGATAGTCCAGCATGACGTCGTAGCCGTGCAGGATGGCCCCGCCCGGGTGGCCGAAGGCGGTATGGACCCCCTCGGCCTGGAGGCACTTCATGAAGATCTCGGAACCTGTCAGTCGCATGGGATCACCCCTCCCGCCGGTTCGGAGGATCGCTCCTGCCGGCCATCAAGGAAACTCCCCGCCCGGCCGTCCATACCGGTAGGACCTAGGGGCGGGTTTGTGAAGCCCGCTTAGTACCACAGGACCGGGTTCCCGTCAATTAAAAAGTCGAATTTGGGGGAAGGACGACGCGAACTTAGAGGGGGGGGCAGGCAGAACATTGCACACCGAGTTGACAATCCCGGACCCATCTGTTACAGGGGACCGAAAAGCACGGCGGCCGCATCTGGGCCGAATCTGAGGGCGAGGGGCACGGCAGCACCTTCATGGTCCATCTCCCGTTCGGTGGCCCGGGAGCGCCGCCGGATACCCCCTCATCCTGAAGCGTGTGGACACCATGCCACGAGTCTTGGTGGTTGACGACGAGCCAGTCGCCGTAGAACTACTGCATGCGTTCCTGGCTGACAAGGGCCTCGAGGTGCTCACCGCCTCCGACGGCGAGGAGGCCCTCCGGCAGGTCAAGGAGCACCGGCCCCACTTGATCCTCCTGGACGTGCGCATGCCCAAGCTGAACGGCATGGAGGTGCTGAAGCGGGTCCGGGAGATTGACCATGAGGTGGGCGTCATCATGGTCACGGCGGTCAACGAGGAGGAGACGGGGCGCGAGGCGTTGAAGATGGGCGCCTTCGACTACATCACCAAGCCGCTGGACCTCCAGTATCTGGAACGGAGTCTGTGGTTAAAGATCGCGACGATGTTGGTTTGAGACGCCTGACCTTGGAGGGTGCTGATGCTTCTTCGTCCCCTCGCCGAGCCACTGCCCTTCGCGCTGCAACTCCGAGGGCGCCAGTCCCTCGAAGCATTCGCCGGCCTGACCGCCCAGGAACAAATTGAGTTGGCCTGTCGGAACGTCCTGGGTGTCCTGGCCGTGCCCCACGCCCGCTTCGAGCGAACGCGGCTGGAGGCCTAGCCGTGCCTAACTCATCGGCGCAACGTCGCTACCCCCGTCATCCGCTGGTGCTCTCGATCCTGTACAAATCGAAGGAACCCGCCCCCGCCAAAGTCGGAGTGGGCTGGACGCGCGACGTGAGCGACGGGGGCGCCTGTCTGGAGTTGGCCGAGCCGCTCCTGTTCGCGACCCCGCTCAGTGTGATCCTTCAGACGGACCAGGGGAGCCTCGGGGTGGAGGTGAAGGTCGTCTGGGTCGGCGGGCCGGTGGCCGGCGGCGGCGGGGTCCTCCACGGCGTGGCCTTCCGGGACGCCACCCCGGAGCAGCTCCGGGCCCTGTGGGCCCTGATCGCCCGCAAGGGTCAGGCGCGGCAAGCCGCTGTGCGCGTGCCCGTGAAGCTCGCCGTCCTGTGCCGGCCCAAGGGGGACGCGGGCCCGCCCCTCCAGGGGGAGACAGGGGACGTCAGCCGGGAAGGGCTCTCGGTGCACCTCCCCCAGCTCCTCCCCTCGGCCACCCCGATCGAGATCACCCTTCCCACCCGTCGGGACCCGCTCACGCTGGAGGCCAGGGTCGTCTGGGTCGAATCGCCAGAGGCGCGAACACCCGGGCAACCGATCCGGCACGGTCTGCGGTTCACGAACCTCAGTTGGGCACACGAATTGACGCTGGGCCTCTTGCTGGCAGAGGTGCCAGCGGAGGCCGCCCCGAAGAAGGGTGGGCGTCCGCATGGGCAATGATACCCCTCAGCCAATGGACACCTTCGAATCCTGGCTCCTCCACCGTGTGGCGCAGGCGGTCGAGGCCGGGGATGTGCCGAAACCCATGCTGATGGAGTGTGACAGGCTCACCTCGCCCGGCTGAGGCGTCCGTAGCCCCGTGGATACCCTGTAGGTGAGGTGAGCAACAGGGTGTTATGCGGAAACCAGATAACCGCCTCGGCAGGGTGAGCGCGAGCGGGAACTCTTTGAACCCGTGTCCTTTATCGGCGCGAAAGCAACCGGTCTTATGCTGACCCGCCGCCGCGGGGAAGAAGACGCGTGTGACTCGCGCTAACAACGCGCTTCAGCCGACCTCGGCCTCTGCGCCAGGCATCCGGGGCGGCGGCTGAGCGCCAACGTTAGCCCAACTTCCAATGTGAGTTGGCGTGTATGAGGCCTCCGCGGGAGAAAACCCCAATGATTTCGCGGTGCGCGTCGCGGAAGGCCGAAAATAGTCACGAATATATATCCATGTATCGCGCTATTTCCCTTGACAGTTCGGCTGTGATGCGTATATGTAGGCACGATGTTTATCAAGCCCACCAAGAAGCGGGTCGGCGACAAGACCTACGTCAATCACGTCCTGGTCGAGTCCGTGGCAACCCCGAAGGGTCCACGCCACCGCGTGGTGTGCTCGCTGGGCAGCCTGGCGCCCGCCCCCGCGGAGGAGTGGTTGGCGCTCGCGCACAAGATCGAAGCCGCGCTCACGGGCCAGCAACCGTTGGTCGGCGACGCGCGGGTGGACACGATCGTCGCGAAGGTGCAGGCCGCGCGGCGGGTGGGGCGCCAGACCGCGGGGAAGCCCGATCTCGTCGCGGTGCACACCGACCAGGTGACGACGGAAGACCATCGGGAGGCGGGACCGGTGCACGTGGGGCACCAGCTGTGGCAGACGCTCGACCTCGACGCCGTGTTGGCCCGGGCCGGGCTGTCGGCCCGCACGCGGGTGCTCACCGAGATCATGACGCTCAACCGGCTGGTGTTCCCGGTGTCCGAGCACGCGATGCCCGACTGGGTCCGGCGCACCGCGCTGGCCGATCTGCTGGGGGAGGACTTCGAGGCGCTGGTCGACGAGTCGTTGTATCAGAACCTCGACCGGTTGCACCCGCGGCGCGTCGCCATCGAGCGCGCCCTGGCCGAGCGGGAGCGGACGCTGTTCACCCTGGACGACCGCCTCTTCCTGTACGATCTGACCTCGACGTACTTCGAGGGGCTGTGTCTGCAGAATCCCCAGGCGAAGCGGGGGTACTCGCGGGACAGCCGGCCGGACTGCAAGCAGGTGGTGGTGGGGCTGGTGTTGGATCGGGACGGCTTCCCCAAGGCGCACGAGGTGTTTGATGGGAATCGCACCGATCGGACGACCGTCGCGGAGATGCTGGACGCGCTGGAGGGCCGGGTGGGGCGCACCCGGGGCGCGACGGTAGTCGTGGACCGGGGGATGGCGTTCGACGACAACCTGCAGCAGATCACAGAGCGAGGCTATCACTACCTCGTGGCCAGCCGGCAAGGGGAGCGGAACGAGCACCTCGACGACTTTGAGGAGGCGGCGGGGTGGCAGGAGGTCGTACGTGAGCCGTCGCCGACGAACCCGGGGCAGCAGCAGACCCGCGTGATGGTGAAGCGCAAGGTGGTGGGGGACGAAGTGCACGTCCTGTGCAGGAGTGACGGGCGGGAGGCGAAGGATCGGGCGATCCGCGAGAAGCACGAGCAGCGATTGCTGGGGGATCTGCGGAAGCTCCAGGCGCGCGTGGCCACGGGGAAGCTCAAGGACGCGGCCAAGGTTCACGAGGCCATCGGGCGCCTCAAGGAGCGCTACCCGCGGGGCGCGCGGGACTACGGCATAGGG
>Ga0082335_1003066_pt1 | contig 28587 bp, 23 predicted proteins | sample Subgrocontami58m_FD_72375 | JGI IMG/M metagenome (GOLD analysis project Ga0082335, IMG submission 72375) | Subsurface groundwater microbial communities from S. Glens Falls, New York, USA - GMW37 contaminated, 5.8 m (SPADES assembly) (version 2) ...
CGATCCACTTAGTCCTGAGAGTCACCTCTCAAAACCGGATCTTCGCTACCGGGGTGTACCGATAATTCCCCGTGCCGGACTTTAACCGGCTAGTTGCACCGCTTCCGCGGCGTACGGACATCGCTACTTTACCAGGCCGATACTTTTAAAGAAGCCGGACCTTTCCAGGTTGTCCACGAACGAATTGTCAAAGAAATCCTTGGCGTCCGCATTCCTGGCCTGCGGGAATTCCTTTTCATCCATATAGCTGAATTGAGCTTGGATAGCATCCGCCCGAACCGCAAGACTCATACTGAAGTAAGGCACGAAATAGTCATAGGTGCCGTCCACCATCTTGGGATCATCGATCTGTCCATATTTAGCAATCGCTCTTTTTGCCACTGCCGGATCTTTCTTCGACAGGACCACTGCCTCAGCCATCGCTTTAAGGAAAGCATAGATGGTGTTGGGATTGCTCTTGAGGTACTTCTCAGTGGTGCCGTAGGTAACCTGAAGGCCGGGGATGTTCAGCTTGCCGATATCCTCCAGTAGGTTTAGGCCCGCTTCCTGGGCCTTGAGGGTGTTCGGAGCGGATAGAGTTCCTGCAGAGGTCTTGCCAGTGATGACCGAGGTCAGAATGGCAGGGACAGTTTGAACATAGAGGATCTTCACGTCCTTATCTGGAATGAGACCGCTTTTCTTTAACGCCTCCCGGGTGGCGGTGTCGAGCGCAGCCCGCGGGGTGCTGGCAGCGACTGTCTTTCCTTTAAGCTGCTGCACGGAGGTGATTTCCTTGGCTCCCCACATTTGAAACACGAACTGCTGCATGGTCCCGCCAAAATATTTGACGCGCCCCCCCCGTAACCGCGCGTTAATCAGGTCCGGTCCATTGGTATAGAAGTCGGCCTCTTCGGCGATAACCGCCTGAGCCGAGACCTGGGGGTTGAGAAGCTGAAGCTTGGCGTTGAGCCCGTATTTCTTAAACAGGCCGGCCTCATAGGCAACCCAAATATGGGTGAAGGCGCCGCTTGGCTGGGGATAGGTTACGATAATCTCCGTTTTCTCCGGTTTGCCCCCAACTTCACTCGCCGCGAAACTAATCGAGGAGATAAAGAGCGGGATGAAACTGAGCAGTATTGCCAGTCTCCTGTGCCGTCTGGTTAGGTCCATTGGATTGATAATAGCCATTCCATTTCTCCTTTCTTAACGGGAGGCATTCTACTACGATTTCCCAATCTGGCAAGGAGAATCACTTTACCCTCAGGGGGCAAGGCGGCAGTCTATGATTCTCAGTTCCACCGCGGAGCTTCCGTTCCATTCGTTCTCCGTTATACGATAGACCAAATCGATGTTGGCCCCTGGAGAGGCAGGAAAATCCTTCTCCAGCCTAAATACCACGGCACCCAATGATTTACCTCCCTGACGGAGCCTGAGGCGCGAGCCACCGCTAAAATCCCTGCGCTCGGATACCTCGACCGCTTTGGTTACAAAAAGCGGCTCAGGATTGCCGATCCCAAAAGGCTTGAGCGTCTCAATATGCCGGACCAGGGAAAGTCCAATTTCGGAAAATTCCAGCTCGGCGTCAATTTCGAGAACCGGGATCAGGTCCTCAGGGGCTAAAGAGTTCCTCGCGATCTCCTCAAAGCGAGTTAAAAAAGACGGAAACTTTTCCTGCTTGATGCTTAACCCCCCGGCATATTCATGGCCGCCAAATTTTTCCAAAAAGTCTGCGCAGCGCCTTAACCCCTCTACCATATGAAAGCCGCGGATGCTGCGGGCAGAGCCCTTCCCTGCCCCTTGACTGAAAGCGATCACAACCGTAGGCCTGTGAAACCGCTCCACAATGCGCGAGGCCACAATTCCCAAAACTCCCGGATGCCAGCCTTCTCGACCGAGGACAATAGAGTAGCGCTCCTTGAGCAAAGGGTCCGCATCGACTTGAGACAGGGCCTCTTCCAACACCTGCGCCTCCATAGCCTGACGCTCGCGGTTATGTTCATTGAGTTCCTGCGCGATCCGTAGCGCCACCTCCTGGGACTCCGTGGTAAGCATCTCCACCACCTTCAGGCCAGCGTCCATCCTTCCCGCCGCGTTGATTCTGGGGCCGAGCTGAAACCCTACCTGCCCGGCGCTAATTTCTCCTGGGGGAAGACGCGCCACCTGTTTTAGGGCAACGACTCCAGGCCGCGTGGAGCCGCCGAGTTCCGTAAGCCCGCGCCGGGCCAAAACTCGATTGACTCCGGTCAAGGGGACCATGTCGGCAATCGTGCCGAGAGTAACAATGTCCAGGTAGCGGCGGATGTCGGGACTTTCCGAGGCGCCAAACCAGCCGGCTTCGCGGAGCTTCGCCCTAAGGCCGATGATCAGATAGAAGGCGAGGCCAGCGCCGGAAAGTCCCTTGTCGGGAAAAGAACAGTCAGGTCGATGAGGGTTAGTAATCGCAAATGCCGGAGGGAGATTCGGCGGGAGCTCGTGGTGATCGACGATCACCACATCGATCCCCATGTTGTGGGCAAGTTCTACTTCTTGATAATTTGAAATCCCGCAGTCAACAGAAACTACCAGCCGCACACCCTGAGAGCTTAACTGCTTGAGTCCCTCAGGATTCAAACCGTATCCCTCATCAATCCTGTGCGGGATATAATAAATGACTTCCCCTCCCGCCTCCCTTAGAAACGAAACCAGAGCTGCAGTCCCGGTGGTACCGTCGACATCGTAGTCTCCCCAGACACAAATCAGCTCTTTTCTTTCCAGGGCGCGGACCAGCCGCCCGGCAGCCTGCTCCATCCCCGCCATAAGAAATGGCGAGGGAAGATCGGAGCGTAAACTTGAAGATAAATAACGCCTGGCCCCCTCCGGATCTTTGAGGCCGCGATGCACTAGGATTCTGGCCACCAGCGGCGGAATCTTTAATTGCTCGGATAGGAGAGAGACGACGCTCTCATCAGCCTCTCTTAAAACCCAGCGCTTTTGCATCTGTTCTCAGTTTTGAGTTTTAAGTTTTTAAAAACTCTACTTTTTCCCTCTCTCCCACATTAGAATCACCGGGCTGGCGATAAAGATGGTCGAATAAACACCCGAAGAGAAACCTACCAAAAGAGCGAAGGCGAAGGGACGAATGACTCCTCCGCCCAGCAGAAATAGCCCGATGAGCACCAAGATGGCCGTACCGGTTGTGATGATGGTGCGACTCAGGGTCTCGTTGATACTGGTATTGATAATGCTTTCCAGGCTCTCCCGACGGCTCTTGCGCATGTTCTCGCGGATCCGGTCACAAACGATCACCGTGTCGTTTACGGAAAATCCGATAATCGTGAGAAGGGCCGCCACAATGGTCAGATCAAACTCATAATTGACCAACAGGAGAGCCCCGATCGTAACCAGGACATCATGGATTAAGGAGATGACGGCCCCCAGACCGAAGTGAAAACCGAAGCGGGCCCCAAAACTGTATCCAAAGCGCAACCAGATATAGACCCCCATCATGATCATGGCGGCAATTACGGACCAGGCGCCGCGCTGGCGCAGGTCTTTCCCTACCTTTGGTCCGACCGATTCAATCCTGCGGATTTCAAACCGGTCCTGGCCGAACTGATCGGAAAGGCCGCGACGAATGTCCTCTCCAAGAGCGCCGATTTGAACCGAGGTCTTCTCCAGACGAACCATGAACTCGTTCGATCCATCCTCGCCAAAGTCCTGGATCACGCTATCGCCTAAAGCCGACTTTCCCAGCGCCTGACGGATCTCAGGAATGGAGACCTTCTGCTGAAATTTGAGATGCACCATCGTCCCTCCGGCAAAATCGACCCCCAGGTTGGGACCTTTGGTAAAAAGGAGCGCAAGGACTGCGATGTTCACCAGGGTAGACAGAATCACGGCGACATGGCGGTATCTGGTAAAAGGGATGCGGGTTCCTGGTTTGATAAACTCCATATCTTATCCTTTAGATGCTGATGCGAGTTAATTTCCTAGCTGCCATGCGATAGTCGTAATAGATCCGGGTCAGATAGACAGCCGTTAATACCGTTGTGAAGATACCCACGCATAGCGTGACGGCAAATCCTTTGATCGGACCCGTGCCAAACTGAAAGAGGATCAAACCAGACAGGAAAGTGGTGATGTTCGAGTCGAGGATCGCCGGGAGAGCCCGCTCATAGCCGGCTTCTACGGCAGAGCGTGGCGATTTGCCGCCTCTCAACTCTTCGCGAATCCGTTCGTTGATGAGCACGTTAGCGTCGACCGCCATGCCCATCGTCAGCACGATGCCCGCAAGACCCGGCAGGGTCAGGACCGCCCCGAAGCCTGCCAGAATAGCCAATAGAAAGAGAATATTAAAAATCACCGCGACGTCCGCCACCAAACCCGCGCCCATGTAGTAGGCGACCATAAAGAGGATGACCAGGGAGCCGCCGACGACTAGGGAGATGATACCCTGGCGGATCGAATCGCGCCCCAGCGAAGGGCCGACGGTCCGTTCTTCGACAATCTCCACCGGAGCGCGCAGGGCCCCGGCGCGAAGGACGATAGCGAGATCCCGCGCTTCCTTCATTTCAAAAGTTCCCGTGATGGAGGCCCTTCCGCCGCCGATCCGCTCCTGGATGACCGGCGCTGAGTAGACCCGGTTGTCGAGAACAATGGCCAGACGCCTCTTCACGTTCTCCGCCGTGATCCTTTCAAAAAGCCGGGCCCCGTTGGAATTCAGCATCAACTCCACATAGGGGCCGTCTAAATTTGAGCCAGGCCGCACCCGCGCATCCGTGATGTATTCTCCAGTCATGAGAGTGCGGGCATCCAGGAGATAGGAGACTCTCTCCGCGCCCAATCCACCTTCGCCCTTTTGGGCGTAACCATAGAGAATTTCAGTGCCGGGAGGCGGGCCGCTCTTAACCGCCTCCTCTACGCTATGAGTCTCGTCCAACAGCTTGAACTCAAGTATGGCGGTCTTGCCGATGATCTCCTTGGCTCTTTCAGGGTCCTGGACGCCGGGTAGTTGAACCAAAATATCCTGCTGCCCGCGCCGCTGGATGACCGGCTCGCTCACGCCAAACTGGTCAATGCGGTTGCGGATCGTCTCGAGGGATTGATCCACCGTGTCTTCCCTGAGCGAGCGCAACTCGCGCTCATGGAGGGCAAACAAAAATTCCCTCCCTCCCGGGTCGGTCCGGGAACTCACCAGGACAAGATTGGGGAATTCGCCTTTGAGCAGATCCCGCACCCTGTCGCCGTTTGCCGCCGGGACCTTGAGGCGGATCTGATTTCCCTGGTTTCTTTCCAACTCACTCGGCGGGACTGCTTTTTCTCTGAGGAGTTTACGCATATCCTCTTTGATCCGCTCCAAAGCATTCTCCACCGCCTTATCTACCTTCACCTCCAAAACCAGATGGCTCCCCCCTTGAAGATCCAATCCCAGATGAATCCGCTCTGTCGGGAGAAATCCGCCCCACCAGGAAGGGAGCTCGCCTATGAAAGTCGGAACGAGATAAAAAACCGCGGCGAAAGTCAATACGGAAAAGATAACCAATCGAACCACAATACCCCGTTGCATATTATTGCTCCTTAGCGTCCTTAGTTAAAACCTTTTCTCCTTTAATGATCTCGGATATCTGCGGCCGGTGCACCCGAATGCGCACGTTGGGGGCCACTTCCAGGGTGACCACCGAATCGGTCAGCGCCATCACCTTACCGTAAATCCCGCCGGAGGTCACTACCTCGTCGTTTTTTTTGAGCTTCTCCAGCATGTTGCGGTGCTCCTTGGACTTTTTTTGCTGCGGCCGAATCAGCAAAAAGTAAAAAATCACAAAAACCAAAATGAGAGGAACAAAGCTGATCAGTTGGCTGGGCCCTGAAGATCCCTGGGCACTTTGCGCAAAAGCTAAATCCCACATATTCCCTCCTACAGAACGATGTCTAATGTTTCTTCGGCCCGGTTTTCCCGGATGAGCTGACGGAGCTTCTCCATGAGCCGATGGTAAAAGTGGATATTATGGATGGTATGAAGCTGGGCTGCAAGGATCTCGCCGGCGAGATAGAGATGACGCAGATAGGCGCGAGAGAAATGGCGACAGCAATAACAGCTACAGGACTCATCGGCCGGACGAGGATCATTGGTGAACTCGGCCCGCTTGATATTGATTTTTCCCTTTGAGGTGAAGAGGGTCCCGGTGCGGGCGTTACGCGTAGGAAGAACACAGTCAAACAGGTCATACCCCGAGCGCACGGCAAAGATCAAATCCTCCGGCCTTCCGACGCCCATAAGATAGCGGGGACGATCTTCGGGTAACAACCCGGCCGTAAATGCCCCGATGGAACTCAGCGTCGCCTCTTCCTCGCCAACGCCCAATCCACCCACGGCAAAGCCGTCAAAGGGGAGACGGGTCATTTCCTTGACGCACTCAGTCCTCAAATCCTCATACATCCCCCCTTGGATAATTCCGAAGAGGGCCTGATCGCTTCGCTTACACGCTTTTAAGGAGCGCTCAGCCCATCTTACCGTGCGCCCGGTCGAGGCCCCGACGTAATCTCTAGTCGCCGGATGAGGGATGCACTCGTCCAAGACCATAGCGATATCACTGCCCAGATCTTCTTGGATTTGGACTACCTTCTCAGGCGTAAGGAGGTGGCTTGAACCATCCAGGTGCGACCGAAAATGGACACCCTCTTCAGTGATTTTCCTGAGCGCCCCCAAGCTGAAAACCTGATAACCGCCGCTATCCGTAAGAATCGATCCCTCCCAACCCATGAAGCGATGAAGTCCGCCCAGTTCGCGAATCACCTCCGCCCCGGGCCGTAGATAGAGATGATAGGTATTGGCCAGAATCATCTGACAGCCGATCTCTTCGAGGTCTCGAGGCGACAATGCCTTGACGCTGCCCTGAGTCCCTACCGGCATGAATGCCGGAGTCTCCACCACCCCGTGGGCAGTGACAAGGCGGCCTAGCCGCGCCTTCGTCGTCGCATCCTTCTTGAGCACGGTAAAGCTAAACACAATTTCGGGTTACTAGTTTACTGGTTACTGGTTATTAGTCACCTAATCTTTGAAAAACGAGTATACGAATAACTAGTAACTATAAATAATCACAAAATCAGCATCGCATCGCCATAGCTGTAAAACCGATAACGCGAGCGGACCGCCTCCTCATAAGCCCGTCGAACCAAGTCGAGACCGGCGAAGGCAGCAACCAGGATGAGCGGTGTCGATCCGGGAAGATGGAAATTGGTTATGAGCCCATCGATAACCCGGAAGGAGTCTCCCGGTCGGATAAAGAGTCGCGCAATTCCCTCATCCGCTTCCACTCGTCCCTTGCGCCGGGCTACCCACTCCAGGGCCCGGGTGGTAGTGGAACCAACAGCTATCACCTTTTTTCCACTCTTCTTCGCCTGGTTGATCTTTTCCGCCGCCTCAGCCTTGAGGCTATATCGCTCTCCCTCCATCCGGTGGCGCTCCACCACCTCTTCACGAACCGGCTGGAAAGTCCCGGGGCCCACGTGCAAAGTTAAAAACGTCGTCTCCACGCCCCTCGCGACCAGCTCCTCCAGGAGTTCCCGAGTAAAATGGAATCCTGCGGTTGGCGCCGCGATCGCACCCGGGCTGGCCGCATAGACAGTCTGATAACGCTCCCAATCGCACGCATCGACGTTGCGCGTCCGATGAACATAGGGGGGGAGTGGAGGCTCCCCCAGCTTTATCAGGTGATCCATAAAATCACCTTCGTGCTGGAACATCAATCCGTACCGGCCCTTTCCCATCTCACCGATGACTTTTGCAGAGAACCCATCCGCGAAAAAGATCCGGCCGCCCAAGTGCGGTTTCTTCCCCCCATCCACCAGGGCAATCCAGAGGTGCGACCCATCAGGGGACGGTTCCAAAAGAAGCACTTCCACCCTTCCCCCACTCTCTTTCTTTCCTCGAAGACGGGCCGGCAAAACCCTGGTGTCGTTCAGGACCAGCAGCTCCCCGGGATGCAAGAATTCGCTCAAGGAAGAAAAATCGCTGTGGAAGAATTCTCCCGTATCCCGCCGCACTATCATAAGGCGAGCCGCCTCCCGCTCCTTACTCGGATAGGCCGCGATCAAAGATCGGGGCAGCTCATACATGAACTCTTTCAGTTCCATGAGGGCGATGGATAGGATAAGGCGCCGCCTCTGGAAAAGAGGAAACAAAACCGAAAGAGACGACGCCTTAAACTTAGTCGATCTTAGCTCTCACTCTTCTTGATAAAGGGAGCCAACAGATCGATGGGCACTGGAAAGATAATAGTGGAGTTCTTCTCCGACGCAATCTCTACCAGACTCTGGAGAAAACGGAGTTGCAGGGCTATGGGGTGTTTTCCCATGACCTCGGCCGCATCCGACAGCTTCTGGGAGGCCTGAAATTCTCCGTCCGCATGAATGACCTTAGCGCGCCGCTCCCTCTCCGCCTCCGCCTGTTTGGCCATGGCCCGCTGCATCTCCTGGGGCAGATCGATCTGCTTGATGGCCACCTGGGTGACCTTCATGCCCCATGGATCTGTATGCTGGTCGATGATGGTCTGAAGGTGTGTGTTGATTTTCTCTCGCTCAGCCAGCAGCTCATCCAACGCGCACTCGCCGCATACGCTGCGCAGCGTCGTCTGGGCGAGCTGGGAGGTTGAATAGAGGTAGTTCTCCACCTCCCGGACGGCCCGATTGGGATCTAAAACCCTAAAGTAGAGAACAGCATTGACTTTAATAGAGACGTTATCCCGCGTGATAACGTCCTGGGGTGGGATGTCCAAAGTGATCACGCGGAGATCCATACGGCTCATTTTCTCCACCACAGGGATGACATAGATGATCCCAGGACCCCTGGGATCCACCATACGACCAAGCCTAAAGATCACTGCCCGCTCATATTCCTTTATAATCTTGACCCCGCTGATAAGCAGGAAAACAACGATGATCAGAAACGTAACTATAGGTCCACCTATCATAACGCCCTCCTCTCTCAGCTCTATTCGTGGTGCTCCGATAATTTTTTCACTTTGAGAGACATTCTCTCAAAGCCAACAACTTGTACTTTTGCGCCGACTGCAATCTCCTCATTTCCCTCCGCATTCCAATACTCTCCATGGACAAATATTTTTCCGGAAGGATTCAATGTCACCTTCACCTCTCCAATCTCTCCCAACAACCCCTCCAGCCCCATAGTCGGCTTTTTCTTCTGCGACTTAAAGACCAGATAGCCGACCAACAGAATGAATGCGCTCAGCGTCACGACAGCAGTAAAAATAATCGAGCGATCCACCCCTAAATCCGAATTTCCCGTGTCAAACAGGAGCAGAGAGCCGAGCCCGAGGGCAATCGCCCCGCCGATCCCCAGGACACCAAAGCTGGGCAGAAAGGCCTCTCCTATCAGAAGGGCGATCCCGAGCAGTATCAACAGGAGCCCCGCATAATTGATAGGCAGAATTTGGAAAGAGGTCAAGGCCAGAAGCAGAGCGATTCCCCCTGCCACCCCGGGGAAAATCACCCCCGGATGGGAAAACTCCATGTAGAGGCCCAGGATGCCCGCCATGAGGAGGAGATAGGCGATGTTGGGGTCGGAAAGGATGTTGATGATTTTCTGCTTAAGACCCATCTCAAACCGCTCTACCCGAACCCCCTTCAAGGAGAGCACCTGCTCGCGGCCGTCCACATCCACCTTTTTCCCATCGGCCTGCTGCAACAGATCATCAATATCCTTGGCCACAATATCGATAACGTTTTTCTTTAAGGCCTCCTTCTCGGTAATGGCTACGCTTCGCCGCACGGCCTGAATCGCCCACTCCGTATTGCGCCCCCGCTTCTGAGCGATGGCCTCGCTGAAAGAGGCGGTGAAATTCTCGATCTTTTCCCCCATGACCCCTTTCACCTCCTGCCCTCCGCCAGCCACAGGATGAGCGGCGCCGATGTTGGTGCCAGGCGCCATGGCGGCGATATGGGCGGACAGAGTAATAAAAACTCCCGCCGATCCTGCGCCGGCGCCGCTAGGCGCGACATAAACCATTACCGGAACCGACGCCCCCAAGATGTCCTTTACAATGGAGCGAGTCGAGGTCAAAAGCCCGCCGGGCGTATCGAGCTGAATAATCAAGGCCCTGGCCCCTTTTGAGCGCGCCCGGCCGATACTCTCGCGAATAAAATCATCCACCGCAGGATTAATTCCCCCATCGATCACGATAAGGTCCACGTGCGGCCCGGAGGCCTCTTTTGGCTGGGCCGCCACGGAAAGACCGCCGATGATGAGGGCAGCAAACAGCCCAAATTTAAGCGGAAGGAGTCTTGAGCTCATTAAGAACTTTCTTGATATCTTCCCAAACAAGTTTTTTATCTCCCGGGTTACGTAAGAGGTATGCCGGATGAAACGTCGGCATGAGCTTTATCCCATGATAATCATGCCAGATCCCCCTGAGCCTCGTAATGGCGACTTTGCTTTTTAAAAGGGACTGGACCGCGAACTTACCCAAAGCAACAATGATTTGCGGCTGCACCAGCTCGATCTGCTTCTTCAAAAATGGCTCGCAGGACTCCACCTCATCGGGCTCCGGATTACGGTTTTCCGGCGGACGACATTTCACGACGTTGGCGATATAAACATCTTCTCTCTTTAGCCCCATGCCTTTGGTAATAATATCCGTGAGGAGCTGCCCCGCGCGCCCCACAAATGGCTCACCTTGCAAATCCTCATCCCTGCCCGGCCCTTCACCTATGAACATAAGCTTCGCCTTAGCATTCCCTACGCCGAACACGAGATGGGTGCGGCCAGGCCAGAGTTTACAGCGGCGACAATCACCGATCGCCGTACGAAGCTCTTCCAGGGATTTTGCCTGATAGGCAGGAGCGCAATCGGAAAACAGGTTGCCTTCTAATCCTCCGAGCAGGCCCTCCTCGGGCGTCTCCTCCGGTTTTCTCTCGATCCCGCGACCCCTCGGCAAAAGCCGGATTCCAGCTCGCCCATGGAACTCTACATGGCGGCGCAACGACGCCGCCATAACCCTTAGTTCCTCACGATCTCCCTCCAGAGCCATTCCGTACCCTTTGAAAAATATCTTAACACTAACCCTGCGTCGGTGGCAATGACTGTTGGAGCCAGCTCACGGCCGGGAAGGAATAGCAGAAGCGGTTCCCTCCTCAACGGGCCTCTTTCAACTGATTAAGGTAGAGAGACCGTAGCCCGGTGAAAGAAGAGAGCGTTTCATGCCAGAGATAGTCCGGATAGGTGTTGGTCAAAGGCTGAAACGAAGCGCCCTGATAGAGCAGCGTTACCTCGCCATAGATCCCGGCGCTGAGGTAGATACGGTGAGAGGCACCCTTTTTAGGCTCTCTTGGGATGCCCATCAGCTATCAGCCAAAAGCTGACCGCTGACGGCCGAGTGCTATTTGCTTTTTGCCTTCAGCGCGATGAGGTAATCGTAGATTCTATCCGCCAGCTCGTCCTTGCTCATCAGGGGAAGCGGATGAACGGCGCCCCTCCGGTCCAAAAGGGTAGCAATGTTGGTATCCCCATCGAACCCGCTGCCTTCCTTGGTGACGTCGTTGGCCACGATCAGGTCCAGATTTTTCTCGCGCAGCTTCTTTTTTGCGTTGGCGATCAGCGACTCCGTCTCGGCGGCAAAACCTACAAGTATCTGCCCGTTTTTTTTCATGCCGAGCTCACGCAAAATATCCGGGTTGGGTTTCAAGTTGAGCCGCAAAGTCCCCTTTCCTTTCTTGATCTTCTTAGCGACGAACTTCTCCGGGTGATAATCTGCTACCGCAGCAGCCATTAAAACCGCCGTCGCGCCGGAATACCCTTGGAGAATCGCCTGCCGCATCTCGGCAGCAGTCTGCACCGGGATCAGCCGGACTCCTGCGGGAGGGGAAAGCGAGGTCGGCCCGCTCACGAGGGTAACTTCCGCCCCCCTCCTCACGCCCGAGCGTGCCAGCGCATAACCCATTTTCCCCGAAGATCGATTGGAGATATAACGGACGGGATCCAGCGGCTCGTGATTGGGACCGGCAGTAATGAGGAACCTTTCACCTGCTAAGTCCTTTTTTTTTAGCAATCCCTGGATCTGCTCAACGATATCTTGGGGCTCCGGCAGGCGCCCCTTCCCTTCGTAGCCGCAGGCAAGATAGCCCTCCACCGGTTCCATGAAGTGGTAGCCAAGCCTTTTGAGCTTACGAATGTTCTCCTGCAAAATAGGATTTTCATACATATGGACGTTCATGGAAGGTGCGATCAACACCGGCGCCCTGGTCGCCATCAGGACGGTGGTCAGCAGATCATCGGCGACGCCGGAGGCGATCTTGCCGATTATATTTGCCGTGGCGGGGGCAATGACCAAAAGATCGGCCTGATCCGCGAGGTTAATGTGTCCTATCTCAGATTCCTGTATCAGACTGAATATCTCGGTTGCGACAGGGCGGCCGGAGAGGGCCTGGAACGTCAACGGCGTCACAAACTCCATGGCCCCCCGGGTCATTATGACCTGAACCGCAAAACCCTCCCGGACAAGCAGACGGACCAGTTCCACCGCCTTATAACAGGCAATCCCGCCTGAAACACCCAGAACGACTGTCCTTGTCCCTTTCTCTCCCTTTTCCGCCACGCTCCCAAGATAGCTAATTACCCGGGAGTTTGCAAACTTTTTAGCGGATAAGAGCCCTTATGAAGGGTAGATTCTTTCTGCCCTTTTTTGTCATATTTTTGCCACGAATGCGGTTTTTGTCACCCGGTTTAATCAAAATTGGTTTTGAGTCCAACCTTCCGGTTAAAAAACCCTTTATTCACCGGCGACTAGTTTTCATTGGCAGGCTGACACGGGCTGGCATGCTTTTAGCTTATGATTACGCCTAGTAACAAACGGCGGTACAAGAAAAGCCTTGACCTGGACGAAGAGTTCGTGTAATTAAGAAAAAGGGCTCAACAAATAGGAGGAAAATGAGGAAAATGATGATGCAACGTTGGTTTCGCGGGTCCCCTTACAGAGTTGTCCTGGCTACCTTAGTTGTTACGGTAGGGATTTCCAGCTTCTGTGCTGTAGGGTGGGTAAGAGCCGAAGAAGAGAATACTGAAGTCTCCCTGTCCCCGCCGGAAGCCCTCCAATCCTCCTCAAGTAACCCTTCCGGAAATGGAGCAGCAGACACGTCTGGCATGGTTGCCGCCTACTTCCTGGACGAAGCCCAAAGCAGTGGGGCGCAGGAAGAGTCGGACCAGGATCCGTGGGAACCGTTCAATGACGTCATGTTTTCTTTCAATCGCAATGTTTTCGACCGCTTTATTTTGAAACCTGTGGCAGTAGTCTGGGACGCGCTGCTTCCCGACCCGGTGCAAAGAAGTCTGAGAAATGCTCTGGACAACCTCGCCGTAGTGCGCCGCCTGGTCAACAACATTCTCCAGCTTAAAGCCGAAGGAGCCGGCCGTGAGCTGGCCAGGTTTACTATCAACAGCACGGTCGGAGTCGCCGGCTTGTTCGATGTGGCGAAGGACGGTTTCGGCATTCAACAGAGCGATGAGGACACCGGCCAGACTTTGGGGGTTTACGGGGTTGGCCCAGGACCATATCTTATTTTGCCGTTCTTACCTCCGATGACGGTCCGCGATGGGTTCGGTCTTGCTGCCGATGGGGCCATGAACCCACTCAACTATTTCATCCCGTTTGCGGCGACGGCGGGAATTTATGGCACTAGCGCCGTTAACGAACGATCCCTTAATCTCGATAGATTCGAAAAAGTTGAGGAGACCGTCGTCGATCTTTACAGCGCCGTACGGAACGCATATCTGCAAAGGCGAGCGGCAGCTATCAAGGAGTGATGGAACCGAGCGGGAATGGCGGGGAAGAGTGAGTTTCTTGCGGGGAGAAGAATCGACCCCATACCGATCAACCCATCGACCTCCATCACCGAACTAGTAGACAACAACCTTATCTCCTACAATGGCGGCCGGCTGCGTGAGGCCTGCCAGCTTTTCACCGCAAAGATCCTTCAAGATGATGTTACCGTCGGGCTGAGTCTCAGCGGGGCCCTGACCCCGGCGGGGCTCGGCATCTCCGCCTTGATCCCATTAATCGAGAATGGCTTCGTGGACTGGATCGTCAGTACGGGGGCCAATCTCTACCACGACACGCATTTTGCCATGGGGCTTCCGATGCATCGCGGCACCCCTGATGCCGACGATGTCATCCTCAGGGAAGAGGGCATCGTCAGAATTTACGATATCTTTTTCGATTATGACATTTTGATTTCCACGGACGATTTCTTCCGCGAGATCTTTAAAGCCCCCGAGTTCCAAAAGGAGATGAGCACCTCGGAGCTTCACTTCCGCGTGGGAAGGTATCTCGCGGAGAGAGAGAAGGTCCTGGGAACGGAAAAGAAATCCCTGCTGGCCGCCGCTTACAAGTACTCGGTGCCGATTTATACTTCGTCGCCCGGGGACAGCTCCATAGGGATGAACGTCGCGGCGCTGGCCTTGAAAGGAAACGGGCTTAAGTTTAACGTCTCCCTGGATGTCAACGAATCTGCGGCGATTGTCCTGGAGGCGAAGCGAACCGGCGGTAAGAGCGCCGCCGTCATTTTGGGAGGCGGTTCGCCGAAAAACTTTCTCTTACAAACCGAACCTCACATCCAGGAGGTGCTCAGCCTCAACGAGAAAGGACACGACTATTTTATCCAAATAACCGATGCCCGCGTGGACACCGGTGGACTCTCCGGGGCTACGCCGGGCGAAGCAGTCAGTTGGGGAAAGCTCGATCCAGACCAGTTGCCCGATTCCGTGGTCTGTTATGTGGATTCCACGATTGCCCTTCCCGTCCTCACCGCCTACGCTCTGGCGAAACACCCACCGAGAAAGCCCAAGCGTCTCTTCGAGCGCAGGGAACAGCTCCTGAAGAACATCGAGAAAGAGTTCAAGGAAAAATTCGGCAAGATCAAGCTGCGCTAAAGTTGTGATAGATGAGCAGCCGGCGTCGAAGACCGGCCGGCGGCTACTATCCCTGGATCGTAGTCAGCATCTCCTTTCCGCAACCATATCGAATCAAACTATCTTGCCCTTCATCTAAAAGGTAAAAAGTCTAGTTGACTACAAACTCAAAGTGGTGAGTGGAACTTTCCAACCAGCCATTACACCGACAGCGTCACCGGAGAGAAACGTAGGCATCACCTTCATGAGTCTGCTTTGCAACGGGAAGTGCGGCAGGCTGTCATCAAGGCAGGCATCTCTAAGCCAGCGAGACGACATATGCGGAAGTATGTTTCAGCCTTTGTCGTTATCCACAAGTGAGCGACTCTTTACAATTCAGCGTAACCATTATAGAAATCCTCGCATATGCACGTATCCGAAACGTGCTATACGGAAGTAAGGCGGTACTACACGGAACTAGATATTCATAGTTAGACCTCACAGGAAAGGAGGTACGCGATGCGTCAAAAACCGTGGCTTGGATCGCTGGCATTCTTGCTTCTCTGCCCTGCCCTCGCGTCGGCGCAGACCAACTGGCCCGATTTCATGCCGAAGCTCGACCTCGATCTGTCAACGAGCCCAGTTGCTGCGGTGGTTCCGCCCAGCGTGACTGTTGAGCCACCAGCGCCCGACGTACCACCGGCTAAGGCCAGATGGTCGGGAAAGTGGTCTGGATGGGCGTGTCAGGATCAGGTCTGCGATACGAAGCTCGTCGTGGAGAGGGTAACAGCCGAGGGCGCCACCATCATCTATGCCTTCGCTTCGGCCAGCGTTAAACCCTACAACGCGCGCCTCGAAGCGAAGTTCGTTGGGGACGAGCTCCAGGCAACCCTGCGGAGCGGCGCCCAGCTCGCGTATCGCATGCGCAAGGAGGGCGATATCGAGTTCTTGTGGAGGAGCGGAAGTCACTGGGTAGCCGGCATCCTGTCCAAAGACAAATAGCGTCGATCCACTCCAGAGCCTTCACCTGCGTGTCATGCTGAATTGGGGTGGAGGTCTAACCCCCGCTTGCACCCGCCTGTCCCTCCGCTGCGGTTCGGGCCAGCGGGTGAGCCGAGACGTTGAGCCTGTAGAAAAAGGTAAAGCGAAAAATTTACGAGAAAAGACGACTGCCGTATTTAGCGTTTAAGCGACGATCTCGGATCGAGGGACCATTTGGGTACCCCCAATTTGGCACTTTTTTAGTTGCTTGGGACTTTTTCTACAGGCTCGTCAGCCGATGGATTTGAATCCGTCCAGCTTTAAGGTATACTTAATTTATGCCAATAACCCTACCTCTAAAAGAGATGACCCTCCAGGAGAAGCTTGCTGTCATGGAGTCACTTTGGGAGGACCTCGCCCGTTCTCCAGAGGCCATTGAGTCCCCCGCCTGGCACAAGGACATCCTTGATGAGCGTCGCCAGCGACTTGCCGAGGGAAAATCTCGATTCATAGATTGGCAGACCGCCAAAGCAAAAATCCGTAACAAGCTGTCGTGAGAATCGAGATATTGGATGAAGCCCAGGAGGATTTGATCCAGGGCTTTCATTTCTACGAAGGCCGGGAAGTGGGACTCGGATCTTACTTCTTAGACTGTCTCTTCTCGGACATTGATTCCCTACTTCTATACGCAGGCATTCATCAAGTCACCTACGACCATCACCGGTGCCTGTCCAAGCGATTCCCTTTTGCCATCTACTACAGTGTGGAGGCGGATTTAGTTCGTGTGCATGCCGTATTGGATTGTCGCAGGAATCCAGCGTGGATCAGAAAACGACTAGAGGAAGACAGTTAACCAGCCTACTGGAGCCGATCCCCAACAGAACGGCACGGCTCAATGGCATAGCGTTAGACGGATCTCTTTATGGACCGGCCTGTTCTCCTGCTCATTCAAAAGACGTTCCCAGTCGATAAGCGTGAGATAATCTTCAGGGGCCTACTCGGGGTTGACAGCCCAAGGCGATCCTGATATTTTCTGAACAGAAGTTCATTTTACTAAACTATAGTTCATTCATCATGGCACGTCTTAGCCGCAGGGATATCCTGCAGGACTTCCGCACCCGCTCTCTCCTCGGGGCGACCCGCAAGATTATCGCGACCGAAGGCTTCGATGCCGTAACGATGGAGCGCGTCGCTCGCGAGGCCGGGATCACCAAGGGGGGGATCTACCTTTATTTTCGCAACAAAGACCAACTGATCCTCACGACCTTAGAGGCCATTGCCTTAGAGATGCTCCGAGAAATTGAAACGCAGCTAAACCCCAAAACCCACGCCTGGGAAAGACTCTGCCAGGTAATACGCGCCCAACTGGAGAGCATGGAGCGCCACAAAGATGTCCTGCGTACCCTTCTCCTTGTCCGCTGGCATATGAGCGACCGGCGCGAAAGGAAAAAATGGCTCCGACTGATGCACCATCGGGAGGGACACCTGGGCCGGCTCAAAGCAATCCTGGACGATGGACTAAGAAAAAAGATTTTTTACCCGCTGGACACGGCTGCAGCCGCCTTCTACATCAACGAGATGACCATCAGCACTGCGCAGAGGAGGATCATGGGCCTGAGCCGATCGTCCCTGCAACAGGACACGCAGGGGCTGATCCGGTTTATAGCTTTGCTCTTGCGCGGGAAAAAACATCTTCACGGATCTGAGGAGTAGCTATGAGAAGTCTTTACGGGCTAAACTTTTCTGCGCTGCTGATGATTTGCCTTGTCTCACACGCGCATGCCGCCGATGCCACCTTGAAGCCAGGCGACCTGAAAGAGACCCCCAACCCCGTCCGCCTTTTCATCGATCAGTGGTCTTCCTACCCCCCTCTCCCCGGCGGCTTCACTCTGGAGTTTATCCGAACCGCCGACGAAGAAACAGCCGCCGTCACTTTACGAGAGGCGGTCCTGATCGCCCTCGATAACAACCCGACCATTACGGTGGATCGACTCGAGCCGTTTCGCACTGCTGAAGAGACCATCGGAGAAAAATCGATCTTCGACCCTACTCTGGCTTTGGAGTTCAACAAAGACTTCGATATCGACCCGAAGGGAACCCGCACCTCCGGTTTTAGCACCTCCCTGCAAAGGATCAGAAACAACAACTACAACCTTTCGCTAAAGAAGCTCCTGCGCACCGGGGCGCAGATGGACATATCTTTCCAAAACAACCGCCTGATCAGCAGCTTCCCCACCCAAGTCCTCAAGCCCCAATACCGGCCTCACTTGGGATTTTCCGTGGCACAGCCTCTGCTGCGGGATTTCGGCTGGGGGTTGACCACCATCTTTGTTCGTATTGCCGAGAACCGGGAGGAGATCAGTCTCTTTGATTACCAGGCGCGCCTGGCGCAAACGATACAGCGAATCACCGAGGCCTACTGGGGCGTGATCTTTGCCAAAGACAACCTGAAAGTACAGAGGAAGGGCGTGGAGTTGGCCGGGGCCCTGTTGAAAGGAGCGGAGGCCAGGGTGCGCGCCGGGGTTCTCCCGCCCGTGGCGGCCACAGAGGCCCAGGCGGAGAAGGCCCGCAGGGAAGAGTCGGTCATCACGGCCGAGAACGAGTTCGAAATTGCCCGAACGAATCTGCGGCTTTCCCTCAATTTCAATCCTCAAAATACCTTTATGCCGCGCAAGATCGAACCGGCGGAGAGCCCCTCGATTCTCCCCTTTCCCGTGGAAAAAGTGGGCGTTATGGAAAATGCCTTAACCCGAAGGCCCGAGATCCTGTCGGCAAACCGCAAAGTCCAGAATCAAGCCCTCCAAGTCCGATACACGGAAAACCAACTGCTTCCGCGTCTGGATGTAAAGGCGGGGGCCGGTTTGACCGGTCTCGCCGGAGAGCTCAAGCCCGGGGAATCCAATCCTTTCACAGGTAGCTACGGATCGGCGATCGACCGGCTTGGCAGCGGCAATTTTTACGACTACAGCGTGGGGGTCGTCCTCCAGTTCCCTTTAGGGAACGCACAGGCCAGAAGCAAATTCGCCACTGCCCGGATAGAACTGGAGCAGGCCAAGGCGCGCCAGCGCGATCTCATTTCGCAGATAACCCTGGAGGTGGAAAAGGCATCCGGAGACGTGGGCGCCAACTTTAAGCGCATCCAGGCCACCCGGTTAGCGCGGGAAATGGCCGAAGAGAACCTGCGCGGCCAAGAGAAAAGGTTTGAGGTAGGATTGGTGACCCTGAAAGACGTCATCGATTTCCAGTCCAAGGCGCTCGACGCTCAGGGTTCAGAGTTAAGAGCTACAATCGATTACAATAACTCCGTTTCCCGCCTTATGCTGGCCGGAGGAACCCTTCTGGAGCACTACAATATCCGGGTGGAGGGCGCCAAAAAAGAATCCGATCCCTGGTGGGCGAAATTTTAGGCTATGACCGGGAAGATCTTACTGTCGGCCCTTTTGTTCTTTACGCTCGCTTTGCTGTACGGTTGCGAGCGCAACGGCTCCGCGGCCAAATTGGAAAAAAAGCTTGCGGAACAAAGCCCCCTCCCCGTAACCGTAACCCCGGTGCGCACTCAAAAAGTCCAGCGCACGGTCGAATTTGTCGGCACCCTCTATCCCAACGAGGAGGTCACGGTCTCAAGCGAAGTAGAGGGGCGGATTATTTCGATTTCCGCCGACCTGGGCGACCGTGTAGGTCCAGGACAGCTATTGACAAAAATCGACGACACGGAATTCCGCTTTGCCGCCGAGCAAACCGAGGCAAGCCTCAGGGAGACCCTGGCCAGGCTGGGCCTGGAAAAGGTCCCCACCCCAAACTTTGATGGTACCAAAACTTCGCCAGCCATCAAGGCCAAGGCGGAGTTGGATGAGGCCCAGGCCAATTTCAAGAGAATGAAGGCCCTCTACGACGAGAAGGTTATATCGGCGCAGGAATACGATACCGCAGCGACGCGCGCCAAGACCGCCTTTGCAACCTACAAAAACAGTTTAGAGGAGGCTAAGGCATTGGTAGCCAATGCCCACGGCAAAGAGGCCCAATTAGGAACCACGAGGAAAAGGCTGCGAGACACGGCCGTCAACGCGCCGCTCGCAGGATCCATCAGCAAGCGATTCGTTTCTGCCGGGGAGTTTGTCAAGGTAGGAGCGCAGCTATTCGGCATCGTCCAGGATAATCCCCTGAAGATAAGAGGAATGATACCCGAGCGTTTCGCCCCTGATGTTCGTACCGGGCAGGTGGTCGAGATCAAGGTAGACGCCTTCCCTGACAAGTCTTTTAAGGGGAAACTGACCCGTATCAGCCCATCCGCCGAGGTAGCGAGCCGCTCTTTCCTGGTCGAAGGGCTGGTAGATAATCCGGAGCGCTACCTGAAGCCTAACTTCTTTGCCAAAGCAACCGTGGGGACGCATGTAGATCCCAACGCCCTGACGGTGCCGCAACAGGCGCTGGTTTCTTTTGCCGGCGTGGCCAAGGTCTTTGTCATCGAAAAGGAAGTGGCGCGCGAGCGGGTGGTGCAAATCGGGGTAAGGGTGGGAACCAATGAGGTGGAGATAACCGGGGGATTGAAGCCGGGAGAACTGGTGGCGATCTCCGCCATGACGCGTCTCACCGAGGGCGCAGCCGTCAAGGTAAGCGGGCCGGTTATGCCCCAGGAGAAGACAGGAGTCCCGCGGTGAATCTCGCTGATATCTGCATCAAGCGTCCCGTCTTCGCCACCATGCTCATTTTGGCTTTGGTGGTGTTGGGCCTGTTCTCTTATGCGGATTTGGGAGTGGATCTCTATCCGAACGTGGATCTCCCTACGGTTACGGTCACCACCACTCTCAAAGGGGCCGGCGCCGAGGAGATGGAGACCTCGGTGACCAAACCCATCGAGGAGATCATCAACACCATAGATGGAATCGACGCGCTGCGCTCTGTTACCAAAGAAGGCATAGCCACGATTACGGTGCAGTTCGTCTTGGAGAAAAACGGCGAGGTGGCGGCCCAGGACGTGCGCGACAAGGTCTCTACCATTCTCTCTCAACTCCCGGTCGGAACTGACCCGCCGGTGATCGAAAAGTTCGACATTGATGCCAGACCGGTAATGAGAATCGCGGTCTCCGGGAAGAGAAACCTCCGTGAGGTAACCGAGATCGCCAGGAAACAGATCAAGGAAGACATCGAGACGCTGCGCGGCGTGGGGGCGGTTATCATGGTGGGTGGGCAGGAACGCGCGATCAATATTCACGTCGATCCGGACAGGCTTGCCGCCTACAACATTCCCGTGAGCCAGGTAAAACGCGCGCTCCAGGCCCAGAACGTGGAAATGCCCGGAGGCCGGGTGGATCAGGAGCGCCGTGAACTCGTGCTCCGCACGATGGGCAGGATTGCGCGCGCCGAGGATTTCAATGATCTCATCATTGCCAACTTCCAGGGCCGGCCCATTACGATCCGGGATATCGGGTCTGTGGACAACGGCACGGCGGAGGCGCGCGGCCTGGCGCGATTGGATGGGCAGAACGCCCTCCAACTGACCGTCAGAAAACAATCCGGCACCAATACCGTAGAGGTCGTGGATCGGGTCAAGGCCCGTCTCAAGGAGTTGGGCTCTATCCTGCCTCCTGATATTCGGACCGAAGTGATCAGCGACCAGTCCCGCTTCATCAAGACCTCCATCGAGGAAATCAAGTTCCACCTCCTCTTGGGGGCGATCCTGGTAGCCCTAACCGTTTTACTCTTCATGCATAATTGGCGCAGCACCCTGATCGCCTCCATCGCCATCCCGGCATCGATCATCTCCACCTTCACCCTGATGCGTTACATGGGTTTTACCATCAACAATATAACCATGCTGGGTCTGGTCCTCGCCGTAGGAATCGTCATCGACGACGCCGTGGTTGTCTTGGAAAATATCTTCCGCCACGTCGAGGAAAAAGGCGAGCCTCCGATGAGCGCCGCCTCTACGGCTACCAGGGAAATCGCCCTCGCCGTGATGGCAACCACATTCTCGCTCCTCGTCATCTTCGTGCCGCTTGCCTTCATGGCAGGCATAGTAGGACGCTTCTTCAAGAGTTTCGGCATTACCGTCGCCTTTGCCGTGGCGATTTCTCTTTTAATCTCTTTCACCCTGACTCCCATGCTCAGCTCCCGCTTTCTCAAGTTTAAGCATAAGGGAAAATCTTCCAAGGAAAGCCTCTTCTACTCCTGGACGGATAGGTCCTACGGTTGGATACTCCAATGGTCTTTAAGACATCGTTGGATCATTGTGATGGCCGGCATCGCGACCGCGCTCTCGACTATTCCTTTCTTTTTCGCCATCGGGAAAACTTTCATCCCCAATGACGATCAAAGCGAGTTTGAAATCGTCATCCAGACTCCGGGAGGTTATACCCTGGCCGAGACCGATCGTCTTTTCAAAGAACTGGAAGAGAAGGTGAAAAGGCTCCGAGGCGTCACCAACATCCTGACCTCCATTGGCGACACGAGTGGAAAAGCCAAGCCGGGCGAGGGAGATGTGACGACCGGTTCCATTTATATCCGCCTTATTGATCTCTCGGAACGAGATTACAGCCAGTTCGACGTAATGGCGAATGGCCGCAAGATATTCGAGAACTACCCGGACCTTCGGGTCAGCGTACAAGGGGTTTCAGTTTGGACCAGCGGAGGCATACGGGCAACCGACATGGAGTTTAACCTGCGCGGCCCCAGCCTGGAGAAGCTCCAGGAGTATTCCGACAAGATGATAACGCGCATGCGCGGTGAGCCGGGCTTCGTTGATATTGACACGACACTATCGGTGCGCAAGCCGGAATTGCGCACGACCATCGATCGTAAGAAGGCATCAGAGTTCGGCATCCAGCTCCAAGATATCGCCTCGACTCTCCAGACCTTTGTAGGGGGAGAACCCGTCTCCAAATATAAGGAGGAGGACGAGCAGTACGATGTCTGGCTCAGGGCCATGAAGGGGAAGAGAGATGATCCCCAGGGGGTTATGAACCTTACGGTGCCGGGGCGTAACGGCAGTCTCGTGAAGATCGCTAATCTCGTGAATCTGAGCGAGGAACTCGGTCCCTCACAGATCGACCGCTATAACCGGCAGCGTAAGGTGACCATTGTCGCAAACCTTCTGCCGTCTCTGCCGTTAGGCGAGGCGGTAGAAAAAGTCCAAGCCATGGTGAGAGAGCTCGATCTGCCGGCGACCTATACGGCCGACTTCACCGGCAGGGCCAAGATATTGGCCGAGACGATGACCAACTTCGCCATCGCCTTTATGCTGAGCTTCATCTTTATGTACATGGTCCTGGCAGCTCAGTTTGAGAGCTTCCTTCATCCGATCACGATCATGCTCGCCCTTCCCCTCACCCTGCCCTTCGCCCTCCTCTCCCTCATCATGCTGCGCCAGCCGCTCGATATCTACGCGATGTTCGGCCTTTTCATGCTCTTCGGCATCGTCAAAAAGAACGGCATCCTGCAAATCGACTACACCAACACGCTGCGCGCCCAGGGAATGGAGCGTGAGCAGGCCATTATCGAGGCCAACCACGCCAGGTTGCGCCCAATCCTGATGACCACGCTGATGCTGATATTCGGCATGCTCCCGATCGCTCTCGGGCAAGGCCCTGGGGCAGCCTCCCGCGCCTCGATGGCGAAGGTCATTATCGGCGGTCAGGCCCTTTCCCTTCTCATCACGCTCCTCATCACGCCGGTCTCTTACTCGCTTCTCGATGACTTGGCTCAGGCAAAATTTCGGCTCGACTGGGCGCGCCCCTTGCAGGATCAACTCAAGGCCCGGCTGTTGCACCTGCGGGGATATTTTTTCGACTGAGAAGCAAATTGCGGTTGGGCTCGAAGACTATCAAATCCTGGCAGCGATCTTTCGGACCGCACACAGGTAGGAACGATGCGGGACCGACCCGCTGATTGGGTCAATTGCGTCGTTACCTACAATCAGGTTGATGTTGGCGCCCTCGGGACCGAACGGGTTGTACCCCGGCATCTCCATCTCCTCGCAGGGCTCCCACCAGCCATGCTGCGTAGAAACCACCCGGGGGTCAATTCCCTTAGTAACATTGGCCTTAAGCCGGACCCGACCGAGGAGGGATTCCACCTCTACCCATTCCCCGTGAACAATCCCTAGAGAGGCCGCCGTATCCGGATGGATCTCCACGAAAGGCTCGCGCACCTGCTTTCTCAGCATGGGAATCTGCCGGTGCTGGGTGTGGCAGAACTGGATGAGCTTGGCACAGGTAAGGACCAGCGGGAAGCGTTCTGTTAAGTCCGGGCGCGTCACCGGACCGACTGCCGGCTCCCGATAGACGGGTAAAGGATCGTACCCATGCCTGGCAAACGTAGTGGAGAAAAGCTCCAGCCGGCGGGTCGGTGTGTTAAATCCGCGGATCTCCCCCGTCTTGGGATCGAGCCCGGCGAACTTCCGTTCGCGGACGGTCATAGGCACCGTGATGCCGACGGGCCGGCGGCGTAACTGCTCCACCGTCAGGCCGGAGGGCGCCAATTGATCATTGAACGCGGCCTCTGTATTTCCAGCCCAGAACTGCTCGCCGAATCCCATTCGGCAGGCCAATTGAAAAATGATCGTCATGTCAGACCGCGATTCGTGGAGCGGCGGAACCACAGGCTGCCTGAGTTGGACATGGGTACAGGTCGACTCGCCCATCTCAAATGTCGTCTTAAGCCCCTCCGACTCCCAGCATGTGGCGGCAGGCAGAATCAGGTCCGCCGCCAGCTCCGCTCCCGGATTTGAAAACATGTCCACGTGCAGGTAAAACTCGACGCGCCGGAGCGCCTCCCGTCCGCTGAGTGTGTCTCCATTGGAGAGAAGGGGGTTGCCGCCGAAGAAGACAAGTCCCTGCACCGGATAGGGCTTCCCCGTCAAAATGGCTTTGTAAACCTCATAGGCCTGGATGTTCCCCACGGTCCCGGCAGGACCGAGAGGACGTTCTTTGCAGCCAAGGCGCAAGGCGGCCTTCTCCTCAGAAAAGTACTTGCGCCCGGTGATCGGGTTGGTAGGGATCCGAGGGAAGCTTACGTTTCCGCCGCGCACATCAAGGTTCCCTGTCAGGCCGTAAAGGATCGAGATCGCCCGATTGGTCTGCATGGCGTTGGTATGCTCTTCGAGCCCTACATAGGTGTAATAACAGGCGGGCTTGGTCTTCCCGAGTAGCCGGGCTCCGGAGCGGATCTGCTCGGCGGGGATCCAGGTTATCTCCGCGGTCTTTTCCGGTGAGTAGGTAATGACGAGGTCGCGAAGAAGCTGCAGGGCCGGCTTGCAGAGAACTGAAGTTCCTCCCGGGAGAGTGACGCGGTACTCACCAAAGAGCGCTGCCTCGATTCCGGCTCCCTTGGGAGTTTCTCTCGTCGGGTCAAACATGTAGGGCCGGTCAAGACTCCGGTCCCACAGCACATACCCCTTGCCCTGTCCCAACATCTCTCCCGTCAATAACCTCCCCGTATCCATGCGGATCAGGAACGGGCCGTTGGTCCACTCTTTGGCAAATTCCTCGTCAAAGAGCTGCTCCTCCAGAAAGAGATGGATGAACGCCAGCGCCAGTGCGCCGTCGGTGCCGGGACGAACCTGCAGCCAGAGATCGGCCTTTCCCGCCAGGTTGGTCTGCCTCGGGTCGATCACCATGAGCTTCGCCCCCTGCCGGCGCGCTTCGGTGACGCTCTTGGCGTGGGCGGGCCAGGAAACCTCAGGGTTGTGGCCCCAGAGCACGATCAGGTTAGCCCGCTCGAAGTCCGGAGCCGGAATGCCATGGCCATAAGTGTAGGAGCAGCCGGTGTCCTTGTGCCAGTTGCAGATGTGCGTGGTTGCCATAACGTTGGGAGAGCCGTAAACGTTGGCCAGCCGCGTGAGCCATCCAACATAGTCATTCGCGGCGCTACCGCCCGGCGCGGGGCGCCCGAAGACCACGCTCTCAGCACCGTAACGGTCGCGGAGCCTGAGCAATTCGCGTGCGGCCAACCCCAGTGCCTCATCCCAGGAGATTTTCACCCACCCCGGGTCCGGGGAACCCTTGGGCCGGGTCCGACGCATGGGATACTTTAGCCTCAGGGGTGAGTACACGATCTGCGGTCCGGCAATGCCCTTGACGCAGATACAGCTGTTGGGATGGGCGCTATCCGGCTCTACCTTTTCAAAACGGCCGTCCCGCACGGTGCAGATGACCCCGCAGCGGGACTTGGACTGGGCGCAGTAGGTGTGGACGATCTCGACCGATTCCTTACCTTGGCTCACTTTCCTCCCCTCACCGAGACACCGGCTCAACCATAGCAGATCCCTTCCTATCGATTAAGATTCCGGCAGCCCCTTTTTCTCCGCCTCTGCGGCGAGGAGCTTTTGACCGAACTGGTCGAGGCGCTTATCGGCGCTCTGAAAACTCGACTGGGCGTGGCCGATGTGCTTCCCCACCAGGTTGAATTCTTCTTTGAACCTGGAGAAGTCTCCCTCAAGGCGACCGAGATACTGGATAATTTCCTTGGCGCGCTCTTCGATCTTCATGCCCTTGAGCCCCAAGACGATCGCCTGGAGATAGGCGTAAAAGCTGTTGGGCGAAACCGGGATGACCTTTTTACTCAGCGCATACTGGCTAATACTCTTGTCGCCTCCTCCAGCATCGTCTTTGATGATCGTCTCGTAGTAGACATTCTCTGCGGGGATATACATGAGGGCAAAGTCATAGGTCCCCTCATCAGGCAGGATGTATTTGGTGGCTATCGCGTCGATGTGTTTTTTCACATCGGCCACAAACTGTCTCCGCGCCTTATTCTTGTCATCCTCCGTGACCCCTTCCAGCATCCGCTTGAAGTTCTCCAGGGGGAACTTGGAATCCACCGGCACCAAAGAGCCTCCGAGCTTGATGACCGCGTCCACCTTCTCGCCGCTCCTAAAGCTGAATTGGGTCGTAAAGTGAGCCGAGGGAAGGATCTGACCCAGGAGGTCGCCGAGAAAAAATTCCCCCAACCCACCTCTCAACTTGGGGGCGCGAAGAATCTCCTGCAGAGAGGCGATATCCTTGCCGACCTCATAGATCTTCCGATTCGCCTCCTCCAAACTTCCCAGACTCTTCTGCACGTTGCCCACGACCCGGGCCGCGTTGTCGAGCCGTTCCCCCAGGCTCTGCTGGCTCTTCTGCAGAACCTCGGAGCTTTCTTTGAGCCTCTCGTTAACGTTGCTGACGAGCTGTCCCATTTGCTGATGGATGAGCTGGGTGCTGTTGTCGAGGACTTGAGTGAACTGGCCTTGAAGCTGATTGATCTGCTGCTGGATTAAGAGGAGGGACTGGTCTTCTTTTTTCTCTGACAAGAGGGATTGCACCCGGTGCAGGAAAAACCACGCAAGACCGACAAAACCGACAACCAGGAGAAGAACCGGAAGGATAGGACTGAGCGCTTCCACGATTTGGAATTGTGGAGCTAGAGAAGCCGCACGGCGTATTCCAGAATCTCACTGAGCTTGCGGATCTGGGTTGCCCGCATGGATCTTTCCTCGGGCGGAGAGACAAAGTATTGTTCCATGCTTTTTTTGAGATTCCATTCCAAGAGATCCACGCATTGCTCCATGCTAACTTTTTCCGAACGACGGCGCCGCGCCTGGTGCAGCTCTTTAAAATGAATCACCTGCCCCATATATGCATGTAGCTTATGGAGGGATAGCCGCCTTGTCAAGGGGAGCGAAACTTCCGGCTTTCGGGAATTCTCGAAACAACAAGCACGCTAGGCCCTTAATGCCCGTATTTCAACGCGATCTGCCGGAGTAGACGACTAGACGTCGTCGAGCGCCTTTTTGATGGAGTCGAAGTTGAACATCATGCTCCACGACGCGCCGGCACACTGCAGCGCGATCGGCGGATTGTTGATCGAGTCGGTCCTAACGGCCACGAGCTTCTTCTTGAGCTCGACCGCCTTCCGGGTTTCCCACTCCACCCAACCGCTTCGGTAGCTCTCTTTGCCGACGATGCACAGGAAGTGACTTGAGTCGCCTATACGAGCGGATAGGACCTGCTTGATGGCCGCCGCGTTATCGCTCTCTACTGCAACGTCGATGGACTGGTCGTACGAAGAGAAATCGAATTCCTTGTCGGCATCCCACCCGAGCAGCCGATCCTTGGAGGCCTTGTCCCTGTCGTAATCGTAGCTGATGAACACTCTGTTTTTAGCCATGCGCCTTCTCCTTTAGAGGGTTCATATTGCTCTCCTTATTCAGGCCCTTGATAGCCTTTGGATTTTGGAAGAGGGAGGGGGTCAGGACCGGAAATGCATTCGCCGGGAAACCAGAGCCGAAGTCCATGCCACCGTTGAGTTCGTGGCCCGGCCTTCTACCTCTCGCGCGCCATTAGGATGAAGGAATGATCCGGAATCGACTCTATAGGACCGGTGGCGCTTTAGCAAGGAGCAATAGGCGGTAAGGCAAGCCAGACCCTCTATTCTCGCGGAATTCTTCGAGGGCTGGTTCGAGGTCCTCGACGCGAGATCTGACCTCCGATCGCATGAATAACAAAGCCCAACAGGCCGTTGAAAAACCCTTTTAGCGAGTCATTTTGAGTGCCTGTCATTCTGAGCGTAGCGAAGAATCTCAAGCCTTTCAAAGAGATTCTTCGTCGCCTTCGGCTCCTCAGAATGACCACGGATAGTTTTTCAACGGTCTGTAAACAGGCTGTTGCCCAAACGTCGCTTGAATCACGCAAATCGATTGATCTGAGCCACAACGTGCCAAGGTTTCTTTAGAGAACCACTACCGCTTGCTGTAAGGCAATGTTATCCCAGGTCAC
>Ga0082335_1003067_pt1 | contig 28586 bp, 27 predicted proteins | sample Subgrocontami58m_FD_72375 | JGI IMG/M metagenome (GOLD analysis project Ga0082335, IMG submission 72375) | Subsurface groundwater microbial communities from S. Glens Falls, New York, USA - GMW37 contaminated, 5.8 m (SPADES assembly) (version 2) ...
TTAACGAAGAAAAAAAAATATTAGGAGACAATTTTCCCGAATCACTGCGACGGATATTAGGGGATATTGCATTTCTGTTCTCGAGACTGCTAGAGAGTAATAGCGAGTTATCATTAACCCATTTAGAACAGCAGATAGAGCGTCTTCAAAAAGAACCGGCCTCAAAAGAAGCAATAAATGGAATGAAAGAGGCATTGGAAAATATCCATCATGTCTTTGTCCGATTGCTTGACGCTGTACATACGGAGGAGAAAGATCTCGCTGAAGAAGAGAAAATGTTAGATCAGATTAGTGGAAATATGTTTATAGAAAAGAACAAAGATATAATCCTTGCGACAGTAAGAGAAGTATTTAAGAAACGCTATCTTCTCCAACAGCATATTGATGTAAAGTACGAGCCTTTTCCGGAAGCAACAATTACCGCAAATGTTAGAAAAGAGTTAATTGATGAACAGCTAACAATCTTTCTAACTATCTCATTAACATTAGAGGGAAGAAGAGACCGCCCTTCTTGGGATGCCCATCTGAGATATGATGCAAAAGGCCGCTTCTTTGAGGTAGTTTGGGGACAACGGAGAGGTTTTCAATATATTCCTGAAGAACATCACTCTTACACATATACTGATCAAATGCTGCGAGAGTTTCCGGCACAGTTCATCCAATATTTGTTTAATAGCGAAATCATGAAGAAGAAAAGATAATCTTATAGCAAATCTCTTTAATAACGGAACATTTGGAAGATTTGCTAGAATAGTAAATTGCAGATAAAAATTCCATGATTTATGTAATTGACTATCACTCAAAAAAAATTCTCTTATAACTGCGAACTTTCTGCACGCGCTGAATGAGCTCAGTAAGACGATTGAGACTGCGTGGAATGACGAGGAAAGAACATTCCACAAGATTGTTGCTGATTAATTTTGCTTTCGCTTCTTTGACTTCGAAGCCAGCAGTGGCAATGGTGTGCAAAAGATCTGCCAACAAGCCGCTGCGTTCTTCTGCTTCGATGAAAAAACGAATGCGTTGGTTAAATGTTTCTCTCCAATTAACAGGAATCCAGCGCTCTTCTTCTTTCAACGCCTGACGGCAATCGCGGCGATGGACGGAGATAATGCGGCGTTTAGTGATGATTCCAGAGAGAAGATCTCCAGGAATAGCATGACAGCACTTAGCAAGTTCACACTGAGCTTTAGGAAACTGGTCGGCATGGACAAGAACGCCTTGTTCTTCTGTAACTGTCGGCTTTAATGTACGAAAATGAAACGGGGAAAAACTTCCTTGCGCTTTGAGCGAGCGGCGAATTTTCTGCTGGGATTTGGGAGATGTAACAATTTTAATCCAGCTGCGTCGTGGTTGTTGATTTTTGTTGGTAATGATCTCAACGACGTCACCAGCAGAAAGAATTTCTTTTAATGGAACAAAACGACCGTTTACCCTTCCACCAACAGCATGATTACCTATTTCTTCATGCACGGCGTAGGCAAAGTCTAGAAGAGTGGAGTTTTTAGGTAATTCTTTAAGATCTCCTTTCGGGGTATAACAATACATTGTATCGCCAAAAAGATCTACTTTTACTGTCTCGAGAAATTCCTTATGTTCATCGGATTTTTGTAATTCTAAAATGCTCTTCAGCCAAGCCATTTTTTTCTCGAAGACCTGATCAGATTTCAGGCCTTTATACTGCCAATGGGCAGCAAGTCCTTCTTCAGCAAATTCATCCATCTCTACTGTACGAATTTGTACTTCCGCAACTTTTCCATTCGGTAAGAGAATGGCAGTATGAATAGAACGGTAAAAATTTGGTTTGGGATTGGCAATATAATCTTTAAGTCTGCCTTCAACTGGTTCAAGCTTCTCATGAAGAAGACCAAGAAGAGCATAACACTCTTTTTCATCTGCAACAATTACTCTGATTCCAAGTAAGTCGTATTGTTCGTTAAGCTTGACTCCACGGTCAGTCATCTTTTTATAGATGCTGTAAATGTGTTTTGAACGGCCTTTAATTTTAATGAGATTAATTTTGTGGGCAGCGAGGAGTTTAATTTTGGCAATCGCTTCTTCAATATTCTTTTCTCGCTGCTCACGCGATTCTTCCAGAAAGTTTTGAATTTCTTGATATTTTCGTGGATTAAGAATCTTAAACGCCGCATCTTCTAATTTGACGCGCAATTTCTCAAGACCGAGACGATAGGCTAGTGGGGCATAGATTTCTATTACTTCGGAAGCGATACGTTTCTGTTCTTCTTCCGGAAAAACGGCAATGGTGGAAAGGTTGTCTAACTTATTAGCAAGTTTGATAATGATCACGCGGATATCACGAATGGTGGTAAGAATGATTTTCCTTAACGCGTCTCCACCAAGCTTAGAGTTTTTTATTTTTATCTCTTTAATACTGTTGAGAGTATCGAGAAGTGCGCTTAGGGAAGGACTGAAGTGAGATGCTACTTCTTCTTTTGAAAGAGCAGTATAAAGTAAGGCGACAGTGATTGCCTCGGGATCAGCTTTGTTCTCAATGAGAATTGCGGCGACACGAAGATTATGATCGAAGAAGCTGTCACCACTTAATCTTTTTTTACTGCGAAGAATCGGTTCGGCTAGAGTGATAGCTTTCTGAAAGAGAGTACGATTTTCAGCTGAATAGCCCTGTTCTTGGGCAAGAGAAAGGAGACTAAGGGCATCCATCTGATCTTAAGATAATCGGTGGCTTAAAAACCTTTGCGAAGGGAAGATCTTGATTAGTGAACGAGAAGAATATTAATTAGTTCTACTGGGATCTCCCACTACTGAAGATAACAGCAAACTAATTCTTTGTTCTAACTGCGTGTTGGTGGGGTGGAGGTCTTTTCCTTGCATTACTAATTTAGAAAGATCGTAAAATGAGAGATCAGATTCTTGCCATAAATCAATAAGAAAACAATAGGTTTCTGGAGAAAGAGGGGGTAATTCTGGAACAGTGGTTGGAGAATAGTGTTGAGCAACTTCAACGGCGTAATGATAGAGATTAAGAGTTGCAGTAGCAAACAACTGATCCAAATTGAGAGATTGTTGAGTATCAACTAGGTTGGCAAGAGTGTTGTAGGGAACGTCTCGACTAAATTCGTCGCACAGTTCTGCAGGAAGATGATCAATGATATCACGAACACAGGTATCATAGATAAGGGCGTAGTGAAGAATTTCGGTAGTTGTTAATGGGGTATCGTTGTCCATGAGGATAGTAAAGAATAATTATTATTTAAAGTTTAGTATTTAAAAAAATAGTTATTTATTAACCGATTTTATCTTCCCTCTATTTCCAACAATCTATTATACTTAGCCACTCGTTCTCCACGACAAGGTGCGCCAGCTTTGATCTGACCACATCCTAACGCCACTGCCAAATCGGCAATGAATGTGTCTTCCGTTTCGCCAGATCGGTGTGATACCATGACTTTCCAGCCAGCAGCAAATGCCAGGGTAGCTGCTTCTAACGCTTCCGTTAACGTGCCGATTTGATTGACTTTCAATAATAGACAGTTGCAACTTTTTTGGTTGATCGCAATTTTAATTCGCTCGGGGTTGGTTACAGTGAGATCGTCACCAACAACTTGAATCTTTGATTTGATACGTAATTGTGCAAAATGAGCAAAATCTTCCTCGGCAAAAGGATCTTCGATAGATATTATTTTGAATTTTTTTATTAATGTGAGATAATGCTTGAGAAGCTGCTCGGCCGACATTAGTCTATTGTCAAGATGATATTTTCCATTTCGATAGAATGATGAAGCAGCGCAATCGATGGCCAAATCTACTTTTCCATTATAACCTGCTTTAACAATTACTTTTCTCAATAAAGAAAGGGCTTCATCGGTGGTCTTCAACGGTGGAGCAAAACCCCCTTCATCACCGACACCAGTTAACCCATACATTCGATGAATTTCTATTTTTAGCAGATGATAAATCTCGCTGGCAGCGCGCAGATTTTCGTGAAATGAAGATAAGTGAGGCACAATCATACATTCCTGCACCTGTAATGAAGAAGTGGCGTGCTTGCCACCATTGATAACATTGAAGTAGGCGCGTGGGAGACGCGGTTTCTGATTGTTGTCTACGACTTGTGGAAGTTGTGTGAGATATTCGTGAAGTTGTAGATTTTTAGATGCGGCTGCCGCTTTGGCGCAGGCTAATGAAACGGCAAGAAGAGCATTAGCGCCAATCTTATGTTTATCTCTAGAACTATCTTTTTGAATCATTAAAGAATCGATTTCTTTCTGACGAGTACAGTCGATGCCTTTGAGGAGAGGTCTAATGATGGAATGAATATTCTTAATTGCTTTTTGCACACCTAGGCCATTATAACGCTTGCCTCCGTCGCGCAGTTCTTTGGCTTCATGTGATCCGGTACTCGCGCCTTCAGGAACAGAGGCGATGCCAACAGAATTTTTCGTAATTACCTGAACTTCAATTGTCGGCTGTCCGCGGGAGTCAAGAATTTCTCTGGCACGGATGTCTTTAATGATGGGCATTATGAGAATAAAGAAAAACGAGCTTATATAGTTTTTCTACTACTTTAAAGTGTAACTTACTTTATTTATCGATACTTTATCTATTTCAGCTTAATCTCTTGCGTTCCATACAATCTAAACTCTTCTTCTACTTTTGAAACAATATCATCAGATGGTTTCAGCGCAAGATACGCGCGCGGAAGCAGATCTGCAACATTACTCAATGAATAATAGGGAACGCCCCGACCGATGAGCGCGGTTGCTACAGGTTCCGCATTGTGGCTCTTGAGCATTCTATTTGTCAAACCGAGAGCAGCAGTAACATTGACACCAGCCTGTTGCAGAGAATCAACAGCAGTGATTAAAGAAGATCCAGTTGTTGTTACATCTTCAAGAACAACCGTTCTGCCAAGTGGTTTGCCAATAAATTGGCGATTGGCTTCTTCGCCATGGCTCTTGGCTTTGCCTCTTCCCATTGGTAGAACGTGGCTGCCCTTACTATAGGCAGGAGATTGCTGCGCCAATTTGTACTGTGAAAACAAGCCGACTTTAGTTGCGCCTTCGGGAACGCCGTAGAAACAATCTGGCTGGAGTTTAAGATCGGACGTGAATGCTAAAACATGATCGGTGAGTTGATCGAGTAAGAAAACATCATTCGTAACATTACGCCAATTAAGATAAAGATGTGATTCAATACCGCAGTTAAGAGTAACTGGCCAATCTAAAAAGTGAATCACTTCGTTGTCAATGATAAATTGATAAAATTGATCTTGATCGAAATGGTTCATTTTAGTCCACCCGAGAAGCTGCGGCATAGCCGCCAACCTGATGACGATAGAATGGAACTGGAACGATAAGACCACTCTCTTCACGGGTTACCCACTTTTCCTCTTCAAGAAAGTTGAGCACGGCGGTTGTTAATTCTGATTGACCAATGAAACCAAAGGTATTATCTCCACGAACAAGAGCATCATATAGTTGAAATGTTTCTTGTTTGAACGGAACTTTGCCACAATCATTACAAACGGGAAGATATTTGATCTGACCACTCTTTGCGCCTTCAATCTGGACGGTCTTATCAAAGAACGGGGCAGGCACGTATTTACCAAAGAGATGTGTACCATCTTTGTCTACAAAATTAAAAGGTGACGCGAGGTATTGTTCTAAGTGTTGTTCTTGAGCAAATTCTTTAGACCAGACACGCTGAGTGTGATTAGCAGTGTTGGTACAAGACTCATCATTATCAAGAATGGCCATACAGGCTGGTTTTTTGGAAATCTGAATATCAACGTAAGGTAAGATGGAGTGAATGTATCCGAAGGGGAGATGGCGAAAATCATACTTCAACCCCGATAAATAGACGGCGAGACCTTCCACCCTGGACCAATCTAAAAAATCAATCATTTTTTGAGCATGATCTGGAGTAAGTGTAAATAAATTTGCTTCATCAATACCAACGACGCGCAAAGGATATCCCACTCGCTGGGGGGTTCCATTTAAATCAAACGCTTTTCCGATTGACTCCCGGCTTGGAGGAAATGATTTGTGAGCTTCTATTTTTTGTACAAGATCCTCTTTTAATTCATCTATCGAGGAAACTGTTTTTGCGGGAAATGGTTTTTCACCATCAATAACTACGGCATTTATCTCACGGGTGTTGAGAGCACTATTATAGGCAACAGCATTAGTTTGAAAATAGCGAGCACGACGCAATTCAGAAATCAAAGCCTCGGTCTTCCCGCCATTCATGGGATCAAAGAAACCGATACTTGAACCGAACAAATCCGGAATACGAACCGACTTTAAAAAATCCATACTTTCACCTCTTCTTCAACATCAGAAAAAATATACTAAATTGACTCTTAATAAAGATTATCCATCAACAATGATTATGTTTGAGACAACAAAAGGCTATAAAGCATTTGTTCGTCAAACAAACCATGCTTCTGAAAGAGTTACAGCTTCGCAATATAAGATCATATATTGAAGAGACAGTTACATTTCCAACGGGATCAACATTATTGGCCGGAGATATTGGCTGCGGAAAGTCATCGTTGTTGTTGGCGATTGAATTTGCGTTGTTTGGGGCATCACGGACAGAATTGCCGGCGGAATTACTGCTGCGTAAAGGAACGACTTCTGGTTCGGTATCATTAACATTTGAACTACCCGAGAAGAATGTAAAAATTATCCGTCATTTAAAGAAAGATAAAGATAGCATTAAACAGGTAGCGGGAGAGATTATCATCAACAATCTCAAAAAAGAATTAACGCCCGTCGAAATGAAAGCCGAGATTCTAGGATTATTGGGATATCCCGAAGAACTGCTGACGAAGAATAAGAATTACATTTATCGTTATACGGTGTACACACCGCAAGAAGAGATGAAATTTATTCTGCAAGAAGATACAGAAACACGCTTGATGGTCCTACGACGGATTTTCAACATCGATAAGTATCACACAATACGGGAGAATGTGAATCTGTATTTAAAGTCGTTGAGAATGACGCAAGCAGTACTCAAAGCAAAAACAGAACCGTTAGAAACACAGCGTCAGCAATTGACAGTGTTGGAAGAGGAACAAAAGCGGTTGCAAGGATTGATCCAGGAGATCACACCAAAACTTGATGATGTTAAAAAAACGATTCTGAATCAGAAAGAAGTTGTGAAAACAAAAGAGGGAGAATATCAACAAGCTCTGCAACTGCATCAGAAAGTGAGGGGAATGCTAAATCTCAAGAGCGAATACAGTACACGATTACGACAAGCAGAAGAGAGACGAGAAGCAACGCTAAAATTGATCTCCGAAATGGTTTTGCCGGAAGGACTGCAACAGGAAAAAGTAAGCCAAGAAATGCGGCAAATCGAACTACAACGACAGGAAACAGTGCGGCTAAAGACAAGCCTCACGGAAAGAATCTCTTCCCTGCAAAAACAGATTACAACAATTCAGAAAGAAAATGAATTGCTAGTGAAAGATATAGAAGGAGTGATCAATAAAGAAAAAGTGTATGGTCAGCTTTCGCAAGAAGTGTCTCAAAAAACAGAGATTCAAGAACGCAAGAGACAAATCGAAGAACTGTTTGAGAAGACACAAGCGCTAATTACAAAAAACCAAACGCTGCTGACACAAGCACACGATATGCAAGAGAAAGTAGCATCGTTAAGTACATGTCCGACCTGTTTGCAACAAGTGACACACGATCATAAGCAGAAGATTACTGAACAAGAAACACACAAGATTAAGCACGCAGAAGTTATTTTAGGTGAACTGCAAAAAAAGAGAGCAGAAATTTGGCAGCAGCGAGAAGACATCCTCAAAAGAATTGATGACTTGCTGCAAAAAGAGAATATGATCGCAAAAATGGGGGTAGAATTGCGACAGATCGGGGAAAAACAAGAATTGCTGGCGCGGAGAAAAGAAGAAGTCCGCAGCTGTGCGCAGGAGAACAATCGTCTGAGCGCGGAGTTAGAAGTGGTTGAGAAGAACAGTGAGATGAGTTTATTAACATTAAAACTAGAAGAAAAACAACGGCAGTTACAATTACTAACAAAAAAAGAATATTTACAAAGAACTCTTGATGATGTTCAAAGAATGATTCTGGAAGTGACGGAGAGAATAAAAGAGAATGACACTCAGCTTATCACGTTAGAAAAACAGGTTGTGGCAGAAGATGCGTTGTTGCCCGTATTAGAGAAAGAGAAGATTGTACTGGGAGGACTACAGGATGAGGAGAAAGAGCTGTCGGTACAGACCGCGCAGATAAAGACAAAAGCAGAGTTACTATTTGAACAAAGAAAAAAAGTAGAAGAGACGATTACGTTGCTAGTGAAAGATAAAGAACAGTTAGTGCGAATGCAGGAGATTAATCATTGGTTGGAAACATTTTTCTTGAGTTTAACGTATACGATTGATAAGCATGTGATGGTCACGATTCATCGCTTGTTTAATCAATTCTTTAAGGAATGGTTCTCGATGCTCATTGACGACGAACAGGTTACGGGAAGAATTGATGACACGTTCACACCGATCATTGAACAAAATGGACATGAGATTTCGTTTGCCTACCTCAGCGGCGGAGAGAGAACATCGGCGGCACTGGCATATCGATTGGCTTTGAATCGAGTCATTAATGATGTGATTCATTCAGTGAAGACAAAAGAGTTGTTAATTCTAGATGAACCAACGGATGGTTTTAGTTCTGAACAGTTAGATAAAGTGAGAGATGTGTTGGAGAAGCTTGGTTTAGAGCAGACAATTGTTGTTTCACACGAATCAAAAATTGAAAGTTTTGTCGAGAATGTGATACGGGTGAAGAAGGAAGGGCATGTGAGTAGTGTTATCCAGTAAGAACATATACTACATATTCCCCGTCCGCGAAACGTTTAAATAGATTGCGATTAGCGAACGATTATGAATGACGACGATCGAGGGGGATTATCTGTTGCAGACCCAAATGATGCATTCTTCCAAGATTTAGTGCGAAATGATTTAGATCGAGCGAAAAATACGCGTCTTTCTTTAGATAAAAGTGAATATGATGCACTGCTGGTACAATCAGTTCTGGGACACGCCCAAGAAGGACATTGCTATTTTCATGATCAAGGGGTCAATTTTCCCGATGCAACACTTAGTGATATAGTTCTGGCAGCAGGTCTCAATTTAGATACTATAAAGCAGCACCGCCAGGATAATATTGATGGCGTGCGCGAATGGATAGAGTTAGCAAAAAAAGGAAAAACCGATAGATTGGTTGTTGGAGAGAGACCATTACTAGGTGTTAAATTTCTTGAAAATTATGTTGTTGAACCGGAATATGCCATTAGGGGAATGATTTTAGCAGGAATGATGGATAATTATGAATGGCGGCAAAATACAGTGAACGCGTACGGTGGAAAGACGATTAATGGTAAGCCACTGACGATTGGCGGTGGGACCTCCGTTCTTGTTGATAAAGATAAACTATTAGAGTGGGATCAAGGTGCTATTGAAAGACTGGCGGAAGGAGAAGCAACCTCAGAATTATGGAAAGAATTGAAAAGTCGCGGAGTCTTAACAGACAGCAGTAATCCTCGTGCCGAAGTTGTCTATGTGCGTAAGAAGAAAGGATTAGGTACATCTGATGATACAGCGTTTATACTTGCTGGTGAGTTGTATAAATCGGCTGGAGAAACTGCGGCGCGATCGGCGCTGTTAGGGGCATTTGTTGTTGACGGTGTGGATACCTATGACAAATGTGTGCAAACTCCGGTTGAAGGCGGATATGATGAATTAATTGGTCGAGAGCTTCGTAAAGATTATCCTGGACTGGTGCCAGATAGTGTGATTTACGCGCTGATTTATCACGCCGCAAAAGGCAGCAGTGATTATGTTGTCAGTTCATCGCATAAACGATTAATTCAAACACAAGAGATGACTTCTCCAAAAATACCAACATTGTTACACCATTTACGATTTATGGAAGAGCGTAAAGCCGCTCCGTTTAACATTGGTTTTGAAAGACAGACGAGTGGAGAGTTCTATGGTTCGGTAAGGAAAAGGGTGGAGCATTTAGAGAAGAATTGGCCGGTTTAAAAGTTAGGAGTTCTGTTCTAGTAGGGTCAAATATTGTTCTAGCTTAGAAATAAATTTTCTTTCTTCTACTTCACTAATCGATGGACTGTCTCTCAACTGAAGAGCATCATAAATAATATGAGTACGATCGCTGATTGTTTTAGTTATTCCTTTGAATGAATGTTCAACGGCCTGTCCTTTTGCTTCTTGTTCCCATTCAACGAGCCAGAAGACTTCTTTGAGTAATGGTTGAAAGTCAATTGTTCCGTCTCGGTACGCAGGAATATAGCCTTTTCTAATTTTAGTAATTTCATCTTGAACAATTTGTTCTTTAGATCGCAGTGGAAAGTCTGGGGGATTAAGTTGTTTTCCATAGATTAGTCTATATTGATCTAATTTCCAAAGGAATAAATCAGGCTCGGCACGCAAATCAGGAGTATAGCTTCCCTCGGAAGAAAGTTTATTCGCTTTCAATTCTTCTAGAGAGAGTGGTACAACAACGACAGGATCAATTTCTGGACAATTGACACCAAAGATATCTCCTTCGTATTTATTTTCAGAGACAATCGGAACAAAATCAACATCGCTGCCTTCTTTCATCTCTCGACGCGTAAAGCTGCCTTTGATGTAGATAGCAACAAGAGCATTAGATGGAACGGAATTAATAACTAAATCTCTAGCTCTTTGAACAGAAGCGATTGCTCTTTGTTCTAGTTCAGTTTTGTTAGTCCAGTCTTGCCAAAAGTTGTAGTTGATCATTAATGGACTAAAAAGAAGAATACTTTTTAAAATATTGTGAGAAAAACTACGAAGAGACTAGGGAACGAATATTCACTCCAACACGGCTTTCAACGAAGCAATACCAACTTCCAACTGCTTGTCAGATGGTTCTTTAGTTGTGATTCGCTGCAGCCACAAGCCAGGAGCGATGAATATTTTTACGAAGAAGTTTTGATGATGGCGACCACTAAGCTTGATCAATTCATAGCCCAGACCAGAGATGACGGGAAGAAGAAGAAGCCTGCCGCCTAGCTTAACCCACCAAGGTCCAGTGATGAATGAAAAGACACCGATAGAAAGAAGCAAGATAATAAATAAGAACGTTGTCCCACAGCGCGGATGGAAACGTGAACACTGGCGGACATTTTCTACCGTCAATTCTTTTTTTTGTTCGTGACAGAAAATCGTTTTATGTTCTGCACCATGATATTGAAATAATGTCTTGACATCTTTCATAAACGAAATGACGAAGAGGTAGCCGAGAAAGAGAACAACTCGGAAAACCCCATCAAGAATATTAAAGAACGTATTATTGGAGGTAAGGTAGTGTGCTGAAAAAAAAGGAATGGCGACAAAAATGAGAATGGAAAAGAGCATGGAGAGTGTAATCATTCCGATCATTTCTTTTTTGCTGAGTGATTCTTCTTCTCCTAAATTTTGATTGCTGCTCCACGTCAAGGCGCGAATACCATCATAGAGAGTATAGCCCAAACCAACAATGCCACGAATAAAGAAGACGTTGAAGTATTGAGGAAAACGAGAGTTTGTTTCGGTCTTTAGTTTGATTTCTCCGTTAGGGAGCCTCACAGCTACAGCGAACTTTTCTTTATTGCGCATCATCACGCCTTCAATGACTGCTTGACCGCCGACTTCCATGGGGGATTAGGAGGGCAGATGGTATATAAAGTTTTGCAGGATTAGTACGTATTTAGTTGGCCGTTCGTCTCGCGGAACACAAAGCAAAGAAACTACTTTGCTTGTGCGTTGGTGAAGTATTTTCTTCACCTCACGAATCAGCTGTGAATCATTTATTCCAAAAGAGAAATAAGAACAGATTATTTTCCGTCCCTATCCCTTCTGCTTCGCTAACCACTGCGAGACGAACACACAAAATGAAGAACATACTTCATTTGTGCACAAACGAAATCTTTGTTTCGTTTTGTGTCTTGGCCAACTAACTAAATACGTACCAGGATTGGCGCTATTCTGCGAGAAATTTCATCAGCCATTTCTGAAGAACTTGCGGCGATGAAATATTTCCCTAACTTCTGCTGATGCTGATACAACAACGGATTACCATCAACATAGCGAACTGTCCCCCCTGCCGCTTCAACGATAGCCTGGGGCGCACAAAGATCCCAAGAACTACAGGATTTATTACTGTTAATGAGATGGATGTCAGCACTGCCCTCAGCAATTTTCATCAAGCGCAAGCCTTCGCTTCCGCTTGTCAATAGACTCCGTGGTTTGAGTTCATTGATAATCGAAGACCCCGGTTCTTTGTAAAAAAAATCTTTGTCGACAACGAAACGTAGCTGTGATAAATCAGGGGAGAGAGAAGGAGATAAAGATAATACCTTCTCGATGCCTGCGGGACTTACTCTTCGAGCGCCGCAATCACGAGCACCCCAGAAGTATTCTCCCGTTGTTGGTTTGTAAACTAAGCCAAAAACAGGTTTCTCATCTTCGACTAGACCGATATGAATTGCAAATTGATCCGTTCTTTCAATGAAACCGCGTGTGCCATCAATCGGATCAATATACCACGTTCTTCTCCCGGAGATGGCAGCAAGCTCTTCGCTGACAATACCATCACAAGGAAAATAGTGTTGGAGACTGCTGTTGATGATCTCGTTAGAACGGAGATCGGCTTTTGTCACAGGAGTGTTATCTCCTTTGATCGTTGTGGCGAGATCATCTTCCCCATAATAAAATGAGAGAATCTCTCGACTTGCTTGTTGTGCTGCCAGTAAGGCAACAGTTAATTCTTGGTTGTATTTGGTCATACATCTTTGAGGATAACACTAATATTTTTATAGTAGTATTAATTTTTAATTATTAATGAAGAATCTTTTGAAACAATTAGGATTAAATGGTTACGAACGGGAAGTTTATTGCACACTGCTAGAGTACGGCAAGATGAATGCCAAAACGATTGCCGAGAAGACAAGAATTCCTCCTACGGCGGTGTACCCAGCACTGCAAAGGTTAAGTGAGGAAAAGTTAATTCAAATCTACAAAGGGAAAATTAGGGAATTTGCAGCATTGCCGCCAAAGATTGCGCTGGATACATTTATTGAACACAAGAAGAAGTCTCTCACAGAAGTGAAAGAAGATTTGATTTCTAAAGCAGAACAGTATTACCAGACTAAAACGCTGCAGCCAACACAAGAGGTCGTCCGTGTTTTTACGGGAAGAGAGAGTTCTCGATCAATTTATTTTGAGGCACTAAAATGGGTGCAAAAGACATACTACATTGTGGGATGGAAGTTAGAAACTGTCAGTGATAAGTATGAATTTCTCCATAAATTCGAACCGGCGATTAAAAGAGGAGTTGATATTAAAATTATTCTTGTCGGATCAAGAGATAAACAAAAACAATTGTTAACAGAATATCAGCGAGTGGGAATTAAATTAAAATATCTACCACTGGAGAACTTCTCATTGTTTATTGCAGATGATAAAGAGTGTAAGATAACTCTCAAAGAGAAACTGCCGGAGAGGATTAACGTACAGATTGTCGATCGAGCTCTGGCGCGGGCGATGGAGAGTTATTTTCTGACATTGTGGGAGAAAGCGGAGAAGATATAATTTACTCATCAGTTAGAGACTTCTCAAAACCATTTCCCCAATCCCGTCTGCTTGCCTTTACTCAGAATATCCTCTTCAGTATGGCCGAAGACATTTAAAATTCCAACAACAGCAGGAAGAACTTGATGGTTGAGATAATATTCGGCATCATAGCCACCTTCTTTAACATCTACTGCCAAAGCAGCTCGATCCCGCACCTGACCGCTACCAGCAGCAATAACATACTCTACGACAGTTCCAGGAATGATACGTTCGCCGCGTTCTTCCATTCTCTTGGCGACAATAACATGTGGCCCGAGTGAGGAATATTGATGGAGTTCGCGAGTGATCTGGGTCTTGATAATTAATTTTGTTAGTTCTATTTTACCATCTTTTAAATCGGCGACAATTTCTTTAACATACTGCAACGCTTCAGCTACTTTATCTTCTAAAACGAGACGTAATACTTTCTCTTGCACCTCTTTAGCCAGAGAAGACCAGTTTCGCCTGACGGTTTCAAAGCCCGTAATTTTCAATGTCCCATCAGGACGGATCAGTGCATATTTTTTCTTGGCGCCAACGTCTGTGCCTTTGATGGCAACGAAAATTCCGCGGGGAAAATAGCCTTCAAATTCCAATTCCATCTGGCCGGGGAGATCGACGTTGACTTCGTCCATAAATTTCATTGCTTCTGCTTGAGGTTTCTTATTCAACAAAAGAAAACAAGAGTCAGTGTCAGCATAAATCGCTTTAAAGCCATTTTCTTCTGCTTTTGTTATCGTCTTCTTGATATAATAACGCGCATAAGCAGTGGTCGAGGCAGCGCACTCTAAACAATACCAGCGCGCGCCGAAGAAACCGAGATAACCGTAAAAAGAGTTGGCGAGAATTTTCAAAGCATAGGTGCGTGCTTCGAGCATGGAAACATCACCACCTTTTTTCTTTTCTTCTTTGAGTTGTTTTTTAACGGCGGTTCTTCTCGTAATAAGATCATCCAATACTTTTGGAATAAACTTCTTTTCGCGCTGGCAGAACCAATATTCTTCTTTTTCAGGGACGTGTTGTTTATCTTGACAACAGGAACAGCGAAACGATTCTGGGCCAAGATTGTGGGCAGTGATGATCGTGGGATAGAGTGAACGGTAATCAAAGACGACGATGTCTTGGTACAAACCCGGTGTTGGCTGATAGACAAACGCCCCTTCGATGGATTCTTCCATGCGCTCTTCCATTTCTGCGCCTTCGGCTTTGTTGGGAGCAACGACATTAAATTCCATGGCGCGTTTAAGAATATAATTTTCGACTAATTTGCTAAAGCGCATGCGTGTAACATCAAAAGGAGGAAGCCCAACAGTGGTGGTGAATTCCAGGATATCCGATAATAATTTCTCACAGAGCTTGCGGGTGAGCAAAGCATCGTGAAGATTGTAGGCGCAGTACTGCGCTAGTTTTTCCGGCTGATGATCCCAAATGCCAGCGAGATCATCCAAGTTAACTTTATGTTTGCTGTGACCGAGCAATTCCTGAGCAACAGCATCTAATTTGAAACTGTCAGTCTTGAGATTCAGACCAAAAATTTGTTTGATAAATTTAAGCATATCAAGATGAAGAATAGTTTTGACTTTCACTTCACCGCTGCGGAAACCACTTTTTGAAAATACTTGAAAATCGAGAGAGAGATTATATTTGAGACAGCGAGTTTTGAGATACGGTAAATCGAAACCATCGGAGAAATAGCCGGTGAGTATTTCGGGATTGTACTCGCGGAGGATTTGCTGGAAGCGTTCGAGCATGGCTTTCTCATCGGCAACGTGTTCGATGTACGAGTGGTCGTGGGGGAATTGTTTCCAGGTGATGACTTTTTGAAACTCAGAGTTGTGTTCATCGATGCCGGACAAGCCAATCATCAAAATGGGATTTTTTTCTGGATCAATTTCTTTCTTTTCGGCGTAGGTTTCGATATCGACGGCGAGAATCTTCCATTTGGTTGTGCCTTCACCGGGGATGATATTGTCTGCGAAAACAAATTTTGTCGCTGTTAATGATTCGTCAAGAATCTCTGAATCAATAAATTTTCCAGATACGGTTATTTTCTGCATGGGAATGATATGAAAATCTCTCAAATAGCGGTGGACAAAGGAGATATCTTTTTCAAAACATTCTAATCCCCACTGTTGAAATTCTTTAGCGAAAAGAGGAACAGCTTTGGGATAGCTGACGTAGACTTGCCAGAATTGTTCTTGTTTACCAATGAACTCACGGGTTACTTCAGTGATGCTGCGGACGTGAGCAGTGGTTTGGTTGTCGGTTACGGTTGCTTTGCTGATTCTTTCCGGTACTTGTTCTTTGTTTTTTATTGGTACTTTAACATAGAAGAAGGGGTAATGTTCGTGAACTACGCAAATGTGTTGGTTCTCTTCTGTTTTGGCGTAGAGGTAGACGTAGACTTTGTTGTTTTTTATTTTATATTCAAAGTCGTAGGGGTAGCAGATGATGGGCATAAAGACGTTTTAATGATGAGGTTATTTAAAGTTTTGTCCTTAGTTTTGTCAACAAATTTTAAATATCTTCTTCAACATATATTTTCCGTGCTGCATCTTAACACACTGCTTCGCGAGAAGCATGGCGTTTTCTCAAAAGAATTCACACGGAGCCGGCTGGCTGACCCAGAATTTTATCTGGCGCAAGAGATTGCCGGGATTAACGAGTCATTATTACATGAAACACAGCTGAAAGTCTTTCTGCCGGGTAAGAAACTATTGGGACAGTCGGTTATTTTCATAGCGGGATGTACGTTTAAGGGATTAGGTAGTGGTGAGACAGGAAATGGAGAAACTAATCTTCTTCAACAAAAATTTAAGACAGCGACAGCCAACGGACAAATACGGGATAAAACTGGAATTTTACCGATCGTCTGTCCGTTTTCAATTCAAGATGGAACAGCGTTAACTAACATATTGTTATATTACTATCACCGATTGGGAATTTACCGGTTAGAACATAGCGATCAAACGCCGGCGAAGAATACGGTTACGCTGGATGTGTTGGAAAGGCTGAAAGAAATTTTGAAGATTAAGGAATAATTTATAAAAAAATAGTTACGGTATTCTTCTCACCGACTTCAATAAATAATTAGGCTTCTCCACTTCTTTGATCTTCTCTTCCGGCTGACCTACTTCCGTCTTCTCGGCAACTTTTTCTTTAACTGCTATTTTTTCTTTCTGCTGTTGCAATGAAACTAATTCATCTCTCAACAAGACAAAGGCGCGGTCCATTTCATCTTCCAAGATTTGTTTTGGTTCCCACTGTAAATTCAACCCATCAGTCTCTTGGCGAGGAATAACTTCAATACTAAAGTGGGGGATATTTTGTCCTGCGCCAAGGCCGTTACGGACGAGAATGTTTGTGCCTTTGGCACCGAGTGTTTCAAACACAGCGACACTGACAGTATTAGCAAGACTAGCACAGTGGCCGAGAACTTCATCGGGAATCATCTCTAATATAGGGGCATGTTCTCGAGGGAAGACAGAGATCTGTCCAGGAGTGAGGACGTTATCACGGACAGCGATGAACGTAGTATCATCTTCAAAGAGCACTGCGGCTTTACTTTCTCCGCTGACGATATTACATAATTCACAAGTCATGATATTACCTCATTTAAATAATTCCGCGATCTCATCGAGAGTTGCAGATGGATCTGAATTTGATTCTTCTCGTTCAGATTCATCTTCTGGTTCTTTCTTTTTCTTTATCCGTGGTTTAGATTGTTTCTTGGTTTTCGGTGGTTCTTCTTTCTGTTCTGCTGGTTGCTCTTTCCAAACAGCTTCTTTGATGTCCTCCTCATCACTTTCTTCAGCAGAATCTTGTTTAGGTTTCAACCCTGAATTTGATTTACCTAATAACTGTAATAACCTATCTTGAACGGCATCTTTTACTTTGCCCATTAACAGCGGATCGATTAATTTATCTTTTAATGGAAGAAGAGTATCGCCCTCTTTTCGTGGAATGAGATGAATCATAAAATGCTGGGCGCGCTGACCCGCTGCAGGGCCGTTGGCGATAAAGATATTTGTACCGGAAACTTTTAGGGCACGTAGTTGAAGACGCGACAATAATTTTGAAATAGAAAAGAGATGCCCTAATTCATCTGCCGGAACTTGCGGCATGATGGAGTAATGTTCTTTAGGAAGAAGGAGAAGATGACCTCTGGTTGCGGGATTAATATCGAGAACGGCAAGACACTGCTGGTCTTCAAAGATTTTCTTGCTGGGGATCTTACCGGAAATAATTTGACAGAAAATGCACTGTTGTTTTTGCAATTGACGCAGCTCTTCAGGAGACATATTCTTAATCTTCTCTTCGTAGGCTTTACGCTGTTCTTCGGTGAGTTGAGGTGCATCTACCATTGTTCATTTGAAGGAAAGGGGGATTAATAAATGTATCTTTGGTCTAAAAGTGAGGTAGTCAACGAGACCGAGCATGATATCGATCAATATAATCTTGACATTGTTGTTCAGTAAATGGCACTTTCACTTTTTCTTGTAATTCTTGAAATTCTTCATGTGTTAGGGGTCTGGCGGACTGCCCTTCTTGAAAGAACAAACGACCACCGAGAGGGTTGACGAGTTGGCTGAAAAAGTAAATACGAGAGAAAATAGATTCATCAGCCGCTGAAAGTCCATACTTTATATCTTGAGCAAGTTCATCAATTGTCGATCCAACTCGAGGGGAATAACCATACACCTGACCAGAGTCGACACCTTGAATACATAACGAGGCACAATAATTATTAGGAGGACGACCATCGTTGTAAATATTTGCGATAACTTCTAATTCTTCAGTCATGAAGAGTTAAATCGATGATTACTTTATAAAATATTTGCAACTAATTCAATCTAAAGAAATTCCCGTACATTCCTAAACTCCATCTTGACAAACATCTTAAAATCTAATCCTCTACTTTTCAATTCTTCCAATGCTGATCGAACATGAGTACTGCCTTTGGGCAAGGTGAAACCAGCAAGCCGACTGAGATAGTCTAATTGCTGCAATGCGGCGGCGCGCGCCAAAATGGAAGCAGCAGCAACTTCGACGTATTTTGATTCTGCTCTCTCCAACATCAGGTCACCAACAGTACAGCCAGGATATTTATCAACAATATGTTTTCCGGGAAGAAGATGCTTGGCAACCTCGTGATGGAGGTTGTTAAGGAGCAATGTAATCTTACCAACATGATTGTATTCTTGAGGAAGAAGACTACGAATTTCGCAGGGTACGAGTTTCTTAATTTCATCGGCGAGACGGAAGATCTCTCGGTCATCTAAGAGTTTGCTATCGGCAACGCCGAGTTCTTCTAATTTCAAGCGGGTGGCGTTATCTGCTTTGACGGCAGCAACAACGACACCACCAAACGTATCGCCTTTCAAGGATTCATCACTGCCAATGATCCAGCCCGTTTCTTTGCGGAAATGGTCTTCCGGATCAGGATGAGATAGACCAAGACGTTTTAATTCTGGAAGAATATCATGAATTGCTTCTTGTTTCCCCTGAAGAAGAAGTTTGCCGGAGGCATAAAGAGTGAGCTTCGCACCATCTTTTTCTAAGCACAGTTTTTCGTAGATTGTTTTACAAGTGACTTTGGAGAAACCGTTTTTGAGTAATGGTTCTATTGTTTGCGGAGAAACGTTCTCGAAGACGACCATATGTGATTAATATTTCTTGATTTAATAAAGGCTTCTAAAAATAGGAGGAATATACTAAATGCACTAAATTTTCGAACTAATCGGTAGTGCATTTATATATATAAAAGCAAGAATAATGTTCGAATATATCTTGCTTTTAGTATATTTTATAAAATACGATAATAAATAGAGGGTTAATGAAATACGAACAAGACTTGATCCAAATCATTAAAGGACAAGATTGGCTGATGGAGCTACTGAAAGCGACACGAGAATTAGGTCTTCCAGATTGGTATATTGCAGCAGGAGCGATTAGAAATACGGTTTGGAATTATCTTCATGGTTTTCCTACGCAGAGTAATCAGCAGGATGTTGACGTCGCTTATTTTGATTCAAGTGATGTTAATGGAGAAAAGACTGAGGATTATCAAAGATTTCTTCAAAATAAATCCCCCACTGTGCGCTGGGAAGTTGTTAATCAGGCCGGTGCGCATCTAATGGATTGCACCAAAGAATTCGCTAGACCAGCGGCGGCGTCTTCTTGCGAGGCAATTGCCTATTGGAGTGAGACTGCAACGTGTGTCGGCGTTCGATTAGAGAAGGATGATTCATTAACGATTGCTGCCCCCCATGGTCTAGATGATCTGATGAATTTAATTGTTCGACCAGTGCCTAAACCCTATCAATCATTGGAGTTATATGAACGAAGGTTGGGTGAGAAAAGATGGCAGAAGATCTGGCCAAGATTAACGATCTTGCATGAAAGTTAATGTTCTAAGAAAGCAGAGAGATTATCTAGATGGAAAAAAGCTTTTGAAAAGCAAAATATTTATAAGAGGTTTTAAAATCACTTCCATAATGGAAGATTTTCGTGATACGATTCTTAAGGTTCAGCAAGAGTTTAAGCGAAGCACAACCCCACAAGGAAAAAAAGTGGATTATAATTACGAGGTTACAAATGTTGCGTATGCTCAAGCAAAAGCAAGAATGAGAAAACATAGTAGAGAGATTGAGACTATTTTAACAAAGAGGCTCTCACCAAAAGAAATGACGTTCTTACGCGAATATCAAAAAATAATGCAAGAAGCGGCAGCGATTATTGAAACTAAGAGTAATAGCAGCGGTGTTTCTCAATTTGAAATAAAAGCACAACAAGCCATTAAATGCTGCCAGGCCAATGTATCAGAGCTAACGATGATTCTGGCAAGAGAACCGTAAGTGATAAGATCTGGAAGATAACTTAAACAAAGAGTATAAACCTTTATAAAGACGCCTCTTTTCTGATAATAGGAATGCCAGCAAAAAAGAAAACGACGGAGAAAGAGAATAGTTCTGAAACAACGAGTGCTAAGGAGCATTCCAATCATTCTAAAAGTCATTCTAAAGATCATCCTAAACATCCCAATCACTCAGTCCATCAACCAGAAGTTAATATCGCGCTTGTTGGCCACGTTGATCACGGAAAGACGACACTTACGGAAAGACTGAGCGGCAAATGGACAGATACCCATTCTGAAGAGATGAAACGAGGGATCACAATTAGATTAGGCTATGCCGACTTTACGATTTATCGCTGTGAAAAATGTGATTTATCAACGACCAAAGAGAAATGTGTCAAATGTAATGGGGCAACGACAGCACAACGAAAATTATCTCTGGTCGATGCGCCAGGCCACGAATCATTAATGGCAACAATGCTTTCCGGCGCGGCGATTGTTGATGGAGCATTATTATTAGTTGCAGCAAACGAGAAGTGCCCACAGCCACAAACTAAAGAACATTTGATGGCACTGCAGATTTCAGGCATCAAAAAGGTAATTATCGTTCAAAATAAAATTGATTTAGTAACGGAGGAGGAAGCATTAGAGAATTATCATCAGATTAAAGAATTTCTCAGTAAAACGGAATTTAAAGATGCGCCGATTATCCCGATTTCAGCGAGGGCAAATGTTAATGTTGACATGTTGCTAGAAGCAATTCAGGAATTTATACTTACACCAAAACGCGATGTGGAAAAAGAACCATTGATGCTCGTTGCGCGCTCATTTGATATCAATAAACCAGGAATGAAGCCAGATAAGTTAGTGGGTGGTGTTCTTGGTGGTACAGTTAAACAAGGGATCTTTAGAGTTGGCGACGTAATTGAAATTGTCCCGGGATACATGGTTGAAGAAAAGAATAAAAAAATATGGAAGCCATTACATACCAAAGTGATAGAAATATTCTCCGGTGGAAAACCCGTAGAAGATATCGGCCCAGGGGGAAGCATGGCTCTCTCAACATTACTTGATCCATCTATCGTTAAATCTGATTCATTAACTGGTTCTTTGGTTGGAAGAGAAGGAAAATTACCGCCAGTTCACTACCAATTAACTCTTGATACATATCTATTGGAGAGAGTTGTTGGAGCAAAAGATGAAGTGGAAGTAAAACCATTAGCGAAAGCCGAAGTATTGATGTTGAATGTTAACTCAGCAGCAACGGTGGGAGTTGTTGTGGATCCTTCAAAGAAGAATACAACCTGTGTGCTGAAGAAACCGGTGTGTGCTAATGTTGGCGACAGAATTACAATTTCTCGAAGAGTGGGTGATCGGTTTAGATTGATTGGTTACGGGATATTGAAGTAAAGACGGCTTCTTAGTTTAAACGTTCTAACGAGAGAAATAATCAGCAGCAACTACTAACCCGGCAATAGCACAATTATAAACTCCCAATAATGCTATCCGCGGCACCCTATGGAAAAGAAGCTCACGGTAAAAAGAATATAGCTCTCCTCCATTCTCTTGAGAAAGAGATTCTTCTTTTGCAGAATCCAACTCTTGAAAAGATCTTATAGAAAGATGTACAAAACCATATACTGGAATAAATTCTCTTTTCTCTAATTCCCACCAGGGCGTTTCGTTTTCCAGCTGTTTTTCTAATCGTGACATAGATCTACAAATAAGTAAATTCTTTAAAAATCTTTGGGGGTTAATTACAATAAAGTAGTCACAACAGTTTTTATAGAGTTAAGACTTGAAAATGAACAATGGTCAAACTTATCTGTTATAATATCGAATATTGTGAGGGTATTGAAGGAATCTGGTATCAGTACTTTAAGTTCTGGAAGATGTTCTTTCCGCCGAAACACCTTGACCAACAGCTTGTCGATGCTCTGAAGAGATTGAAACCAGATATTCTTGCTCTCGTTGAAGTTGACATCGGATCGTTTCGCAGCCGCCATACTGATGAGGTTCGGTTTATTGAAGAAGGATTAAAGTTTCATAACTTCACAGAGATGATTAAATATCCTTTACAAGGCTGGTTGAAACTATTCCATCACGTGCCAATTCTGGATAAACAGGCCAATGCTATTGTCACAAAGTACAAGATGAGAGATATAAGATATCATGTTCTTCACGAAGGAACGAAACGCGTGGTAATTGAAGTAACAGTGGAACTGCCACAAAAAGTGACATTATTGTTAGCACATCTTGCTTTAGGCAAAAGAGCACGAGGAAAACAGATTAAAGAGCTAATTGGAATTGTAAATGCCGTTAAAAACCCAGTTATTTTGATGGGTGATTTTAACACATTTAATGGTGAAACAGAAATTAAAGAATTACTCAGCAAAACACATTTGAAAGATAAAATTAGTCTTGATAAACAATCTTTACCACTGACGGAACCCGCATGGCATCCGAAAAAGCGATTGGATTATATTTTAACATCACCGCAGATTAATGTGAAAAAATTTTCTGTACTTAATTTCCATTTCTCAGATCATTTGCCGTTGATGATTGATTTTACAGTGAAAAAGAGATAAAAAGCTGTTTCTTGCGCCGATCTAAAGAAAAATCCTCACTTGAAATTATACCCGCATTTTGCGCCAAAGACGAGGGATCCATTATTATACTCAGTCTTAAAATTGCCTAAAAGACCCTCGGCAAGAAGTTTATTGTCAATTGTTTCATTGACACGAAGGGTCAAACCGTCATAACGAAGACCGGCGCCGCCAGAACAAATAGCGCCATAAAGACTGATCCGTGGACCAATGAGAACTTGACTAAAACCGCCGAAGCCATAAATTTTAATTGAGCCAGAAGCGTCTGGTGAGATGCCCAACCCTTCAGCATAGGCTCGAGCGATAGCATCAGTTAAACCAAGATCAACTTTGGTATTACTATTAAAGAACGTAAGCCCGCATTTAAAGTCAACAGTCAAACCAATGGAAAATGGGCCGTTCTCATAGAATGCTGAGGGGCTAAACGATAAGCCCAAAGAAAAATAATTCATGTCGGTTTTAGTTTGATAGCCGATGACAACACCGTCGTATCTTACGGCGCCATGCTCTTCGTTGAAGAAATTAAATAGACGAGAAGAACTAACATCCAGAAACACGCCGAAAGGAAGATCACCATGCCAGCCTTTTCCTAACTCTGTTGAACGAGTCATTAGATCAACAGAAACCCCTAACGTGGAAACGGCAAATTCATCGAGATCAATCTGACCAAGCATAGAATTCTTTGGCGGAGAAAGTAATTTTGGATTGATGTAGAACAAATTCCAATCAACATAAAGAGGAGAGATTTCAAAATGAGAGGTGTTTAATTTTTGTTCCAAACGGGAATCTTGCTGCTCAACGGGATTAGTTATCGGCGGGGCCTTAGCAGATGCTTCAAAACCATTAAAAAGAAGTTGTGACGCTAATGCTGCGGAGGAGAGAGACTTTCTCCAGGAAAAATTCATAAAATTACAGAGGATAAGAGGTTTATAAACTTATTTTACAGAGAATTATACTTAGAGTATATATGATGATGTCTCTAAATGTTTAAATATCACTTCCTTCGAAAACAAACCAATCATCGGGGGTGTACTATGGTGAGTATGAATAATAATTGGAAAAAAATTGTGAGTGTTGTACTAGTTTTATCGCTGTTTCTTGTCGTTGTCGGCTGTTTTAATTATAAAGACACAAAGAGCATGCAACCAAGCGATGCGCAAATCGTAAGTGAAATCGCCAAGGTTGAGCAAGAAGTGAGTGTCAAAGCAGCAGCAGCAGCACCAGAAACAAAACTAGAAGAAGTTAAAGCTGAGGAGAAAACAGCTGTGCAAAACGTTTCAACTGAGAAGACAGTTGAAGAAAAAGTGTCGGTAGAAAAGCCAACTGAAGAGAAAGCTGCAGAAAAGAAAGATGACTCCAGCAGCGAAATGCAAACAGTGACGGTCAAAGAAAGTGAGAAAGTTAAATTAGTAGCTCAGCTTAATGACCCTGACAAAGATCCAATTAATTTCACCTACAGCAAACCATTGAACACATTAGGTGAATGGAAGACTAATTATGGTGATGCGGGAGAGTATGTCACGACATTAACCGCCACTGATGGAAAACTGACGGCTACTAAAAAAGTAAAGGTTATTGTTCAGCGAGTAAATGTTCCTCCAAAAATTGAGACAGTATCAAGTTTGATTGTCAACGAGGGAGAAACGGTTAAGCTTGAACCAAAAGTAGAAGATCCAAATGGGGATAAATTTACGATAACTGTTTCTGAACCATTAAAAAATGGAGTTTTCAAGACAGACCATACGAGTGCTGGGGAGTACGATGTTAAAATCACGGCTACTGATGGGGAATTAACATCTGAAAAGACATTTAAGCTAACGGTTAAAGATGTAAATATGCCGCCAACGATCAGCGGATTAGGCGACTTAACAGTTAAAGAAGGCGAACTGGTTACATTCAAACCAGTCGTTGCTGATTTAGATGCAACAGATACGGTTAAAGTCACAATTAGTAATCCTGTTGGTGATGATGGTGTTTGGCAGACAAGCTACACTGATCACGGAGATTACACCGTTACTGTAACGGCTGATGATGGCAAAGTAAAAGTAAGCAAAACTGTCAAGCTTACAGTACAAGACGTGAATATGCCACCAGAAATCGTTAAAGTCTCTCTTCAGAAATAGAGATTAACGAAGTTTTTTTATTTTTATTTTTTTATTGTTAATTTAGTCAATAGTCATGGGGGGATAGAGGACATCGGTTAATGACAAAAATGAAATTAAGAATAGTTTTAGTAGGTATTATCTTCATCTTTCTTCTAGGTTCTGCTCTGGGAACGGAAGCAGGACAAACCCTCCACGTTAAAGAAACAGAAGTAGTAAAACTACTGACAGAGGGAAAAGATCTTGACGGCGACACGGTAACATATAGTTATTCCCCGCCACTAGACTCAAAAGGGGAATGGGAAACAAACTATGGCGACGCAGGAGAGTATAATATTAAAGTAACGGCTTCTGATGGCCAAGCTCAAACCTCAAGTTATATCCTGTTGGTTGTTAACAAAAAGAATCGCGCGCCAGCGTTGACGCAAAAGAAAGTTACGGTCTCTGAAGGTGAAGTTGTTCATCTTCAACAAGTAGTACGAGATCCAGATGGAGACGCTTTGACATATGTGTTCAAAGAGCCGTTTGACCTCAAAGGAGAATGGAAGACTAATGCCGATGATGAAGGAATTTTTTCAACTGATTTTACAGTTAGTGATGGAGAATTTACAACCCCGCTTAAAGTAGAGATAGAAGTTCTTCATACTAACCAGCCACCACAAATAGGTAAGACCTTTTCAGAGCAGGCAATGATAGAATACAAAGAAGATGAAGAAGTGAAGTTCAGCGCAGAAATTCTGGATAAAGATAATGATCCCATGACCTATCAATGGATGCTTAACAATCAGACAATTGGAACACAACCAATACTTGATTATTATTTTAACTTTAGTTCAGAAGGAACGTATTTACTTACATTCAATGCCAGTGATGGTGCTGAGACGGTTCAGAAACAATGGAATCTTCAGATCAAGAAGAAAAATAGATCTCCAAGAATAGAACACGTGCCGATTATCGTTAACGAGGGAGAAAATGTGAAGCTCGTACTTCCCAAAACAGATGAAGATGGAGACCAAGTATCATATTCTTATGCTGGCCGGTTGAACCTGAACGGGGAATGGCAGACTGGTTTTAATGACGCCGGAAATTATCAGCTCAAGATCAATGCGACAGATGGAGAGTTGACCTCCGGCGGGGTTGTTGATGTAACTGTACTTGATGTTGATCGAGCGCCAAGCGGCGTGATTCTGGGTGAGGAAGTGGTATTTGAAGGCCAACACTGGACTTTGCCGTTGAATTTCAGTGATCCAGATGGAGATAAAGTAATGTTGTCAGCAGATGGTCTCACAGAGGGAATGGCTTTAAAGAATAATACGCTGACATGGAACCCAAGTTATGATCTAATCAAAAGAAAAGGTGGAATGATCAGCGACGTTCTTAATACGCTGCGCTTAGAAAATTTCTTTCTGACAGAAAAAAAGTATTCTTTGGTTGTAAAAGCGTGTGGTAAGAAAGAATGTCTTAATCAAAATTTAATTCTGAACTTACGCAATGTCAACCGCGCGCCAGTGTTTGAACAAATCAACAAGACGAGCGTAATGGAGTCTGAAAAATTTGATCTAGCGTTACGAGCAGTTGATCCAGATGGAGATATTGTTCACTATTATTATACAGAACCACTTTCAAAATATGGTGCTTCTTGGGAGACAAAGAAAGGCGACAAAGGAAATTATACAACATATGTGACGGCTACCGATGGGAAAAGTGAAACTACGCTAGCTGTACCTATTATTGTAACGAAGAAAAATGTTCTCCCAGAAATAAATGCCGAAGATGCACTGAAAGTCAACGAGAACCAAGAATTTACGCTGCCGATAAAGGCGAGCGACGAGGATAATGATCCATTAACCATCAAATTACGCAATCCTCCGACAGGAGCATCATTTAAAGAGGGTACTTTTGTCTGGCAGCCAAGCTACGGCAGCGTTGTTAATAAGACCAATTCATGGAGAAATTCGCTGGCGAGTCATCTTTCGTATACAAACAAACAATTTAATTCAGAGAAAGCAACAACGTGGTTGGAGTTTGTTGTCAGTGATGGTGAAGCCGAAGTTGTCCATCCCGTTCGCGTTAATATCGTGAACGTTAACCGTGCGCCGCAGATTATTGATTATTTACCGGAGAAGGAGATTAGCATTGCAGTTGGTAAGCCGGTTGTCTTTCATATTACGGGAAAAGATTTGGATGGAGATGTGTTGTCGTACAGTTGGGGATTTAGTTTCCATGAACCGCGGGTGATGGGAACAGATACAATTGAAAGGACATTTGTTACAGCCGGAAAGAAAGAAGTGGTGGTTTCGCTGAGTGATGGTCGTGATACGGTTCGCAAGAAATGGGCGGTCAATGTTGTTGATAATGGACGTAATGAAGTAGCTGGAGAACAACAGAAAGCGGTTCCTTTTACAGTGGGAGTATATGAATTGGAGTTTGGGAAGTGAGGTTGAAATTTCTCTTTTTATTTTACTGACAGTGGTGTGCTAAGACTAAATCTTTATATAAGAATAATATTAATTCAATTGTAATGGCCAAGAAGAGGATCGTGTTAAGTTCAAGCGGTGTAATCGGAGATTTGTTCACAAAGTACGGATTAGACACCAACGTTCTCGTCGATTTAGTTCTTTATCCAAGAGCAGTAGACTATTTTCAAAGAAGAGGTTATTCATTTCCAGATAAATTTCTCTGTACGCTTTCTCAATGTATTGGTGAGTGTAAAGGAGTGCTAATTAATCGCTATGCTTATTCAGAAGAGAAAGCAAATATGAGAATCAATGAAATTATGAAAGATTTCCTCATTGAAAAATTGCCTAACGTACTTATTGAGGATGATATTTTAGTTGTAGAAGAAATTGGACAGAAATATGGACTAAACTATGAAGATATCCCCATTATTTACGGATTTTGGAAGTTGAAAGTAAATATTATTGTTGTTAGAGATAACGCTTTTGAAGAGACTTGCAAAGAATTAAATATAAATGTAATTAGGTGGCCAAGATTTAGTTAAAATTTTCCGAGGTAAGAAGTTGGTACGCTTTTCGTCTATCGCCCAGGGACTGCTTTAATGCTTTTTCCCAACGATGTTTTCGATATTCCTGTGTTTTAAGATAGGAATCTTTTAATATTTGTTCTTGACTCATCATTGCATGAACCATTCTAAAAGAAACGGCATCCCACATTTTCTTATTAAAGTCTTCCAACTGATGAAGAACTTCTTGTCCAATCTTACTAACATTAACTGTTTCAGGCATATTTTATCTAAGAGACGGTGGGGTTTATAAGATTTTCTAGGGAGATTGAAGAAAAAAAATCAACCTATTTCTTTTTCTCAACCATTATCCGTGCCGCTTCTTCCATGAGTGGTAAATTATCAGCATCCA